>Ga0123356_10001303_pt1 | contig 27601 bp, 26 predicted proteins | sample TergutEmb28metaG_2_FD_92546 | JGI IMG/M metagenome (GOLD analysis project Ga0123356, IMG submission 92546) | Embiratermes neotenicus P3 segment gut microbial communities from Petit-Saut dam, French Guiana - Emb289 P3 | ecosystem: Host-associated > Arthropoda: Insects > Digestive system > Gut ...
CCTACTGCGCTTGTCCTGCCTAAAACAGTATTGTAATTTGCCTGACTGGTGTTTATAGTACTTCCAGTGTTGTACGCCGTTGTCGTCCTCGCTCGGCAGGCATACTCCCACTGCGCCTCAGTCGGTAAACGATAGCCGGTAGAGCCGGGGACTATCTGAGCGGCATTCCATGTTGTATTACTGCTCCCTGGTATAGTTCCTCCATTGCTGGCTATCCAAAACTCCGGATTATCACTATTCCCATAACCGGGGATGCGGTATGCGGGGCTGAGTCCTTCCAGAATGCTTAGTCGGTTGCAGAATACGATTGCATCATACCAGTTTACCGTCTCAACCGGAAATACATCGGTATTTAACCCTGTTACAAAAGACGCTCTTGAACCGCCTGCTCTATGCGCGCTGGGGTTATTTCCCATTACCGCCACATACTGCGCCTGCGTTACCTGATACTTGCCCATATAAAAACCGTTAGTTAGCGTTACCTCATGCGGTGGACTTGCGTTCCAATCCAGACTGTCTGCACTGCCTCTGGTGTAAGTCCCGGCGGGTATCCAGACCATTTCAACGGGGAATGCTGGAGCCTCATTGGAATACCCCGCCTTTTTTCGCATTGTGTCAATATCATATCCCATAAGGCAACCCGCAAACATTAAGGCGCATAATGAAAACAGAAATAATACCCATTTATTTTTCAACATTATTATTGTCCTTTACTTAAACCGGTACGTATAGCCAAACGCTGCTTTATGGCTTGCCGAACCAAAGTCGGTTCTGAGAGTGTAGGAAATGGTAAAAACATTACCAAGATTAATGCCCGCAGTAACGTTAACGCCAAAAACCTGTTCGCCGGCTTTCCCGTACGGAAAAGTATAACTAACTATCTGATAACCGCCACCAGCGCCTATGAAAAAGCCGCCTTTTTCCCGGAACGGTGCGAAAAATCCTAAGTGGGCAAAAGGGTACATATAGAAAAAACGCTCGACATCTTCATATACACTGACAAACCCAATATCACAGCCCAGCTCTATAAACAAATGCCGCATTGGCGCAAAACTCCCATGCACTGTCGCAATCACTAACGGATCCGCAAACGTCGACCCCACCGACACCCCCAACGCATTGTATCGCCCTGTTAGCTGTTCTCGCCCTCCCCCCTCAAGGCCTTCGGCAACTGCGTACCTAATTCCTAATTTCTCATTTCCTTGAACCTCATTCCCCTGACCCTCATTTCTCATTTCTAATTTCTCATTTTCCTGAACTTGTTCATTGACATCGATTATCTGAAATTGCTGGTTTTCAGCAAAGGAAAATTCGGCAACAGCAGGCGCATCAGCCGTTTCCGGTGCAAGCGCCTGACGAACTTCAAAATGGAACCACCGGGTTCCTTCGGCGGGACGGTCAAGAATGTCATGGGGAATGATGCGGAAACGGTATTCGCCCAGCGGCAAAGAAACATCAAAATACAGCGTGGTGGTAAATTCGCGCGCATGGTTTTGGTACCTGCCGTTGACCGACCGGTCAATTTCCACGGCATAGCGCAGGGCATTCTCGCCGCCTCTCCACACAATCCGCCGTGCAAAATGCGGCTCGGCAGCCTGCGCCTCAAGAAACGGAGCTAATCCGATAAACAAGAAAAAGACCAGTAAAAACTGAATGGGACGATAATTCATTGTCATCTAATCTTCCGTTCCTTTTAATGTCGAAATATCAACGTATAACCAATAATAATCAACATATCATTGATTGTCAATACATCTATAGCTTTTATAATTGGCTTATTGATACTAAAAACGGTAAAATGACAAATATACGTGACGTTTTGGCAAATAACCTGAAAGAAAACCGCCGAAAATGCGGCATTACTCAATCAATACTGGCAGAAAAAGCAGGCGTTTCCACCCAATATATTGCTATGATTGAACTTTCCCGGCAGTTTCCAACCCCCGATGTTCTTGAACGGATAGCAGCTGCCTTTGGCATTGAAACCCACGAATTATTTGCCGTTCCGCCCTCTCCCGAAAGCTCTATGGAACGTTTGCACAAAGACATCATTCGTGAAATTAGAGAAGTAATCGTTGAAGTGCTGGAAAAAGCCCTCGCCGATAAATACAAAAACGGCTAAACCTACCAAACAATGACTGACACCTTTTGATTCTCCCCCACCTGTTTTTAGCCCCTGCGCGCTCCCCCTGTGCCGGTTTCATGCGATAACGGTATCAAAGAGCAGCCCCGGCGAAAAACGATAAAAAACAATGATTGACACCTTTTCAGGGTTTTGTGTTATACTCTAGTAACAGGAGTTTAATCATGACGGAAATGGCACTGTTGGAAATAACTCGGCAGATTCCGCAAACCAAACAACAAGAATTGTATGATTTTGCATACTTTCTCATGGAAAAATACGCTCATGTAGATAGTAAGGAACGTATCGCCGCATTTGAGTCCGAGGATGAGATGCTTGATTTCATTAACGACATCGGAAGACAAGTCTATGCAGGAAGTCAATGCACGGCTTATAAAGATACTCGGTATTGAATAGCCTTATTATAGAGATATAGCAATCTGTTTTCGCACCCCGCTGCCTGCCCCCACCGGGATTAGTGCGGGAATAGAAAAACAATGATTGACACCTTCGTATATATCTTATATATTAGCTATAACTACTTAAAATGGTGGATAATGGCTAATATATTAGACGTAAAACAAAGATTGGCGCAAAGGATTCGCAGCCGGCGGCGTGAGGCAAAAATTACTCAAGCTGCATTGGCTGACCGTTCCGGAGTGGTAAGGTGTCAATCACACTTTTGCTTTATTTTTTTATTTTACTCTCTATATGAATAAGATATATTACACTGCCTATTAGTATAATAATGCAAATAAGACTCAAAATCGGAAAAGTAATTTTGCGACAAGCCATAATCATAGTATCACAACCGCCGATAAGAATGTGGGGAATTGAAATGGCAATTATGCTGGATAAGAATACCCCAATAGTTAGACCTTGTTGTGTTTTTAAATCTGAAAAAACTAACAAGCATATACCTAATGCAGCAATCAAAAACCCTATGCCAATTTCGGCTTGTGCCGTCCAATGGCAAATAGGATAACTAAGTGCCGTGCCACTACAGCAACAACTACTACTCCCATCATCACCACAGTCGGCAGTTAATACTTCCGTTACCATAACTACTGGAGAGCAAACCTTAAATAGGAATTGCGGTCCCAATGCGATAAACATTCCAAACATAATCACAACAGAACCAATTATAACAATTTTCTTCATTTTTTCTCCTTTAAGTTTGGAAAACGCCAGATAAGTTTATCCGGCGTTTCCGTTAGCATTTAACTAGCAACTACATCTATGTGTACCATGCGCTCTATTTCTAGCATCAATATTGTCTTGCACTTTACATCCACCAGACCACCTATTAGTATCATAACTCCAAGTTGATTGTTTACCACAACTACTCCGAGTTGCATTATTGTCAACATATAGCCCACTAGCACCTTGTCCAATTGAAACAATGCATTCTCCATTTCCGATACAGTTTTCTTTGTCTTTACAACTTACCAGAAATAATCCTCCTGCCATTAGTAGGCCAATAAAGCCTACAACCAAAATTTTACTTTTCTTCATAGAAGAACCTCCATTGCAGTCTATCCCGCTGTCTATTTTGCAAACCCTCAACGAGGGTTATATCAAAACGCTGAAAACCAGCATTTTTTACATAGGACGTGTTAATTCTCAAGGAAATTTGGATCGAGTACTGCCCAAGTAATAAGTCCCCCAATAAGAAGCACTCCTAAAACAACAGCTGCTGTCATAGACCTTTTCTCTCTTGAAGCAACTGTCTGCCGCATAGTCTCCACGTTGTCAAATCTTTCCCATCTACTACTATGAGTATTCCTCGCTCTGTATGCCCCCGCTTGTCTGCCTCCACGTGCATAGGCTGCTTCAAAGCCGTTTCCGATTGCATCCTTCCCAAGCCGTACATTTGCTCCAATACTAACATTCGTCACCAGCCAATGATTACGGGTAGTATAAGTATTACTTGCTTGATCGTAATGTCTGGTTATCCAATGGCTGGCAAAAGCCTCCTGTCCAATGGAAGTAACGCCGTTGGCAATGGTAACATGGGTCAATCCATGATGGCGGGTCACAGAAGAACCGTCTGATTGTCTTTCATTGGTAGTCCAGTAGTTGTTGGCAAACGCCCGATCTCCGATGGTCGTAACGCCTGCAGGTATGGTAACACTGGTCAGCCGGTTGTTGGCGAATGCATTTGCCCCAATGGACGTAACACTTGCGGGGATGCTAATACTGCTCAACTGGTTGTTGGCGAATGCGCTTGCCCCAATGGATGTAACACTTGAGGGGATGGTAACACTGGTTAGTTGGTTATTGGCAAACACATTTGCCCCAATGGATGTAATGCTTGAAGGGATGGTAACATTGGTTAGGCCGCGACGTTCAAATACCTCGCTCGCAATAGCGGTTACACGTTCGCCCCAAAGTTCAGCTGGTATAGTAATAGAACCAAGATCACGGTTATTCGAACCGGGCTGTATAGTACCGTTATATATGGTAAAGTTCTTGCTTGCCTGTATTCGACTAGCGGGCATCGGTCCTATCTGCGAAATTCCTGCTTGTTCAGGCAGACGTCCGTTTATCGAGGCAACACGGATGGCTAAATTGGTAGTAATATCATCTCCTCTGACTCCGGTAAAGCGCACGGTAGTAAAGGCAGTTCCGGGTCCTTCAAGTCTGGTTCCGTTAAAACTAAAACGGGAATCCATTTCAACCGTTTGCCGGCCAATTACCTGATTTTGTCCGTTGAGCACTTCAAAGACAATCGGAATCATGCTGCCCCATCTATTGTTAAAAGGATTGTTGTTGGTAACACCTTGCCTTGGCCAACCATCAAGCCTCCATGCTTGCGCTCTTTTGGTAGTATGTAATCCGTCATAGACTGCCTGCACCGTCCTTTGCACCGATACCGGAAATACCGCATGGGTATGCAGTACCGCTTCAATTCTTAATTCTGTTGTTCTCCTTACGTGATCACGTGCAGCTTCATGTTCGGTCACATTGTCAGAATACCAGATAGAGCGTTGCGGGCTGGTATTCCGCAGCATATCGTTTATATATGTTTCGGTTTCTGTAAGTTTGGATCTCCAGTCATCGTGCCACGCAAAATCATTGCGGACATTCGACCCGATATTTCCGGTAGATATATTAGTAGACAACACACTAGTCCGGCTAACCGCCTCCACCAATGAAGCATCAAAGGCGGCCGCCTGGAAAAAGTACGTAAGGGCCGCTACCTCAGTACCCTGCCGCTGGGCGTTAATACCTTGTGCCATTAAGGTTTGCGCATTCACATGATCAATTGTTGCCGCTTTGGTCAGTTCTGCTCGCGCTTGCGCGGTAAGCTGTATGCCCATTTTCTGAAGTAGATCAAGCGAAGCCCGCCGCACGCCGGTCAGGTTGTCCAGTTCGATAATCGAAACAGGACCCGAATACGTGGCAACGGTCGTTTTATCACGGTTTCTGTTAACCGTCAATTGCAGCGCATAGCCGGTAGTGGTTCTGGTTATGTTTCCCAATAACATATAGTCGGTGGATGCCAGGTGCCCAAGATCCAGACCCGCTCTGTCACTATCGGCATAGTAGCCCGACAAGAGTTCATCGTATTGCCTCTGATTGTTTACCCGATCAAACAACTTCATGCCGGAAAAGTTGTGGAAGTTGCTCACCAGTTCATTCGCCACTAAATCAGGCAGGTACGCCTGATTTTCCGCAAGTCCGGTACCTTTGGGCGGAAGGATAGTAATACTCCTCTGTGGTGCCTGCTGAGCCTGCTGGCTACCAGTTCTCGCCTGCTGCCCGCCGCCGGTAGACAGTAGCTGCAACCAGTTGCCGCTGCCAATAACCTGCTGCCAATAAGCGGTATTCTGTTGCCAGTAGCCGGTCGCCTGCTGCGGCATTGCCCCGCTTGCACAGCTCGTATTGAATACAAACGTAAACAAAAGTACTAAAGAGATTACAATATTAAATAATCTGTTCATCGAAAAAGCCCCCTTATTCAGACAACAAATGAAAAAAACATACATAATACCTTAAATGGTAAATTCACCACTTCGATTATAGGCTATTTGCTGATATATTGCAATAGGTATTTAACGTCATATAGCCGATTGATGGTTATATATCACGGCTATTAGCATATAGAAATGACTTTGAAACAGATTTTTATCCACAATTTGAAGGAATTTCGCAAAAAAGAAGGTTTATCACAGATGAAACTAGCAGAGTATTGTGATACCGCTACCAGCTATATTGGGGATATAGAGATTGGACGGAGATTCCCCTCTATGGAAATGATAGAGAAAATAGCTCATATACTGAGAATAGAACCATACCATTTTTTCAAAAACCCAAAGGATACTAACGCTCACTCAGAAACTGAAAGCCTATTCCCTCGCCTGCCAAACTCCATGAAAAAACAAATTCATGCCCAAATTAAAACCCACATTAACCAGTCAACAAACGAAATCCTTACTGAAATACTCAACAACTATTGAATCGAAAAAACAATGATTGACACCTTTTCCGGTATGGCCCCGCCGGGGTTATGCGGAATAGTATCAAAGGGCGGGTTTATGCCGGTCATCCAGCTCGCGGGTTTCGGCAGCAAACATTTCCTTGCGGTATTCTTTTTCTTTTTTTTCTTTTAGTTTTTCCATTATTTTTAATTCACGGGAAGCTTCCATGTACAAATTTCGTTTTTCTTCAACCACCAGTTCTGCGCGGGCAGCTTCTTCCAGCAAACGTTCGGCTTCCTGCTCCAGACGGTTAATGTAACTGTTCCAGGATAACATGGAAACTGCACCGCTCGTATTGATACCCGCAAAACGCTGCTGCACAGCCTGACTGCGAATAATGGCATTTTGCGTAATGTTATTTTCGATAGTAGTAAGAATGCTAATAGCCCGGCCAAGTTCGTTTTTTGCTTCCTGTTCATGGTACTGCCGCAGCTTCAGTACTTTCTCAAGGTTAAAATGGAAGCGCTTCATTACTCGATAGCGCTATGAGCGGACAGGCCCTGCATACCAAGCCCGGCAAAAAGGGCTGCAACGCTGTTTTGGGCCTGAATGTCCACGGCTGCCGGGGGAGGCGCTTTTTTACCGGCATGGACTGTTTTTTCAGAGGAGGCCATGTCATCGGTCATTTCCGTAACCGGTATGGGGACGCCGGAGATTTCTTCCATAATGGCAAAAGTGTCTTCCATTGCCGAGCGCTCACCCACTTCCTGAATCAAAAAGTCCTCAATAGGCTGGCGTTTTGCGATGGCTTCGTCAGTAACAGGATTGGAGCCGGGGCGATATGCGCCTACATTGATAAGGTCCTCCGCCGCAGCGTATGCCGCCATACTGCGCCGTATAACACCTGCGGCTTTGGTAACCGCCGGCCCCAACACATCAGGAGCGCAGCGGGAAACGCTTTTCAGTATATCAATGGCCGGATAATGATAGGCCTGAGCAAGACGGCGATCCAATACAATATGGCCGTCCAGAATACCGCGTACCGTATCAGACACCGGCTCGTCCATATCATCGCCGTCAACCAGTATCGTGTAAAAGCCGGTAATACTGCCCTTGTCCGAAGTGCCGGATCGTTCAAGCAGTTTGGGCATGGAGTCAAACATACTGGGCGGATACCCTCTGGTTGCCGCCGGCTCGCCGGACGCAAGACCAATCTCGCGCATGGCGCGGGCAAAGCGGGTTACCGAATCAAAAAGCAGCATAACATTCAGGCCCTGATCGCGGAAAAATTCAGCAACGGCAGTCGCCACATAGGCTCCCCGCAACCGGGCCAGCGGCGGCGAGTTTGACGGCGTTACGATTATGACACTGCGGGCAAGTCCTTCGGGACCAAGGTCTTTTTCAATAAAGTTATTGACTTCACGGCCGCGCTCGCCAATCAGCGCAACCACATTGACATCGGCGCTGGTGTTGCGGGCAATCATTCCCAGCAGCGTGGATTTACCAACGCCTGCGCCGGCAAATATGCCAACCCGCTGGCCGCAGCCTATGGTCAAAAGACCGTCAATGGCCCGCACTCCAGTGGCAATACGTTCGGTAATGCGCCGCCGTTTCAGCGGGTCGGGAGGATTGGTCAGAGCGGGATACCGTACCGTGGCTTCTATTTCACCCTTGTCGTCAATGGGATTACCCATAACGCCCAGCACCCGTCCCAGCAGTTTGTTTGAAACCGGCACTTCAAGGCGGCGGCCCTGGGCAATGACACGGCAGCCAATTTCAAGGCCAACGGTTTCTTCAAATGCCATAAGCTGTACGGTCTCATTACTGAGTCCAACTACTTCGGCCCAGATTGCAGCATTATTTTTGGGAACTTCTATTTTACATATTTCGCCAATAATGGCCTGGGGGCCCCTGCTTTCAACAAGAAGGCCCTGGACTTTACTGACCCTGCCGACACATTTTATGGTCTCGGTACGCGCGGCAGTTTCAAGGTATTTTCCAAATAGCGCAGTTTCCAAAAATCCCCCTCCCCTTTTTTCGCTATCACTGCCGTGCCGGAGCCCTCGGTTTTAGTTTTGCTTTTATGGGCGACAATTCAAGAATTTTGGTTTCCAGCTCAGCAAGCTGATTGGAGATACGGGCGTCTATTTCGCCAAAATCCGTTTCAATAATGCAGCCGCCGACACCAACCGAGGAATCTTCCGCCACCTGAATCGACTTTACCCCTTCCAGCATTTTGATAAATTCTTTGGTATGATCGGTCGTCAGCTTCAGATCGGCAAGGTTCACCCGAATGATAATATTGCCCCGGTCCCGCACTTTACGCAGCGCCTGAACCACATTGGATATGATCACCTCACGCTGGCTGTCGGTAATAACTTTTACCACCTTTCGTGTCATAATCAATACCAGATTGATGATTTCCTGTTCAGCCTCGGCAAGAATTTCCGAGCGCTTGTCCTGTATTCGTTCCAGGACAAGCTGAGTTCGCTCAATGAGCCGGTCAACTTCAATTTTGCCCTCGGCATAACCTTCCAGCCGTCCGGATTCCCTGCTCTCATCAAGCGCCGCCTTCCGTTCATCTTCAATGGTTCTGCGGGCTTCGGCTTCAAGTTCTGCAGCCTGCCGCCGGGCATCGGCAACAAGCTGTGCCGCTTCTTCCTGCGCTTGCGCCTTCAGGGCATTGGCTTCTTCAGAAGCCCGCTCCCGTTCTCTTGAAGCGGAAAGATCGGCACCCTGTACAATCTCATTGGCCTCGGCTTTTGCCCCGTCAATCATCGCTGTTTTTTCGATTTCCCATTGGGCCCTAAACGCTTCCGCTTCCTGGCGCAATTCATCGGCAGTGGGACCGGTGTACTGTTCAAAAACTTCCGTCTCATCCGGAGTTTCTTCCACTTCAGTCACCACACCGGCTTGATCGGAAAACAAAACCGGAGAACTTATCAGCATCTTATCGGCGACAACAACAAGTTCGCCCGGTCTGAATACTGCCTTGGCCATACTCTATACCCCTACACAACCATTTCGTCTTCACCGGAACGGGCAACGACAATTTCGCCGGTGTCTTCCAGGTGCCGGATAATCGAAACGATTTTTTGCTGCGCTTCTTCAACATCCTTGAGCCGTACCGGTCCCATATATTCCATGTCTTCTTTAAGCATGGTAGCCGCCCGCTTGGACATATTTTTGAATATTTTGTCCTGTACTTCGGTATCCACGCTCTTGAGCGCTTTGGCAAGTTCCTGAGAATCCACTTCCCGCATAACCTTCTGAATGGCGCGGTCGTCCAGCATGACGATGTCTTCGAACACGAACATACGTTTTTTGATTTCTTCGGCAAGTTCGGGGTCTTCATCTTCCAGCGCTTCAATGATTTGTTTTTCAGAGGCGCGATCAACCAGGTTGAGAATTTCAACAATGCTTTCTACGCCGCCGGCAGTGGTATAGTCTTCGCTGGACAGGGTCGAAAGTTTCTTTTCCAGTACTTTTTCAACTTCGCGGAGCACTTCCGGGCTGGTCCGGTCCATGGTGGCAATACGGCGGGCTACATCGCTCTGCACCTCGTGGGGCAGGCTTTGCAAAATAACCGAAGCCTTATTCGGCTCAAGGTAGGCCAGAATAAGAGCGATGGTCTGGGGATGTTCCTGCTGGATAAAGTTCAACAGGTGCGCCGGATCGGTGCGCCGGATAAAGTCAAAGGGCCGCACCTGCAGACTCGATGTCAGACGGTTAATGATGTCAATGGCTTTCTGGCTGCCCAGTGATTTTTCCAGCAATTCCCTGGCATAGTCGATACCGCCGGTGGAAATGAACTGATTCGCCATCATGAGTTCCTGGAACTCCTGCAGAATCATGTCCTTTTGCTCGGCGTCGATGGTCTCCAGACGGGCAATCTCAAAGGTCAGTGTTTCAATTTCATCTTCACGGAGATATTTGAAAATTTCCGCGGAGAGTTCCGATCCTATGGTCACAAGGAAAATGGCGGCCTTCTGGCGGCCGGTATATTCCTTTGCGCCTTTTTTCTTGGAAGTGGCGGGAGCGTTTCCCGCTGCTGCTGCGCTTGATTTTGACATAGTCTATTCCTCCAAAAGCCAGGTTCTGATAAGCTGGGCGCAATCTTCCGGATGCTCCTTGGCCAGGTTGTGCACCGTTTCCGATAGCTCCATTCGCGCCCGCTCTTCCATAGAGATAGAGACCTCCATGCCCTCCTGTTCGGCTTCCAGCATGGCGCTTTCCCGCAGAGCCTGTTCGCGGCGGGCTCGTTCTTCTTCGGCCAGCCGTTTGCGCCGCTCCATCTCGCGGGCAACTACACGGACTATTATAAAAGCAATCAGCAATAATGTCAAACCGGTAATAAAGATAACGATAGTCGTTTGCATCTGTTTTTTTCTGAAATACTCGGCATCTTCGTCGGCAAACTCCCTGCTTCGTTCAAAGGGAATATTCTGAACGGTAACCGAATCGCCCCGCGCCGGATTATAGCCGATGGCATTTTGTATCAGCATCTGGGCACCGCGGAGTTGTTCCTGCGGAACAGGGGTATATTCCCGCTCAATGGTTCCATCGGACAATATTACCGGCTCTCCCTTTTCATCATATTTCCATCTCCATCTGCCGTCAATGTTCACCGAAACCGTTACCCGATCAATCTGGGGGCTGCGCTCTTCCTGTGTTACCTTGCGGTTGATTTCTTCGTTTTGAACCTCGGTCACCTGAGTCATTTGGCCGTAAAGGTTTGACATATCCTTAAATGCCGGCGGGGTTTGCCCTTCAACACCGGCAGGACCTTCGGGATTAAAACCGGTTCCCTTCCATTCGGTGGTAGACGCGCTTCGCGAGCGAGGCACAGACATTCGTATATCCGAGTCATCATACGGCAGGCCGGGTGTCCGGGCTCTGAGTACAAAAGGCAGAAATTCCTCGGTCTCAACGGCCTTTTTGGACATATCCATTTCGATTTTGATATTCAGGTCGCGGACGCGTTCCACAGAAAAAGTTTCCTGCAGCGACCTTAAAATTTTTGCCCGGTATGTGGCTTCCAGTTGCTGTATCTGTTTTTGCTCCCGTTCAATGATCGTTAAACGATCTATGGCAGCCATATCGGCAAAATTATTCAGGATAACGCCGCTGTGATCGGCTATGACGATATTGTCATCCCGCAGACCTTCAATGGCAAGTTTCAATATTCTTTGGATACCTTCGATTTTTTTCCGGTTGATGGTAATATCACTGCCCGGTCTGGGAACAATAATCACGCTTGCCGTTACCGGATTTTGATCAGCGCGGAACAGTTCCCGTTCGGGAAATACAATGGTGACATTGGCGTCATCAACTTCATCAATGGCTTTGATATGATCGGTGATCATTTGGGTCTGGGCCCGGCGAAAATTGACATTCCGCTCAAAGTCGGTGATGGTCCAGCGTTCTTTGTCGAATATGGCCCAGGGATCAATATTGGTGGGAATAAGATTTTCCCGGATTAGTATTACCCGCATCCGCCGGGCTGTGTTTTCATCTGCTACCTGAACCAGCCCTACGGGGCTAACCGAAGTTTTTATTCCTTCCTGGTTGATCCGCAATACAATACGATCAAGCATCACCTGATCCCTGATAGGAGCATCAAACACCGGCGCCATATTCGGCGAGGATGATACGCCAAACAGGGCGATAATGCCTCCTATGACCGCAATGGTAATCGCTACCAGAACTGCGCGCTGGATCAGACTCCATTTGCCCCACAGTTCAGTAATGTGTCCTGCCATTTTTTTTATAAAATCGTTCATAATCCCCTCCCTTACCCTTTTGCTATCTCGTGTTGATTAAATCTCTCCAGCCCTGCACCAGGCGGTTGAGTACATTTCTTGTTATACTTAACGACATATTTGCCATTCCCTGCGCAATGGTGACATCGTGGGCATCCACCGCATCGGGATTGATAATCGCTTCCTGCACCAGGCTGGAAGCATAGTTTTGCTTGTTGGAAACACCGTCCAGCGCCTGCAGCATTGCCTGTTCAAAAGTACCGGATCGGGTTACCGCATCGGCACCGGTCGCTTTTCCCAGCGCAAGGATATTTTTTCCGCTGCCCGCGTAGGGGCTGTCAAGCGGCCCCACATGGTTTTGATGCGTACGCATCATGGAAATCATATTGTCCATCTATTTTCCCTCCCTATTATCTGACGCCTATGTCCAGCGCTTTCTGGAACATGGCCTTTGAGCCTTCAATTATTGCCGCATTGGCCTCGTAAGACCGTGAAGCGGAAATCATATCTACCATTTCAGTTACAATATCCACATTGGGCAATTCAACATAACCCTGCCGGGGACCGGATTTAATCGCGTCAGGATGCGTCGGATCCCAGCGCAGGGGATTTTCTTTGGAGTGGTCCTTTTGAATTTCGACGACCCGTACGCCGCGCCCAATGCCATTGTCCATGGTTTCGGGGAGAAACGGCGATCGCCAGTAGGGGCTTTCCACCCGTGGCCGCATAATCACCCGGCTGCGCCGGAAAGGCCCGCCTTCGGCAGTCCGTGTGGTATTTACATTTGCCATATTGTCGGAAATAACATCCAACCGCACCCGCTCGGCGCTGAGTCCCGTAGCCGCAGTATTTATCGAACTAAATAACCCCATATACGCTCCTTATTCCTAGCTTCTCAATACCTGATTTACCTGGCTGAATTCGAATGAAGTAGACTGGGCCAGCAGATTAAAGGTCATCTGGCTTGCCACAGAAGCTGCGAATTCCTGTTCCGGATCAACATTGTTGCCATTGTTATTGTAGGCACTGGTATGATCCAGTACCCGCCGTATTTGCACATCCCGATAGTCGCGTTCTTTGTAATTGGAAATGTGCTTGGGATTGGTTGTAGTCAGTTCAAGGGCAGGCTTTTGTTTTTCCGTATGCAGCGCCCGTTTGAGCTCACTCTCAAAATTTACCACCGATCGCTTGAAATTGGGGACATTCGCATTGGCCACATTATTGGCGATAACCTGACGGCGCACGGTATTGGCGCTCAATGCCCGATGCAAGAGATCGACTGTTTTAGCAAAAGTACTCATCTATACTATACCTCTCTTTACCTATCGGCATTTTCTACTATAAAATGTAGCGGCCAAGGTCCTGATCCTTTACAATATCCACCAGTTTTTCGTTCACATAATCCACCGTAATGGGGATTTTTGCCGGGGCAATGTCCGGCGCCTCAAAGGAAAGCTCTTCCAGCAGGGTTTCCATGATGGTATGGAGCCGCCGCGCCCCTATATTTTCCAGCTTGGAATTGACTTCCGCGGCAAGGAAGGCCAGCCGGTCAATGGAATCGGGGGCAAATTCCACCTCGATATTTTCCGTGGCAAGGAGTTCGACATACTGCCTGGTAAGGGCGTTTTTGGGCTCGGTAAGGATGCGCAGAAAATCGTCTTTTCCCAGAGAATCCAGCTCTACCCGCAGCGGGAAACGTCCCTGTAACTCGGGGATAAGGTCGGAAGGCTTGCTCACGGTAAAGGCCCCGGCGGCGATAAAAAGGATATGATCCGTGTTAACCGGCCCCCATTTGGTGCTTACGGTGGCCCCTTCCACGATGGGGAGTATGTCCCGCTGTACCCCTTCGCGGGATACGTCCGGGCCGCCGCCCCGATCGCCTTTGACGGCAATTTTGTCGATTTCGTCGATAAAAATGATGCCGGTTTCTTCAACCCGCTGCCGGGCCTCATCGCTGACCCGGTCACGGTCAATCAGTTTTTCCAGTTCCTCGGCCTTGAGTATTTCCCGCGCGCGGGCAACGGTAACCACCTTGTTCTTTTTGCCGCCGCCAAAAAAACTGGCAAAACCCGACATACTTGATTCAAAGTCTTCCATGTTGATGCCCATCATTTCAAACGGGGGAAACTGGGGGCTCTGGTTAACCGCAAGTTCCACGGTACGCTCTTCCAATTTGCCTTCCCTGAGCATTACTCTGAATTTTTCCCTGGTTACCTTGAATCGTTCACGCGCGCCGTCATCACCCGGCATGGCCGCATCTGCGGCCGCCGTATCGGCATCTGCATATTCGGCATTGTCTTGTGCCGTTTCTTCCGGCATTTCCTGCCCATCTTGCGCCTGCTGTTTCATAAAATGGGGAATTCCCACCTGAATGGCCGTTCCGATAATGCCCGCTCCGGCGCCGTTTTCCGGGCCAAACGTAAAGGAACCCATCGGTTTGACTACCGGTGCCGGGGAAGTTTTTTTTGCCTTTGGTTTATGTTCCGTAAAGGGAAGAAGCAAATCAAGCAGGGATTCTTCGGCCCGTTTTTCCGCCTCGGCAACGAACGATTCCTGCATTTCCTGTTTTACCATTTGAAAACCGGCAGCCATAAGATCGCGTACCATGGATTCAACATCACGGCCCACATAACCCACTTCGGTATATTTGGTGGCTTCAACTTTGATAAAGGGAGAACCGGCAAGTTTAGCAAGCCGCCGCGCTATCTCGGTTTTGCCCACGCCAGTAGGGCCGATCATCAGTATGTTTTTGGGAGCAACGTCATCACGAAGTTCCGGCTCCAATTTGAGCCGCCGTATACGATTACGCAAAGCCACCGCCACAGCCCGCTTGGCTTTTTTCTGCCCCACAATGTATTTGTCCAGTTCAACAACTATTTCCCTTGGGGTGAGCTGGTTTAAGGCTTCATCTTTGGATTTTTGGTCAATCATTATTGCAACTCCTCCAGTGTTATGTGCACATTGGTATAAATACAAATATTACCCGCTACCTTAAGGCTTTTTTCGGCAATTTCTGCCGCAGAAAAACTGCTTCCATCAAGATAGGCCAGAGCTGCGGCATACGCATAGTTGCCGCCCGATCCTATGGCAAGAACATCTTCCGCCGGCTCAATAACATCGCCGGTTCCCGAAATTAAAAAGGTCTTGGAAAGATCGGCAACCAGCAGCATGGCTTCCAGCCGCCTGAGCGCCCTGTCCATACGCCATTCCCTGGCAAGCTCAACCGCTGCGCGGGCCAAATCGCCTGAATATTCCTTGAGTTTTATTTCAAACCGATCAAAAAGGGTAAAAGCATCGGCGGTCGCTCCGGCAAAGCCGCACAGCACTTTACCATCGTTTAAGCGGCGAACCTTGCGGGCATTATTTTTCATCACCGTTGGGCCAAACGTTACCTGCCCATCCCCCGCCATAGCTACCTTGCCGTCCTTCCGCACCGCAATAATCGTCGTAGACCGGAATTTCTCATCTGTACTCATTGCTCATTCCTCCGCGCTTTTGCATATACTTTTTTCAAACCTGCAATATTTACATGGGCATAACGTTGGGTCGTTGAAAGGCTAACATGACCCAGCATTTCCTGCACAATACGAACATCACAGCCCGCGTTAACCAAATGGGTGGCAAAACTGTGCCGAAGACTGTGGGGGTGGACATTTTTTTCCAGATTGCTGCGCTGTGCATATTGGGTAATAATCCACCGCACCCCCGACACCGATAGCGGATTCCCCCTCTTACTGACAAACAAAGCATCATTCGACACTATTACTGCACGTTCCGGGAGATAATCCTGTATGGCGGTTCGTGTTTCGTCGGAAAAGAACACCATGCGTTCCTTGCTGCCTTTGCCCAGTACCCGCGCTCCATCCATCTTGCCAGTTAAGCATTGTATATTTAACGATGTCAGTTCTGAAATACGCAGCCCCGCCGAATACATGGTCATAATTAACGCCTTATCTCTGGCCGGCCACAATACGTTATGAGACTCCGGCAGTCCGGCAAAATCCGCCATTTCATCTTCCCACAGTACCGAAGGTAAAGAGATGGGTGTTTTAACGTTTTTAAGCGTTTCACAGGGATTATCAATGCGCTTGCCGAATCGCACCATCCAGCGATAAAATCCGCGAATGGAAGAAAGCCGCCGGTTTACGCTGGAACCCGCCGCTTGTTCAAAACTAAGATCGGCAATAAAACTTTGCACCTGATAGGCATTCGCCAAAGCCGGATCGATTCCGTGGCTGCCGCAATAGTTCACAAAAAGCCCCAGATCATTTCTATATGCTTCCAGCGTCAGCGCAGAAACCCTCCGCACCGCCTGCAAATAAGAAAGGTATTCATTTAAAGAGGAATGAGAAATGAGAAATGGGGCATTGTTATTTTTTTCGTTTCTCATTCCTAATTTCTCACTCCTCATTCCTCTTTACTTCTTCCTCGTCTGCGCTGTGGAGGTAGTCGCAGTTCGGGTTAATGCACGCTTTGTGGCTGCCGTTTTTCTTGTCGTATTTTTCTACCATAAACTGTTCGCATTTGGGGCACTTTTGGTCAATCGGTTTGAAATAGCTGATAAAGTCGCAATTGGGGTAATTGGTACAGCCATAGAAATCCTTGCCGCGGCCTTTTGTTTTCCGCGCCACTACATCGCCTTCGCATTTGGGGCATTTGGCAACGGGAACCGACCGGGTATTCCGGCATTCGGGGAAACCGGTACAGGCAAGGAAGAAACCAAAACGGCCCAGTTTTTTCACAAAATTCTTGCCGCACTTTTCACAAATATAATCGGTAGGCTCATCCAGCGATCCCTTGCATGATTCAAGCGTCCTGCCAACCTCATCAACCTGCGCCTTAAAGGGCCCCCAAAATTCCCGAAGCATATCAGGCCATTTCAGCTGATTTTCTTCTACCTCGTCAAGTTTGGTTTCCATTGAGGCCGTAAACGTTACATCAACATACTGGGGAAAATAATCCACCAGCACTTCATTGATTTTTTTACCCAGCAATGTGGGAACAAGCTGTTTGTTCGAACGGGTAATATAATAACGATCCAGCAGCACCGATATAATCGGCGCATAAGTGGACGGCCTGCCAATGTCTTTTTCCCGCAGAATGTCGATAATGGAAGCCTCGGTATAGCGGGCGGGACCCTGGGTAAAATGCTGTTCAGGATGAAATTTTTCTACGTTAAGTTTGTCTCCAATTTTCAACGAAGGATAAGGATTCCCTTTTTCTTCTTTTGACGAAAGCAGTTTTAATACTTTGTAAAACCCTTTTTCGATCATTTTTGTTCCGGCAATGCGGAAAATACCTTCATCGCCGCCGGCAGAAATGGCTTTTATCTCCGCGCTGACAGTGCGTGTTTTGGCGTTGGTCATCTGGCTGGAAACAAAGCGTTCCCAGATAATGGTATAGAGTCTCAGTTGATCGCGGTTCAGATATTGCGTAACTGAATCGGGAGTATAACTGACATACGTCGGACGTATCGCCTCGTGGGCATCCTGGGCTTTTTTCCCCGAAGTATATTCCAGGGCCTTTTCGGGAAGCTCATTGGGATAATGGGTGCCAAGCCATTCCCGCAACTCTTCAAGGGCAGTGGGCGATACCCGCACCGAGTCTGTGCGCATATAGGTAATAAGACCCACACGGGTATTCCCGACATTCACCCCTTCGTACAATTGCTGAGCCACCTGCATGGTTTTTCGTGAGGTGAAACCCAAACGGTTCGCGGCGGTCTTTTGCAGTTCCGAAGTAATGAACGGCGCTTTTGGCTTAAGCGTTTTTTCAAGTTCTTTTATGTCGCTCACTACGCAATCGGAACCGGCAATGGCGGCAATAATCGCCTGAACCGCCGCTTCGTTTGGCAGTTCCGGTTTGTTGCCATTCCACTTTGCCAGCTGGGCGGTAAAGGCCGACCTGCCGGACTTGAAATCCGCTTCCAGAGTCCAGTATTCTTCGGGAATAAACGATTCGACTTCTTTTTCCCGCTCGCAGATCAGGCGGAGCGCTACCGACTGTACTCTTCCGGCAGAAAGACCATTTTTTACTTTTTTCCACAATAATGGTGAAAGACTGTATCCAACCAGACGATCCAGAACCCTGCGGGCCTTTTGCGATTCAACCAGAGATTCGTCAATGGGGCGGGGATTTTCCACCGCTTCTTTTATTGCCAGGGGAGTTACTTCGTTAAAGCTAATCCGCTGAACAGACCTGTTTTCCAGTTTTGACAAAATGGCATTTTTCAAATGCCAGGCAATTGCCTCGCCTTCACGATCAGGGTCGCTTGCCAGCAGCACCATATCCGCTTTTTTTGCCTCCGACAATAATTCCTTGAGAATTTTTGCCCTTCCGCGGACGGTTATATATTCAGGTTCAAAATTATTTTCGGTGTCAACACCGGTACGCGATTTGGGAAGATCGATAAGATGCCCCATGGACGCTTTAACGACGTAATCAGCGCCAAGGTATTTTTCAAACGATGAAGCCTTGGTTGGTGATTCGACAATGACAAGAATACGTCTGTCAGAAGCGGTCTTCTTCTTTTTTGCGGGCGTTTTTTTTGCTGTCTTGACTGCCATGTTTAATCCTTATTATTCCAGTGTAATACCCAACGAATGGGCCAGAGCAGAGGCACGATCTGCTTTGTTGTTCAAAACTATATCATGGGCGCTGGTAACATTCATGTTCCAGGCACCCAATATATCAGAAGCGGAGTATATTATTCCTGCTCCGTCTTCGGCCAGTTGCATCGTTCCCCTCCGATCGAACAGGGCAGAAGCAGCGTGGGCGGTGCATCCAGAGGATGCGACCCAGAGCTCCCGATTCTGATCCAGAGCAAAACGGCCGGTTATCAACGCGCCTGATTTTTGAGGCGCTTCAACTATCAACACACCGCGTGAAAGGCCGGAAATAATCCGGTTCCGGGCGGGAAAATTCCATTTGCGCGGACCGGTACCGGGGGGATACTCTGAAAGTATAATACCGCCGGTTTCCAGTATACGCCGGGCAAGCCCCCGGTTTGATGCAGGATACACGGCATCAACGCCTGATCCCAGTACCGCAACGGCAGGGACGCCTCCCTCCAAATTTCCCCGGTGGGCCATTGCGTCAATACCAAGCGCAAGTCCGGAAACAACAGAAATGCCGTTCCTTGCCAGGCCTTTGGCTATATCAAATGCCTGCGCCGCCGCCTGAGGACTGGGCCTGCGAGTTCCCACAATTGCCGCAAGCGGCATCTCCGGATTCGGCAAGCAGCCCCTGAAAAAAAGCAGTACCGGCGGATCATATATCTCCCGTAAAAGAGGCGGGTATGCGGGGCTTTGCCATGAAACCCAGTTGATGCCCCTGAGCCGCGCCATTTTTGCGTCCTGCTCCGCCTGCAGCCGTATGGCGTCAATATCCCACCATTCGGCAAGCGAACGCCCGATTATCGCCTCTATATCCGGCCTGGATTTTTGGATAAAGTCCTGCTCTCCGCGCAGTGATTCACAGAGCGCGATTTTCTCCCGGAATGAGATTCCGGGGAGGCGGGCAATAATCAAATCCAAAAGTCCGCGTTCATCCATTACTGTACCATCCTGGGTAAATATTTACGATGGCTTTCCTGCAATAAACCCGCATCAACGTGCGTGTAAATCTGCGTTGTCGCAAGGTCGGCATGACCCAACAACGCCTGTACTGTTCTTAAATCCGCGCCGCCGGCCAGAAGTCCGGTTGCAAAACTGTGGCGCAGCGCATGAACCCGCGATCCGGTTCCCGCAAGGGCCGCATACCGCGCATAATTTTTCCATATCCCTTTTCGTGAAAGCCGTTTACCGCTTTTGCCGACAAAGAGCGCAGGATTATTAATCGCCGTTAAAACAGACCTGGATTCTTCAAGGTAGTGTTTCAGCCATGCGGCAGTTCCTGAATCAAAAATCACCAAACGCTCCTTGTCTCCCTTGCCTTTGATTCTGGCAACACTTTCCTTAAAATCAATGTCGCACACGTTCAATCCCACCGCTTCAGATACCCGCAAGCCCGACGCATAGATCATTTCGAATAACGCCCGATCCCGCAATCCCAGCGGGGTATCTGTTTTCATCAGTTCAAAAAGCGCTTCTACCGTTTCCCTGCCCATTGTTTCCGGAAGCCTAAAACTCCGTTGGCCCATTTCCAAAAGGGCCGCCGGATTATCGGGACGAATACCTTCGCCCACAACAAAACGGAAAAAGGAACGCAAACAGGACACGGCTTTTGCCAGAGAGCGGGAGTCAATCCGATCAACTTCCCGGCGCTGCTGGAGGTAGCCGACAAGCTGGTTCATGTCAACCGTTTGTATATCCAGACCATTGGTATGGATATAATTAAAAAAACGGATCAGTTCCAGCTTGTACGTCGTAACAGTTAATGGCGAACGACGTTCTACTGCGGCAAACCGCGCGCAAAATTGTTCCAAAATTTCCGGATTAGGCATCAGATTCTAGGCATCCTTCCCGCCAGCCGCAAATCGTTTCATATGATTGTCTTCAATTTCAGGATTATACTTCCGCACTGCGGTCGGAATATCCAGATTGTCATTGTTGTCTCTGGATTTCAGAATCCCAAAATAATTATCATTATGCCGTTTTTCCCGTTGACCATTCATTTCTTTCCACTGCTGGTAGTTGATAAAATCAATGGGTTCCGCTTTTGGTTTTCCGACAGGGATTTCGCCCTGCGCCAGCGCCGCGCCTTTATTCTGGAAACCTGTGGCAATAACGGTCACTTTGACATTGTCCCCAAGACCGGAATCAATGGTAATGCCAAACTTTAACATGGCATTATCGCCTACTCTTGCCCTTATCATGGCCAATATATCATGCGCTTCAACCATGGGGAATTCTTCGGAACCGGCAATGTTAACCAAAAGACGGGTGGCGCCTTCGATATTGACATCTTCCAAAAGACGATTGTCAAGAGCCTGATTGGCGGCATCAATGGCGCGATTTTCTCCGCTGCCTATCCCTATCCCCAAATGGGCATCTCCCTGTCCGCGCATTGTGGCTTCTACATCCGCAAAATCGGTATTAATGAGACCGGTATTGGTTATCAAATCAGATATGCCCTTGACTGCCTGATATAAAATATCATCCGCATACCTGAGCGCCTGACGAATGGATGTTTTATTGTCAATAATTTTGAAAAGATTTTGGTTCGGTATTACAATAAGAGTATCAACCACATCACGGAGCTTTTTAATGCCCTTTTCAGCGATATTCATCTTATCGGAGCCTTCAACCAGAAACGGCGTTGTAACAACACCAACCGTAAGCGCGCCCTGTTCCTTGGCTATCTCGGCAATAACAGGAAGGGAACCGGTTCCGGTACCGCCGCCCATGCCGGTAGTCAGAAAGACCATATCGGCACCTTTCAGGGTCTGACTAATCAGTTCCCGGTCTTCGTTGGCCGCATCCTGTCCCTTGACAGGATCACCGCCAGCGCCTCTGCCGCCGGTACGATTGTTCCCGATATGCAGTTTGATTTCAGCTTCACTTACATCATCAAGATGCTGTTTATCTGTGTTAACTGCAATAAATTGCACTCCGCCAAGCCCGCTGCGAATCATGTGATTAACCGCATTTACTCCACCGCTGCCGGATCCGATAACCCTGATGTCTGCCGGGGCTTTTCTTTCATGGGTACCCTGATCGTCCATATCCGGCTCAAACTCTGTAAATGAAAAAATGTTCATTAAAATCCTCCCATCCTTTTAATAGTTTATACTTAATACATTACACCGTACCTTTATAAGGTCAGGCGCAATGCCTTTTAAAAAAGGCCATCTTTAATCCAGCTTCCTATCCGGCTGAAAACATTCGGCGAATTCCTTTTGGGCAGGAGCAGCGGCCGCAGGGGCTCGTGCTCGATTAGTTCTTCCGTTTCCCGCTTAAAACCTTCCAATGCCAGGCCTATTGCGGTAGCATATCCGGGAGAGCGGTATTCGTCTACCAGTCCTCCAAGGTTTGCAAAATGAATAGGCACTCCCATCCGTACCGGCATTTTGAAAATTTCACCTGCAAGTTCCACAGCCCCGGCCAGCATGGCGCCGCCGCCCGTTATCACAATGCCTCCGCTTAAAGGCCTGGGAAGACCCAGACAATCCAGTTTTTGCTTTACCAGATCAAAAATTTCTTCCATTCTTGGCTTTACGATGGCATAGATGTGTGAACGGGGTATTGCCATCGGCGGGCGCCCCCCCATGCCGGGAACAAGAATATCTTCCGCATTTTCAAGCAATGCTTCCCAGCAACAGGCCGATTCCGTTTTGATTTTTTCCGCAACTTCGACAGAAACGCTTTTTATCGTAGAAATATCTTTGGTAACTTCAACACCGCCAACAGGAATGGTAAATGTTGAATAAGGAGCACCGTCATAGTATACCAGCACATCGGTTGTACCGCCGCCAAGATCGATCAAGGCAACACCCAGGTCCTGTTCCTCCGGGGTAAGCACCGCGCGTCCGGCAGCCAGCACCTGCAGCAACAATAGGGAGTTGGTCGCCTTGAATCCCGCGCGGTTAACACAGCGCAGCAGATTCTCCGCGCTGGTAGCGGAACTGGTAATAATATGCACCTCTGACTCAAGGCGCACTCCAATCATGCCAAGCGGATCCTTAATCCCCCGGTGATCATCGACAATATAGGACTGGGGAATTGTCTGGATAATCTGGCGATCCAGAGGAATAACGACTGCCCGCGCCGCTTCTATAACACGGCCCATGTCCTCTTTGCTGATTTCACGGTTTTCCCGTTTCTGTCCGGCTATCGCCACTACTCCGCGGGAATTAATCCCTTCGATATGGTTGCCGCCAATTCCGGTCCAGCAGGCGCTTACTTCCCGGCCGCTCATCATTTCCGCAGCTTCAATCGCTTCAACAATTGCCTTGATAGTAGCCTCAATATTGACTACCACCCCTTTTCTTATCCCTGTGGAAGGACTTTCCCCCACACCGGTTATTTCAAGAATCCCCCGTGCGTTGCGTTCTCCAACCACAACACATACTTTTGTTGTCCCTAAATCAAGTCCAACAACCAAATCATCATTTGCCAAAATGACCCCCCTTTGCATTAACCACCACACCAATACCGGAACGCACATCGATTTCATCGGGAACCGCATCCCCAAACTGCCGACTGACATCCAGCATCAGGAGCGCATAATAGATACTGTCTTTATTTATATCACTCCGCATCCGAAGTTTTATGGAATCATGCCTTGGATACAACACAAGATCAAACAACGCATTATTTTTTTTCGCTATCCCTATTTCCGATATCGCCTGCCAAATACCGGGGTCCTCATCGTTTATTGTTCCAATACGCGAGAAGAGCGGAAGATACATGGAAGAAAGCCGCATTCCCAGCAGCACCGGCTGTCCATCGTCAAGAATTCCGGAAATAATCGGCAAATGAGATTCCTGCATTTCATTTCCTGCCTTGAATACCACTCCGTACCGATCAAAGTATATCGGTTGAGTTCTGCCGTTTATTCTGGCAAAAGTCATGGCAACCGCCCGCCGGGGCTCAAGAAAAATCGAAAGCCTATCCGGAAAATGCTTAACCACTTTTGCCGATTCCACCAGGTGATATCTTGCAAGCTGCCGTTCCATTTCTCCCGCGTTAATTGAAATATAGGTCGCCCCGCCGCCTATGCCGGCGATATTCAGCACGTCTGCCTTGCCAAGACCGGAGAAACTTCTTACTTCCACTTTCACAGGCACCATACAGGGACTGATACAGAATATCCAGATAAGCCCGCCGGTAACAAAGATCACGGCAAGCAGTAAAAACCGTCTGGCCGCTGAATCAGCCGAAACCGATTTATCGGATTTCCGCGGCGTCTCCCTGTATCGCGGCTCATGCAAATCCGCAGAATAAATAAAATCACCCAACATTATTTCCTCCCCATAGTATCATGGATTACATACCGGCGAACCACATTTACAAGCAGGGCGGAACCGATAAGCGTCAACAGCAGAGAAGATCCGCCGGACGAAATAAAAGGTAACGGAACCCCTGTTACCGGAATAATACCGGCAACCACAGCTATATTCAACAATGTTTGTATAATAATGGGCGTTACCAGACCAAAAGCCAGAAGCTGGGTAAACCGGTCTTTGCCTCGCCAGGCTATCAGGTACCCTATCCAGGCAAAAACTCCTATAAGGACAAGATAGAACAGCAGTCCCAGAAACCCCGATTCCTCAACATAAGACGCAAAAACAAAATCGCCATGCACTTCCGGCATTCTGACTTTCAATGTGCCCTGTCCAATACCTTTGCCCCAAAAACCGCCGGATTGGATGGCTTCCTTGCTGAAATCAATTTGGGTTTTCTGGCTGGATACAAGCTCCTGTTTATTACGATGACTGTCCATGCGCTGCGCCCATCGATCATTATTGCTAATCAATACAAAAGCCGCAATAATAATAACCGGAAGCATCATAACAAACCAGCGCAGGCGGATACCGGCGGCGAAACAAATTATCAGGCTGGTCATGGCAATAAGCGCCGCATCCGAAAAATTACTCTGCAATAATACTATTATGCAGAAAAAGGAAGTGACAAATAACGGAGGCAGGGGACCATACATAAAGGTGCCGATTCTGTCCTTGTTCTTGTCAAGAATATAGGTCAGATACAGGGGAAGTATAACCTTGATTGTTTCCGAAGGCTGAAAACTGATAAACTCTTTTCCGCCTTTTTTTAGGGTAATCCATCGCATAACATCAGTGCCGGAATCATATGTAGCCTTTTGGAAGTATGACAAAAACGGCAGCATATTCAGCCCCACGGTTACCAGCAGCAAAAACAACATTAACTTTCCGTTTTTCAGCCATTCAAGTTTCATCAATGCAAAAATGGGAAACAATACCATCATTATCACAAAGGCTGCAATATTGCCCACAAGAGGCGTCCAGCCGCTGGCAAAGCGCCGCGGCTGATTATGCGCGAACAGGTAAGAAGCGGAATACAAAATAACCAGCCCAAGTAAAGTCAAGAGCAGTATAGTTGCAATGAGTATATAATCGTATCTAATTCTTTCCCGGTCTTCCCTTAACAAATTCATTTCTCCTGTTATTATTGTATCTTAAGCGTTGAAAGCGCCACTATTGCAAATAATCCTGCTAAAATCCAAAAACGAACCACTACCTTACTTTCAGCCCACCCGCTCAGCTCAAAATGATGATGCAAGGGCGCCATCTTAAACACACGTTTCTTCGTGAGTTTATATCCAATAACCTGAATAATAACTGATGCTATTTCCAGTACAAATACCCCGCCAATTATCAGAATAAGTATTTCCTTCTTTATGATAAGTGAAATTACCGCAACGACGCCGCCCAGCGAAAGCGAGCCTGTGTCTCCGCAGAAAACTTCCGCGGGGTGTGTGTTAAACCAAAGGAACCCTACCAGAGCGCCCGCAATGGCAAGACAAAGCACCGTAAGCTCTCCGGCTCCGGGAATATAGGGAATACCCAAATACTCCGAATAATCAACGCGCCCGGAAATATAGGTCAGTATTGCAAGCGTTATAAACACAAATATCAATAACCCTGCCAACAGCCCGTCAAGACCATCCGAGAAATTAACCGCATTGCTTTCACCCATTATCAATAATACTCCGAAAAGGATCCACCAATACCCAAGGTCTATTACCGGGTTTTTCAGAAATGGTATGTACAGTTTGGTAACTTCCTCGCCGCCGGAAAAATACAGATACAGCACAATTGCCAGCGCCGCGACAAACTGTCCGGCAAGTTTTCCCCAGGCAGGCAGACCGGCCGAATTGTGGCGGCGAACCTTGAGAAAATCATCGGCAAAACCAATGACACCAAACGCCAGCAGCGAAATAAGAGCCAGCCAGATCATTTTGCTTTTCAGATCGCCCCAAAACAACATGGAAATAACTACGGCGCCAATAATGAAAATTCCTCCCATAGTCGGCGTTCCGGTTTTAACCAAATGGCTTGCGGGACCGTCACTGCGAATGGACTGCCCAACCTTAAGGCGTTTCAGGGCTTCAATAATTTTGCCGCCAAAAAGAAAACAAATCAAAAGCGTTGTCAGCGCCGCATAAATACTCCTAAAGGTAAGATAGTTAAATACATTAAGCGGCGTAAAATATTTTACCAGCGGAATTAAAAATTCAATAAACATCAAGCGCCTCCATTAAGCACAGGGAGCAGTCTTTCAAGGGCGCATCCCCGCGAACCTTTGAGCAAAACCATATCCCCATCCTGCGCATAAGCGCCCAAAATATGGGAAAGCTGCTCCATATCATCCGTATGGAAAAACCGCGCTGTAAGCATTGCAGCGGCAGCCTGTGTTTCCTGTCCGTACAGAAATACCATATCCGCCTTTGAGCCAGACAATAACCGGCCTATATCCTCGTGGGCATTGCGGGAATTTTCCCCCAGTTCCAGCATATCTCCAATAACATAAATCCGGCGGCCAGGCCAATCCAGACTTTCGCAAAATTCCAGCGCCTGAGCCAGAGACTCCGGATTTGCATTATAACAATCCTGTATCACCGTCACTCTGCCCCGCACAATTTCACCGCGCCCAAACAGCGGCTTGACCGATTCAAGTCCCTGTTTAATTGCCCCGGAACTAACGGGAACTTCACGCGCAATGGCAATGGCGGTAAGGGCATTGGCAAGATTGTGTCTGCCCGGCAGGGCAAAGCGAATCTGCTCTCCCGCCCAGGTAATTTCACTCCCATCCAGACCCAAACTGATCGCCCCGCCAAATTCGGCAAAAGAGTTTTCGCCGTAAAAAGATACTTTGCCCTGCACTCCATCCGCCAGGAAATCACGGAAGTTTGAATCTGCGGGAATCAGCGCAACGCCATTGCCGGTAAACTGTGAAAAAATATTTTTTTTCTCCTCAGCAATCGCCTCTTTCGTGCCGAGAATTCCGATATGGGCAGAACCTATATTAGTGACCGCCGCAATGTCAGGATTTACGATTGAGGCAAGGGCGGCAATTTCTCCCTGATGATCCATACCCATTTCAAAAATACCAACTTCGTGGCAGGAACGGACATTAAAAACCGCAAGCGGCAACCCGCTCATGGAATTATAATTACCGGGATTCATCACCGTGTTTTTTTCTGCGCCAATAATGGCAGCGGTGATCTCTTTGGTTGTTGTTTTTCCGGAAGAACCGGTAATGCCAATTTTTAACAAATAAGGAAACTGTTTCAGATACTCCCGCGCAATAGTATGCAAAGCCTGCATTGTATCATTAACCACAACCAGTATTTTCCCCAAAGCTCTGGCA
>Ga0123356_10001304_pt1 | contig 27600 bp, 22 predicted proteins | sample TergutEmb28metaG_2_FD_92546 | JGI IMG/M metagenome (GOLD analysis project Ga0123356, IMG submission 92546) | Embiratermes neotenicus P3 segment gut microbial communities from Petit-Saut dam, French Guiana - Emb289 P3 | ecosystem: Host-associated > Arthropoda: Insects > Digestive system > Gut ...
AACAGCTTCTGAACGATTTTTTGGGGAATCGTCGCAATAATGAGGCTTTTTGCTGTTATTATCCATCCCTCAGGGCTGAAATTCGTTCATAAGCTGTTTTTTTTGGCAAAACTTCTCTAATTCTTGGCACGAGTTACCAGTGGCAGGCAGTGTCATTTCCAGCAAATTGTATCTTTGTGAGTTTTCTCAAGGCTTGCCTCACCTTTTTGTGGACGTATTCTAAAGAGAAATGGTTTACGAATCCTGCTCTGCGGGGCAACGCTCTGTGCTAAAAAAAGAATAACGCTTGATTTATGTCAAGAACTGACAAAAAATGTGCAATAATGCACTTAAGTGAAAGGAAGGCTTAGAAAGGAGTACGCGATGAATCAGACAGAAGGAAAGCATCAGCTTTCGCGGCGTTCGTTTGTCCAAGGTTCAGCTCTGGTTGCCTTGGCGTCTGCAAGTAGTGCATCGGTTTTTGGCCTGTACGGTTGTACTGAGCCCGGGGGAGATGGAGCACCTGCAGGCGGAGCTGGAGAGCAAGTGGTTTGGAGCGCTTGCAATGTAAACTGCGGTGGTCGTTGTGCGCACCAGTGGAATGTGAAAGACGGCCAAATTGTATTCATGGAGTCGGACAACACGGGAAGCCCCGATCTTCAAGCGAGGGCATGTTTGCGTGGTCGCAGCATGCGTCGCTGGATCAACCATCCCGATCGTCTTCTCTACCCCATGAAACGAACAGGAAAAAGAGGAGAAGGCCAGTTTGAGCAAATCAGCTGGGACGAAGCAATTGACATCATCGCCGACAAACTTAAGTACACCATAGACACCTACGGCAACGATGCCATACACCTCCTGTACGCAACCGGCATGTACTCGGCAACCGGTAACCCTTCTGCCCGTCTTTTAAACTGCCTGGGTGGCTACCTGGGGTACCATTTTGATTACTCAACAAATATGCTGAGCGCGGTTATGCCCTTTTTCTTTGGCAAGGGCTTTTCGCCTTACGACAATGTTCACGCCTCATCTTTTTCTGAGGCAGCAGCAAACTCAGACCTGGTGGTGATGTTTGGCAACAGCCCCGCAGAAACCAGAATGGGTGGAGCAAATGCGGTGTGGGATTACACACAGGTACGCGAGGCCATGGCAGAGCGCGGCGGCAAAATTATCCATGTTGATTTTCGTGCAAATGAGTCGCTTTCGGGGTCGATTGACGAATGGCTTCCTATTCGTCCTGGAACCGATGCAGCACTCGTAGCTGCACTCGCCCATGAGTGGATTGTCAACAACCAGGTGGATTTGGACTTCCTCCACACCTACTGCGTAGGCTTTGACGAGGAAAGCATGCCTGAAGACAGCAAGGGCAAAGACCTGTCGTACTTCGACTACATTATGGGAACAGGCTACGACATGGTCGAAAAAACTGCTGAGTGGGCTGCGCCTATCACCCAGATTCCAGCAGAGGGCATTCGCAAGCTGGCCAACCAGATAGCGTCTGCCAAGGCTCCCTATATTTGCCAAGGATGGGGCTCTCAGCGCCACACCAATGGCGAAGACACCGCGCGTGCCATCAGTCTCTTGCCTTGCTTGATAGGAAAGATTGGTATTGCGGGCACCAATACTGGGCAACGAGAGGCCGAGCCACCTGCCTACCTGGTAGGAGGTTTGCCTGGCGGAGACAATGCGGTAGGGGTAACCATCCCCACGTACCAATGGCTTAACGCTGTTGACCACGGCAAAGACATGACTGCACTGAATGCAGGCCTGGTCGGCGGTGACAAGCTCAACAACGACATCAAGTTCATTTGGAACTATGCCGGAAACTGCATCACCAACCAGCATGGAGACATCAACTACGTTCACGAGCTTCTTTCCGACGAGAGCAAGTGCGAGTTCATTCTCTGCTGGGACACCGTCTTGACTGACTCAGCAAAATACGCCGATATCTTGCTTCCCGACGCAATGCGCGGAGAGCAGATGAATCTCACAGCGCAGGGTTACTCGGAGTACTACACGGGTGTCATTCTTGGCCAAGCTGCTCAAAAGCCACCGGGTGAATGTCGCACAAGCTATGACGTCATGGCAGACATTGCCGACCGCTTTGGCTTAAAGGACGAATTTACCGAAGGCAAAACCCAAGAGGATTGGATCAAGCAGATCTACGAAGACGGAGTGGCTAATAATGCAGAGCTTCCCCCTTGGGAGGAAATGCTCAAACTCGGCATCTTTAAGAAGGCAGTTGACCCCTCGATTGGCCTCAAGGATTTTCGTGATGACCCTGAAGGTAATCCTCTGGATACGCCCTCGGGCAAGATCGAGATATTCTCCGAGCAGCTCGTCGACATTGCCAATACCTGGGAGCTTGACGATGACGAAATCATCAACCCCATTCCTATGTTTACTCCAGGTCTCTTTGGTTATGGCTCTACCACTGAGGAGTTTCCCCTTTATGCCTGCGGGTATCACCACAAGAGTCGTACCCACTCATCCTTTGGTTTTGTGGAGCTCTTGCAGCAGGCAGCAAGGAATCAAATATGGATTAACCCCGTTGATGCCGAGGCACGACAAATCGCAACGGGCGACACGTGCTCGGTCAAGAGCCCGCAAGGAGAGATTCACGTTGAAGCAAGGGTGACCCCGCGCGTCATTCCTGGCTCTATTGCCATTCCTCAGGGAGCTTGGCATAAGGCTGACATGTTTGGCGATAAGGTGGACAAAGGGGGCTGTGTTAACACCCTCACCAAATACAAGCCAACCCCATTGGCAAAGGGCAACGGGCCAGCTCATTCGATGATCGTACAAGTAACCAAGGTATAAGGAGGTGGAAAACATGCAATACGGTTTCTATTTTGATAACGGCAGGTGCACAGGGTGCAAGACCTGTGAGCTGGCGTGCAAAGACTACAACGACCTGGACACCACTATGCTGTTTCGCAAGGTATATGATTTTGAAGGTGGAACCTGGACACAGGCAGAAGGGGATGCGTGGACAACCACGACCTTTTCTTATCATGTGTCAGCTGGGTGCAATCACTGTGATGCTCCGCTCTGTATGGCATTTTGTCAGTTTGACGCAATTCTTAGAGACGAGGACACCGGCATTGTCTTTATTGACGAAGAGCTATGCACTGGTTGCGAAGAGTGTGTAGGTGGCTGCCCCTATGCTGTTCCTCGATTTGATGCCGAGCAGCAAGTAGCGCGCAAATGCGATGGCTGTCTTAAGCGCATCAAGGATGGCAAGCAGGCTATCTGTGCAGAGTCTTGTCCTTTGAGGGCACTCGCCTTTGATGACATTGAATCGCTGCGAGCCAGCTACGGCACGGTGGATCAGATTCCTCCTTTACCCGAGCCTAAGACCAATCCTAATCTGGTTATCAATGCGTCGCCAGCTGTTGGCAGTCCAGAGATAGCAGAAGGTTATATTGCAAATGATCTTGAGGTTGCATAAGCGTAAAGCTGCCTTTGGTCAGGTGTGCTCTCGCAAGGGGGCGCACCTGACTTTTATACTGCAACGATGACTGTCTCGCTATCCAATTGGTAACACCCAAAGAAAGAAAAGTCATGTATGAAAAAATTGCTGTTTGTGGACAGGCGCTGGGTGCCTTGTTTATCCAAAACCCCAGGGATGCCGAGGCTTTTACTCCTCTTGTCGATGCGCTCAACCAGTTTGAATCTTTTGACGACTGGCCTTTTGGCAAGCAAACTGAGCTTGCTCAAGCTTACGAGCTTGTGAGCACTGGAGCACTGGCTCCCCTTGATGAGCTTGCGCGCGAATACCAGCGTTTGTTTATTGGGCCACATCACTTTGAAGCACCGGCCTGGGGCTCGGTCTACCTTGATCGCGAGCAGGTTGTCTTTGGCAGCTCGCTTCTAGAGTTGCGAGAGTGGATGCGCGAGCACAGCATTCTCACCAATGAAAAGCACAACGTGCCCGAAGATCATATAGGAAAGATGCTCGCTTTGTTGGGGTGGCTGGCAGCAGAAAAGCCTGAGCTTGTTGACCAGTTCCTTGCCTACCATCTTATGCCTTGGGCACCTCGCTACCTGAGCTTGTTACATGAGTGCTCAAAGCATACTTTCTACACAGGCTTGGCACTGTGGACTCAGGCCACCTTGAGCAGCATGGTACAGGAGTACGCTATTGCGGTGGCTAAAAGAAAACTGTATCGCTAACGAAGCCTGTTTCGTAAGTTCTCTGTTAAACTGACCAAAACAAAATATGGGTCTTTTTTCCACGAGAGGAGCGCGTAATGGGCAAGGATGCTTTGGTGCAAGAACTGGTAAACCATTTTGATAGATGGCCAGAAAAAAAAGAGGGGCTTGAAAACTGTGCGGGGGGCACAGGCAGGATGACACAAGATTTGTTTCCTTACGACACAATGTTTTCTCCGATTCAAATCAATCAGATGATTGTAAAAAATCGCATTGTCATGGCGCCTATGGGAAACATCGACATGTGCGAGGAAACCGGCAGACCCAATGACATGATGTTGCAGTATTTCTTTGCACGTGCCAAGGGCGGTGCGGGACTCATTACCACGGGGCTTGTTCCTGTGACACATGGCATTGACGCAACGGTTACTGAGTTGGGCAAGCTCTCTTATTTTCCACGTATCGATCGTAGTCGCACCGTTTATTGTGGCTGGCGTGATTTGGCTCAGGGCGTGCATGCCTTTGGCGCAAAAATCTTTATTCAACTCACCGCAGGGCTTGGGCGCGTAGGTAATCCCCAGTGCCTGCTTACCCAAAAGAAGTTTCCTGGCTCAGCGTCGTTCTTGCCCAATTTCTATATTCCCGGCGTACCTTGCATGCGTCTTTCGGGCGGTAAAATCAAGAAGATTATCAAGAACATGGGACAGGCCGCTGCCGATGCACACGCCATGGGCTTAGACGGCGTTTATCTGCATGGGCACGAGGGCTACCTCATCGAGCAGCTCACGAACCCCGCCTTTAACCATCGGAAGATCGGCAAGTACGCAGACTTCAAGCGCTTTGGTGTTGACATGATCAAGGAGATTCGCAAGCGTGTGGGACCCAAGTATCCCATCATGTATCGCATCGACCTTTCCTTGGCTCTCGAAGAGAGTTACGACGAAGAAACCCTCGACAGCACCCATCTCAAGAAATTCAAGGGAGGGCGCACCATAGCGCAAACCCTGGATTATATGGAAGACCTCGTTAAGGCCGGTGTGGACATCTTTGACGTTGACCTGGGCTGTTACGATAACTGGTGGCTGCCGCATCCCCCGTCCAGCATGCCTGCCGGCTGCTTTTTGCAGATTGCTCGCATTACTAAAAAGTACTTCAAGCAAAAGAAGGTGCTTTCCAATGCGGGTGTACCGGTGCCTATTGTGGGCGTAGGTAAGCTTGGCTACCCTGACATTGCCGAGAAGGCTCTTAGAGACGGCGACTGCGACATGGTCATGCTCGGTAGGCCGCTCTTGGCAGACCCTGATTGGCCCAACAAGGTCTATGCGGGCAAGGTAGACGCTGTTCGCCCCTGTATTGGTTGCCAAGAAGGCTGCTTAAACGAGTTTGTTGAAGCGGGGCACCCGCAGTGTGCGGTCAACCCGCGCTCGAGCTTTGAGTCGCAGATGCCCGAACTGCCGGCTATGGCTCAAACAAAGAAGCGCATAGCAGTCGTTGGTGCAGGCCCAGGAGGCGTGATTGCGGCGCTTACCGCAGCACGGCGCGGTCATCAAGTGGACTTGTATGAAAAGTCCGCCAAGATAGGCGGGCGTATCGTTGCCGGATCAACCTCGGTCATTAAGTTTGATGTTGATAACTATCGTCAATACCTGGAGCGCCAGGTATTGGAGGCTACCAAAGAGTATGGTATGAACTACTATCCCAACACTGCCGCCAGTTCTGAGAGCCTCAAGCTGAAGGGCTATGACACGATAGTGGTTGCCATGGGCACCAAGGATTCTGTGCCTCCTGTTGAAGGCATCGAAGAGGCTGCCCACGTAATTCAGGCGGTAGACCTCTTTCTCAACCCCAACAAGCTCGGAGAAGCCAAAAAGATCGTTGTTATTGGCGGCGGAGTAGTTGGGTGCGAGATGGCGCAGTGGCTGGCTTATGAGCACGACAGCGCCGTAACCGTCATAGAAATGCTGCCTCACTTCATGGACGGAGCCTGCACTGCTAACCGCACACATCTGCTCCACGCCATGAAGGCCAAGGGCGTGCGTCTTCTTAATATGGCAAGGCTTGTGTCCATTGAAGAAGGTGCCGTGGTCATAAGGCGCAATCACGATGATAATGTACCTAATCCCTATAACACTTGGAATCCCATCTTGCCCGAAAACATCCATAACCCCTTTGCTCCCAAAATCGGAAGCGATTGGAAGAATGAAAAGTATCAGGCAGACCTGGTGGTTCTTGCCACGGGAGGTAGTTCCGATGACAGTCTGTACTATGCAGCACTTAAGGACAGGAGTGCGCCAGAGATCTACAACATCGGCGACAGCTTTGCCCCTGGCAAAATACATGAGGCGGTGCGCTCGGCTTATCGCCTTGGTGTAGCAATCTAAGGAGGCAGCACTATGGCTATGGAATTAACCAAAGAGCAGCAAGCCTTGCTCGATGGCGAGCAAGGTCCTGTGGTGGCCAAAGTCGTCAAAACACTGGTGATGTATGGCGAATGCTTTGGTGCCCAAAAAATGGCACCCGTAACGAGCGAGAAGGGTCACCTGGTAACGAGCTTTGGCCTTTCTATGATGAGCCCTGTATTTGAACTGATGGACGAACTCATCTCGGCAGACTTACTTGGGCAGCCTTTTAGTGTTGACCCGCGTCCTCTTGACCCCAATGTGCCCCAAAACTTTCTGCAAAAAACATTATTTGGCATTATGTATAAAAAGCAGGCAGACTATGAGGCTCAGCTTGACAAGCTTGGTTTGATGGGAGGCGATGCCTTTACCTGCACCTGCTACCTGGATGAAGTAGGCAACAAACCTCAAGAGGGCGACATCCTCAGCTGGGCCGAAAGCAGTGCGGTGGTGTACGCTAACAGTGTGCTAGGAGCACGGTGCAACCGTAACTCCGGCATCATTGAGCTCTTTGGCAGCTTGGTGGGCTTTGTGCCCTACTTTGGCCTGCTGACTGATGATGGGCGCAAGGCCACCTGGGTTATTGAGGTGGATACTGAGGAGCGACCCGAGGCTCAAGTGCTCGGAAGCGCCATTGGTATGAAGGTCATGGAGGATGTTCCCTATATCAAGGGACTTGATAAGTGGTTTGGCGGCAGCCTGAGCGGCGATGCACGGGACTATCTCAAAGACATGGGAGCTGCCACTGCTTCTAATGGAGCGGTTGGCCTTTTTCATGTGGCAAATCTCACTCCCGAAGCCAAAGCCCAAGGAGAGGCTCTGCTGACCGAAGGTGCCCAGGTCTACAAAATTGACGACGCAGAGCTCAGGCGTGTACAAGAGAGTTATCCCATTATTTGGAAGGATGCCTCAGCCAAACCCAAGCTCTGCTTTGTTGGGTGCCCGCATTTGACGGAAAACCAACTGCAGGAGTGGACAGAAAAGCTCACCGCAAAACTCAAGAGAAACAGGCTTGCCAAGGTAGTTGTTCCTACGGTGTTTACCGCTGCCCCAGCCGTAGTGGAAAACTTCAAGAAAACATCAGCTTATAAAAAGCTTGCTGACACTGGTGTAGTGGTGTCCAGCATCTGCCCTCTTATGTATATGAACAACCCGCTTTGCAATTCTAAACCTACCATAACCAGTAGCAATAAGCTACGCACTTACACCAAGGCTCGTTATTACAAAGACGCAGAAATATTGGAGTTAATCTCGGGCGGAGGTGTATCATGACAAAGACTTTTAAGGGGCGTGTAGTGGTGCCAGGCACCATAGAGGCCGAGGCTCTGGTAACGACAGCTGGCTTTAATACCCTCGCATCTTTTCAAAAGGCTCTGATGTTTGGAGACAAGCAGGCAAAGTGCTCTGACCAAAACAATCCTGAGCTCTATAATCAGCCCATGCAGGGCAAGGCTCTTTGCCTGCCTCAAACCATCGGCAGCACAACCGGTGGCATGATTTTATATTGCGCCGCCAAGATGAACAGAGGCCCTTCCTGTTTGCTCTTTTCTAAGCCCATAGACAGTCTCGCTGCAGCCGGCGCGGTTTTAGCAGGCGTATGGACCGAAAATCCCATGCCCACCATAGACAGTCTGGGGGAGGAGTTTTTGGAAGCAGTAAAAAGTGGCATGACTGTTTCTGTAGGCGAGGATGGCACCGTAACGATTAGGTAGCACTTGTTCACCTGCGCAGCCTGGGGACGAGGCTGATGTCGGGGACAGGGTGACAAGGGGACGGGGCGTTTGGGGTGACAAGGGGACGGGGCGTTTGTCACCTTCAGGAAGGTGACAAACGCCCCGTCCCCTTGTCACCCCAAACGCCCCGTCCCCTTGTCACCCTGTCCCCGACATCAGCCTCGTCCACGTCTCTCTGTCTCATTAGGCTATAATACAGCGCGGGTAAGGCTGCCTAGAACAAACCCTGGCACAAAATCAGGAAGGTTACCATGGACGAAACTCGATTCAAGCTTATTATTATTATCGTAAGCGAAGGTAAGGCCGACAAGGTCGTCAAAGTAGCACACAGCGCAGGAGCCTCCGGCGCTACCATTATCAACGGTCATGGTGCAGCAGTCAGGCTCTTTTTGGGAGTCAGTATCGATCCAGAAAAAGAACTGGTCCTCATAGTGCTTGAAGAGGAAAAGGCTAAGGCTGTTATCGAGACCATCGCCCAAGAAATGGAGTTAGCAAACCCAAACAAGGGACTTGCCTTCATGCTCTCGTTAGACCAGGTGTTTGGATTGAGCCCGGCTAGTGAAGATGAGAGGGACTAGTCATCCATGGGAGCTCTTGTAGAAAGCATTGACGGTTTACAGGTCATACTGGCGGGTGTAATCTTTGTAGTTTGCTATGTATTCATAATATCCGAGAAGGTCAGCCGTGCAACGGTTGCCATGTCCGGTGCTGTTTTGATGGTTATGCTCGGCATCGTTGGTCTCAAAGAGGCGTATACCGTATATATCCACTGGGAGACTATCTTTTTACTCCTTGGAATGATGATTCTCGTCAAGCTTGCTGCAAAAAGTGGCATTTTTCAGTATCTTGCCACAAAGGTTGCTCAAAGCGCCAAGGGAGACCCAAAGAAACTGCTGTTTCGTCTAGCAATTTTAACTGCTGTAGGCTCTGCCTTCATCGACCTCGTTACCATGGTTTTACTCATGGCACCAATAACCATTGCTATGGCTCACTCGCTAAAGATAAAGCCGATGCCCTTCATGATAACGATGATTATCGCTGCCAATATTGGTGGTGCAGCAACTTTGGTAGGCGACCCGCCCAACATCATGATTGGAACCGTTGCTGGCATCTCGTTTAACGACTTTCTCATCCATCTTGCTCCGCTCATCGTTATTATCATGACTGTCGTGGCCTTTGGCCTTAAGCACTACTACTCAAAGCAACTAAAGATCGATCCAGCAAACCAAGATGAGCTGATGAAGATTGATGCCTCATCGTTGCTCTACAATAAGTCGTTGGCCATCAAATCAACCGTTGTGTTTTCACTGACCCTTTTGGGTTTTGTTACCCATCAGATTACCCACTTTGAGCCTGCCACAATTGCCCTGATAGGCGCAACACTGTTGCTCGTCATTGGGGCAAAGTCAAGTGTGGTAGAAGAAGTATTGCATAGTGCCGAGTGGGTCACCATCTTCTTCTTTGCTGGCTTGTTTGTTCTCGTGGGTGGTTTGGTTGAGGTTGGCATTATTCAAGCTGCCGCTACCTGGATGCTCGATGTAACCGGTGGAGATATTGCGCTTACCGCCATGGTAATGCTTTGGGGAGCGGGCATCACCTCCGCATTCCTCGATAATATCCCGCTGGTGGCAACGATGATTCCCATGATTCAAGATATGAGCGCACAGTTGGCGCTCTCTGCTGTTGATGAGAGAACGCTTTGGTGGTCGCTGGCTTTGGGCGCCTGTTTGGGAGGCAATGGAACGATTATCGCTTCTTCGGCAAACCTTATTGTCGTAGCCATCTCGGCTCGAGAAGGGGCTCCTATTTCTTTCATAGACTTTGTAAAGATAGGCATCCCGGTAACCCTCATCAGCCTCGCGCTTGCAAGTATCTATGTGCTCTTCTTCTTCATACACCTGGGGCTTGCCTAACGAAGAAAACCCTCACCCATAAAGCTGCTTTTTGGCTGACTCAGTGTACTGGAGCTTAAGGTATCTGCGAAAATGCTGGAAAGAGGAGTTCTTCGCTCTCAACATGACTAAGCTCTACTGTGCCCGTAAGTACGTCTACATATTGGTAAGACTGGCGACGAACGCTGCCACGTCTGAGTTCAAGTTCCATAATAAAAAGTTGTGGATGTGCCTGAGTAATAACACCCTCGCATTCCATGATTCTTGATCGTCCCATATTTGCTCTGATTTTGAGTCGTTCCCCTGACATGTCCGACAGCTTCTCCCTTATTACGTGGACAAGCTGACCTTGCTGTGCTAATTCCATTGATGTAGTCCTGACTTTCTTTTAACAATACGCGCGGAGCGCACATTGTATCATGGTTGGCAATACCCAAAGGTTACCGCTCGTCAACAATATCGCCCACTGGTAGAAATTGAGAGGCAAAAGAGCTGCTGCTTACAGCTGTCTAAAACTGTACCTTTTGCTCGGCCTGGGGCAGCGCTTGACGTGCTATGTCACGCATCTCGTTAACCCCAATAAAGAACTCCCGCATGAGAGCTACCAGGAGATAGCGACCTTTGGGTGTCAGCGTAATGCGTACGTCATCATCGACGTTGATTGCACCAGCCGCCTTAAAAAAGGCGTACTCCGCTGGAAGCCCCAGGGCAACACTCACTCCAAAGTCCTTTTTCCAGGCAGCCTTGTCAAGCTCGAGTCCAAAGAGTTGCATCATAAAGCGATAGCGCATTTTATCGGATCTTGAAAACTGGTTTCTCTTCTTAACGCTCATTTGTCCCGATTCCACAACGCGAATATACTCGTCGACGCTAAAGGTATTGACGTAGAGACTGCCGCCCAAATACGAAAAACCGCCTGCGCCTATGGCAGGATATTCCTCGTAGTTAATGATGTACTCATCGATCATCGTTGAGTCTGAGGCATTAAAGGTCCAGGCGCTCCCAAAGGCAAAGGGTGCTCCTTCTTGCGCAGTATTAAGCTCAAAGACATCTTGTCTCTCGCGCAAAGAGGGGTGGAGTAGCACATCTGGCTCCGAGGTGAGCGCCTGACATATAAGCTCATAGAGTCGGGCTTCTTTACCATAGTCCACCTTGCCAAGGGTGGTAGCCAATACTTCTTCTATCGCAGGCGAGGCCATGAGGGGATAAAAAGTGGTTTGGTTTACGCCGCTCTCCAGTATGCATGCCAAGTCATGAATCAAACCTTCTTCGGTTTGTGTAGGAAAGTTAAAGATCATGTCTACATTAAGACTCTCATAGCGCCCCCGGCACTCGATAAGACGTTCAAGAATCTGCATGCCGCTGCCATACTTGTCATAGCGTTGCATGCTATGGAGCAGCTTGTCGTCAAAGCTTTGCACTCCAACACTGAGCCTGTTGACCCTTTCATCCAAAACATCCAAAACAGGGTCGATGAGGTGATTTGGGTTGGTTTCGCAAGAAACCTCACGCAAGTTAAAGAGACCGCCTGCCAGGTCAATGGTTTTAGCAAGCTCATCTACCAAAACCGTAGGAGTGCCGCCTCCAATATAAAGAGACTCCACGTTATAGCCAAGACGGGCAACCATCTGCATCTCCTTGCGAAGAGCGGCAAAGTAGGCGCGGGCGCGGGGCTCCTCAAATGGATATCGACAAAATGAACAGTAAGGACAAAGCTTCTCGCAAAAGGGCACGTGGGCATAAAGCAAACAACCCCTCTTAGGGTTAAGGGCGGCAGGCAGACTCGCTTTGGCTGCCCCAAGCGGCTTCATGTTGAGATATCCTGCGCTGAGGTTTCGTACCACTTTTGTTTGTATTCGTTCGCTTAACATGTCATCAAGCTCCAATCAACTGAGCCTGCAAAACAGCACTATCAATCGCAGCTGGTGCTTTCGTTGCCGTTTGCTCCTTCTGGCTCTTGGTCGGTTTTCTCTCTCCTTTTATTTAGCCGCGCCTTGACTGCTCCTACCATCAAAGGTATGAGGCTCACCAAAACGATGGCAACAATAACTAACTGAAAGTTCTCCTGCACAAAGGGGATGTTGCCAAAAAAGTAGCCCAGCAGGGTAAAAATAACGACCCATCCAACGCCGCCAATGACGTTAAACAGGGTAAAACGAGCAAAGTGCATTTTTCCTACTCCGGCAATAAAGGGCGCAAAGGTTCTAAAGAACGGAAAGAAGCGCGTTACTACAATGGCAAAGGGGCCATACTTGTCAAAAAGCCTCTGCGTCTCTTCGATGCGCTCGGGGGTCAAAGACTTGACGCGTCCTGAGTCTATGATGACTTGACCCACCTTGCGACCAATCCAGTAGTTAGAGGTGTTGCCCAGTACGGCTGCCAAAATGAGTACGGTAATCAGCACGCCAAGGTTGAGGCCAAAGCCAGGGGCGGCAAAGAGGCCTGCGGTAAAGAGCAGGGAGTCTCCAGGAAGAAAAGGCATGATAACCAGACCGGTTTCTACAAAGACAATGGCAAAGAGAGGTGCGTAGGCAAAGGAGCCAAGTGACTCAATCCATCCTGCTATAAACGTGCGTGGGTCGCGCAATAGGTCGATAAAGAACTGGATTATTTCCATACATTCCTTGCGGTCATACACTGGAAAGCGCTCTGCACTGTACTTTCAGGCTGCTTTGCCAGATTGGTTGAGATTAGGTGGCTTAGGCGCTCAACAGAGACCCCTTATGGCTGCTTCCGTCAAGACCTGACCAGGTTCGGAGTGTGCTGCCGCCCAAGCCGTTGATAATCCTACCATAAGAAGGCAACAGTAACTTTACAAAATGCCCAGTGTCCATTATCTCAAGAGCTTTGCTATACTTCATTTTGCCAAGCGGGCGTCGCCAAGTGGTAAGGCCCAAGCTTCCCAAGCTTGTATTCGCGGGTTCGAGTCCCGTCGCCCGCTCCAAAATCCTTTTAACACATAAACACGTGCGCGGGCTCGAACCCGAGAGGGGCGAGAGCGTTAAGCGGGGCGCCAGTGGCGCGCCGTAGCTCGAGCTCGCGAACGAACGGAGTGAGTGAGCAGGGTGTGGATTTGCGCAGCAAATACACGCGAGTCCCGTCGCCCGCTCCAAAATCCTTTTAACACATAAACACGTGCGCGGGCTCGAACCCGCAGCTTCCCTACCAGAGCTGGCTTAAGACTTTGCGTACCTTGTCTTCGCTGCCTTGTTTGCATACTGCTATGAGTGAGTCGCCCGGATAGAGCACGGTGTTGCCGTTGATGAGGTGTTGGTTTTTTCCATCGCCTACTGCTACCAGCAGACTCTCTTCAGGCAGTGTTTGGGCTATGTCTGCTACACGTCTTCCTTCGGGAGCCTTGCTGGTTACCTTGGCTGCCAGCGATATTTCTACTATGACCAAGTCGCCTTGCGTCATAGACAGCAGTGCGTGGGCGGCTCCATCAGTTACCTCCATCTCTATAAGGCGCGAGATAACCGTAGTAGACGAAACCACCTCTATCCCCATACGTCTAAAGATGCGGTTGTTTTTAGGGTTGGAAACTCGTGCTATGGTGCGTGGCACATTAAAAACCAGCGAGGCAATCTCGCAAGATACCAGATTCACATCATCGGCTCCGGTGGTGGTCACAAAGATGTCGGCATCCTCAATGCCTGCATCCCGCTGAAAGTCCGAGTTGCAGCCATCGCCGTGTATCAGCAGCACTTGTGAAGGCATACACAAAACAAGGCGATCGACCTTGCTTTTGTTAATCTCAATAATCGAGACTTGATGACCTTTTTCGTGCATGGTCGGTGCCAATACTTCGCAAATCTTTCCTCCGCCATTAATCACGATTTTCATGAGATGTAGACCGAAAACCCTTCCAGGAGATCATTCCTCACACAGGCTATGACCGTGTCTCCCTCGTAGAGAATGCTGTCTCGTGTTGGGATTGAGCTGTACTGACCACTCTTTCTCTCAAAGGCTACTACTCTGATCTCGTGATCTTTTTCCAGCTCCGCCACAAGGATGCTGTTGCCTTGATGCGCAGTGAGGTCAAGGGCAAAGCGCATGATGTCATAGTTGCCCAGGGCTTCGATGAATTTTCCGCGTGCAGCCATCACCTTGCTGTACATCTCTTCGGCAACCAAGGAGGTACCGCAAACGTAGTCCAGGCCCAGCTGGAGATAGGCGTTTGTCCTGTCAGGGTTATAGAGCCGCGCCAAAACGTAAGGCACATCAAAGAGTTTGCGCCCCACTTCGGCAATCATAAGGTTTGAATTGTCTTGGTCGGTTACTGCACAGAGCACGTCAGCGCTGGTTACGCCAGCTTCAATCAGGATGTCTTCATCAAACCCAACACCAACCAAGGTGCTTCCCTCAAAGCTTACGCCCAGGTTGTTGAACTTTGTGGCATCAGTGTCAACCACCACCACACTATTGTCCCCTTGAGAAAACAGTATGGCTAACTGAGAGCCCACTCTACCACAGCCTACAACAATGATGTTCAAGACTACCTGCCCAAATTAGAACTGCACAAGACAACCGCTTGAGCCCTTCTGCAACTCGCCGGACAAGCCGGCGAGTCCACCAATTAACCTACAACTGAGGTTATGGGTTCGCCAGACGAGCCAATCGGATTGACCCCGGCGAATAACAGAACGGGTAAAACTTATAGTACTTCCTTCGTTAAGACTTCTTGATAAAGAGATTTAACTTTCCACCACAAGTGGGGCAAGTCCCCTTAAGCATTGGACGTCCATTTTTTGAGGTAACCTCAACTACGTCCTTCATCTCTTTTTTAGCCTTACACTTTACACAATACGCTTCTGACATAAAAAGTCCTCCATTTTCAATATACTTTTGCGACTTTTGCTTATACAAGTCGCACCAAGCTCGCGTAATGATACCATTACCACCGCGCAAAACTAGGCAGATCTAATAACTTCCAATACTACTTCGGTTACAGCTTTGAGCTTTCTTTCTTCAAGAATGTCCAGTCGATCGCTGCTCCAGCGCCAGCCAGCTGGCAATTTATCGCGCAGTCCTACAATAGAAATGGCTCTCGCGCCAGCGGCAATAGCCTCAGCCGCACTGGAGTCATAACACGTAAAACCAGCAGGTCCAACGCCAACTCCCAGCGTCGAAGCCGCGGACTTAATCAGGCTTTGGAGGCGATGGTCTGTTCCCCGGGGAATAAAGCTACCCTCGGCCATCGTGTAGCACAGCTCTCCTGCGCCAACACCGTCAAGGTTGATAAAAAGAGCGCTCTTTAAGTCGCGATCGTACTCGGCCAGCAGCTCTTTTATTCCGGCGTTTCTGCATTCGTGCGACCCCAGGGCAACCAGCCAGACTTCCTTGTCTATGAGCACTGAGCTAAACGAGGAGAGTGCTTGAGCATTGTCTTCATAGGTGCCGCCGCCATAGGCGCCGCCCTTCCAGTCAAGATCATCTTCTTCGGTAAAGTTTTCCCAGCCGCCAATTTGAGTGCCGGCAGAGCGTGCTTCATAGTCTTCGTTTACTCCCAACCAGTTGGCTGGCGAGTCTTTTAGATCCTCGGTCTTTCGCGAACCAGAAAGCCTGTCTCCCAGGCTGCCAAAGAACGACTTGGCGCGGCTATTGGGTATGTCCATCGACCGAGACGCTCCACCATTTCTTTCTCTGTTTCTTCCCGAAGAAGAAACGTCGGCGTCATCGATATAAATATCTTGCTCGTCGTCATGGTATTGCAAGAGCTCTTCTCCCACTGGTTTCATAATGCCCGTTGCACCCAAGGGCGCAAAAGAACCTGACTGAGACACCACGGTCTCGCCATTTTCCTGCTCTTCTGATTCAAAATGCGCATGCTGGTCAAAGGCAGCCTGCTGGGTGGGTATTGATCCAGAGCTTCCCAGAGACATCGAAGGCAGGTTAATCAAGCTATCGTGGGCAGGAATATCGGGAGCCGGTGTGGCTACAGCGTGCTCCAATGAAGACGCACTTTTTGGCAGGCGGCTTCTGAGCGACGGTGCCATGGGATCCGAGGTCAGGCGATCGATTCCCGAGAAGTCTGCGTTAAGTGTTGTAGGGGGCTCTTCCATGAGCGCTGACTTTTGTTCTGGCTCTGGCTGCACAATTGCTTCTGAGGGCGCCTGGCTCAGCTCAGAGGTCATCGAAGAAACAGCTACGCCAGCGGCCACACCAGCGGCCACACCGGCAGCAACTCCTGCTGCCACGCCTGCCGCAACGGCCGACTGCTCTGGCGTTACCACAGGGGCTAACTCCCCTTCTGGTTGCATGGGCGCTCTATCAGAAGAAGGCAGCGTATCCAACCGAGAGGTGGACTGGGCGTCTACCTTGGAAGAAGGCTGGGCACCTGCCCCAGGCGCAGGCTGGGCGTTTAGATCGTAGCCTTCGTAGCCTTGCAGGAGGGTACGCCCCGACCTGGGTTGGGGCTCGCTTGCCGACACAGCAGGAGTCTCGGCAAAACGAGACCGCGTGACTTGCAAGTCATCATTTGAAGGAGTAGGCGCCTGTGCTTCTTTTTGCGCTGCCTTTTTTGCGTCAACGAACCAGGCAGGCATACCATCCTTTGTCTTGGCGCTGGCCGAATCGACTCTGATTTGTGCTACCTGCTCTTGTTCTACTCTTTCGGCAAGAGTTTCTCTTACCCTGATGGCGGGGTTATCCGTAGCACCAATCTCGATTCTTGAGCGAGCAACCACCCTTGTATCTGCCCCATCAGCTTCTGGGCTGAGAACTTGCACGTGGGACTCTCGATTGGCAGCATCTTCTCTGTCTGCCGCTGCTCTTGCAGCCTCTGCGGTTTCGGCTCCCAAGTCTATTGTGCCACCGCTATACACCTCTCCATCGTGTGCCAAAGGCATAGCCTGAGAGGGCATTGCCTGATCTTCTAAACGAGGGGTTCTTCTGCTGGCCCTCTCTCCTCTGCTGGAAGGTGCTCCGCGCACTTCGGCTCTGGCTGCCGCCCCGGCGTAGGATTCGTTGATATAGTCCTCGCTGGAGTGTTGATTCCCGGAGGTGGTTGATCCAGCAGATCTTCTGCCAATCAAGTCTTTTGCCTTCAAAAAGAGTTCTCCGGTAGCTCCGCTCACCTTGGCAAGAGCACCGCTTCTGGAGGAACGCGCACGTGGGGTGGCCATGCCTTCTTCTCTCACTCTTGGCTCTCGACCTCCTCTTTCTTCCACAGGAGCAGCATCGCTTTTTCGGGCGCCTGCCAATGCTTCTGCAATGCCCATGAGCACCGCAACACCCGAGGCATTACAGTTTGCTCCGTGACTATAGGGCATAAAGAGGTTGATGACCTCCATGAGCGCTGCGATAAGTAAGATGATGCCAAGAATCAAACCCACCACAGAGAGTAAAAGGAGCAAAAGGCCGGGAAGAGGAAATAGCGAGAGAATAATGACGATTAACAAGGCTGCCACACAGCCGCGAGTAATCTTTAGAATGAGCGAGTAAAAAGATGAAATCGTAGGTGCTCCCTGCACCAGGGTGCGACCCGAATCATAGTGAGCCAAGATGACCACCTTGCGTCGCGTATCAGCGCCTTCTGGCGCATAGCGAGCTATGACGTTTTGGCTGGAGCTTTTTGCAAACAGCTTAAAGAAGGGGTCAACGTTGAGAACATCAAGTGCCAACAGGCCCGCCGCAATAAAGGCCAAAACACAGGCCAGCGCAGTTACCTGCGGAATGGCAAAAAGCAATTCGGCTGCAATAACACCAAGCATGTAGTACAGTATCCTGATCCAGTTGGTATTGCGAACCGTAGAGAAGTCCTGAAGCCAGGTGTCCAGACCAAAGCCGTCAAGGTTTGCTGCCACGAGCTCCGCAGCCTCAAATTCTCCATTTGACCCACCTGGACGGGGGCCTATCTTGGTAACCAGTTCATCTGCATAGCTCACCAATTTCTGCATTTTGTTCCTCCTTATTGGCCACCTTTTAAGGCCGATTGGTCAAAGTACGAGCAGAATGCACGACCTATTGTACCCCTGTTTGCGTTTCTACGCCCACGTACTCGCGAATAAACCTATCTGCTTCTACTGCATTGGCGCGTGCAGAGTCATAGAGCGCCCGAGCCTCTTTGGTAGTTTCGTCGTATGCGTCAAGGATGAGCGAGAGTGGCTCAGGGGGTATGAGAGCGGCTGCGGTTACCACCTCGGCATCTTTTAAGGCAAACTCTTCGTTCTTTGCATTAACCAGCTCCAAGTCTCCGTCAAGCACGGCCTGGTCTGCCTCCAGAGCCATCTGTATTGACTCGACCTTGAGAGTCAGATAGGTGCGCATGGTGCTGTAGTCTGCCTCCAAAAAAGCCTCCTCGGCCTCAATGAGCAACGCCGAGGCGTTGTTGAGGTTCTCGAGGATTGCCTGGTTTCGCTCAATGGCCTCGTGCAGCTGGTAGTAACCACCGGTTCGAGAGAGCTCGGTAGTGGCTCTCAGTTCTGTGTCAGCGTTGACTATGGTCTCCCACGCCTGTCCAAAGAAGAGTGCAGAGTTCATGGCCTCTATGTCTTTTGTGACAATGATCTCGCCACTCGTAAGCATGTCTTGTCTGTTGATGGCCGCATCAATGACGTGCTGGGCAAGCTCTCGGTCGTCTTGCGCACTCATGAGTGCCAGTGCCAAAAGAGCCTCCTCCTGTGCAGTTTTTAGAGTTTCCAGTGTTCCAGAAACTCGCTCCAAGAGAATTTTGCGCTCTGGAATGCTGTCTTGCGTAACCTCGGCTGCCACCATAGTATCAAGAGAGACAACCACTTGGTCGCTCTCTTGGATAAGGGCTATGGCTTCATCCAAGTGAACATAACCGGCTGTTCGATTTGTCTCTCGCTCCAATGCCTGCGACGAAAGCACGTAAAAGGCTATTGCACCGCCGGCAACGATGGCAACGAGTATTATGGCTATGGTGATGGGCCAGCGGCGTTTGCGAATTGCGGCAATTTCTGGGTCTTCTGCAGCTTGAGGCTGTGTTTGTGCTACCAACTCGGGGTGTGCCAGTTCTGGATGGGCGCGCACAGCTTGGTCTGCTTCGAGGATTGAATCAAGAAACTCATCGTCATGATGAAAAGCCTCCTGCGTTTCGTCATGCCCCTCAGTAGCGAGGTCTTCTGCCTCGTCGTGCTTTTGCAGGCTCGATGTAGATGAGAACAGTCTGCTCTCAAAAGGCTCGTCGCTTGCACGAGAGCGCTTTGGCTTGTAGCCGCTGCTCATGCCAGCTCGGACTCAACAATGCTTACAAGGCTTTCGGCAACACTTTGTGCAATGTCTTTTTTTGCAGCCTCAACCATGACTCTTACCAGGGGCTCGGTGCCCGAGGCACGCAGTAACACGCGTCCTCCTCCACGACTCAACAGCTCTGCCTCTGCTTGTGTAACCGCCGTGGCAATAGCCTCGCAGTTATCTAACTGGCTTTTGTCTCTCACTGACACATTGATGAGAACCTGGGGATACTTCTTCATAGTGCGCTCTGCCAAGTCATCAAGGGAGCTACCACTGCGCTGCAAGGCGGCCAGTAACATAAGCGCCGTGGCAAGACCGTCTCCAGTAGGGTTATGCTCGATGAAGATCATGTGCCCGCTTTGCTCGCCGCCAATAACGTGCCCACCCTTGCGCATGGCTGCTAAAACATTGGCGTCGCCCACAGCAGTCTGCACTACGTTAAGGCCAGCTTCTTGCATAGCCTGCATGAAACCGATATTGCACATAACAGTGCTTACCAGCGTGTTATTGGGTACGCCTCGTGTGGCCTTACGATCCAAGGCACAGATTGCCTCTATGTAGTCGCCATCAAGCTCTCTGCCTTTGTTGCTTACTGCAATGACACGGTCTGCGTCGCCATCGTGAGCTATACCCAGGCAGGCTCCATTGCTCTTAACCAGTTCTATGAGCTGCTCCAGGTCAGACGAGCCCGAGTCCACGTTGATGATTGCTCCGTTGCCACCGTCATTAATGGCAAGAACCTCTGCTCCCAAGCGACGAAGGGTCTCTGGCGTAGTGTAATGAGCGGCTCCATTGCCGCAGTCTACAGCTATCCTAATCGTGTCAAGCCTCACCTGCTCTTTAGTGAGAATGCCAACCGCATGGTTTATGTACCGCTCGTGCGCGTCCGGTATAAGCTGGGATTGACCAATGTCCTTGCCCTCGGGCAGAGCCTCGCTTTCATTGCTTGTTGCATCAGCCGATGCCCCCTGCTGCATTACAAGGCGTATGCCTTCTTCAAGCTGTACTTCTTGTACAGAAGACAGCTTATAGCCCTCGTTATCAAAGATCTTGAGACCGTTATACTCCGGAGGATTATGAGAGGCAGAAATGACTATTCCGCCGTCTGCTCCCAGGTCTTTGACGAGAAACGCCACAGCCGGCGTGGGGATGACCCCAGCCAAAAGCGCAGTGCCCCCGCGAGAGGTGATGCCGGCAATTAAAGCTGCTTCGAGCATGCTGCCGCTTATGCGAGTGTCGCGCCCTATTACCAGGGTGGGTCCGAGCATTCTGACAGCCGTTGCACCTAAGCCAAACGCCATTTCGCAAGTGAGATCGCGATTTGCAACACCGCGGATACCATCGGTACCAAAGAGTCGTTTTTGAGCTTTCATGCCAAATATTCTAGCACAGCGCTTGCCTCTCACGAATAGAGGCTTGACTATTGCCCAAATGCTGGCATAATGGAAACTCGAAGAACTGCCTACGGGGATTGGCGATACCGGGAAGACACTAGGGACAATCGTTACAGACCGTGTTGTTGGTACCGTATACACGTGTTGTCTTGTGAGCCATTTCGTGGGTTTGGTTGAGTGAAGCGAAATACCGGTGGCCCCCCTCCATCAAAGCCTCTCGACTCGGCCGTAACCCTCTCAGAGGAGGGGAGGCTTCTGCATACCACCCCCAAGTTGCACAGGCCTCCCTTTCATTAACTCTTTGCTTGCAGGTTGTATAATGTCGCTATGACTAACCGCATGCACACACAGCTCATTGATAAGGCCAGAAGCAGCTTTGATGCCTTGGGTCTTGCTTGCTTTGATACACCTCTTGTACTTATGGTAAGCGGCGGCTCAGACTCAACGGCTCTTTTGCTTCTTGCGCATGAGCTCTGCAAGGAATCCTCAGGCAATCTAGACAAGTTGTTTGTCTTGCACATTAATCACCAGCTGCGAGGTATGGATGCTCAAAAGGATGAGCGCTTTGTGGTAGAGCTTTGCATGCAGCTGAAGATAGGCTGCAAGGTGGTGCGTGGCGATATTGCTGCCCTTGCTCAAGAACGAGGCGTTGGAGTTGAGCAGGCTGGGCGTATGTTTCGCTACGAGCAAGCAGAGCAGGTGAGCATTGAGTTCCTTTCTCAGCATGCTGCGCCAGTTTGTACCAATGTGCCCGCAAATAAAGCAATCAGCAGCCCAGTCTTCATAGCCACCGCACACACCGCCGACGACAAAGCAGAAACCTTGCTTCAGCGCTTGATAGTGGGAGGAGGCAGCAGCTCTCTCGCCTCCATACCCAGGCAAAATGGCAAGGTCGTACGTCCCTTGCTGGAGTGCACACGCCAGGAGCTTTGTGATTGGCTGGTGCTAAAAAACCTGAACATAGAGGGATGCCTTTGGCGAGAGGATGCCACCAACACCAACACCGATTATTCTCGTGCCTTTGTGCGCCATGAGCTTATTCCGCTTTTAGCTTTGCGTAACCCACGTATCATCGAAGGGCTTAACCGCACAGCCAATGTGCTCGCCAGCGAAAGTGCCTGGCTCGATGAGCAAGCTTCAATACTGCTCCCCCTTTCAAAGGATTCCTTTGGTGCCCCTCTTCCCCTTTTGCGACGAGCCATCTACCTGGCTTGTAACGAAGCTATAGAGGAGCTTGCGCCTGGGGCACGCATCACCTTTGAGCACGTTGATCTCATTGCACAAGGCGCTGCTGCCAACGGCTTTGCCTGTCAAATACCCGGAGGCATAGAGGTGCGCACTGTTAAAGGACAGCTGGTCTTTTCCAAGGCAAAACCTCCCCAACATGACCCAAGGGCAAAGAATAAAGAGTGAAACACCAAACCTGTGGTGTGAGGGAGACGAGTGTAGCACGGGGTCGGAGTGTTATTGTCACACTGGCCTGCTGACACTACAGGCGAGGGCTTGAACAAAGTCATGTTGCTCGGTCGCTCTCACTGCTCACACTCTGTCCGTCATTGCGGCCTCCGAGCCGCAATCTTACCAACATGAATTATTGATTCCGGGTCAAGCCCACAATGACGATGCATAGACTGAGCTGTAACATGTAATCTTTCGGTTTTGCAACTAAGTTTGCTCTTTACCCTGCTTGTTGCGCAAGAACAGATACAATAAGCGTTTGAGTTCATTAACCCGTTATGACTGATTTGCCGAGGTCTTTTAGGAAACCTCTCTATACGATTGACGCATGAGACATCCTTGGCAAGAAAATGAGGGAGTTCTAGCAAGATGCAAGAAGTAGACAAGACGACACTGCCATTAGAAGTGAGCAAGGTTATTTTTGGTGAAGATGAGATCCAAGAGGCAGTAAAGCGTATTGGTGAGCAGATCACCCAAGATTATGCTGGGCAAAAAGTGCTGCTCGTTACCGTGCTCAAAGGAGCCTTTATCTTCATGGCCGACCTGGTGCGCGCCATAAAAGGAGACGTAGAAATTGATTTTATGGCTGTGTCGAGCTACGGTGATGGATCTAAGAGCTCGGGTGTTGTACGCATCATCAAAGATCTCAATGCCTCGGTAGAAGGACGGCACGTTATTATTGTCGAAGATATATTGGACAGTGGCCTCACTCTCACCTATCTATTAAGGAACCTCAAAAGTCGTAAGCCTCTCTCGATAGAGGTTGCCACCCTGCTCTTCAAGGAAGGCAAGCAGCAAGCCAATATCAGATGTAAGTACATAGGACTCATGTGCCCAGATGAGTTTGTTGTGGGCTACGGACTTGACTATAACGAGAGTTATCGAAATCTCCCCTACATTGGAGCGCTCGATGCCTCTGCTTACGAGCAATAGCATGTACACGAAAACAGCGAGAATCTCTACCCTGCTCAGCAGCGCTGCATAGCATAAGAGCTCGAGTGGAAAGACACTAGAAAAGGACGACACACGTGAAGAACCCCAAGACCAGAACCTGGATAATATATGGAATCCTTGCAGCGGTCCTCATATTTCTTATTGGTACCCAGCTCAATAATATGGGCAAGGAGGCTTCGCGCCCTCTCTCGCTTACTACCAGTGAGTTTGTGGCTGCAGTTGAAGATAATAAGGTAACCGAGGTAACCTTTAACGCCGCTAACGGCTCAATAACTGGCTACTTTTATTACGAGGACGAAGACTCTGAGGAAGAGTGGGACGGTGAGCCACGTGCCTTTATTGCCACCTATGTGGGCGAGGATAGTCTCAACGCCTTAATGAATGCGCACGGTCATATCAATTATGACGTTATCATCTCTGACCCAGGCTTTTGGACCAATATTCTCTGGTTTGCCGTACCGCTTTTGATATTTGCCGTGCTGATATTTATCATCTTTACGCAGTTTAACAACGCTAATAACCGACAAATGAACTTTGGTAAGAACAAAGGTAAAAAAGCTATTGAAGAGCGTCCCAAAACGCGCTTTGCCGACGTCGCAGGCATTGACGAGGCGGTAGAAGAACTACAAGAAATCAAAGATTTTCTTGCGAGCCCTGGCCGCTTTCTTGCGCTGGGAGCAAAGATTCCGCGCGGCGTTTTGTTGGTTGGCCCCCCAGGCACCGGTAAGACGCTGCTGGCACGAGCAGTAGCTGGAGAGGCTGGTGTACCCTTCTTTTCAATATCGGGCTCGGACTTTGTAGAGATGTTCGTAGGCGTGGGAGCCTCGCGTGTGCGCGACTTGTTTGAAAAAGCCAAGGAGAGCTCTCCTTCTATCATCTTTATTGACGAGATCGATGCCGTTGGACGCCAAAGGGGTGCCGGCTTGGGAGGCGGGCACGACGAGCGCGAGCAAACACTCAATCAGCTATTGGTAGAGATGGATGGCTTTGAAGAAAACTCTTCGGTCATTCTGATAGCTGCTACCAACCGCGTTGACATCCTCGACCCGGCGCTTTTGCGCCCTGGTCGTTTTGATCGACAGGTTGTTGTGGATCGCCCCGATCTCAAAGGTCGCCTGCAAATCCTCAAGGTACATTCTGAGGGCAAGCCCTTGGCACACAGCGTTGATCTTTCTGCGCTGGCCAAACTGACCCCAGGATTTACCGGTGCAGATTTGGCAAACCTCATGAACGAAGCTGCGCTGCTTACCGCGCGCAAAAACAAAAAGCTCATCACAATGACTGAGCTCTCTGAAGCCATGGAGCGTGAGATTGCCGGGCCAGAGCGCAAGGGCAGAATCATTACCGATAAAGAAAAGCGCATCATCTCTTATCACGAGTGTGGTCACGCCTTAGTGGGGCACGTGTTGGATAATTCGGATCCGGTGCACAAAATATCTATCATCAGCCGTGGGCGTGCCTTGGGCTACACGCTTTCGCTGCCTGGCGAGGATCGCTTCTTGAACTCTCGAGAAGAAATGTATGACGACCTGGCAGTCTTCCTTGGAGGGCGTGTTGCCGAAGAGCTGTTTTGTCATGACATAACAACCGGCGCGTCTAACGACCTCGAGCGGGCTACCAAGATGGCGCGCCAAATGGTAACCCGATACGGCATGACCGAGGAGTTGGGGCCTCAAGTGTATGGCGAGGCCAGCCATGAGGTTTTCTTGGGTCGCGACTACGGTGCCACACCAGATTATTCGGAAGAAACCGCTCGGCGCATAGACGATGAGGTTGCCCGCATCATGCGCAAAGCCCATGAGCGTGCCTCCAAGGTGCTAGACGAGCGGCGTGACCAGATGGATCTTATGGCTGCCGTCTTACTGGAGCGCGAGACAGTAGACGGCGAGGCTCTTGAGGCCTTGCTTAACAATGCCTGGGATGACTACCTGGAAAATGAAGATGAAATCCTTGCGCGCAAGGCCGAGGCGCTGCGCAAACAAGAAGAAGAAGATGAGCGCAGAAGGACCGAAGCTGCCGAGGCAGCTGCGCTGGCTTTAGCAGAAGCTGGTGAGGGAGCTGGAGCGGGAGTCACAGCAGGCGTTGCTGGCAGCGGTGCTGCTGGCACCAGTGGCGCTGGTGCTGGTTCTGGTGGGGCTGCAAGCACTGGCGGCGCTGGTGCTAGTGGGGCTGGTGCTAGTGAGGCTGCAGGAGCCTCAAGTAAAGCGCCTCCAAGAGTATCTGACTCGGGAGCCATGACCGGCTCCAATGGCCTGCCCGTTAAGCTCAATGGCAAGAGTTACACCCTTGAAGACGTATTTGCCGGGCGCGTGCGCTTAGAAGACTTGATGAGCAGCGAGCACAAGGATGTTGAAGGAAGCGCTAGTCCACAACTTGGAATGCAGGGTGAGTTGCTGCCCGAGATAAAACTTGAAGCAAAGCCTGAGGTGCTGCTTGAGGTGCTGCCCGAGGTGGAGCCTCAAGAGCCACTTGAGGAGTTGCCTGAAGTACCAACTGAAGTGTCAACCAAAGAAGAGCCTGCGCAAAAGCCCAAACGTCAAACAAGAAGAAAAGCTGTTGATGGCGCAGATGGTGAGGCAAAACCCTCACCAAAGAAGCCAGCGCAAAAAAGAACTACCCAAAGAAAGCCCAAGCCCCCTAAGGACTCCAATGATTAATCACGAAAAGATAGAACAGGGAGTGCGTCTCATACTCGAGGGTATAGGCGAGGACGCTCATCGCGATGGTTTACTGGAAACCCCAAAGCGCGTGGCACGCATGTACGAAGAGGTGTTGCAAGGTATAAACCAGGACGCCAGCGGTTACTTTGCCACCACTTTTGAAGAAGGTCACCGAGAGATGGTTCTTGTAAGAGACATCCCCTTCTACTCCTTGTGCGAGCACCACCTGATTCCCTTCTTTGGCTTTGCGCATGTTGCGTACCTACCCGGTGCCGCTGGCAAGATTTGTGGCATCTCCAAGTTGGCACGAACCGTAGACATCTTTGCTCGGCGCTTGCAGGTACAAGAGCGCCTCACCAGTCAGATTGCCAACACCCTTGTTGAGCACCTGGAGCCTAATGGGGTCATCATTGTTATAGAAGCCGAGCATCTCTGCATGAGCATGCGCGGAGTCAAAAAGCCCGGAGCAAAGACCATTACATCGGCAGTGCGCGGCGCCTTTGAAAAGTCAGAAAAGACGCGCACAGAGGCCCTCAGTCTCATCTTGGCAAAGCAGTAGTCAACACGGCTTGTTACCAGCCTTGCGCTCTGCTAAGCTAAGACACAAAAGGCGATAGGGAGCACCAGTATGTTAGAGAATCCTCACATATGGCATTGCGGCTCTTTTTACTATGAACAAACACGTCCGCTCGTCGTAGGCATCCTTAACGTTACTCCGGACTCATTTAGCGACGGCGGTCTCTTTTTTGAGCCAACTCAAGCGCTTAGACATGCCCACGCTATGCTGGAAGCAGGTGCCAGCATTATTGAAGTAGGAGGCGAGTCCACCCGCCCTGGCGCTCAGGAGCTTGTGTTAGAAGAAGAGCTGACTCGAGTGCTGCCCCTGGTTAAAGCACTGGTGAGCCAAGGAGCTTGTGTGTCCATAGACTCACGGCGAGTGCAGGTGGTCAAGGCTTGCTTAGATGAGGGAGCTTCTATTATTAATGATGTCACAGGGTTTACTGACCCAGCAATGCGTCAGTTGGCTCTGGAAAGCAAGGCGGGATGTGTCATCATGCATATGCAGGGCACGCCCCAAACGATGCAAGACAAGCCTTATTATGCCGATGTAGTTTCAGAAGTGAGTGAGTTTTTGCTTGCCCAGGCCAAGCTTTTGGTTAACAGCGGCATCAATCGTAAGCGCATCTGTCTGGACGTTGGCCCTGGCTTTGGCAAGAACCATGAACACAACTTGCAGCTGCTCAAGAACACGGCTCATTTTGCCCAGCTCGGCACACCTCCCTTTTTGCTCATGGCTGCGTGGTCGCGCAAACAGTTCATTGGCACAATTACTGGGGAGAGTGTTGCCGCGCGTCGCGTTGTTGGCTCGGTAGCCGCCGCGCTCTATGCTGCCCAGCAAGGCGCTGGAGTTTTACGTGTGCATGATGTTGGCCCTACAGTGGAGGCGCTCAAAGTCTTGGAGGCACTGAGATGAGCAGACGGCAGACCGTTATTGCCCTTGGTTCTAATATAGGCAACAGCACTGCTACGATTGTCGCCGCAGCCAAGCGCGTGGGCACTTTGCCGGGCACAAAGCTCATGGCTCTTAGCACGGTTTGCACCTCACGACCTGCGGTAGTGCTTGAGCAGCCAGACTTTAAAAACGCCGTCATGCTAATAGAAACCGATATTGAGCCACGGGAGCTTCTTCGCTGTTTACAAGAGATAGAAAGAGAGTTTGGGCGAGTAACCTCTGGTACTGACTATCTCCCCTCCGGGCCGCGCACTCTCGATCTTGA
>Ga0123356_10001305_pt1 | contig 27590 bp, 19 predicted proteins | sample TergutEmb28metaG_2_FD_92546 | JGI IMG/M metagenome (GOLD analysis project Ga0123356, IMG submission 92546) | Embiratermes neotenicus P3 segment gut microbial communities from Petit-Saut dam, French Guiana - Emb289 P3 | ecosystem: Host-associated > Arthropoda: Insects > Digestive system > Gut ...
AGAATTTCTAACAAATTCGTTTAATAATAATACTTTTGCCGTTCTAAGGGTTTCTTGTTTCCAGTAGTCTGATTCTGCGTTTTCTTTGGTACTTCAAGGGATTCAACAGCACACCATAACATTCTGCAACACATCACATCACTTATGTGTACTCACTGTAAATCTGTTGTCAGTGACTTCGATGGTTCGAATCCGTCCTCCCCCACCAAGAGAAAAACACCTGCAATCACAAGGTTGTGGGTGTTTTGTTTTTGACAATTTTCAGCAGTCTGCCCTGTATAAAAAATCTACACAGTTGGTTAACGTGCTTCTCTTTCTGCCCCACATTTTAAGCAGGTAAATTTGTGCATATAACCGACGTGGTATTCCTCCGACTTATTTGTCCATTTCCAATCGTGACCTTCATTATCACGTTCGTCATTAATTCTTTTAGCAAGAGGATTATCCCATGAAATTTTCCCGTTTGACCCAAGCCATTTATCAAATACAAAACTTTCTGAACCATAACACGATCCCCTATTAAACCCCATTTTATCATACTCCCAAGGAGGCAAACCTCTAGGGTCCTTGTGGATTTTAAACCCTTCCCCATCTTTTGAATCCGCCCAATATACTAAGAGGGAAAAGTAGTTGCCATCTTTATTAATGCAACTATCTATCAGCACCGAATAACCTTTTTCCAAGTGCTCTCTTTCAAAAATATTAAAAATATGTTGGAAGTAGCTATTAGGGAAATTGCTTTGGTTATTCTGAAGCCCGATAAAATTTCTGCCCTGATACTCTTGCTCCGCAAGCTCAAGGCAAGCGATATAACGATTACCCGTCTTTTTAGATACTGCATCAAAATAAACCTTATCACCGTTAAGTAATGCCTTACATTGATCCTCGTAAAGCCACATACCACCCCATTCTCGCTTAAAGCTGATTTCTTTTCCCGTCTTCGCCCATATTCCCGAATATCTTTTAGGTTCGTTATCGACAGCGCGATAAGTAACCAGAGGGTCTTCTGATGAATGCTTCCTGTTCTTGTCGAAATGAATTATATCGATTTCCATTTCTGATGCCGCTGAAGAGCTGCTGTTGTTTTCGTTCTTATCTACTACATTATCCGATTTCATTTTTTTCGGAGATTTGCTATTGTTAAAATCCGGTTTAAAACCAATGTATTTTTTACCTTGATACTCTTGCTCTGCTAGCGAACCTTTAGCAGAATACGGATTCCCAGTCTTTTTTGATATCGCTTCAAACTCGATAATGTTTCCACTCAGTAGCTCTTCGCACTGCTCATCAGAAAACCTCACACCACTCCATTCTCGCTTAAAGCTGATTTCAGTTCCCGTTGATACCCAAACACCTTTGTAACGCTCCTGTTGTACTGCTTGCTTCTTAGTGCTTTCATCCATTGTCAGAATCATCCTTTACTGATGTATCCGAATGTTTACCGGAATACAACGACATAACATAGTCTCTCAGGACCACTAGTATTACAGATATTTCAGTTTGCCCCTGTTTACTATCCTAAATAATATGACATTATTTTAAACAAATCTTTGTCAGAGTAAGGCTTTGCTATGTGGGTATCCATTCCTGCATCCAAACATTTTTCAATGTCTTCTTTATATGCATTGGCGGTCATTGCTACTATCGGAACCTTTTTTGAATGCTCACACCCCAGTTTTCTTATTTGTCGGGTTGCTTCATATCCATCCATCTCAGGCATCATGATGTCCATAAAAATAATGTCAAATCGTTCCGGTGAATTCTTGTAGATCTCAACTGCTTGCTTGCCGTTCTCTGCTGAGACAACTTCTATATTCAAACCCTTAACAAGCCCTATTAAAATTTCACGATTAATATCGATGTCTTCAACCAATAATAAGCATTTATCGCTATAATCTCTATCTTGGACATCCATATCATCATAAATCAAAGAGTTCTTTATCTCATCCTCATTTGCTTGTCTTACGGGAAACTCTGCAAAAAACGTTGCACCCTCATGTAGCTCTGATTCTACATATAAACTTCCGCCCATTTCATCTGTTAAAAATTTAGCAATAAAAAGCCCCAATCCCGTTCCGCCATATTTTCTAGTTGTTGAATCGTCGGCTTGCATAAATATATCAAACAGCTTTTCTTGTTGTTCTTTGCTGATTCCGATACCTGAGTCATTAACAGTAAATTTTATGTTGTATATCCCGTCTTCATTTGATGTGCTTTCGACATAGAAATTAATTGTGCCGTAATCCGGTGTAAACTTAACTGCATTTGACAATAAATTGGTTAGGATTTGAGTCAGCCTGAAATTATCGAACACCATATATTTAGGGATATTGTTATCGATTTCATATCTGAAATTTTGTGATTTTTCGTCGACTTTGAAAGTAATTATCTTGACAACATCTTTAATACACTCATAAAAATCATAGGTATTGTAATCAATAATAACTTTATTCGCATCCATTTTTGAAATTTCTAAAACATTGTTGATAACATTTAGTAAATGATTTGAAGCGACTTTTGCTTTTACCAACAACTTATTTTTCTCTATATTATCATCTTCGTTTTCAGCCAATGCCGTCATACCTATTATCGCATTAAGAGGGGTTCGTATTTCATGGCTCATGTTTGCGAAAAATATAGATTTGGAATGCATTAATTCATTTTTTTCTTCTATTGTGTTTTCCAGTGCTTCTGTGGTTGCCTTAAGCATTCTGTTTTGCTTAACAACATTCTTGAATACATAATACAGATATACCACAAAAATAAGAATTGAAATGCCTAATAAAAAAATAGTATTAAAGTTCATCTCATTCAATATGCCCAAAAAGGAAGCTCCGTCGAAATCAACACCTACGATCCCTACTACTTCATTTTTTGAATTGAATATCGGAGCATAAGCGGAAATCATATCTCCCCATTCCCCTAAATCCTGAACAACATTTGTATATTGGATTTCTCCTGTTTCATAGGTCACTAAAAATGCGGGATCGTATAAGGATGTATCTTCGACATATCCCATTGGAGTATAGGAGTCACTATTTGGGTCTTCACCATCAAAGATGAAAATATGTTCGCCATATTCATTTATTGCCATGCTATATAGATAATATGCATATGTTTCAATTTTCTTGTTTCTGAAAAAAGCCTGAGTTTCGATAAAAAACGGGTCGTTCTCGTCTAATGTACGGACGAGATTTTCATATTTGTCACCATCAATAAAATCAATCATACCTTCAAGTATCGGCTTGCCGGCTAACTCTGCTACGCTCTTTACAACACTTGATATACGATAATTATTAATAGATGTCATTGCGAAAATCAACACAACTATATAAACCGCTAACAATAAGCTTGTTTTAAATATAATTGAATTTTTAAACAATTTTATCATTTTATTCAAGGTGCTCTTTCCTCAATTATTGTATGATTTTATTAGTCTTATTATACTATTGTTCTGATGATATCAATCAATTGTATCCGAATATTTACCGGAATACAACGACATAACATAGTCTCTCAGCACTACTAGTATTACAGCCAGTAATGCGAGGGCGGCGAGTTTTTGGTCGATGATTTCTAATCTGCTCATCAGGAACCAGGCGTAGGCGAGGTAGGAGCAGAATATGCTTATGAGAGGGACGAACCAGCGTTTTTTGTCGAAGAGGAAAACGAGGACGGACATGACATCAGCGAGAAAGTAGTATCTGTCGTGCATTTTGGGTAGCAGAAACGGCATTATTATGACAAAAAGGTAAGCGAGGCGAATAAAATTAACATTGCTTACCAATCGCTCTCTGTTAACATATGTGAAATAGATGAGTCCCAAAACTGCGAGAGCTGCAATGCAAAGCCCGACTACAAGAAAGTTCTCATAAGGAACATTACCTGCAAGCCGCCATATGTTTGCGATATTCATGTTAAGCTCGGAATATGTGCCCGCTTGATTAAAATACGTCGATATAACTGCACCGAAAGACATGCCGGCAATAACAGCAGGGAGCAGGGTTGCAATGTAAACAGCAAAGAAAAGGTAACAATCTTTGATACTGATTCGTTTCATGAAAATAAAGACGAGCAGCATTGGCATCATAAAGACTGCCTGCATTTTAAAAGAAAAAGCAAGTCCCATAAAAACATAAGCAAGCTTGCTTCGTTTAGTAAGACCGAAGTATAAAGAGCCAACGGCAAAAGCTGAATAAATTGAATCGCACTGTGCCCACATGGAGCTGTTGAGAATCATTGTTGGAATTGCGAGAGTCAGGATAAATGCCAAAAGGCGCATATTTACGCTTTCTGTTTTGAGTGAAACAATTTTCATCACAAAAAAAGCAATAAGAAAGTCAAAAAACACAGACACCAGCTTAATTAGTATAAGCTCGGAAACCCCGATTCGTGCAATAATATTAAGAATATACATATACGGAGGGTTATAATTGCCGACTCTTGTACCTAAGCCCTCCCAAAAGGTCATAGTCCTGTATCGCTCAACCCATGGCTGTAAAAAGTGTGAAAAATCACCCCACTCATGATAAAAAAGTGCACCCCTTACAATCAGCAAAGTCGTGATGCCGAAAATTGCAAAAGTATAAGGTGCATATGTATCAAGCAGACTTTTTTTGAAGGATTCTCCGGATTGCTGCATATAAAGTAATACCTCTTCATGCAAAGTTTAATTAATTCTATCATGTTTAAGAAAACATTGCAATTCAGCGGTAAATATAGTAGCATTATATGGTTGATTTGCGAGGAGGATATGGCAATGACATTATATGAAGAGTTAAAAGCGAGAGGGCTGATTGCACAGGTTTCTAATGAAGCTGAAATCAGTGAAATGATAAATAACGGAAAGGCAGTATTTTATATAGGCTTTGACCCGACGGCAGATTCATTGCATGTAGGGCATTTTATGGCTTTATCGTTTATGAAACGCTTGCAAATGGCAGGGAATAAGCCTATTGCACTTGTCGGGGGCGGAACAGGTATGGTCGGCGACCCGTCCGGCAGAAGTGACCTTAGAGATTTACTTACAATCGAGAAAATTAATTACTACTGTGATTGCTTTAAAGAGCAAATGTCAAAGTTTATCGACTTTTCTGAAGGTAAGGCTATGATGGTCAATAATGCAGATTGGCTTCGTGATATTAATTACCTGGACTTTTTGCGTGATTACGGCAGTCATTTTTCGGTTAACAGAATGCTGTCGGCAGAGTGCTATAAGTCACGTATGGAAAAGGGTTTGTCTTTTCTTGAGTTTAATTACATGATACTTCAAAGCTATGATTTCTATGAGCTTTACAAGCGGCACGGCTGTAATATGCAGTTCGGCGGTGATGACCAATGGTCGAATATGCTTGCGGGAACGGAGCTGATACGCAGAAAACTCAGTAAGGATGCACATGTACTGACAATAACACTGCTGCTAAATTCAGACGGGGACAAGATGGGCAAAACCGCAAAGGGTGCAGTATGGCTTGACCCGAATAAAACAAGTCCGTTTGAGTTCTATCAATACTGGCGAAATGTTGCCGATTCCGAAGTAATAAACTGTCTGAAAATGCTGACATTTTTGCCTATGGATTTAATCTGGGAAATGGACACATGGAGCGGGGACAAGCTAAACGGAGCAAAAGAAACTCTGGCATTCGAACTGACGGCAATGATTCACGGAACTGCAGTGGCAGAGCAGGTTCACGATACCTCAAAGGAGCTGTTCAAATCCGGCGGTGCAGCAGATATGCCGACAGCGGAACTGACCGAAGAGGATTTCACAGACGGAACAGTAGACATACTGACTCTTTTGGTAAAATCGGGACTCTGCCCCTCAAAAGGCGACGCAAGAAGAAACATCGACCAAGGCGGAGTAGAAGTCGATGGAAAATCAATATCCGCAATAACAAAAAACTACTCCTTAAAAGAATGCCAAGGCGAAGGCATAGTCATAAAAAGAGGCAAAAAAAACTTCCGCCGAGTTATTGTGAAGTAAGTGTTGAAATGTAAAAAAACCTTGACATGTGGGTGAGGAAATGGTAAGGTTATAGCAGATGGGTGACGGCTTTACGGCCTTTGTCCAGAAATGGTTATAAAGTAACCGCAACCGGTGTCAAAGGTTAGGCGGTTACTTTGCTTTTATTGCGCGTATGAGACTTGCTAAAGCTTGTAGGAACTTGCGAAGCTCAACAAAAATCGTCAAAGGCATCACCCCCTTCGGGGACAAAGACCGCCGCCGCCACCCATCTGTGTAAAAGCATAACACAAAAGAATAGGCGTTTCCATACACATTTAATGTAGAAAAACCTATATATTGTGTGTAAAAAAGTGTAGAAAAGCTAGATATAAGCGAAAATATATAAACGGAAAATATTGTATAAATCATGAGAAATGGTTGACTGGGACAACTATATATGGTACAATAAGTCGTTAAAATTTGTACACAAAAAGTTCATGTTAGCTAAGGTGTATCTAAGCTCGGAAGGAATGATTTGTTAGTGGACATTCAGCATAAAGTAAAGAAGTCGGCACGAACCAGTAATCGCAAGGGTTTTACGCTGATGGAAATGATTATAGTCGTGGTCGTTATCGCACTGCTCGCAGCGGTAGCGATTCCGTCGTTTGTGGCATTCCTGCAGCACGGTCAGCAAACGAACCGTGAAAACGTGGCGAGGACACTCTATGTTGCGATGCAAAACCAGCTTTCGAGAGCAATGGTCGAGGGCAATCTACGGCAGGTTCTTACAGAGGAGTATTACGCCAAAGACACTGACGGTAATGACATAATTATCCACAACACAGTAACGGGAGAAAGACGACCTGATTTTTCGCCGCAAGAAGCATTCCGCGTTGCTGCTGCATCCAACTTAGGCTTGGAAAACTTTCCGAATGACCCCGACGCCGGCAAAGGAAACACAGCAAATGTATTCTATATCAGCAAGCCGAGAAACTTCACACCGCATGCCGGAGCACCGGAAACATTATCAGGTACGCAAAAGCTTCAAAACGCTTTCTACAGACTTCTCGATGAAATTATAGTAAACAAGGAAATACTTCAAGGTGCCATCCTGATGGAGTTTAATGTCAGGACAGGCGTTGTATTGTCTATTTTCTACGGCGATCTTTTAAGCAACCAGGAAGTATTCGGTTACAGCGGAGTTCCCGAACCCGCACTTGTTACAGGCGGACGCGGCATGGGTGTATACACTGCTGATTACGCACGCCGTCAAGGTTACTTCGGCGTAACAAACACAAACGAAGCACCTCCGCTTCCGATAGAGGATGTTGTACGCATTTTCGACGGAATGAATTACCCGATTAATGCGGCAACAACTGCCGAGTTGGGTCTCAACATCGGTCCTGCCGACGGAGCAGCAGACTTAAAGAAAAACGTACTTTTTGCAGAGTATTTTATTCAAGGTACGTTAAGTAATGCAGAGCATACATTCGAAATTTACGATGACAGCGTATCCGGCTCAACACCGGCACCTGCACTCGTTTCAATAGCAAATCCGGTCACACCGCATACTAATTTTTATCAGGCAATCGGAATCAACTATATAAACACCCCTATTTACCATGCACCACCTGAGCTAACAAGTCTGGTACAGTATGGTATTGACGTATCGGGTGTATTTAACCGTTATATCTGGGTTCTCGACTTTATCGAAGAGGATGTTATAGACGGACAATACTGCAGTAAGCTGTATCAAAGATACGGCAACACAACAACTTTTAACGCCAACGACCCGAAAAACCTTCGTGCACGCCTGGTTAAATCAGACGGCTCAAGGGTCAACTCTGTTATGTTTGCAAACTCACATTTCTTTGAAGCCCTGCCCGGTGATACATATGAAGTAAACTCGACAAGACATCTTAACAACATAAGCCATGTACCTGACGGAAAGTTCATTCAAACAGGTCATATTGATGTTAGTACACTAATATCTACAAGAGACGGTTCGGGAAATCAATATAATTTCAGACCTATTGACTTACTTGGTCCTCAAGGCTCATATAATGCCGTAAATGTTGAACGAATTGACAATGTAAACTATAACTCACAATGGAGAATTGAAAATCTTATTATAGATACCACAGGCATTCCGGTATACAACGTGGCTGACACGGGAGTAGGGCTATTTAGAGAAGTCAGAGGCGACGTAATAGGCATTTCATTGTTTAATGCTTCAATAACAGCACCTAACTCACCAAACGTGGGAGCTATCGCAGGAATTCTGGATGGTGTCGGCGGAAGCGGTCTGACCGGTTCGGCAGCAGAGCGTTTCGGAAGAATAGCCAGAAGCAACAGCTTTTCAGACGTAACAGGCGGAGGCACAGCTACAAGCAACACAGGTGGTCTGGTCGGTCTTATAAGAAACAGCGGCAGACTTGCATTCTCATTTAACGCCGGCTATTACGACGCTCACACATCACCACACAGAGACGGCGGCACGGGTGTTGTAATCGGCATGGGCGGAAATATCGGCGGCTTGGTCGGGCACAACCTATCAGGCACAATATTGCAATGCTATAACAATGCCAGAGTAAATATTGATGAAATCGAACATAATGACACAACAGAAATGCTGTCGATTATACAAACACAATCACCAACACCCGCAGCAGGTACAAGCCTTGGCGGAATTGCGGGAAGACACGACAGCACAAACAGTATAATAAGCAGTTATGCAACTAATTTTGTCGCAATGTATGATACAGGCGGCATTACATCCGGCGGAATAAACGGAAGCGGCACAGGTTCCACACCATACAACTCATGGTATATCATAAACGGTTGCAGTGACGGTTATGTAGACGGTGCAATATCCAGACAAGAATTCAGAGAGCCGTCAGCCACACGCCCGATTTTAAGCACAACTCCACCGGGAGTGAGCGGAGTAGGCTTTGCGCCTTTCCCGGCTTACTATACCGCCTATGGAAACGGTGAAGCCAAAAATAAATACATCGAATACCCATACCCGATTCTAAATAACAATAACCCGTTCCATCCCCAACTGGGCTTTAACGCTACATGGGGCTGGGAGGATATACTTGACGAAGCCGAAACACCAGAAGCAATGCTTGTATACTATGAATATTATGATGAAGCAGGCACGGACAGAAGATATGAGCCGAGCTTTGAAGTTGCACGTATCAATGTGCGAACACCGACAGCGGCACAAACACCGGAGATACTGGTTTGGCATGATGGTTATGCAATTGAGTTTAAGCCGATTGTAAACGGCTACTTCCTAGAGCTTAATGAAGACATATATCACATCAGGAGTGATGAAACCGGTTTAATCTGGGAAATCTTTGGTCCTGCAAATGAAAACGACCCGATTGATGAATGGGTGCGGGTGCCGGGCTGGCTCAGAGCACAAGAGTTTCCCGGCGTTAACGAAGATGGTGACACCGAACCCTTCTACCGTCTGTATATTCCAAACAACTTTGCCATGGAACTTCTTGACGGTGAAACAACCATTGAAACCCATTTATATGCAGTCGGTCACGACAAGCAATTGATAGTTAATAGCTACTGTCCATTGTTTGCACGCTTTAGCCTTGGAACAGCAGCAAACAACGGAACAATCCGCTCACCAAGGCATATAACTAACATAAGCCATTTACCCGGCGGTTTCTATATGCAGCAAATGCATGTGAATTTTGAAATATACCGTACGGAAATAGAAAGAAGCGGCACAAGCTATCCGACTAACATTGCAAGTCTAATAATGCCTGCAAGCACCACCCCCGGTGCACTGTCGGCGTTCACAAACGCAGACCATGTCACAGGTGCTGGTCCGTTTACAGGCACATATGACGGAAACTCTTGGTGGATAGATAATCTTAGAATTACAGCACCAACCACGACAAATGTTGGATTATTCAGACAGAACGAAGGAAATCTAATCAGAATAACAATGATAAGACCTCGCATTTTAGGAAACAGCAACGTAGGTGCAATAGCAGGGTCGAATACCACAGGTAGTGTTACTTTCTGTGCGGTTTATGATATTGTTCCGGCAGGACAAACCGTTCCTAGTCAGGCATTTGTAATCACAGGCGGAAGCAATGTCGGCGGAATTGTTGGAAACAATGCAGGCACATTAAATAATGTATCGTTTGTTTCGACCTCCGGAAGACCCGTTATAAACGGAACAACAGCAGGAAACATAGGCACAAGTATAGGTGGAATTGTTGGTACATCGAGCACAATCACAAGAAATTTGCTCTACATGGCAATAGCACCAAGTGTAAGAAATGCAAGCTTTGATTTAACTCTGATTCGTCCGTTTACAGGTAATAATGCTAACTTCGAGACTGCCAACAGTTATTATTTATCAGGTACAAGAGGACTTAGACCTGCCGATAACTTAGTTTCCGGACATTATTATTCAAGCTATAACTTATTAAGTGTTGGCACCCCTCTGGGCACACCATGGAACACAAGAGAGTTAGCTGTCACAAATCCAAATCCATTTGCAAGCTCGGGCTGGCAACGCAATCCGCTACCTGGAGCAACAATGCAAATACAATCTGATAACTCCGTTAACGATGCCAATACAATATTCCCGTATCCGTACCCTGCAAGAACAGCAGTACCGTTCCCGCTTGGAACAATTCTGGCACCACAAAGAAGCTGGCCTATTGTTGATGATATCTTTTTAACATCGATGATACTATATTATGAATTTTACGAAGATTCTGATGGCAGAGAATTACCTATGGGTGTCTGGGGCCCGGAGCATGGTAATACAAATGGATTTTTAAATAATAATGCAATAATAACGGAAGCTGGTTACTTAATTCGTGACCCAAATACACGACCAACAAGCTCAAATAACTGGTGGTGGTACGCAAGATGGAACCCAACAGCACGAAACTGGGTATGGTCAGGTAGACAATCAGATTGGGAATTTGATCAAGATGCAGCGATTCCGGTTCCATTTATTCAAGGAAGATTCTTTGTAATACCGCTAAGCTATACAGCTACTGCATCCCGGACAAATACAGGTATATCATCTCCTCCGAGTTCAGCATTAGCACCATTAAATCCGTCAGAGCCAATTCTAATTTGGATGCAAAGTCCAGGGGGTCTGCAGCTTGACCGTGCACCATTTGGAGTTGCAATGATAAACCCACTTTTTGCAAAACAGGTTTATCCGGTAACATGGAATGCAATAGGTTCGACCGAGATGCCCGAAATAACAAATTTAAGCATACGCACACCATGGCAAATGCAAAATATGGGGTATTTAACTTCAACAAACTCATCCGGGAAAACATTCCGACAGGAAATGGATCTTAATTTCGGCTCACCTATTCCACACACCAGTCTTCCGGCAGCAAGTGCCACAATCGACGGTGTTGCATGGGTCAGCACAGCAACAACGACATCCATAGTCAATGCGACATTCTCCGGCACATACGACGGTGGACTTAAGTCAATAGTAAATCTGACACTTGGTAGCGGAACTCTTCAAAAGGGTTTGTTTAATACTATCGGAACAACTGGAACATTACAGAACTTAACAATGTATAACTGTACATTAACACACGCATCCAGCGGAAGCGATACTGGTGGCTTTGCTTATAGAAATGATGGTCTTATCGAAAATGTAGCGTTTATATCAACCGCGGCTGAACCAATAAGAGGGTCACAAAGAACCGGCGGCATAACGAGTGTAAACAACGGAACAATAAGTAACTCACTGTTCCTTGCAAATGCTCCGGTTAACCCAACTACTTCTCCCACACAAATATCCCCGATTACATTTACTAATAATGGAAATGTAACTAACTCATATTACTTATCAGGTACATTACCTGCACCAATTAACACCTTGCCAGCAATCCCTGCAGGTGCCGGAGCACCGAGAACAACACAGGAAATTAATGCATTAAACGCAAGCACAGGCACAGGATACTCAGGTCTAGGATTTGATGCATCATGGATGCCCTCGGCAGTGCCGACAACCAGTACTACACTGTTGACAAATACAACAGCACAAAGTAGTACAACGTCATTCCCATACCCGTATCCGACAATCTCATTACTACCGCCTCTAACAAGGCCTGCAACGACTATGACATGGCCTGTAGCGACATTTGGTATAGGCACGAGTGATTCAAGCGAAACCACAGGTATTGGATATTATGAGGTCTATTCTAACGGAACATCCGGCATCTTCTTTACATCACCTGCGGCGTCGACCACGGGAGATATTAATACATTAAACAATAACAATACCGTTAGAATAACAGAGTGGGGTTATTGCTTGATAGTACCCAGAGAAGGCGGCTACAGTATCAGAGATTTAGCCGGCAACAATCAGTATCGCACGTCCGACTTATCAGGGACAACAAACTTTGTTAAGATAACATCCAGCTTAACCCCAAGTATTAACGTATTCTCGCCAAGCACTACGACTAATGGCGTTATTCCAAATATACTTGTAAACGACCAAGTAACCGGCTATTCAATCAATACACACTTTGCAAAAGCCGCGTATACAGGCACGGCACCTACATCATATGCCATCCGTATGCCGCAGCATATGAGAAACATAACATACTTTGCTACGAGTACACCAACCTTAACAGCGGCAACAAGCTTTGTACAGGAACGTGACCTTAACTTTACGAGCTTTGCACAGCAAGGACAGCTTAACTCGTCCGGTGCAGTTGTTGCAGGTGTATTTAACGGAACCTACAACGGCGGAGGAAACCTTATCTCCGGTCTTACAATCAACTTTACTCAAAGTGGTTCAACAGTAACGGAGAGCTTTGTCGGATTGTTCAGCAGAGTGTCAGGAAATGTCAGTAACATTACAATGGAATTTACTGACACAACAGGTGCTACGCTACAACCGGGTATAACAGCAACCTCAAACGGTGCAACATCAGGCACAGCTCCGACGAACTCAACAGTATATGTGGGCACTATAGCAGGACAAAACACAGGAACAATAAGCGATATTTCGATTATTTGCTCAAAAATAACCAGCAATCTTGCAGTTGCTCCTGTGAACACCTCTGACGCCTATGTATTCTTGGGCGGAATAGTCGGTAGCAATGGCATTACCGGAACTTCGGGTACAATTAACAGAGTTGTATATCTTGCTCAAGCTCCTGTCAATACAAATGCAACAATCTCTCCAATAATAAATACTAACGTTGCCGGTGGTGTTAGCAACGCATATTACTTGAGCGGAGCTACAGGACAGTTTGTCACAGTAATTGATACAAGAGGAGCAACATCACAAGTAGGTCTTAATAACATAAGTGCAGGATATGTGACAAACGGCTTTAATACTGCAATATTGTCTCCGTTAGGAGTAGGTACTGCTTTAAATACAGAAGGACTGTCTAATCTTACGATAGGAGCTCCATGGACAGCGTCAACCGGAGGAGCAACACCAAGCTATGAAGCATATGGCAGTACATATCCGAATATAGCAAGAACTGCAGTTCCCTCATCAGTAACAGCAACTGCTCCAATTCCACCGATTCCGACTTTCCCGAGCTCATGGATTGTTGTATCTCCGACTTATAATCCCGGAAGCATAGCTCCGTCGATGGAAGAGCTTGATGAGTTGCTTCTAGTTGATGATGAAGACTCAGGTCTCGAAAATGACCTCACAAATGCAGACGGCAACGGTGAGGGTGATACTGATTTAACAACTCAGCAGGACAACGAGCTTGTTGATGAAGGTACACAGCAGCAGGGTGACACGGGTGATGAGCCGTTAGGGAACACAGAAGAGGATGGTATCAGCAACAATATCGGTGTGATGTCGCTTAGTGCACCGGCGGCTTCGCCGACGCCTACGCCGGCACCGACGCCTGCTCCTACTCCTGTGCCGACTCCGACTCCTACGCCTGAGCCGGAGGGTGAAGAGGAGGGAGACGCTGATGGCGAAGAAGAACTCGAGTCTGAGCTCGAGGGTGCAGCCGCAGTAGCCGGAGCATTTACACTGGTCGGTGGCGGGTATGGCATTACAAGAACAAGACTGTTTAAGTCCTACATGCGTAGACGTAGTGCACGTGCAGTTCGTAAGATAAATGATTTCAACAGGAAAAACCGTAGCGGACGCAGAGTCAACCGATACATTCTCCAAAACTACGAACGCAGTAATCAGGGGGGAGGCAATATAGATGCTTCCAAAAAATAAAGTCGCTGTAATTCTTAAAAGTAAATCGGGTGTTTCCTTGATATTTGTTCTCGGAATCATGCTAATGCTTTTTGCTATGGGCGGAGCCGTTATATCGGGAACAAACGCAAGAATCGATATCGGCAGCTCTGTGATGGGTGCGGCAACTGCAAACTTCGGCTCAAATATCCGGCAAGAGCAATATAATAAGGCAGTAGTGCTTGGTGAGTCAATTCACAGAAGCTTAAAGCAAAGTCTTCTTAATGATAATGCGGACTCGCTCGGACGTAAGCTACCGAGAGCTATTTTTGATATATACGAGTTTTATCCGACTGACGCAATAACGGGTGACGATGCCAGAATAGCAGCGTTCAGAAGCGGGTTTCCGCTTACACTAGTCGGTGATCCCAAGGTAGTAGCTGCTCTAGCAGGAGCAACATATCAAATAACTGTGTCGTTTCCATTCCCGAATGTTAATCCAAGCCTTGCATATCATGCTCCGATTCCTGCAATGCCGGAGCTTGATATAATTCGCATACCGGCGAGGGCAACACTTAATGCAAAAATAGTTGTTGAAGTAGAAGTTAGCTTGCAAGGTGGTGCGGACAGCAGGTCTGTTTCAACCTTTGCAACATACGAATACAGGGGAGGGGAACTTTCCGATTATAACGGAGGTGCCAATAATAATGTTACCGACCCTGATTTTATCGGTGCCTTAGAATTTGAAGCAGGCGGTTTCGGCACATGGGAGCTGGTGAGCTATGAAATTATTGAGTCTTAAACGACACCTCTCAACGAGAGGTGAGACAATCATGGAAACCTTAGTCAGCCTTATGATTATGGGGCTTTTGATTACGTCATTATTGTCTATAATAAGATTTTCAATGGTTCTGACAGGTGATTCACTAAGCAATGCAAATGCTTCTCAGGAGAAATTTAATGCTTTGCTTCATGGAACAAACTATTCACCGGGGACTCATAATAACCTTGAAATAGTCATTGAAATGCCCGGCACTCTTCCCGATGTCAATGCAAAAGTTGATGTACGTTTATCCGCTGATACTGACATCCCTGCAGCTTTTATTCCGGTAATCCCATCACCACCATAGATATTGCAATGGATAAGAAATAATGCAAATCACAGTAAACTATCCCACACCATAAACCCTTTGGAGATTAGTATGAAAAAGCTTCTTAAATCTAAAAAAGGTGTCTCCCTTATGGAGCTTATTGTCGGTATGATGCTGTTTGGAATGGTGGCATTAACCGTCACTGCTGCTATTTCTCCGCTTATGATGGCATATAGAAGAGCAAACGACCTCGCCGAATATAACCAAATTCTCGATGTAATAGGCAACAGAGTTGCCGGTGAAATGGCAAAAGCAACATCAATAACCACCGGCACAGATACCCTGACATTAGTAGTTGACAATGTGACAGTTGTATATTCGTTAAACAGCGGTCACTTACAAGTTCAAAGAGGAACAGCTGCGGCGACCCTCGTATACCAAGCGGAGTTCTATAGGGGGAAAACAATTTCATTTGACTTCACCGGCTCTGTTCCGGCAGATCGCACCTACTTCTTCAACCTGACAGTCACCTCAACCGCCCTCTCCGGCACCTCGGGAGCAACCCTAACCCGCCCCTACGCCGTCCGACCACTACTAATGACATAACACTATTTGACATAAAATGTAAAGCTCCTCGTCAACGTCAAGAGGAGCTTTTTTTGAGTTTACATTCTATGGAACTCTAAGGATTTATATATGTCAGTTCGAAGTTTAGGGTTATTGTGCTTGGGGTTGGGGTGTTGTTTTCGTCGGGGCGATTTACGGTGTATGTCATGTTTGTTACTCTTACATATTGCTTGCTGTCTACTTCGTCAAGCAGGCGGGTTAGGGAGGTGTAGGAGCCGCTGACATTCATTGTGGCTGTTATTACAGTAAAGAGTGATTCTGAGGCGGTTCCGTCTGCGTTTTCATCAGTTCCTGCCGGGTAGGGGGGGCTTGTGATGTTCAGCCTTGTAGGACTAAGTCCGTTTGTTATGCACATGTTAGTCAGATCTGTAACAATTTCTTCGTTTGGAACGAGTATCGGGTACAGTTGCTTTATAGATTCAAAGCGTTGCTGTGCATTTTGGTGTTCGGCTTCAATGTTGGGTCTGTCAGCGATATCGGCATCAACTTTTGCTTGAACTGTTCTGAGATAGTTGCGTTCTTGCAAAGCTTCTACATATCGGGACATAAGAGGCAGTATAGCGAACTGAATAGCCAAGTAGAGTATAAGAACCAGTGCCGCTGCAAATAATAAAATCTTTTCGCGTTTACTAAGACCCTGTATCATTTGAAGACACCTCCTCTCTCCATCCTGTTGCAATCACATCAATTGTGAAAAGGTACTCTCCGTCTGAGCCGGTGCTGTAACCGGTGTAATAAACAGTGTCAATCATGCTGTTTTTCTTAAGGTCTTCAACGAATATCGCACCGTCGTACTCGGAGCCGCTGGTACAAGCGACACTGAGAGTCCTGCTTTCTGAGTTAAAGTTAATGCCGTTGATTGAAACCTTATTGTCGCCTGTAGTTGTAATAAAATCAAGAAGGCTTCGTGAAACTTGAGGATGTGAATCGGTTTCTTCTTTTTGGGAGTTGACAGCTTCATACAGGTTATTTATACGTGAAGTATCATTTTTTAAACCGTCAATTTGTTCTCTTTCGGAGGCTACTTTATCAAGGTGATTATTAATTTTTTTGCTGCTGCTTTCGACAGTTCCTACCATAATCCATAACACTGTTATTACAGCCAGCAGGAAAAATGCAGTGCCTGCGATTATTGGAAGCCATCTGTTTTTGGGCTTTCTGCGGTTCTTGGCTTTTTCAAGCATTTTGATATTTGCCAGCATATCAGATTTTGTCTCGGGTACCAAGGTGTTGAGATATGCAAAATGTGCACCCGGCGGCAGCTGCTCGGCTCCGCTTGCGTTATTGTAGATTGGTAATGCACTGAATCTGATATCGGGGTAAGAGGTATCGAGTGCGACCAAATCCATGTCGGAGGGACTCAGACCGAGGTAGTAGCAGTTGGTCAGCTCGGTAAAGTTTTGTGACCTGTTAAATTGAACGATTCCGGAAAGTCCGTCGAGTGTGCTTCTGACGAGTGTAGCTCTGTCATCCCCGTAGAGCCTTGTTCTTGATTGGAAGACATTGACACCGTTTTGGAAAATCATTGAAAGCTGTACAAGGTTGTCGACAACGTTGAGAACAAACGGTATTGCTGAAAGGTCTTGTCTGCTTTCGATAAACTGGAGCACTGTTAATATTCCGAGATGAACGGATGTTAATTTAATGTCAGCCTCATTGAAAATTGCAAGATATGCCTGTACGTGTGCATATTCAACGGCACAAGCGAGAATTTCCTTTGAGCCGTCCTCGTTGTCGCTGAGAGGGAAGTGGTCGCAGATAAGATTCTCACTGTCTGTGGAAATCTCGGCAAACTCATCACGAATAACCTCGTCATACATAAGCTTATTCAGCTTACCCGGTACTGTCAGCTTTTTTGTGTATACAAAGCTGCCGTCAATAACGAGAGATACATCACTAAAAAGCTCGGGTTTTGAGCTCCTGAGTGATTTAAGTCCTTCGACGATTGGTGTTCCATCGAGAATTACACCGTTTAGGACACATTCCTCGGGAAGCGGATAGGTGAGATAATCCTTTACTGCTATACTATGACCAGCCTTAGTATACGAAAGAACCTTCACCATATCTGTAGAAATATGAATTGAAGCCTTCATTGAAACTCCTTTCTACCCTTGGTAGTTCTGATATATTGACATCATCGGAAGCATTACGGAGAGCATGATTGCTCCGATAACAACAGCAAGAATAACAATCATAATAGGTTGAATCAACTGAACAAGCTTGTCGAGTGCAACGTCTGCTTCGTAGTCGAATGCTTCTGCTGTTGATTCAAGCATAGAGTCAAGGCGACCTGATTCTTCACCAATCATAATTGTAGTAGAGAGCTTTTTATCAAATCCGTCGACCTCGCCAACCGAAGCTGAAAGCGGGTCGCCGTTTCGTACGTTAGTAATAACTTCGGGGAATTGGCTTGCAATATATGTGTTATTGACAATCGTAGCGGTTATCTCAAGGGCACGTATCATCGGTATACCGCTTGAATACAAGGATGATAATGTTCTGGCGAATCTGGCTGTATAGATTATTTTTAACAGCTTGCCCATGCCTCTTAACTTTATTTTCATTTTATCAAACTGATATCTGACTTTAGGTGCCTGCAGTAAGGTCTGGACTAATAGGACGACTATCAGAACACCGATTATGACAATATACCAGTAGCTTTGCATAAAGTGGCTTATATTAAGCATGATTTGTGTAATGGTCGGAATAGGGAAGCCTTCGAACATTTCAAACATATTCGGAAGAATGAATATAAAGAGCAGGAAGACGACTACTACCGTTGTAATCAGAAGAATTATCGGATACATCATTGCTGATTTTGCTCTGGCATTCAGGCGATGTTCTTTTTCGTAGTGTACAGCCATTTTGTCTGCGACTCTTTCGAGTTGTCCGCTTGCTTCGCCTGAAGCGTACATGTTAATGAGCAGCTCGGGGAAGGTTTTCCCTTGGAGTCGCATGGCTTCCGAGAGAGTATGACCCATTTGAACATCACGGTACATTTTTTCGTAAACGGCAACAACTCTCGGGGCGAAGTCACGTTCCTTGAGTATTTCCATTGCACGTAAAATAGTAATACCGCTGGCAAGCATGCTGGAGAGCTGACGAGAAAATTCGGCAACGTCCATTGCTTTCATGCGGTATCCGGAGGCTTTGTCCTCAACTATGTTGTATTTTGTCGGCACGAGGTTTTGAGCACGAAGCAAACGACGCAAATCATCAGCGTCCCGTGCATCCAGGTTACCGGTCACTTTCGTATTTGATAAATCAAGTGCTGTATAATGATATTTAGGCATAAATTACGCTCCGTTTTTTGCAAAATAAGCACACCAAATTGCGACTGTTAAAAACTTTTATCAGTATAACATAAATACTTGCAGATACCAAGAAATAATTTCGTTTCCGTAAAATAAAGCTACGCCAATTCCGAGACATATTGCAGGACCGAAAACCATGTGCTCGCCTCGGCTGCGTTTGCCTGAGAGCATAAGGAAAATCGCATAAGTTCCGCCGAGGATCAGTGCAAGAAAAAAAGCCAGAATCGCCGCCTGCCATCCGAGTAATAAACCGCCTGCTGCCATCAATTTAATATCCCCGCCGCCAAATGCACCTTTAATCGCAACAGATAAGAGTAACATCGGGAGGCTTATAACAAAAAGACCAATTAGCCGATTGATTAAACCTACATCGGGAATCAAAAATATTGCCGCTATTGCGAAAATGCCGATGGTAATTACCAGTGAATCGGGAATCTCGGAGGTATTCAAATCTATTAGTGATATAGCAAGTAAAACAGTGGTGACTCCGAATGCTATGATTGTTGAATATTCCGCACCGAATCGCAAGTAAGAAAAAACAGCCAATGCCGCACAGGTGATTTCAACAATTGGGTAACGAACGGATATCTTCGCATTACAATTTCTGCATTTACCTTTGAGAATAAGCCATGATACAACAGGAATAAGGTCAAAGGCTTTTATAGGTTCATTGCAAAGGGGACAATATGAACGCATCTTACCTAAAAAAGCACCCTTAACAGGCAACCGGGAAATAACAACATTAATAAAACTCCCGATACAAAGCCCAATGAGTACAATTAGTGTGAAAATGATGAAATTAATAAAGACTAGATTGTTCATAAATTATTGTGAAAACTAACATTTTTCTGTTTAATATTACGCTTCGCCTGCAAGCTATAGAAAAGCAGGCGAAGCGATCTTTGCGTCTATGTGTTGTTGAGTTAGATTAGGGACCAGGAGGAGGTGCTGGAGTTTGTGCTACAGCTGTTGCTCTGCCATTTGCAATAGTTACGACAAAGCCACTACCTGTGTAAACTAATCCGGAAATTCGCATTCCATCAATATCGCCGGCAGCAACAACGTAAGTTGCTCCAACCGGAACATCCGGACCCACTAGTACATTAAAGCGATCTGTACCAGCTGCAGAAGTGGTAAAGGTTCCAACAACTCCACCGTTTGCTATAGTATTCGTGGGAGGTATCGGAGGTGTTTGTCCTTGTCCTTCAGTTATTAATACCTGGATTGCGTTCATGCCCATTCTTGCTTCGTTGATTGCTGTAGCCGAACGGCTGTCGCGGATGAAGCCTACGAATGACGGGATTAGTGCTGCGGCTAATACTGCGATGATTATCAGAACTACGATAATTTCCATCAGCGTAAAGCCTTTTCTGTTGTTAAGAATTTGCTTGAGTTTCATTTTTTAATCTTCCTTTCTATATACGCTATTTCATAATTATATAAATCCTCCCCCGGAAGATAGAACACTGTGTTAAAACTTATGCTTGACTCCGCTTTGCTTCATTATAGCATTTGCCGTATGCCTTGACTTGATTACCGAATCAACCGGAAAGTTTGCCTTTGTTAACGGGCTGTGCCAAATATCGTGGTCACCCTTGCCATGCCTTATGAACGTGCAGCCGTTATCTTTTAATATGCTTCTGACAGTTCTGGCATAGTCTGCCATAATGCGACCTCATCTTTACGTGTTGTAATAAAATTCAATATGCATTCCGGTGATTTCTTATTCATTTCGAGTAATTCCGGTGCTGCAATCTTTACTCTTTCAATCAGTGCGTCAAATGAACCTGATTCCAGTGCAATTGGGATGTCATCACATACTGCATACCAAACTGCTGCTTCTTTATCCCATGACATGCTTATTGTATATTCAGGCATAATATCATCCTTACTTACATACGTCCTATTGCTGATAGGAATTCTGTTTTGTTTGCTGCTTTTTCGAGGGCGACTTCTCTTGTTACTACGCCGCTTCTTACGAGGTTTGACAGGTATTCGTCGAGTAGTACCATGCCTTGCCGTCCGCCTGTTTGGATTACTGAGTTTATTTGGTGTCCTTTGCTTTCTCTGATGAGTGTGCTTACTGCATCTGTTCCAAGCATTATTTCAAATGCCGCTACACGTCCTGTGCCGGTTGCTTTCGGCAGGAGGGTTTGTGTTACTACGCCTTTGAGAACGCCTGCCAGTTGTGTGCGGATTTGCTGCTGGCTGTGGGGTGGGAATACGTCGATGATACGGTCAACTGTCATTGCTGCTCCTGTTGTGTGGAGTGTTGACAGAACCAAGTGACCTGTTTCCGCTGCTGTGATTGCGGCTGATATTGTTTCGTAGTCTCTCATCTCGCCGACAAGTATGACATCAGGGTCTTCACGCATTGCACTTCTAAGCGCGTCAGAGAAGCTGTCTACGTCCTCACCGACATTACGTTGATGTATCAGTGCCTTTTTTTGCTTATATACATATTCGACAGGGTCTTCTATTGTAAGAATATGACAGGCTCTTCTTGCGTTTACATAGTCTACCATTGCGGCGAGTGTGGTTGATTTACCGCTTCCTGTAGGTCCTGTAACGAGGATTAGACCTCTGGGTTCATCTGCCAACACACGAAGCGGCTCGGGTAAGCCAAGCTCTTCAAAGGTAGGGATGTTATCGTTTAACAGCCTGATTGCTGCTGCAAGCCGTTGCTGTTGGTGGAAAACATTAACACGATGACGCATACCGCCGGCAGTTTCATAGCTTGTATCAACGTCCTTGCCTTCTTCAACTCTTTTGCGTTGCTTATCGATTAGAAGCGAGAAAATCAAATGCTTTTTTTCGTCTTGACTAAGTGCAAACTCAGTCTCTCTAAGTGAGCCGTCAATACGAAACAAAGGATTTCGCTCAGCTGTGATATGAACATCACTTGCACGCTCTGTTCTCGCTATAGAAAGCAGTTCATTAATATGCATTATTTGCTACCTCACAATTGATAATTATACCATATATTGTGCATTCTGTCAACTAAATTACTGTACAAAGTATGTAAGCTTTAAGAGCTCTTCGAGAGAGGTCTTACGCTCATATACAAGCTTCAACAGGCTTTCCTGCAGGCTTTTCATCAGATTATTTTCTCTGACATAGGCGTAGATATCTTCAATTCCTGCGCTTCCGGTTATCATGTTTCTTATTTTTGAGTCAATTGTCAGAATCTCGTGGATTGCAACACGACCCTTGTAGCCTGTGTTATTACAGTTGTGACAGCCTTTACCGCGTGCGAGTGTTTGAACGTTTGCTCCGTTCATTGCACGGATGTCACTTTCCGAGGCTTCGTATTCCTCACGGCAGAACGGACAGATTTTCTTGACAAGACGTTGAGCAACAACACCAACGAGGGAGTTGGATAGGAGATAATCTTCGACGCCCATGTCAATTAACCTGACTATTGCCGAAACTGAATCGTTTGTGTGAAGTGATGAAAGAACCAAGTGACCTGTAAGAGCCGAACGAACCGATATTGTTGCTGTTTCAGAGTCGCGGGTTTCACCAATCATTATTATATCAGGGTCTTGACGAAGGATTGAACGAAGTCCTGTTTCAAATGTAAGTCCTGCAAGGGGGTTGGTTTGAGTTTGGTTAACTTTTGCGATTGTTTTTTCAACGGGGTCTTCGACGGTAGCAATGTTGACATTACGACGGGACAGCAACTCTACCATCATATATAATGTGGTCGTTTTTCCGCTTCCTGTAGGACCTGTAATATATACAAGACCGTGCGGGGATTGGAGGAGTGCGAGCATTTTATCGTAATCATCTTGCTCCATGCCAAAGGTGCTTGCATTATCGAGTGCAGCTGTTTGGCTGAGGAAACGTAAAACGAGCTTTTCACCGTAAATTGTCGGAAGTGATGATACGCGGACGTTTAGCTCGATATCCTCAAGCTTTGCACGGAAATGTCCGTCCTGCGGAGCACGCTTTTCAGCAATATCCATGCCGCTGAGAATCTTGATACGTGCTGTCATTGAGCTGTGGAGTGATTGAGAAAGTGTTGTATAATCAACGATTTGTCCGTCTACACGGATTCGTATTTGTGTTTGGCTTTCAAAAGGCTCGATATGAATATCACTGGCTCCGGCGTTATGTGCCTTATGAAGCATTGAGTTTATCAGTGTAACAACGGGGGTATCGTCTGCTGTTTCGCTGATATCAACATATGTAAATGCACTTGTTTCGCCGGCTGCTTCGTTTGCACCTTTTGCCGCTTTTTGAGTTTCAATTTCAGAGTAACTTTCACCGATTGCTTTGAGGATTTCCTCTTTTTTGCAAATCATTGCTTCGACCTGCTGCATACGGGAAATGAGCTTAACATCTTCGATAGCGTAGTAGTTAAGCGGGTCGTTTATCAAAATATGTAAAGTGTTGCGGTCAACCTGTGTTGCAATTAAGCAGTGTTTTTGTGCAACAGATTTTGGTATCAATGCAACAGCCTCAAGGTCAATCGGGCATTCGCTGATTGGTACAAATTTGATGCCTAGACGTGAAGCAAGTGCGGTATTTAAACGTTCTTCGGAAATTATGCCACTTTCAATAAGCACCTCTCCGAGACGTTTTCTCTCGGGTGAGGATTTTTGCAAACCCAAAGCCTGATTAAGCTGCTCCTCCGTTAAATCGCCGGACTCAAGCAGAACCTCACCAAGTCTAAGCTGCTGCGCCTGTGGAATTGCCATATTTGTTCCTCCTTTTCTTATTGAAAGAAACCATACCACGTACATCAATCATTCGTTGAAAACTATATATGACGAAACAAGAAGCGAACAGTAACCAAGGTGGTATAGATATCAATATTTCATAAAAATCATAGAATTATATCACCGTCTATTTTCTCACATCTACTAAAAAAGTCAAGGTATTTTTAATCGATTTCAAATTGAGTTCCCATTGACAAAAAAAGCCCCCAAACATATACTAAGTTGTCACGGGGACGGTTCTCCTGACAAGTTGTCACAGGGACGGTTCTTCTGACATGCTCCTGACAAGTTTTGTGTAAAAGGGGACGAAATTGTTAATAGTTAAAACTCCTGATGAGGTTAGAGAAATTATCAATGCACATCTTTTGTCGTGTAAATCAAACGATGTGCTGTCTTTTGAGACAGTAAAAACGCTTGATGCACTTTGGCGGGTGTTACATCAGGATATTATTGCGAATGAAAACATCCCGGGCTTTAACCGCTCCACTGTTGACGGGTACGCTGTTTTGTCCTCTGATACTTTCGGTTGCTCGGAGAGTATTCCCGCTGTTCTTACAGTTAAGGGTGAGGTTTTGATGGGCGAAAGTGCGGATTGTCAGCCTGAGCCCGGTACCTGCATGATTGTTTCTACAGGCGGAGAGGTTCCGGATGGAGCAGATGCAGTAGTCATGCATGAGTTTACAGAGGATTTTGGAACCGGTATGGTAGGCATACAAAAACCGGCTGCTCCCGGAAATAATATTATTTATTATAATGATGATTCTTCTGCAGGTGATTTGGTTCTTCCGGCGGGAACAGTTATATCTCCGCATGATGTTGGGATTATATCCGCTCTCGGTTACAGTGATGTTGAGGTCTGTTGTAAACCCGTTGTCGGAGTCATATCAACGGGTGATGAGCTTGTTCAGGTTTCAGCTGTACTAAAAAGCGGACAGGTGAGAGACGTTAACACGCCAATGCTGTTGGCTGCGATGGCTGATATTGGTGCAGCGTCAAAGGATTATGGGATTATACCGGATGATTCGAAAGCGATACGCAATGCAATGTTATCAGCCGTAGAGTCCTGTGACATTGTCCTGTTATCAGGCGGTTCATCTGCAGGAGTTCATGATATGACAGCGAGAATCATTGAAGCAGAAGGTGAGCTGTTATTTCACGGTATTGCCATGAAACCCGGAAAACCCACAATTCTGGGTGTTGTAAAAGACAAGCTGATTTTCGGACTCCCGGGTCACCCCGTTGCTGCTTTTATGGTAACTGAGCTTTTCGTAAAACCACTTGTTTTTTGCTTTATGGGTGCGGAGCTAAAAAGAAAAACCACAATGGCAATTCTTTCAGAGCCGATTTCATCAAATCACGGAAGAGAAGAATATGTTTTAGTAAGATTAGATTCAGAATCGGGACTTGCAACTCCAATAAGAAGCAAATCAGGACTGATAGCAAGCATGGCAGGCATAGACGGCTACATTTGCATCGCAAGAGATAATGAGGGCTTGGCAAAAGGTACAGAAGTGATAGTTTTCTATTTTTGAAAGGTAAAGTATGAGTTTTAGTTATTTAATGAATATAGATTTGGATAAGGCTCGCAGTGAGTATATTGAGGTTTTGGTTGAGAAGGGTTTAGCGGCTAAGGATGAGACTATTCCTGTTGTTGAGGCGGCGGGGCGGGTTACCGGTAAGGCTGTATATGCAGGGATTTGTGTGCCTCATTTTAATGCGAGTGCTATGGATGGGATTGCTGTATCGGCTAGGGTGACGTTCGGGGCGAGTGAGAGTACTCCTGTTGTGCTGCAGCCTGAGCAGTTTAAGTATATTGATACCGGTGACCCGTTGCCAGACGGGTGCGATGCGGTTGTGATGATTGAGGATGTTATTGGTGCTCCGGATGGGAAGAGTAGTGGTACTGATGTCAAAAGCGTCGGTGCCGTAAAGCTTTATGAAGCGGCGACGCCGTGGCAGCATATCAGGCAAATTGGTGAGGATATATGTGCCGGGGAGATGATTCTTCCGACGTATAGCAAAATATCACCGTCTGCTCTTGGTGCAATGCTGGCAAGTGGTGTGACAGAGGTATCCGTAATAAAGCGTCCCGTGGTAGGATTTATACCTACCGGAGATGAGATTGTACTGCCGTCCGACAGTTTAAAAACAGGGGAGATACCTGAGTTTAACTCTTCAATTTACTCGGCAATGCTACACGAATGGGGAGCAGTTGCGAAAACGTACCCAATCGTTCCGGATGATAAGGTACTGATAAAAAACGCACTTAAAGCAGCATTAAAGGAATGTGATGTTGTTCTGATAGGAGCAGGCTCGTCAGCAGGCAGAGAGGATTACACAGCTTCTGTTATCGCTGATGTCGGTGCTGTTTTGTATCATGGAATCGCAATAAAACCGGGAAAACCGGCAATACTTGGATACTGTCAATCCGTGAGCAGTGGATTAGATGGTAATGGATTTGATAGCAAGGGTGTGATTCCCGTTTTTGGTATACCAGGGTATCCTGTTTCGGGAATTATTGTTTTAGAGCAGCTGGTTAAGCCTGTTCTTGAATACCTTTGCCGCACAAGTGGTGATACAAGCAAATATCTAAGTGCGACATTGTCAAAGTCGGTTACATCCACATTGAAGTATCGTGAGTTTGTGCGTGTACGTATGGGCTATGTCAACGAGAAATTAATTGCTTCGCCGCTGAGCAGAGGCAGCGGAGTTGTTACATCGTTTATGAGGGCAGACGGGATACTTGAAGTACCGCAAGAGGTTGAGGGGTTTGAAAGCGGTTCGGAGGTAAGTATAAGGTTGCTGAGAAAAGAAGAGGAGTTGCAAAACAGCCTTGTTGTAATCGGAAGCCACGACCCGTTGCTTGACGAAATCTCTGATTTGCTGAGATTAGAGCAGACCAATATAACTCTAAGCTCGGCACATGTGGGAAGCATGGGCGGACTGTTGGCGGTAAGAAAAGGAGAGGCACATATTGCGGGAACGCATTTGCTTGACGAAGAAACAGGGGAGTACAACGATTCGTTTATCAGGAAGCTTATTCCGAGCGGAGGAGTGAGGCTTGTGGAGTGTGTAAAAAGAAAGCAAGGACTGATATTACAAAAGGGTAACCCCAGAAGTATCTCAGGGATTGCAGATCTCGCCGGTGAAGGTGTTAGATATGTGAACAGACAAAAGGGCTCGGGAACGAGAATACTAATTGACTTTCTTTGCAAACAGGAGGGTGTTGATACATCAAAAATCTACGGCTTCGACAGGGAGGAGTTCACCCACACTTCAGTAGCCGCAATAATAGCAGCAGATTCAGCCGACGCAGGACTCGGCGTTTACTCAGCTGCGAAAATGTACGATTTGGACTTCATCCAAATCTGCGACGAAGCCTACGACCTGCTAATTCCCGACTACGCATGGGAGCTACCGGCAGTACAAACACTATTAGAAGTGCTGAAATCAGAAGACTTCAAAAAAAGACTGGACACTCTGGGCGGCTACACCTTGGAAAACCCCGGATGCATAAAAATGCAATACAATTCTTAATGAATGTGAAACTTGACAACAAAGAAACCACCATTGTATAATCGTCGAGATATATGCGCCCGTAGCTCAGCAGGATAGAGCACCTGCCTTCTAAGCAGGGGGTCACCGGTTCGAATCCAGTCGGGCGTGCCAAAGTTGAACAAATGACAACTCTTAATTCTAAGGAATTAA
>Ga0123356_10001306_pt1 | contig 27575 bp, 27 predicted proteins | sample TergutEmb28metaG_2_FD_92546 | JGI IMG/M metagenome (GOLD analysis project Ga0123356, IMG submission 92546) | Embiratermes neotenicus P3 segment gut microbial communities from Petit-Saut dam, French Guiana - Emb289 P3 | ecosystem: Host-associated > Arthropoda: Insects > Digestive system > Gut ...
CGTTATCGCTGTCTCCCCCGGAAGACTTGATGGCTGAACTAGGGGCCATGGACCTCTTCCACCTGCCCAAACCGCGATTTACCGGTCACCATAGCCGAGATGCTCTAACGACGGTCAAGAAAAAGCCGCGAAATCTTAATGAAATCCTAACTCGCCCATAGCGCCACAAATGCTGCACCGGGCCAGTGGCGCCTGCCAGGGAGTATCGGGGGCGGGCAGGCCCGTGCCGGTCCAGTGAAGCGTACCGCCGGACCGTCAGGGCAGCCAGGAGACGTGGCCGACCAGGACGGCATAGCCGACGAAGGCTACCGCGTCGATCAGAGTGTGCGCGATGATCATCGGCGTCACCCGGCGCCAGCGCAGGAACAGCGTCGCGAAGATCACGCCCATGATGGCATTGCCGAAGAACCCGCCGAGCCCTTGGTAGAGGTGGTAGGACCCGCGCAGCGTCGCGCTGATCGCCACGGCGTACGCCGGGCGCACCCCCAGCTTCTCCAGCCTGGTCAGCAGGTAGCCGGTGACCAGCACCTCTTCGAGCAGCCCGTTCTGCAGCGCGGACAGCAGCAGGATCGGAATGCGCCACCAGACGGCCGGCAGGCTTTCGGCGACGATGTTCACCGCGATGCCCGACTTGTAGGCCGCGAAGTACAGGCCGAGGCCGCTGCCGCCGATCAAAGCGGCGAGTGCCGCGCCGCGGCCGAAGTCGCGCCACGGCTGCGACCGGTCCACGCCGATCGCGGATGCCCCCTCGCCCGACCTGGCGAGCAGGTAGAACGCGAGAAGCACCGGGGCCACGCCGACGGCGAGCGAGACGAGCTGCAGGAACAACCCGTACAGCGGGCGGCCTGGCACTGGGGTGCCGATGATCGTCACCTGCTGCGAAGACAACGACTGGTGCGCGGTCAGCGCGCCGATGAACGAGACGAACGCGGAGACGCCGCTCATGCCGAGCGAAACGCCGAAGAGCGCGACGATCTCCCACCGCAGCAGGCGTCTTTCGCGCGGCGACTGCAGAACCGCGGGCTTGCCCGCGCGTGCTTGTCCGGCGGGAGCTTCGGCCACGGCGGACATGCCATCGCCATTCGGGGCCGGGGAATCAGCCACCCGGCTTGCCGCGAGCGGTTGCAGGAAACTGGAGCGGAGTCGCCGAGACCACGGGACCGTTCCGGATGATCGCTCTTGATCTTCCCGTGCGGACTCGGCTCCGCTAGGCGAGGAGCGCGTCGAAATCGCCGTCCTGCGCGCCGCCGATGAGCGCCTCGATCTCGGCACGGGTGTAAATCAGCGCCGGGCCCAGCGGATCCGCGGAGTTGCGAACCGCGATCTGCCCGTCCGGCAGCCTGGCCATCTCGACACCGGAGCCGGCGTCCCCGGACCCGGCCACCCGCCAGTCCAGCTCGCCGAGGTCGGCGGCTGGGATGCCGTTGTAAACCCCGTCGGGCATTTAGTACTCAGATCTCCTTCAGCAGGTCGGTCAGGATATCCCTGGTCCGGTCGGGTGACGTCGCCGCCACCGAGAGCCGTTCCATGACCGCAGCGTACCGCTCGACCTCTTCAGGCTTGTCAATGTAGTGCGCGCCGGTCAGGTACTCCATGTACACGATGTCCGGCAGGTCGCTCTCCGGGAAACGCATCAGGGTGAACGCGCCGCCCTCCGCCGCATGGCCACCGTACTTGAACGGCATGACCTGCAGGGTGATGTTCGGCTCGCCGATCAGGTTCATCAGCCGCTCGATCTGCGCGGCGTGCACGTCCCGGCCGCCGCTCGGGCGGCGCAACGCCGCCTCATCCACGATCGCCCACAGCCTCGGCGGGTCCGGCCTGGTCAGGAGCTTCTGCCGGCCAAGGCGGAGCTGCACTCGGCGTTCGACCTCATCCGGGTCCATTCCGGGCGCACCCTGCTGAATGACGGCGCGCGCGTAGTCGGCGGTCTGCAGCAGGCCCGGCACGAACTGGACCTCGTAGTACCGGATGAGCTGCGCGGCCTCTTCCAGTCCGATGTAGACGTTCAGCCAGTCGGGGACGACGTCGGCGAACTTCTGGTACCACGGGGTGGCGTTGGCTTCCCGGGTGAGCTGGACAAGCTTCTCGCGCTCCGCCCCGTCGCGGACCCCGTACAGGTCGAGCAGGTCGGTGACGTCCCGCTCCTTGAACGAGACGCGGCCGAGTTCCATCCGGCTGATCTTGGATCCTGAGGCGCGGATGTGGTAGCCCGCGTCGTCACGGGTGATCGCCGCCGCTTCGCGCAGCCTGCGGAGTTGCGCGCCGAGCAGCATGCGCAGCACCGTCGGGCCGCCAGCTGGCGTGGCACCCGGGGGCGTGCTGTCACTCAACGCGGTCCCCTCCCAAACGGACGAACAGGCCAGCGCCGTGCAGGCCAGCGGTTTCACCACCACCGTCACACCTGCAACTGCACGCTCCGTCTGCACGACCTTTCCGCACATGCACGCGACGATGTCGGAGAGATGATATCGCGCTCCGTGCCCGCGCACGAGATTCCGCCGAGTTTCCGGCAATACTCTGAAGGTAGGACAGAATAGGGCATCGATCCGATAACCGGCTCGTGAACAACTCCGCCCAGTTCAGCACTATGCTTCGTCCGTCAGCGCGTTTCTTAAGGGCAGGCCATGTTCAAGACACTCTCACCGCTCCCGTCCGGCGGCAGGCTCTCCGCAGTCTTCGGCACGGACCCGGCCGCGCCACGGCCCGTCCAGCAGGCGGTCCGGTTCATGTACGCGGGCGCGGGGGTGAGCGCGATCTCCCTCATCCTCTCCGTGATCTTCTCGTTCAGCTTTAAGAGCGGCCTGATCTCGGCGAACGCCCAGAACCTCAGGGACCACAAGGTCACCATGAGCCAGATCACCACGTTCGCCAACCAGGAGATCGTCTCCCAGATCGTTTTCGGGATCATCGCAGTCGCGCTCTGGGTGTGGATGGCGAAGATGAACGGGGCCGGCCGCGGCTGGGCGCGGATCAGTTCGACGGTGTTCTTCGCCCTCTTCACCATCGACACCTTCATCACCATCAACTCCATCAAGGGCGGCGTGAGCGTCACGGCGTCCTGGATCTTGTCAATGGCACTGCTGCTCGCGACCTGGGTGATCGGCGTGGCGGCGATCGCACTGCTCTGGCGGCCGGTCTCAACCGCCTACTTCAAGTCGCAGGCGCGATAACGGCCGGTGCCCCGAGCCGCCCGGTCCGGCGGCCGGGGCTCGTGCACGTTCGCCCGCACTCTCTTCTGCACGTGCGTGAACCTCGAGGGCTGCTTCGGCGTCTGTATTTTTGAGGCCCGGCGTTAAGCGGGGCGCCGGGCCTCGCCTTGATTCGCGCTAGCCCTTCATTCACGTCAGTCACGCGCTTCTCTTCGGCTAGCTCGGGTAAGGGCAATATCGCGACTGGCAATTCCTCGCGGAATTCTGCTGGCGGTTGCCGGATTCGTCCGCCACCTCTGGACTATTCCCATCGACGGGCGTAAGCAGGGAGAGAAGTCTGCGACCGCGAGGTCTAGACCCTCAGCGCTGGAGTGAAGTCGTGGCATACGCATGGATGCCGGAAGCAAGGCGCATCCGGGCGGAACCTGACGGAGGCCCCCTCCGCGGCGGCGCGCCGCGCGCCGTCTGGCTAACCCTTGGCAGCATTCCCGGCGCGGTCTCCGTCCAGTCCGCCGCCGAGCGGCTCATCAGCGAACAGCGCGCCTGTCACCTGATCTGGGACCCGCTGACCGGCGAGGTGGCGCAACTCGTCTCGGTGCTGCGGGCTGGCCGCGCGCTCGGCGCCCCCGACTGGCTCGACTGGTCCCCCGACCGGATCAGCGCCCGGCCACGTAACGTCAACACCGAGGGCCGGATCTGCGTGCAGATCGGGGTGCTCGCCGCGGAGGCTGAGCCGTTCACGAACGGCCCCCTCATCGGCGCCGAGGCGATCCTCAGCTGGCTTGACTCGTGGGGCGTCTCCCGCCGCTGGCCGTCGGGCCGGCCCTCCGCATGCCACGGCGGGCTGCCGGCCGGGGTCCGCTGCCGCAACCGTGCGCACTGGGCGCGTGGCGGTCACTTCGGCGCGTCGCAGGTCCCCGGCTGCGAGAATTCCGGCCCTGGAGCGATCAACACCGACCGGCTGACCGGCGGGCACGGTCTGTCGGCCCGGCCCAGAGGGCTGTCCGCCACGCGCAAGGGAACGACCGCACTGGCCATTCCGGCATAGTCTCCCGTTCTCGCCCGTCCCCCGGGGTCGGCACAGCCCTTAATCTTGGTGGAATGAACGACCGGCTAGTGTGGATCGATTGCGAGATGACCGGGCTTGACATCGCGCGGGACGCGATGATCGAGATCGCCTGCGTGGTCACCGACGCCGAACTCAACATCCTCGACGGCGGCATTGACCTGATCATCAAGCCGCCGGCCGAGGCGCTTGACCAGATGAGCGACGTAGTGCGCGAGATGCACACCACATCGGGGCTACTCGTGGATCTGGCCGGCGGCATGACATTGCCCGAGGCCGCTGAGGCCGTGCTCGGCTACGTCAAGCAGCACGTCCGCGAGCCCCGCAAGGTGCCGCTATGCGGCAACTCGATCGCCACCGACCGCTGGTTCATCGCCCGCGACATGCCCGAACTCGACGCCTGGCTGCACTACCGGATGATCGACGTCTCCTCCGTCAAGGAACTGGCGCGTCGCTGGTACCCGCGGGCGTACTTCGCCTCCCCGAGCAAGCACGGCGGGCACCGGGCGCTCGCCGACATCACCGAGTCCGTGCAGGAACTCCGCTACTACCGGGCGGCCGTGTTCGTTCCCCAGCCGGGCCCGGACTCGGCGACCGCGCGGGAGATCGCCGCCAGGTACATGAATCAGCCGCCCGCGGCGAACTGACGCGTTCCTGAGTACCGTCGCGGACCGCTATACTCGTGACAGCCTTCTGGCGAAGGCGCATGGTGGGTGTAGCTCAGCTGGCAGAGCACCAGGTTGTGGTCCTGGGTGTCGTGGGTTCAAGTCCCATCACTCACCCCATTTTTGCAGGTCAGAGGCCCTAGTCCAGTAGCGGACCGGGGCCTTCGGCTTCTGGGTGTCCGATTTTGGGAGCGGACACTCGACAGTGCCTGGTGAGATGCACGGGTTGCCACTTGCTATCGTTCCATAGAGGAAACTAATCTTTCCTCTATGGAAAATAACCCGTCATGGCTGCTGCCACTGCTGCCGTCACGGGCGACAGGAGCCCTGCTCGCGCTCCTCTACCTGCATCCCAATAGGGACTACACCCTTACCGAGGCGGGCCGCTTGATAGCCGCCAGCCCCAAGGTTATGCACACCGAGGCAGACCGGTTGGTCACGGCCGGGCTGGTCCGCGAGGCCAGGCGAGGCCGTGCGCGACTACTGCGGGCGGAAACTGGTAGCCCGGTGAGTCGCCCGCTTACGGATTTGCTTGCGGTCACGTATGGTCCGCTGCCCGTTCTTACTGATCTGCTGTCTGAGGTCCAAGGGGTGGACCAGGCGTACATTTACGGTTCCTGGGCGGCTCGGTATCTTGGCGAGCCGGGTCCTGTTCCGCAAGACGTCGATGTGCTCGCCATCGGGACCGCTAGCGACGATGACCTGTACGACGCGGCTCGCAAGGCGGAGGCCAGCCTCGGACGAGAAGTGAACATCAGCGGCGTCGGCCCGCAGTACTGGGACGCGCCAGACCCCGCCGACTCATTCATGCGGCACATCCAGGAACGCCCGTTGGTCAAACTGGAGCTATCGTCATGAGGTGGAATCAGGGCCGAGCGGAGATTAACAAGCTGATCGCCGACGGAGAACTCCAGCAGGTGCCTGCTAACCGCGAACACGCGGACCAGCTCCTCGCGCAGGCTCGCAAGGACCTGGCAAGCGCCGAGCTACTACTCGACGCCAATCCGAAACGTGCTTACGAAAGCTTGTATGATGCGGCCAGGATGGCGCTGACCGCAGTCTTGGAGAATGAGGGCTTGCGTCCGACGAATCGCGGTGGCCATATAGCCCCATATGCTGCCGTCGCCGCGCAGCTTGACCCGCCTATGGGCACCGTATTGAGGCCGTTCGACCGAATGCGTCGCACACGGAACAGATCCGAGTACCCGTCGTTCACAACGCCCGAAGTCACATCCGAGAACGCGCGGGCAGATCTGCCGGTGGCCGCGTCGATCGTCGAAGTATGCGAAGGCGTCCTCGACGAGATGTCTCCATTCTGATCAGACAGTTCCCTGTTTGATTCTGGGAGCGAAGTGGGAGCACGCGCACGCGGTCAAGCGATGCGAGATGAGGTCACGTGCGGCCAGAGCGGTCGAGCGCAGTTCCTCCACCTGCACAAACGGCCGCTGACTACAGCGCTAGTCCGAGCGGCGCCCTGTTGTGGTCCTGGGTGTCGTGGGTTCAAGTCCCATCACTCACCCCATGTTGCACAGCGGGTGACCTGCAATTTGTCAGGTCACCCATTCTTTCTGCACTGATCACTCCGACCCAGCACGTCGTCGGGAATGCGAGTGGGTCGCGACGTGCTCACAGCGCCTTCGCGAGGTCGAATTCGTTACCTTCCGGGTCCGCCATGAGAGTCCACGTGTACCCGTACTCCTCTCGGTCAGCGACGCGAGTGGCGCCGATCTCGACGAGGCGCGCGATCTCGACTTCCGGATCGGTCGCGATAACATCCAGGTGCAAGCGGTTCTTGACCGTCTTCGACTCCGGCACGCGGGCAAATAGCCAGGTGGGGTCGGCGTCGCGTTCGACCGGACCCCATCCCGCCCTGTCCCGGCGTCCGTGAAATCCGATGCTGGCGAACTCGCTCGACGCCTCCGGATCGAGCGGGCGCCCGATCGCTGCGGACCAAAAGCGGCCGACCACCAGAGCGTCGAGGCAGTCGAATGCCACGCAGGCGACCTTCACAGTCATGCAGCCTCCTGCATATCCATTCACCCAACCTGGCTGCCCGTGTCCATTTTGCAACCCCAGACGCCCGGCCCGCAGGTCGAGCGGCCGGGCGACCATAGGCCGAGCGTAGCCGCAACTGACGCGGCCGCGTCAGTTGTAAGGCGGTGAGCCCCTAACCGGGCTGATTCACCGGGTGTGACGAGGCCGGTTTCGTAAGCGAGGACAACGGCCTGGGCGCGGTCGCGGAGGTCGAGTTTGGCCAGGATGCGGCCGACGTGGGTCTTGGTGGTCTGTTCGGCGATGACCAGGGTGCTGCTGATCTCGGTGTTGGACAGGCCGTGGGCGATCAGCCGCAGGACCTCGGTCTCCCGCTGGGTGAGCGCTCCGTAGGTGGGCGGGAACGGCCGGCTGGGGTGCGGCTGGCGGGCGAAGTCGGCGATCAGCCGCCGGGTCACCGAGGGGGCGAGCAGGGCGTCGCCGGCGCCGACGACGCGGACCGCGTGGATGAGTTCGGCGGCGGTGGCGTCTTTGAGCAGGAAGCCGCTGGCGCCGGCCCGCAGCGCCTCGTAGACATATTCGTCGAGGTCGAAGGTGGTCAGCATCAGCACCCGCGGCCGGGCCGGGCTGGCGGCGTCGCCGAGGATCTGCCGGGTTGCTTCCAGCCCGTCCATGACCGGCATCCGCACGTCCATCAAGACGACATCGGGCTCCAGCCGGCGTGCCTGACGGACCGCTTCGGCGCCGTCGGCGGCCTGGCCCGCGACCAGCAGGTCTGGCTGGGAGCCGAGCACCGCGGCGAAGCCCTCCCGCACCATAGCCTGGTCGTCGGCGATCAGGCACCGCGTGGCCGCTTCGCCGTTTGCCCCGCGGTTGGCCGTCATGTCGTGTCACCGAGCGGGAGCACCGCCGAAACCACGAAGCCCCCGTCGGGCGATGGTCCGGCCGCCAGCGAGCCGCCGAGCAGGGCCACCCGCTCGCGCATCCCGGTCAGCCCGTAACCGGGACCCTGCTCGTTCGCCGGCGGACCGGCCGGCCCCCCAGGTCCGTTGGCCACCCGCAGCAGGATCGAGCCGGAATCGTGGCCGACAGTCACGGTGACCGCGGCTCGGGGGGCGTGCTGGCTGGCGTTGGACAGCGATTCTTGCACGATCCGGTAGGCGCATATTCCAATGCCGGGAGGCACCGGATGCAGCGCGGCGGGGACGGATAGCTCGACCGACAGTCCGGCTTGCCGGGCGGTGTCGACAAGCGCGGGCAGGTCGGCGAGCTCCGGCTGCGGCGCAAGATCGGCGGGCTGGTCGTGGCGTAGCACGCCAAGCAGCCGCCGCATCTCCGTCAGTGCCTCGCGCGCTACCTCGCTCAGCGAGCCGAACTCGGCCTGAGCCGGCTGGGGCAGGCCGGGCAGGCGGTACGGTGCGGTCTCGGCCCGGACCGCGATCAGCGACATGTGATGGGCGACCACGTCATGCAGCTCCCGTGCGATCCGGGTGCGCTCCTCCAGCACGGCCCGCCGCGCCCGCTCTTCCTCGGCGCGGTCGGTCTGGATGGCCAGGGCGCGCTGGGCGCGCAGCCGGAAACCGATGCTGTCCACGGCAATCGCCGCGGCGGTGAAGATGATGGTGGCGGCGGCCGGGCCGTTCAGGTCCGGCACGTGGACGGCCAGCCACAGGGACCAGGGGATGAGGGTGAGCGCCCACATCCACCACAGTTCCGGCCGCTGCTGGCGGATCCCGGAGAGGAAGAACGCCCCCAGCAGGGCGAAGATCTGCCCCGGCCCCCACGGCCAGCCTCCCCACCAGGCGGCGGGTACCAGCGGGCTCAGCAACAGCGCCAGCCACCCGATCCGCCAGGCCAGCATCGGATAGCGAGCCGCCAGCGGCAGCGGCGCCACCACCGGTACCGCAAGCAGCAGCTTGCCAGGACTCGCGAGGGCGCCGACCAGGTTCGCGGCACACAACGCGAGCGTGACCGCCGCGAGCGCGGCATGGGCGACCCGGCGCTCCTGGGGTGAATGCCAGCGCCACACCGAGGGCGGGTCGGGCCCGATCAGCACCTGCACCAGCCCGTGCCAGGCCCGCTTGGGCAGCCCGCGCGGGATGGCTCGGGCTCTGCTGGCCGCCGGGGGGATCCCGGGCATCCGTTTCACGGTCCAAGGGTAGGCCGCCAGGGCCGCCCCGCTCATCACGCTGGCGGCGTCATACCCAGGTATCAGTCCGGCCTCGGACCGGCCCCGGGCTACCGGCGTGGTATGAGCGGGGATTCGGCTCCGTAGTGTGACGACCCGGCCCCGGCCGTCCAGGCAGCCTTAACAGCATCTGGAATCCGATCAGGCCGCTGACCCGCCGTAGCGGTGCCCCCACCGCCGGCCCGACGGGCAGCAAGAGTGGAGGATCCGTGATGACGACAGTGCTTGAACTGCGCGAGGTATCGAAGGTCTACGGGACCGGGCCGGCCCAGGTGAACGCGCTCCGGCGGGTGAATCTGTCGGTTCGCGCCGGTGAGCTGGTGGCGGTTATGGGCCCGAGCGGGTCCGGCAAGAGCTCGCTGCTCACCATAGCGGGAAGCCTGGAGGAACCCACCAGTGGGCAGGTGCTGGTCATGGGGACCGATCTGTCGCAGCTGTCGCCTAACGGTCAGGCGAGGCTGCGCCGGCGCCGCATCGGCTACGTCTTCCAGGATTTCAACCTGCTCGCCGGATTCACCGCGATAGAGAACGTCACTGTTCCGCTGGAACTGGACGGCACTTCAGCGAAGGCGGCGCACGCGATCGGGATGAAGGCCCTGGCACAGCTGGGCATCGCCGAGCGGGCTCAGCATTTCCCTGATGAGCTGTCCGGCGGGGAACGCCAGCGGGTGGCGATCGCCCGCGCGGTAGTCGGTGACCGCAAGCTCCTGCTCGCCGACGAGCCGACTGGTGCCCTTGACTCGGTGAACGCCAGCGCGGTGATGCAGCTGATGCTGGCCATCTGCCGGCGCGGGGTGGCCGGCGTGGTCGTGACTCATGACGCGCAGCTGGCGTCGTGCGCCGACCGGGTGATCGTCCTGCAAGATGGGCAGGTCATCAGCCAGACTCAGGCGTCCGCTGGCCCGGATTCACTGCTCGCGGGCGGTGCAGGGCAGTGAGCGTGATGCTGCAGGACCGCGCGGTTCCTGCTGGCTCGGCCAGCGGCGGGATGGCTGGCCGGCGGGTCGTGATGCGGTGGGCGAGGCGGCTGCTGCGCCGGGAGTGGCGGCAGCAGATCCTGGTGCTGGCGCTGCTGGCCCTGACGGTCGGGGCCGCGTCCTTCGGCGTGGCGGCCGCTTACAACACGGCGTCTCTGCCGGGTCCGCAGTTCGGGTCCGCCGGCTACCTTCTGGAGTTCTCCGGCGCCGGTCAGCAGACCACGACGGCGGACATCGCGGCAGCCAGGAAGGCGTTCGGTACCATTCAGGTGATTGGCCGCCAGTTCGTGCCGGTCCCCGGCTCCACCCAGACCGTCGAATTCCGGGCACTGAGCCCGGACGGCCCCTACAGCGGACCGATGCTCACCCTGGTGCAGGGACGCTACCCCTCGGGCGCCGGGCAGGTCGCCATCACCAGCGGGGTAGCGCAGGCTCTTCAGGTCCGCATCGGCTCCGTGCTATCCCTGCCCGGACACCATCAAAGCGTGACCGGCATCGTCGAGAACCCCAGCGACCTGGAAGACCAGTTCGCGCTGGTGCCGCCGTCGGCCGCTGGCCCGGCACAAGAGATAACGGTCCTGCTGGACGCCAGCCCGGCAACCTTCAGCGCCTTCAAAGACACCTTCCACGGCCAGCTGGTCTGGCAGGCGCGCGGCGCCAGCACCCAGGGAGCAGTCGCGGCCGGGGCGCTCGGCGCTGTCACGGTCCTCATGGTGCTGGTCTCGCTGGTCGCCGCTGCGGCCTTCGCCGTCATCGCCGCGCGCCGTCAACGCCAGCTCGGCATGCTCGCGGCCGTCGGGGCGACACGCAAGCAGCTGCAGCTGGTCATGGTCGCAAGCGGAGCGCTGGCGGGCATCATCGCCGCCGTCGCCGGGGCGGCCGTCGGCCTGGCCGGGTGGTTCGCGGCCGCCCCGCACTTGCAAGTGTTCGCAGGTCACCGGATCGACAGGTTCGCGGTTCCCTGGGACCTGGTCGTGCTTGCCATGTTGCTCGCAGTACTGACGGCGGCAGGCGCCGCATGGTGGCCTGCGCGGGCCGCATCCCGTGTCCCGGTCGTCCATGCCCTGTCGGCCCGGCCGGTTAAGCCCCGGCCAGCGCACCGCACCGCCCTCATGGGCGCGCTGCTGATCGTGCTGGCCCTGGTCTGCCTCGCGCTGGCCAACCAGACCAGCGGTCCGCTGATCATCGCCGGCGCGCTGGCAATGGCTCTGGGAATCTCGTTCATCAGCCCGCTGGGCATCCGGGCCCTGACCGCGGCCGGCCGCCGGGCTCCGGTTGCAGTGCGGCTGGCGCTGCGTGACCTGGCCCGCTACCAGGCCCGTTCTGCCGCGGCGCTTGCCGCGATCAGCCTGGCCCTGGGGATCGCCGTGGCGATCATGATCAGCTCGGCCGCGGCCACGAACGCGGCAAACGCGGGCAACCTGCCCGGCAACCAGATGCTGATCTGGATCGGCCAGCCGGACGACAACCAGCTGGTGCCTATCCGGACGCCTGGCGAGCTGAGCACACTGGCTGCCGCGGTGCACCGAATCGCCGGATCGCTAGGCGGTGCCGCCGTAGTGCCCCTCGAGATGCCCGTCAACCCGGCTAGCAAGCCGCAGCCGGGTGGCCAGCAGCCGGTTGTCAGCCTGAACACCCCGGTGAACCAGGCGGCCGGCCGGAGCGGGATCTTCGAGTCGCTGGCCCTCTACGTCGCCACGCCCGCCGTGCTCCACTCTCTCGGCATCAACCCGGCGACCATCGACCCGACCGCCAACATCCTCACCGTCCAGGCTGGGCAGGACGAGCTCACCACCATCACGACCGCCACGAACGCCACGAACGTCCAGCGGATCCACGGTCCTTCCTACAGCTCGGAACCCACCTCGCTGATTACCCTGAACGGGCTGCGCCACTGGCACTGGACCCAGATCCAGTCCGGCTGGATGATCACGTCCGCCGGGTCACTGACCGCCGCGCAGATCGCATCCGCACGCGACACCGCCGCCAAATCAGGCCTGGTGATCGAGTCCAGGAACACCCAGGCCTCGCTCGCCACAATCAGCACCGCGGCAACCGCCGCCGGGGCACTGATCGCTCTCGGCGTGCTAGCGATGGCAGTTGGCCTGATCCGCGCTGAGGCAGCCGGCGACGTGCGCACCCTCACCGCTATCGGGGCCGCCGGCACGACCCGGCGCACCCTCACCGCCACCACCGCCGGCACCCTGGCGCTGATGGGCGCACTGCTCGGTTCGGGCGCAGCCTATCTGGCGCTGGCCGCCGGCCATCGCAGCGACCTCAGCGTGCTGAGCCGGGTGCCAGTTCTCGACCTCGCGATCACTTTCGCCGGCGTTCCCGCCGCCGCCGCCCTGGCCGGCTGGGTCCTCGCCGGGCGCAGGCCACCCCCGGTCGCCCGGCAGCCGCTCAGCTAACTCGCTGATTCCGCGATCTCATCGATTGTCAGGGCCCGGCTGGTGACCCACAGCCGTTGCTGGAGGTCGCGGTCGTAGGAGATCTCCGGCGAGGCCTGTTCATTGTCACGGACGAAGTAGCGGCCGGTGACGCCGGCCAGTTCCGGGGCGATCGCCAGGCGCAGCACCGGGGCCGCGCCCTGTCCGGGCGTGAGCAGGGATCGCTTGATCAGCCCAAGGAAGGGCTTCATCAGGGGGTGGACGATGTCGTCGACGATGCCGGTGGCCGCGATCCCTGGGTGCACGGCGTTCACGGTGACGCCGGTGCCGTGCAGCTGGCTGGCCAGCAGGTATCCGCTCATCGTGGTGAGTAGCTTCGCTCGTGCGTAGGCTTCGAACGGCGCGAACCCCGCTGCCCCGTTCACCTGGCGCAGGTCGTCGAGCTGACTTGGGTCAAGGGTGACCGGCCGGGGCCTGCCGTGCGTCGTGACCGGCCGGGCGTCGTTCATCGCGTCCGAGACGACGTTGACCACCCGGGACGGCGCCCCGGCGCGCAGCTGATCGAGGAGCAAGGTGGTGAGGCCGAACCCGGCCAGGTAGTCGACGGCCACGTGCATCTCGATCCCGTCAGCGTTGACTAGCCGCTTCCGGTAGTGCGCGCCCGCATTGTTCACCAGCAGGTGAAGGCGATCGTGACGGGCGGCGAACTCCCCGGCGACGTGCCGCAGGCCTGCCGGTGAGGACAAGTCGCCGGCGATGACCTCGGCCCGGTCCATACCGGTCTCCGCGGCGATCTGCTGCCGGAGTCGCTCGCCGGCGGCGGGGGCGCGGCACACGATCACCACTGTCGAGCCGAGCCGAGCCAGCTCGGTCGCGATCACACTGCCGATCCCGCCGGTGGCGCCTGTCACGATGCTTACCCTGCCGGTCAGGCTCGGTGCCCCGGCTGCCTCGACGCTCATGCCGCCCCCATTTCCGATACACTATGTCTCACAGAATTGATATTGCCACCCAGCCGACTTTGAGTCAAGCTGTCTCATAGGAGAGACTCGTAGAATGCGCTGCAGTGAACGCCTCTGTTGATCCCCGCGCGGCCCGCAGCCGGAAGGCGATGCTGGCCGCCGCCCGCGATTTGCTGCTGCGCGAAGGTCCTGCTGCGGTCACCCACCAGCGCGTCGCTCTGCAGGCCGAGGTTGGGCGGGCCACGGTCTACCGGCACTGGCCCCGGCCCGAACTGCTGCTGCTGGACGCGATGGCCCTCGTAGACCTGCCGTTTTTCCGCGAGCCGGTCACCCCCGTCCGCCCCTGGCTGTGCCAGCAGTTGCGCGTCCTGGCAGACGAGATGGCACTGCCCGGAGTCGCCGGCGTCGCACTTGCCATGATGCAAGGCTCCGCCGGCAGCCTGCCGGTCGAGGTACGCGACAGGTTCAACTCCACGGCCGCCGGCCGGATACGCGCCGCCCTCGAGCTGGCCGCCGCCGATGGCGAACTGGACACAACGGTAGAAGCGCAGATCGCCCTGGCACTGCTGGTGGGCCCCATCTTGCATCGCACCTGCATGCAAGCCGACACCGTCTCCGACGACCTGATCGACCGGCTGGTCGACAGCCTCGGCGCCTGGCACCTGGACGTTGAGCTGCCTAACCGCTCCCACTCAACGGCGCCCGCACGAACGTCTTGAGCGGCAGCCCGGGACTCGGCTGCGCGGAGCCTCGACGGCTAGGTCACCCGGGAGCTGGGTCCTCTTCGCCCGGTCTATCGGCACCGTTAGCGGCTGCGCCAACGACGGTCTCACTGGCAGCGCTCGTGATCGTGCCGGCGCTGGTTCGAGCCTCAGTTTCCGGGCCGACATCGGCGGTCAGCGTGAGCCCGCCGTCTGGCTCAACTGGCCGTCGCCGTCGTCGCTGGCGACGCTCGGGCCTGCCGGGCAGCCAGGCGAAGCCGAGCGATCCGCCGATGACGCCGAGCATCGTACCGATGAGGAAGCCGCCAAGGTTCGACGCGACCAGAGCTCCGATGGCGAGCAGTACCGCGACAACCGAATAGAAGACCCGCTGCGCCGGGCTGAACCAGAGCAACAGGCCGAGCAGGATCAGGACCGCGCCGATCAGGATGCCGGTGATGCCGCCGATGCCGATGTGCAGGATGATGCCCATGTTGCGAATTGGCAACGGGATCAGCAGCAGCTCCGCACCCGAGATGATCAGCCAGATGCCGGCCCAGAAGGGCCGGCTCCGCCGCCACGCGCGATAGCGGAGCCAGCCCCGGAGTAGCGACCAGAAGAATCCAGCCTTCTTGGCTGGCGCCTGGCCGGCGGGTCCGCCGGACTGTGCCGGTGCGGGCCCGCCAAGCTCAGTCGAATCAGTGACGTCGGCCATCAGCTAGAGGTTGAAGTTATTCACCGGAGCATTGGGACTGGCGAAGCACGGCGTATTACCCTTCGTCAGGCTCAGGCTGAATCCTGGCAGCGTGAAAGTGCCGGCCTCGGTCGAATAGTTGATCTGCTGCATGTTGGTGATCTGGATTGAGGTTGCCTGCTGTGCGAAATTGCCGGTCCCCGCGAGGGGCGGAGGGGTCATCCCCGCATCGCTCAGATCACTGTTGTCGATGCCTTCCTGGATGTTGCTGAAGGTGGCGGTTGAGCCGGATAGCTGATTAGAGTCGATGATCATCGAACTTGCCGACGCCGGTGTGCCGTTATTGCCGCCTCTGATCGTGAGCGTGACGTCACCGAGGCCCAAGGGGAGCGATTCGACCAGGCTCTGGCACAGGTTCGTGATCTGCGCCGAAGCGATCTCCGACTCGGCGACCGGCACGAGTGAACTGCCGTTGGCCGCGTTGGCCGCATCGGCAGTGCCGAACTGCTGGAAGCCGGTCCCGACCAGGCTGTCGGCGGACGTCTCGCCCTCCTGTCCGGAAATGGAGAAGGAGGCGGCGAGCGCGCCCTTGGCCGTCGCCGTCAGCAGGCCCGCGCAGACTGCCACGGCGGGCACGAAGATGATCGCGAACCGCTTCCAGCGAACGCGGCCTGACGCGGTGCCGCCATTCTTCGGGCGGCCGCGGCCAAGCCTTCGGGGGACTCCGTCGGCTGGCGGGTTGGTATCGGAGCTCATTCGGTGGCCTCCCTGCTGCCACGTGCGTAGGACCGACCGGGCCGCTCGGGCCTAATCGGTATGACGGCCATCACGAATACCAGTAACCAGCCGGTAACTTACTGACAAGTAGTGTTGCAAGTCAACCCTTCCCACCAAAAAATGCACATAGTTCTACGCATACGATCAGATCACCATGTTGTTACCTAAGTGATCAAGGTGATAGCTGATGCTTCTGACCACAATGCGGAAGACGCAACAGAAGCGGCTCAGGCCCGGGGCCGACGGTTGCGACAGAGCTGAGGTTCATCTCGCCGTTACTAAACTTGGCCATACAAGTTTGCTCAACATGTCTATATAAGTTACGTGCTTGGCAGTTACGGTCGGAAAAGTCCGAACGCATAGCTCACGTAGAGGGACAAAAGCGACCATGTCTGAGCACAATGCAGAAGATCAGATCAAGCACACCCCGGACGGCGAGGCAATTCCGCAGTCATCGCCCGGCAAGGGGCTGTCGCGCCGCCGGATGTTGCAGGCGACAGGCGCAGCAGCCGGGGCAGTGGCGATGGTGGGGCTGGGCCGCACACCCGGCGCCTCGGCGGCCACCCAGGCCGCGGCCGGAACGGCGGCCCCAGCAGGGCGGACCGGAACGATCAAAGACCTGAAGCACATCGTGGTCATGATGCAGGAGAACCGGTCCTACGATCACTACTTCGGAACCCTCCAGGTCCCGGGCTCGGCCGGGTACGGCGACAAGCAGACCATGGTGTTCCAGAACGGGCAGAACATCCTGTTCCAGCCCGACGCGGCCCGCACGGACGGCGGCTACCTGCTGCCTTACCGGCTGGACACCACCAAGTTCAACGGCCAGTTCGCAACGCCGACCATGGGCTACTACGAGCCCACGGACATCCCCTGGCAGACCGCGCTGGCCCGTGCGTACACGGTCGGTGACCACTATCACTGCGCGCTCCTCACCAGCACGGATCCGAACCGGATCATGATGTGGACGGGGACGAACGACCCGGACGGCGACAATGGCGGCCCGCGGATCAACAACAACCAGAACGGGGAATTCCTGTTCACCTGGCAGACCTACCCCGAGGTCCTGCAGAACGCCGGCGTGAGCTGGCAGGTCTACACCAACAATGACGCCGGCGAAGGCTTCCTGGGTGACTTCGAGGACAACCTGCTGCGCGACTTCGCGGTGTACAACCCGGCGAACGCGAACGCCGAGAACACCGTGCCCCGTCAGGGCCTGCTCGCCCGCGCGAACGTGCTGCAGACTCACACCACGCCGCCGGCGGGAATCACCAACGACCCGACCGACCTTGACTACGTCCTGAAGGACTTCATCGCCGACTGCGCTGCGGGGCTCCTCCCGGAGATCTCCTACGTCGTCTCGCCCGACCTGTGGAGCGAGCACCCGGGCGGCGCCCCAGACCTGGGGGCTATTTACGTCAACCGCGTCATCCAGGCGCTGCACGACAACCCCGACCTGTGGAACTCGACCCTGCTGATCATCAACTACGACGAGAACAACGGCGGCGGCTTCTTCGACCACATCCTGCGCCCAGTGCCGGAGGCGGGTACGAAGGGCGAGGGTGCTCCCGGGCTCAACCCGGGGACGGGCTCACGGGTACCGCTGATCCTGGTCTCGCCGTGGACCCGCGGCGGCTGGGTGGCAAAGGAGACCTTCGACCACACCTCGCTGATCCAGCTCATGGAGGTGTTCACCACCAGCCTGGGCAAGCCGGCGATCTGCACGAAGATCAGTGCCTGGCGCCGCAGCGTCTGCGGTGACCTGACCAGCGCGATCGACTTCAGCAGCTTCGACAACTCGCTCCCGGCGCTTCCTGACCCGGCCGGGCTGCTGGCCACCGTGGAGACGGACCTGACCCTGCCGTCACCGCCGGAACCGGCGCTCGGGCAGCAGACCGTCCCGGTCCAATCGGTCCAGGGTCCGCTCAAGCTCCGGCCGGCGCCCTACCAGCAGCACGCCGACATCCTGGTCGACCGGTCCGCCGGGACGGTCACCGCCACCATGACCAACACCGCGGCCAAGGCCGCGAGCATGCAGGTGTACCCGGGCAGCGTCCTGGCCACGCCCTTCGGGTACAACACCAACACCGCGGTGGTCGGCATCCCGAACACGGTCAGCAAGGAATCCGGCCCCAAGTCCTACACCGTGGACACCACCGCGACCAGCGGGCAGTACGACTTCTCGATCTACGGGCCGGACCACTTCGTCCGCTCCTTCGCCGGGACCGTGATTCCCGACGGCGAGAACGCTGGCCAGGTCCCCCAGGTGGATGCCAAGCTCGGTACCGGCGCCACCAAGACCCTCAAGATCACCCTGACCAACCAGGGCCGCACGAAGGTCCAGTACACGCTGACGCCCAACGACTACGCGGGACAGGAGCAGACCGTGACGGTCGGCTTCGGTCAGCACGTCAGCGTCGCCTGGCCCACCAGCAAGTACGGCTACTACGACGTGATCATCACCGCCAACACCGCCGACGGCTTCACCCAGCGGTACGCCGGCCGGGTCAGCTGAACCAGCAGGCCTTAGCCCGCAGCGCCCGCCGCGAACACTCAGCGGCGGGCGCTGCGATTCTCAGCCCTCGTTCACCAGGAATGCCACGTCGTACCCGTTTTTCGCGGTGTAGGAGCCGCCCGCGCTGCACTTGCCGGGGGAAGCGCAGGACACCGACCCGACGGTCGCGCGCCCGCCCTGGTTGAGGGCGGCGGTACCTGGCACTTCAATGGACGGCTGCCAGGTGCCGTTCACCTCAGTCAGCACGAACGCCTGAGCGCGGCCGAGGTCGTCCAGGTAGCCGCCGCCGGCGGTGCAGTTGCCCGGCGAGGTACAGGAAATGCCTTCCACCGATCCGACGCCGGCCGTGTTGCCGGCGGCGGGGCCCCGGACCTGGACGGCTCTTTGCCAGCTGCCGTTTACCTCGTTCACCACGAACGGCTGAGTATGACCCAGGGTACTGGCGTAGTGCCCGCCCGCGGCGCAGTTGCCTGGCGACACGCACGACACCGCGACGACCATCGCGTTGTTTCCCTCATTGAGGGCCGCTGTGCCGGGCACCTCAACCGAGCTGTGCCAACTGCCTCTCACCTCGTTGACCAGGTACGCCTGCCAGTGGTCAGCGGAGTCCACATAATCCGAGCCGGAAGCGCAGTTGCCGGGCGACGCGCAAGACAGCGAATCCGCTGTCGCACTGCCGATCTGGACCCCGCCGGCAATGCCGGGCACTCTGATGGCGGCGTGCCAGCGCCCAGCCACTTGCACGGTCAGGAACCCGTGCAGGTTCCCCATCTTGTCGGCGAAGTAACCGCTGGCCGCGCAGTTGCCCGCGGCACCGCAGGACACCGAGCTGACTTGCCCGTTCAGGCCCACGTTGAGCGCCGCGAGGCCGGGCACCTGGATGGCCGTGCGCCAGACGCCATGCACCTCACTGACTACGAACGCGCGAAACGGCCAGGTGATACCCACGACTGTTCCATACGACCCGCCAGCGCTGCAGTTGCCGACCGACGCACACGACACCGAAGTGACCGTTGCCCGCCCGATCTGGCCCAGAGCAGGGACGCCAGGCACCCGCATAGCGGCGTGCCAGACGCCGTGCACCTCATTCGCGACGAAAGGCTGGCCCCGCTTCTGACGATCCTCGTAGGCCCCGCCCGCGCTGCAGTTGCCGACCGAGGGGCACGACAGCGAGATAACCGCTGCGCCGCCACCCTGGTTGAGTGCGGCGAGGCCGGGAATCGCGACGGCGGAGCGCCAGACACCGTTCACCTCCCTGACCACGAACGCCTGCTGCCGGCGGGAACGGTCGTCGTAGAACCCGCCCGCAGTACAGTTGCCAGGCGCCGGGCACGAGATCGAGTTGACCGCCGAAAGCCCGTACTGATTGAAGCCGGCCAGACCGGGCACCTCACGTGCGGTGCCCCAAGCCCCCGTCTGGGCGGCGGTGAGCGAACTGGCGGCCGTGCGCAGTCCGCTCGGCGATCTACCGACACCAACTGCCAGGACAGCTACGGCCGCGGCCACAACGATCACCCAGGCGAGATGGCGAACCCTGATCACTCCAGCTCCTCTCGGGATCCCGCCACCCGGCGAACGACGTTACCAAAGCCGTCCGGAAATATCGGTGCATTACAGCAATGGACAGGCTCGGTGAGGCGAGAGGAGTCCGCGAATTTCGCAGGGTCCAGCAGGCCGCCGGCATATCGCCGACGGCCGTGCACGACCTTGCCGCGGGGTATTGACCCTGGGCATCAAATAAATGCGGTATTGAAAACTACGCTTCTGTATTTGCCAGCGCGCGGGGAGCCGGGTCCTGGTAGCGAGCTACCGAGAAGCCCCACAGCAGGGGGACGTCCAGGGCGAAGATGACCAGCGAAAGGGTGAGCACCACCAGCAGCGTGCCGCGGGTGTGGTCGAAGACGAAGATGAACTCCAGCAGTCCGCCGATCACCAGGTAGGCCACCAGCGCCCAGCCGGCTACCTGGAAGAAGGACCTCCAGGCGAACGGGCGCAGCGAGCTGACCAGGACCGCATTCACGACCAGCAGCGCCCCGGACGCGGCAAGCAGGCCGACGACTGGGCCGAGCGGCGCGCGATGCGGCAAGTAAGAGACAAGGTAGATGCCGGACGTGATGACCAGGACCAGCGAAGCGACGGCCACCTCGGCGATGGGCGGGAGACGGCGCGCGGCGGGGGATCCAGGCGCGTGCTGCACCAGGCCGGTGTTCATCTCGGCGCTCATGCCGTGGCCAATCGTGTCATGATCACCAGCGTGGCCACCTGCATGGCCCCGGTGACGCCGGCTGTATAGATGAAGCGCCGCATCAGGCGGCCGATCAGCTCGCCGTCGGGGGCGGGTTTCCTGAGCTCGAAGAGCACGGCCAGGTTCGCGGGCTCCAGGATCCCGATAGCGATCACCGCCATGACCCCGACGATGATGATGGACGCTACCACCCAGCCGTGGTGGGGGTAGGAGCTGAGGATCGTTCCCTGATAGCGGGCGAGCTGCCAGCCTCCTACCAGCGTGCAGATCACCAGGGTCGGCATCAGCAGGACCATCTTCGGCATGAACCGTACGGAGAACGCGGTCCGCGCTGAGACGGGCAGCCGACCGAGGATCGGCCCGATGATGAAGCCGAGGAACAGATCGATACCGGTCCACAGACCACCGCCGACGACGTGGAAGAAATCCAGCGCCCACAGCTTGTTGGACACCACCGCGACGACGAGGCCGACTAGCGCGACCGCCACAACGGGCAGTCCCCAGACAGGTACTATCTGCACCTCCTGCTCGGCCGGTGCGTCGATGGCGGTCGCCTCGCCGTGCGGGGTGGATGTTATCTCCGCCATCGACGGGCCCCCTTCGCGCCTGGCGCGATAACACGCGAACTCCGCATAGCCCCCTCTTTTCCCGACGGCGCGACCGGAGCATGAGGGCCGCTCGCCGATTGTCCAGTCAGGGCAATCGTAAGTAGATGAGGGCCCGAAGTCATGAGCAAAACCACCCATTTTATGCCGCACGTATTACGAGTGACCCCGGCGCGGCCGGGCCGCGCCGGGGTCACTCGTGGCTCCTATGCCCAGATAGGCCGCTCGGCGGACTCCGCGGAATCCGTCTCCACATCCGGGTGGGAGTGCTCGGGCAGCGGCTCGCGCTTGGTCTGGTGCAGGGTCTTGTGCAGGTTCGCGAGGTACTCCTCGGTGAAGCCCTTGGTGCCCTTCTGGTGCACATGACTCAGGTGCTCGAGCAGGTCGGCGGCGGTGCCGTCCGCCATCTTGACTTCGGTGGACAAGGTTCCCCCTAGTTCGGCCCAGCACCCCGGGGAGCATGTTCCCGGCCCGTGAGTTGCTTAACCAAGAGGGGTAAATACCGCCGGTACACTGACGAACGTTGCGCGTGACGGCGATCCGGATGCCGTCCGCGATTCGAACCTTTCGGTCCGGTGCGACGTCTCAAGAGGCGGAGCGCTATCGAGGCCGGGAGGCGTTCGATGGCGGATCGATAGCCGGGGAGGGATTGCCCGATGAGTGACCAGGACCCGTGGAAGAGCTGGTACCAGACGGACCAGTCATCCAGCGACGGGCCGGCGCCGGACCCGACGCGCGACATGACGGTCGCGACTCCGTCGCCGGGCTACCGGGGCGCCACGGCGCCGGCCTGGCCCGCGCAGCCGCCGCCAGTCTCGCCGCCGGGCCAGCCACCGTACCCCGGCCAGCCGCCATACCCCGGAGCGCCCGCACGCGGCCGGCGGACGTGGCGGTTCTGGGGTCAGCCGGGCCGGCGCGGGCGCCGGATCGCCCTGATCATCGGAATCGTCGTCGTCCTGATCATCGCCCTGTTCGGCGGCACCTACTTCTGGCTCAACGGGAAGCTGAACCGGTCGGTCGCGCTGCCCGCCTTCAGCGGTACCTCGGCCGGCACCAACTGGCTGATCGTCGGGTCGGACACGCGGGACGGGCTGACCAGGACGCAGATCGACCAACTGCACGTCGGGACCCAGGGCGCGAACGCGTCCGACTCGCTCATGCTGCTGCACATGGGCGGCGGCAGGCCAGTGCTGATCAGCATCCCGCGCGACTCCTACGTGCCGATCCCTGGCTATGGAAGCAACAAGATCAACGCGGCGCTGGCCTTCGGCGGTCCCTCATTGCTCGTCAAGACCGTGGAACAGGACACCGGGCTGCGCATCGACCACTACATGGGGATCGACTTCGGCGGCCTGGTCAACGTCGTGAACACGGTCGGCGGCGTGCGGATCTGCCTGCCGACGGCGCTCAACGACTCGTACTCCGGGGTCAAGCTCGCCAAGGGCTGCCACAACCTCAACGGGACGCAGGCGCTCGCCTTCGTCCGGGACCGGCACTCGTTCCTCACGTCGGACCTGCAGCGGATCCAGGACCAGCGGGCCTTCCTCAAGGCGCTGCTATCCAAGGCGACAAGCCCTGGCGTATACCTGAACCCGTTCACCTCGTTGCCGTTCGCTTCGACGGCGGCGGGCTCGGTCGCGGTCGACAAGGGCACGAGCCTGTATGGCCTGATCCAGGTTGCCGAGGCGCTGCGGAACCCGCAGACCGGCACCGTCCCGATCGCGAACGCTAACTTCGTCACCTCCAACGCCGGGGACGCGGTGGAGTGGGACCACACCCAGGCCCTGCAGCTGTTCAACGCGCTGCGGCAGGACAAGAAGGTCCCGGCCGGGCTGCTGAGCGGGACGACGATCGGCTGATCCGGGCCGCCGGGGACGCTTCGAGGGCGGCGGCAGGCCCACCCAAAGCGGCAGGCAGCGGGGGTCACCGTGCTGGAATCGAGGCGTCTGGAGAGACGTCCGGGACTATCTGGTCCGTTTGGGGCGGTTTGAGGACCGTTCTTTTGGTGTAGATCTACCTATAAAGGTAGGTCTTGACATCATGTCGTCATGGTGCTTCGACGTGCCCAGCGGCTTTTGCTCGCATGGCTGCGCGCCGTCGATGCGGCGCGAACCGACTTAACCGGAGGTCTTATGAGCCGAGCAGAGGTCGATGAGGAGGCTGATCTCGGCCTGTCAGCACGCGAGATCGAGGTCATGGCGCTGATCGCCGGCGGGCACACCAACGGCGAAATCGCTGCGCACCTGTTTCTCGCGGAGAAGACGGTCAAGAATCACGTCAGACGCATCTACTCCAAGCTCGGCGTGCACTCCCGCCCCGCCGCCATCGACCAGTGGCTGTCGTCGAGGACGCCCCGCACGTCCTAGCGGCAAGGTGACCGAAACCTTCGAAACAACGGCTAGGTCCGACGTGTGAGCAGAAGCGGTCCCGCCGGTAGAACCTCGGTTCGTTCCGGAAGACGGGCTTCGGCAGCCCAGCAGAGCCCGCACCGGCCTGACCAAGTCGCGGCGGCAGTGACCTGGCATTCCTTTCCTCGCGGTGCGGTGGCTGAGCACAGCGCATGTGCGACGTACGCTTGAAATACGACAGCCGTCCCCGAGGAAACGTTCAGGGTTTCCCCAGTAAAGCGAGCGATCATGAAATCCATGAACACGCCGATCACCGAAGCGCGGCCGCAGGCTGACGCCAGGCTGCTCGTAGTCGAGGACGAGCCCAACATCCTCGAGCTGCTGTCGGCGTCGCTTCGCTACGCCGGCTTCGACGTGATCACCGCGGCAGCCGGCGGCGAGGCCGTGCAGGCCGCCCAGCGGCACCGGCCCGACCTCATCGTGCTCGACGTGATGCTGCCCGACATGGACGGGTTCGACGTCATCCGGAGGCTGCGCGGCGGCGGCGCCCGGATCCCGGTCGTCTTCCTGACGGCGCGGGACGGCACCGACGACAAGATCCGCGGGCTCACCCTCGGCGGCGACGACTACGTCACCAAGCCGTTCTCGCTCGAAGAGGTCATCGCCAGGATCAAGGCGGTGCTCCGGCGCACCCGGGGCGACGGCGTGGAGCCGACCCCGCGGCTGAAGTTCGCCGACCTCGAACTCGATGAGGAGAGCCACGAGGTATGGCGGGGCGGGGCGCAGGTGCAGCTCTCGCCGACCGAGTTCAAGCTACTGCGGTACTTCATGTCGAACGCCAACCGGGTGCTATCCAAGATGCAGATCCTCGACCACGTCTGGGACTACGACTTCCGCGGTGACACCGGCATCGTGGAGTCGTACGTGTCGGTATTGCGGCGGAAGATCGACACCAAGGAGCCACGGCTGATCCACACCCTGCGCGGCGTCGGATACGTGCTGCGGCTCCCGTCCTCATAGGGCGGGAGGGCGATGGCGGGGCCCGTAACTGCACTCCAGCGGCTTTCCGACCGGACGCCGCTGCGCACCAAGCTGATCACCGCCGTGCTCGCGCTGGTGATCATGGCGCTGGCGGCGATCAGTGTCGCTAGCGCGGTCATGCTCCATCGGTACGTCACGACCGCCCGCGACACCCAGCTACAGAGTGACTTCACGAGGATCCAGCTGCAGCCGTCGGGGACCGGATTTACCGCCGCGAACGCCAGGGTGCTCAGCACGGGCGAAGTGGCCGGGGTGCAGCTACCCGGACAGCAGCTCAGCTGGGCTCCGATCAGCAATCCGTTCATGGGCGGCACCACTACCCCGACGGGATCGCTGCCTGCCCTGCCGAGCAGCGCCAACTGGGCAGCGAGCGGGACCGGCCAAGTGTTCGTGACCGCCCCTTCGCAATCCGGCCCGGATACTTGGCGGGTGATCGCCGAGCAAGTCTCCAACGTTCCCGTCGACACCGGCGGGAGCCAGCCGCAGCCGGAGACCGTGACCGTGGTCCTCGCCGTGGATCTCGGCAACATCAACGCTTTCACCACCCGGTTCGTGGTGTTCGACCTGATCGTGAGCGCTGCGATCATCACGGTGCTGGCAGCCGTGACCGTTGGGGTCGTCCGCGCTAATCTCCGCCCGCTCAACGACATCGAGCTGACTGCCGGGCAGATCGCGAAGGGACATCTTGACCACCGGGTCCCCGAGGGGGATCCGCGGACCGAAATCGGGTCACTGGGGCGGTCACTGAACGCGATGCTCTCGCAGATCGAGACGGCGTTCCACGCGCAGGAAGCGTCGGAGCAGGCCGCACATCAGTCTGAGGAGCGGATGCGGCGGTTCATCGCCGACGCATCACACGAGCTGCGGACGCCGCTGACGACCATCCGCGGATTCGCAGCGCACTACCGGCAGCGTGGCGGAGCGAGCGGCCTTGGCGATGGCGCAGTTCCGGAGATATCTCCCGCCGACGGATCATCGGGGTCGTCACTAACGGTCCCGTTCTTCCCGGCGACCGCCGACGGCACACATGAAGGCACGGTTGCGGGCGGGGCGAACCCCGAGAGCACGATGACGCCGGCCGACCTCGACCGTCTGATGGGTCGTGTCGAGTCCGAGGCCACCCGGATGGGGCTGCTCGTCGAGGACCTGCTCACGCTCGCTCGGCTTGACCAGCAGCGTCCGCTCAACATTGCGCCGGTAGACCTGCTGACGCTGGCGGCCGACGCGGTGCAGGACGCGCGGATCGTTTCGCCCGGCCGGCCGGTCGAGCTGCAGGTGGCGTCCGGCACCGCGTTCCTCGTGGACGGCGACGAGGCGCGGCTGCGGCAGGTGCTCGCGAACCTCGTGAACAATGCCCTCACACACACGCCCGAGAGCACGCCAGTGCGGGTCCGGCTCAGCTCGGGCACGCTCCGCTCCGGCGAGCCCGCGGTGGTAATCGACGTGGAAGACGACGGGCCGGGGATGAGCGCCGAGCAGGCGCAGCGCGTCTTCGAGCGGTTCTACCGGGCCGACGCGGCGCGGAACCGGGCCTCCGGCGGGACCGGGCTCGGGCTGGCGATCGTGGCCGGGCTGGTGCAAGCGCATGGCGGCACCGTCGGGGTGAGGACCGCTCCGGGCGCTGGAGCCGACTTCCAGGTCAAGCTCCCGCTCTCCCCCGACGCTCAGCTAGCTGACGACGATCTGATCGAGGAAGACTGACCGACGGACGGCGGCGCATCTGACGCCGCCGGGTCAGCGATCGGCGAAGTAGGCGGCCCGTAGCTGGTCGACGACGGTCGCCATGCCGGATTCGAGCATGGCCAGGACGTGCGCGAAGTCGGCGTCGTTGCCGTAGTAGGGGTCGGGCACGTCCGCGCCATCGAGCCCGCCGACTTCACCGAACAGCCTGATCCTGTGGTGCTGGTCACCCCCTGGATCCAGGGCGCGCAGGTCCCGCAGGTTATCGGCGTCCATGGCGAGGATCAGGTCGAGTTCGCCGAGCCAGGAGCCGTCGATCTGGCGGGCTCGGTGCGCTTCGCCGTCGTACCCGCGGCGTCGCAACTGAGCGCGGGCCGGCGGGTACATCCGGTCCCCCACGTGCCAGCCCCCGGTGCCCGCGCTGTCGACGACTACCTGGTCGTCGAGGCCGGCCGTGGCCAGCTGGTCACGGAGCACGACCTCGGCCATCGGGGAACGGCAGATATTGCCCAGGCAGACGCAGCAGATGCGGTACGGGCCTTCCGCATCCCTTGGAGGCGGCAGCGGTGAGTCGGCGGCATAGGGCATGACACCAAGGATGCCGTACCGGCGTTGGCCGCCTTGTACCTGGTCACGCAGGTCCCGAATGAGCGGGTCTGAGGGGCAGGTGGGACAGGGCCCTGGCCGGACGAGGGATCCCGCCCGTGCCAGGCGTCCGATTCGCAGGGCTGACTGATCCTTGCTAACATCTGCGTGTTGCTAGCGCGCCGCTAGCTCAATTGGCAGAGCAGCGGACTCTTAATCCGCGGGTTCGGGGTTCGAGTCCCTGGCGGCGCACCCGTTCTGACCTGGGGTTTCATCACTCCAGGTCATTTTTTATGTGTCCGTTTTGTCCACGAAAGCGCAGATCAGCCGCTCACTCGAGTATTCGAGCCGTACAGCCTGGCCGACGGGTCGGCCGTGCGAAACCGGCCAGGGGAAATACCGTATTCGCGGCGAAACGCGTTGCCGAATGCGAATTCGGTGGAGTAGCCGACCTGGCGGGCGATTGTGGCCAGCGGCGCGTTGGTCTCGCGGAGTAGCTGCGCACCCCTGGCCATCCGCCACCCGGCCAGGTACGCCGAGGGCGTCTGGCCGATCAGCGCGGTGAACCGGCTGGTGAACGACGTTCGCGACAGGCCGGCCACGACGCTGAGCTGCTTGACCGTCCACGCCTGCTCGGGGTTGGCGTGCATCGCGCCAAGCGCCGTCGCGACGGCCGGGTCGCTCACGTCCGGCAGGCCAGCGTCGTGGTGCTCTTCTATCCAGCATCGCACTACATGCGTGAGAAGCAGGTCGAGCAACGCCGGCCGGGTCGCTCCGGCACCCGCCCGCGTGTCGGACACGTCGGCCCGCAGCAGGTGCACCAGGGACCACAGTTCCGGATAGCGCTGATAGTCGGGTGAGATGACGATGAGTTCGGGCAGCGCACGCAGGTAGGGGGGCACCTGCCCGCGATCGAGCCAGTACGCACCGCAGAGCAGTTCGACATCGGCTGGTCCGGGCACAGTTGGGCTCGGCAGGACGGCCGGCGGGAG
>Ga0123356_10001307_pt1 | contig 27569 bp, 18 predicted proteins | sample TergutEmb28metaG_2_FD_92546 | JGI IMG/M metagenome (GOLD analysis project Ga0123356, IMG submission 92546) | Embiratermes neotenicus P3 segment gut microbial communities from Petit-Saut dam, French Guiana - Emb289 P3 | ecosystem: Host-associated > Arthropoda: Insects > Digestive system > Gut ...
AAGCCCCTTGCCTGGTCGGTGGGAAGATCGCAGTTGGTTGTCAGAGCGTATCCGCCGGGAAGACAGACCTGACCTCCATGAGTATGCCCGGCAAAGATCAATTCAACCTCATCAGCGACCATCTCATCAAGAACCTTCAAATACGGAGCATGGGTAACACCAAGCAGCAGATCCGCATCAGATTCACCCATCACCAACGGATAATTATCCGCTCCCATATGCGCATCGGAGCAACCGCGTACCTCCACGCTCGTACCACGCAGCTCATAACGATGACGAGCCTGCTCAACGTTATCCCAGCCGAAACTTTCGAGCAGATCGATGATGTCCTCGGTTGGCAGGTAGTCCCCTTGCCCCTTGGACTCGCTCTGGGTGAGGTAGGACAGCGGGTTAGTCGGGCGTGGTCCACGGAAATCATTGGAGCCCAAGACAAACACCCCAGGAATCCCTGCCAAGGGAGCCAGGGCTTTCGCTAAAGAAGGAAGGGCATCTGCTTCCGAAAGGTTGTCACCGGTATTGATAATGAAATCTGGCTGAAGTGCCCCGAGCTGGCGTACCCAGGAGATCTTCTTTGCTTGACGAGCAAGCAGATGCATATCAGAGATGTGGAGAATACGGATTTCCTCGGCACCTTCAGCGAGCATCGGAATCTCGAAGCGGCGCAGCCGAAAGGCATTCTTCTCAATGATCATGCCGTAGCCCACACACCCAGCACCAATCGCCGCAATGATTTTAAGCGCACGCATAGAAGCAGTAAAAGGATTCATTGTGCCTTCCGATTCTCAGTAGTGAATGTAGACCTTGTCGCCTCGTACGAGCCAATCAAAGACCTGTTTGGCTTCATTCTCTTTCATGTTGATACACCCATGGGATCGCGGTGTACCGAAATCCTCATGCCAGTACGCGGTGTGGAACCCGAAGTCTCGGTAGAACCATGTCAGCCAACGTACATCGGGGAAATACCAGCACTCACCGTTCTCACACCCGCTCAGCGGCTGAATGGTCGTTTTGGCATACACCGCAAAGACCCCAGTGGGGGTTTCGAATCCTGGACCTCCGGAACTGATAACGAAGGTTGTTTCTGCCGATTTCCCATTCATCAGCGTCACCATCTGAGTGGACAGGTTCACATCAGCCCAGTGTGAATTCTCTGCACCGGTAGGCGGCGATGGTGCTGTTTGTACGGTTTCCTCGACGGTGAAGGGTGTCTCAATGAAGGAAGCTTCAATCTGGGTGGACTGACCCGAGGTCAAACATTGGGCAATCTTCGGCGGCAGAAGTTCCCCATGCTGGAGTGACCGCCCAACGACACCCTCTTGGAAGACCCGCAGGACCTTACCCTGAGGATCGATGATGACGACACGGGTAGTCGGCCTAGTATTCAACAGCGGGGTTAGGGTCTGTTCAACGAACTCCATGACCCGTTCCAAATCGAATCGTGCCATCATTCCGCGCTCAGCAGTCGAATCGATGGTCGCCATGGCAGCGATGTCTTCAGCCTTGAGGGTGTAAACAACCTTGCCGTTGAAAATCAGTGAGCATTGAGTTTGCAGTCGGTCATTCACCCAATCCAGTGTGGGTGCAGCCTCCTCGGATGAGATCAGCGGTTCCTTGGGGATCGGAGTCAGTTCCAAGGCGCCCGAGCCTTCGGTCGACAACTGTTCTTCGAGAGACTCCAGATCAGCTTGGCCTACTCCAGTTCCGTCAGCAGACTCGGATAGTTCGTACTTGTGGGTAGTGGCGTTGAACCATACCTCGGCATCCAGGGGTTGAATGAAATCATCGGGGAAGCTGTCGTACAGCCAAGCATTGAACTGATTCTGATCGATCGACAGACTGACAGGAATCGTTGTGAGTTGAGTGGTTCGGTAGACCCAGAAAGGCCGGCTCGACGCGTTCGCAACAGCATCGGCAACCGCATTGCGGTTAATCGTGACCCCGAGATCAGCAGCAGTGGCTGTCTTGGCTTCATCTCCAACCTGGAAATCGATGGTCATCGAAGCTTTGAGTTGATCGATCGCAGAGTCAACCTCATCGACAGGGATGCCGGAGATATCCTGGCTCGCGAGATGGAAACCCGGCAGAGCGCGATCGGCGTAGCTCAGATCCATGACTAGTCCCACAGCCACGGCTACCAGCAGCCAGCCCAGTCCCACACCCGATACAACAAAGATGAGCTTGCGGCGGCTCTTTCGCGGTTCGACACCGATGGCTCGGCGCGGGGCAGCATGGGAGCCGTGCTTAGAGGAGGCGGAGCGTGAGTGCGCAGAAGAGGAGGCGGAGCGTGAACTGTTCTTGGACGAGGACGCAACTGACCGGCTTGGGCGGGTCGATTCTCCGTCCAAGTGCTGCGGCCGCGACTGGAATGCCAGGAGTCCTCCTCTAGTTAGACTGCTTACTTCACATCAACCTGAGACCCGTAGTTGTCAGGTTTGAGATAACAAGTCTACTCCGTCGATGCTCATTTTTCCCTAAGGTGGACTTCAGGGTGAGAGTAACCACGAATCCACCGATCCATGCCTACTACGCGACAGCTGAGTGCGCTGGCTGAGTTGCCACCGCTCTCCAGGATGACCAAGATCAAGTCATCCTGCGCGAAGCGTAGCGGAGTGCAGGACCCCGGCAGCCGACGTATGGACTCAAGCCAGTCATCCCAACCACAGACCCAACGTCGGCTGCCGGGGGTCCTGCCTGTCGGCAGGATGACCGCGGTGTACTGGTGGGAGCCTTGCCTGACGCCTGAATCCACCGATCGGGATAAAGTATTCCCATGACTACATGGGAGTACGCAACCGTACCACTTCTGATACATGCAACAAAGGAGATTCTGGACACATGGGGAAAGGACGGCTGGGAGCTTGTCTGCGTCGTACCGTCTGAAACTGGAGGTAATCCTCTGGCCTATCTGAAGCGTCCTAGGGAAACCGCCTAATGGCCCGTGTCTCATTGGCGGCTCGCAGACAGCGTGCGCTGGAGATTCTTGATATTCTAGAAGCAACCTATCCGCAGGCTCGCTGTGAATTGAGGTTTGCTTCCGTTTTCCAGTTGCTGACCGCCACGATCCTGTCAGCACAATGCACCGATGTCGGTGTCAACAAGGTGACTCCGAAGCTCTTTGACCGCTATCCGGGGCCCTATGAGTTGGCGGCGGCGAGTCATGGTGACGTGGAGACAATCATTCACTCCACCGGTTTCTATCGGGCCAAAGCAGACTCGATTATCCGCATGAGCCAGATGCTCGTGTCACAGTTCGGCGGCAAGGTGCCGCGTACTCTAGATGAACTGGTGAAGCTGCCGGGAGTGGGGCGTAAGACAGCAAATGTCGTACTCAGCGAAGCCTTCGGCGTACCAGGAATCACCACCGACACCCATGTGATGCGGCTCTCACGCCGCCTGGGGTGGTCCAAACACAAAGACCCAGAAAAGGTTGAAGCAGAACTAGGCCGACTCTTCCCAGAAGACACCTGGATCACCCTATGCCACGTCGTCATCTGGCATGGCCGCCGCCGCTGCCACGCCCGCCGCCCTGCCTGCGGCGCCTGCCCTGCAGCAGACCTCTGCCCCTCCTTCGGCGAAGGAGAAACAGACCCAGAAAAAGCCGCCGCCCTAGTCACCCAACCCCCACCCGTGTCCTAGCCCAACCCCACCCATGTCCTAACCCGTCCCCACCCGTGTCCTAACCCGTCCCCACCCGTGTCCTAACCCAACCCCAAGCACACCCCCATCCTCCAACCTGCGGTGGGTTTTGCCCTCACATCCTCTGTCCTGCGGTGGGTTTTTCCCTCATCCTCTGTCCTTCGGTGGGTTTTGTCGTGAAAAGGCGACAAAATCCACCGCCAGGAAGGGGACGTTGACAAAATCCACCGCCAGGAAGGGGGCGTTGACAAAATCCACCGCCAGGAAGGGGGCGTTGACAAAATCCACCGCCAGGAAGGGGACGCGGAGAAAACCCACCGCCAGAAAGTGGAATGGCGGCAGAATCTAGGTCTTAGATTCGTATGTGCGGAGGGGAGACGCTGGTAGTCTGGAGGGGTTGAGGAGGAAAGATGTCTAGTCCTGTCGAGATTGGTGATCTGGTTAACAGCATCACTGCGGATGTGCGTTCGATCATCTCTGATGAGATTGCGCTGGTGAAGGAGGAGTTACGCCCCTCGATTCGTCGGGTGGGAGTGGGCAGCGGCCTCATTGGTGCGGCAGCGTACTTCGTGATCTCTGCGACGATCGTACTCTGGTTCGCGGTTGCCTCAGGTTTTGCCTGGCTCTTCGCAGGAACCACCAAGCTGAGTATGTTCGCCTGCATCTTTTTGGGTACGGTGTGTGCCATCGTCCTGCTGCTGATCATTGCCGGTGTCTTTGTCCTGCTGGGCGGCAAGTCCTTCTCAAAGATCAAAGGCCCCGAGAAATCACCAGAATCTGTTGCTATGACGGTCTCGGCAATCGCAGAAGGAATTCAGGACGGAAACCACCGAGTCGCAGCAGAGCTCAAAGATGCTGATTCTGTGATTACTATGCCGGCAGTTCCGGCTCGGGCTATTTCGGAGCCAGGCTTCACACCGAGGATTCCTGTGGGAGGATCCTCGACGTTCTAATTAAACCTGAATCCACCGATCCATGCCTACTACGCGACACTAGCTGAGTGCGCTGGCTGCGTTGCCACCGCTCGGCAGGCGTCCAGCCTGCCTTCCCGGTGGTCGCCTTGCCAGCACACCCATCTAGTGCCGCTCGTAACGGCAGCGATCGGTGGATTCGGGTTAAAGCGCGATCGACAGGCCTTCGTCTTCTTGAACAAGCGGGGCCGTGATGTTCGACTGGTCGACTTGGGCTCTCCAACACTTGATCTGGTAGGGGAGCATCATGGGGTCGGGGACTCGGGCATAACTGTCATAGAGCTTTCCGATTTCGTTGACCATGTCTTCGCGTTCGGCATCATCGAGTTGGTCAGCTCCGGGTGCTCCCCGGGCACTATTCTGAAGCTGGGTACGGGTCGAGGGCACCCAGAGGCGGAATGACGTGGTGTCTACTCGGGGGAAATACCCGGACTCATATAAGGCTGAGACAGAGGCGGTTCCCTGATCGTTGGTCATGGCGTTCGGAAGATACTGGTGAACAATCTTCTTGAGTTTCTTCACCCAGGGTACGGAATCGTCACGAATCACGTACGCCACTCCGATTCTTCCCTGCGGACGCAGGACTCGTGCACATTCCGCGAGCGTCACACCCAGATTAAGAGTATGGAAATTCTGGACGGACACCACCGCTGAGAACAGGCGAGGATCGAAGGGTAGTTCCTCAGAGGTTCCCACGACTCCGCGGATTCTTGACCATGCCCCCGTGGTCATCCGAACGGCTTTCAGATTAGGATCAATCACGGTCACGGCATTCCCAGCCCGAGCCAAAGCCGGGCCGTAATTAACAGATGCACCCACGAGCAGAACATTCCCGCGCTCAGCCCCTGTAAGCCAGTTCAGTGCTTCTCTGGACATCATTGAAACGGAAGCCACGGGTGAACTCTACTGAAGAACCCCTGCTAATACCCTGTATTCACACGCATAAATCTGCTAGTTGCCCACAGTTTTTTCTTGATGAGCAAAGTTATCCACAGATTTGTGCCAAATTCGCATTGACGCAACGTGGAAGTCAATAGTTCTGACATGCAGCAGAAACACACCCCTGCCACCCTTCTCAGTGCCGATTCTCGTCTGATCCACCATGCGCAAGCCTGCGCCGCTGCCATGAGTGTTCCCATCACTGTGGTGGCAGAACCAGAGGAGATGAAGACACTGTGGCGTACCTCACCGGCGGTTCTGATCGGCAGTGATCACATGGCCAGTCTTGCCGGTTGCGGGCTACCAGCGCGAGACCAGGTGTATCTGCTAGGAACTGGTGATGTTCACCAAGAGCTGTGCCGATGGTCGATGCCGCTGGGGGCTTCAGTCATTGTTCTCCCCGAGGGCTCCAAGTGGCTCTCCAGGGTGATTGCAGGCAGGACAGGGGTATCATCCGGCGGTGCGGTGGTGGCAGTCAGAGCCGGAGTCGGCGGGGTCGGAGCATCGACACTGTGTGCCGGCCTTGCGATGGCAGCGAAGAACCGTTCACTCAAGGTGGCTTTGGTTGATGCTGATCCGCTGGGAGGAGGGATTGACCTGCTCTTGGGAGGGGAATCGATCCAAGGATGGCGCTGGGATAAGCTCCGCAATGCCGCAGGGCAGATCGCCGACATCACCTCGATGCTGCCCAGTGTCGCCGGAATCACCGTTGTCTCGATGGAGCGGGCCGACGAGGTTCTTCCACCGCCTGATCAAGCTGTGGAAGCTGTTGTTGATTGTCTGGGACGCAGCCACGATCTTGTGTTGATTGATGCCGGTCGTACGATGCCACAGGCCGGTTCTCCGCGCCGTACTCTCGTGGTTGCTGCTGCGACTATTCGGGCTCTGGCTGCTGCGCGGTCCAGTCTTGCTGGGATCGACCGGGATCATGCTGGACTGGTCGTACGCAAACCTGGATCGGTGTCGGCGATGGATGCTTCGCGGACTGTGGGTCTGCCATTAGTGGGAGTAATCCCGATGATGAAGGAGCTTCCTCGCCTAGCCGATCAAGGAATACCACCGTGGGTGCGAGGATGGAAGAAGCCCTGCAACACTATCCTTTCCTGGTGTTTGGGTGAGTCAGACTTGCCTGCGCGGGCTAAGTACGGGATTCCAGCCGTCCGTGAGCATCGGTAGGCAGCCCATGGATACGATTGCCCGCGACGTACGACGCCATCTGGCTCTGATTGGGCGTGATGGAAGCGCTGAGGATATCGCTGAAGCCTTGCGTGCAACTGGTCAGGTGGTTTCTGATGCAGCGGTACTGAGCATCCATGATGAGATTGCCCGTGATGCGCTAGGGATCGGGGTCTTGGAGCCATTGCTGAACCTGGAGTCCTTGACAGACATTGTGGTGAATGGCCCTGATCAGGTATTTGTCGATCAGGGGCACGGTCTTGAGTTAACCGGAATCCGATTCGATGATGACCATGCCGTACGAGCCCTCGGGGCGCGCCTAGCTGCCTCGGTGGGGCGCCGTCTGGATGATGGCTCTCCGTTTGTGGATGCCCGGCTGGCCAATGGGGTGCGCTTTCACGGAGTTCTTGGTCCGATTGCGCACCCTGGAACCTGCCTGTCGTTGAGGATCCCGTCCAAGAAGCGGATGTCTTTTGAGGATTGGGAGAGGTCGTTCAGTGTGGATCCGCAGGCTGGACGAATCCTGCGCCGATTAGTTGAGAAGAAGGCGGCATTCCTGGTCTCCGGGGGTACGGGGTCGGGAAAGACCACTTTGCTGGCGGCAATGCTGTCACTGGTGGATTCCGGGCAGCGGTTGGTGATTGTCGAGGACTCTCGAGAACTGGACCCTGATCATCCTCATACTGTCTGGCTGGAGTCAAGGCCAGTTAACGGCGAAGGGGCAGGGCTGATTACGATGACAGATCTTGTTCGCCAAGCCCTGAGAATGAGGCCGGATCGTCTGGTGGTCGGTGAGGTTCGCGGGGGAGAATTGCGGGATCTGCTTCAAGCGCTCAATACCGGTCATGAAGGAGGATGCGGAACCATTCACGCCAATAGCTTGGCGGATCTTCCTGCTCGGTTGGAAGCACTGGGAGCCTTGGGCGGACTATCCCGTGAAGCTACCCATGCTCAAGTAGCTGCAGCACTATCAGTGGTGGTCCATGTTAGCCGCCGAGGCTCGGCTAGAGAGGTATCCCAGATCGGGCTGCTGAGGCGGGACCCAACAGGAATAAGTACACGGCTAGCATGGTCTCGTCAGGGGCATCAGGTGAGCCAAGAAGAGGCGTGGGATGAGTTGCTGGAGTTTCTGTCATGACCGTCGTCGTCGTGGGTGCTGCGGTTGCGTGTGCGTTGTTCTTGGTTCCATCACCCGGGCCTGGTTTGAAACGACTGGAAGGTGCGGTTCACAAGCGAAGAAATCGCACCAATCCGTGGGTGGTTGCCATCCTAATCTGCCTGGGAGGTGTCCTGGCAGGAGTCTTTTCACCGCCTGTGGCAGTTATGACAGCCCTGGCGATGATCACGACGACTGTAGCCTGGGTGATGTACTCGCGCCGTACGCAGAAGCGAGCCTTGGCGCGTACCGTGGAAGTTGCCAGGGCAGCACAGATACTGGAGTCTCTGGTTGGGCTGGGTCATGTCCCTGCTGTGGCATTGTCACTGACAGCCGAAGAATGCTCAATCATCGAACCGGCTGTCGCGGCACTGCGCATGGGAGGGGACCCAGCGGCGGTATTGGAGGAATTATCACGCCAGGAAGGGCAGGCTGGCTTAGCCCGCATCGGGCATGCCTTAGCGGTGTCCCATGCCAGCGGCGGATCCATGCATGCCAGCCTTCAGCAAGTACGGGACTCCTTGGATGAGGCAGTTCAGACTGCCGGTTTGGTCGCATCTGAGTTAGCTGGGCCTCGGGCAACAGCCCAGATTCTTGCGCTGCTTCCGTTGTTCGGGTTGGGGATTGCCTATTCTCTGGGTACGAATCCCTTCACCTTTCTCACAGGGCAGCTTCTAGGGCGGATCTGTCTGCTGGCTGGTGTCGGGTTTGGCTGCGCCGGGGTGGTGTGGTCGGAAATTCTCACCAGAACAGCGGAACCATCCAAGCGAACCCAGCAGAGCAGGGGGAGATGATGACCTGGCTTTGTGGGCTAACCGCTTTTCTTGCAGTGTGGCTCTGGCTTCCCCCCGACGTTCTTCAACGCATCGGTGTTGTGGGTTCTTCGTCTTCCGGAGTGAGGTCATCAGGGGCGTGGTTGAGCCGAGTACCCTCCTGGGCTCATCCGGTGCCGGGGGCGATGGAGTCCAAGAAGCGCTGGCAGATCGGCGGTCTGGGGGCACTGGTCGCGGTGATCTATGGATGGAGTCTGTCGCCGGTAGTCCTTGTCATTGCCCCGATTCTTGCTGTGGCAGGGTGGATCCTTCTTGGCCGCTTCGAACCAAGCCGAGTGCGTCAGCGGCGACTGGAGCTTCTTCACAGCCTTCCTGAGGCACTCGACCTGGTGACTGCATGTTTGCGTGCCGGCCAGCCTCTGAGCAATGCCATCCAAACTGTCTCAACTGCGATGGGTCCGCCGATTCGAGACCAATTCGATGCGGTGACCAATGCTATGTCGGTGGGGATGTCGCAGGAACAAGCCTGGAGGATTCTTGCGACTGACCCAGTCATGGGCGGTATCGCCAGAGATATTTCCCGAAGTACGACGTGGGGGACAGCCATGACTGATGTCCTGACTCACCACAGCGGTGAACTGCGAACCAGAAGCAAACTGGAACGTTTGGGGGCGGCTAAGGCAGTTGGAGTCAAAGGGGTGATTCCTCTGGGAGTCTGCTACCTACCGGCATTCATTCTGCTGGGTGTTGTTCCGGTGATCGTCGCTGGTTTGGGGTCTTTGGGATGGTAGTGCTCTTTATCCACAGGGTTGCCTGGAAAAACTCAGTTATCCACAGGCTTGATCTCCAAGAGCAGTTCGAGTCTACGAAGACCCATAGTTCCTAATGTTCACACGGAACACGCGCCAAGGGCGCACAATAAAGGAGCACAAATGAAGTCATTGTTGTCGAAGTTGAAGTCCAAGCTGTTCGGTCACCGCGAAGCTGGTATGGCCACAGCGGAGTATGCAGTCGGAACAGTCGTGGTGATTTCCATCGCCACTATCATCTACAGGATCATCGCCTCTGAGCCGTTCAGAGATGCAGTCTGGAATCTCATCCTGTGGCTCTTCCGCCTCATCACCGGGATCTCGGGAGAGTAGAAGACCAGGGGTGCAGGATCAGCGTGGCGTCTGGTCCTGCATCCCAATCCAGGACAGGACTCCTCATGAAACCAAAAACAATTCATCCCAACTATCAACGAGGTTGGGCAACTGTAGAAACAGCCTTCGCCGCCTTAGGGCTCGGGTTGGCTCTTGTCGTCTGCGCAGGTGCCCTCGGGGTCACCGTGGATTACATACGATGCAATGAGGCTGCAGCACAACTGGCGCGCTGCGCCGCCATAGATGACCTGGAAGCCATGACAGCCATCATAGATAGACTCCCCGAAGCAGCACAGTGGGAGATCCAGCGTATCGACGACTCGATCATCGTCACCATCACAATCAGCCGCCGACCGTGGGGAAGATGGCTCCCCGCAATCAACCTAACAGCCCAAGCCGAAGCCGCCTATGAAGCAGGTACGAGATGAGGACTGAACGTGACAATGGAGTAGGAACACCGCTAGCAGTGCTAGGCATACTAGCCCTAGCAATAGCCATCTTCATCATCGGCGCGATCCTTGTCCACGTCGTAGCCATCCACAAAGCCCAATCCATCTCCGACCTAGCCGCCCTAGCCGCAGCCACTGCAGCCACTGCGTCGTACGACGACCATCAAGCCTGTACCAAGGCATCCGAGGTCGCCCAAGCCAACGGCGCCCGCCTCACCTCCTGTGAGATTCAAAGAGCTGGAGTCGAAGTAGCGGCAGCCGTCGAAGTAATGATCCTGGTGACCTGGAAAATCCCAGGCCTTCCCCAAGAAGCCAACTCCACCTCCTACGCCGGCAACCCCAGCCCCGAGACTCTTCGGTAACACCATGAGAAAAGATTCTATGAATGCTACTCCGAATATCCTGTCACGTTCACGTCAATATAACAGAACTGTTATACTCAATACCATGCGTGGCGGTGATTTGATTCGAGAAGCAAGGAAACGTGCTGGTTTGACTCAGGCTGAGTTAGCAGAACGGGCAGGGACAACCCAATCGGGAGTTGCTCGATGGGAGTCCAACCGAACGCTGCCTACACTTCAGGATGTCACGAGACTTGTGCGGCTATGCGGCCTAGACCTGGAAGTTGCACTGGTACCTCGGGATGATAGTGACACTGCTCAAGCCGAGAGACTCCTGGCACTAACTCCGCAAGAGAGACTCGAACGCCATCAGCGAATGATTGCGCAACTGAGGGAGATGCAAAGTGCGAAGTGAACTCAATCTTGAACAACTATTCCGGATTCTGGATCAACGAGTGCTGCCCACCCTACGAGAGCTACTGTCGAAGATCTCTTAATCGAGTGGGACAAAACCGAACTGTATGGCTCTGGCACAGTATGAGATGCTGTACAGGTGACATACATGGATGCGATTGCTCGGTTGCGTGAAGATCTTTCTCGCGCAGGATACACAGCGGACAAGGTTGTTGAGGCGATCACTGATCAGGGACAACTGGCTCTGACGAGAAACCACACTGTGGCTGCAACCAGGGCTCTCGCTGGTCGAGATGATCCCTTGGCAACTCTCATTCGGTTGTTTATTCTTCAGCAGCCCCAGCCAGCCCCGGCAGTCGCTCACGCACTTGATGTCGATTCCCTGATGCGGTTGGGGATTCTGCAAGCCCACACTGATGGGTTTCGCGCTGCACTGGATATTCGACCCTATGCTCATGAGATTGATCAGGTCTACGGTTGGGTGGTCTCTGATCATGTAGCTGAACTGGACACCCGCGATTGTCCCCCTTCACCAGACCTCGTATTGGGTGTGAATCCAGCATCAATGAGCTTGGCTCAAATCACCCCTGCGCGTCAGGTGGAAGGAGCCTTGGATTTGGGTACGGGCTGCGGAATCCAGAGTCTCCATCTGGCCAAACACGCCAGCCAGGTGGTTGCCACCGATCTCAATCCGCGCGCTCTGACCCTGGCAACCCTGACTTTCGCTCTCAATGGGATTGAAGCTTCGACCAAACTTGGCTCCCTCTATGAACCAGTCGCGATGCAATCCTTCGACATGATCGTCACCAACCCACCCTTCGTCATCGCCCCTCAGGTTGGCCAACGACTGACCTATCGCGAAACCGAATACCCCAGTGATGAGTTCATGAAAGCCGTCATCCAAGGAGCCGAACCACGGCTCGACCCAGGCGGATCCCTCCACATCGTCGGCAATTGGGCGCATATCACGGGCCAAGATTGGCGCCAGCGAGTCCAGGAGTGGATCCCCCAAGGTTGTGACGCGATCATGATCCAACGAGAGGTTCTCGACCCGTACGAATACATCGAAATCTGGTTAGCCGATGCAGGGCTTCGAGGCAGACAGGAGTACATCCAGCGATACGATCAATGGCTGACCTATTTCGACGAACTGAAGATCGAAGCAGTAGGTATGGGCTGGCTCACCATGGTCAAATCTGGTTCCGAGACTCCGCGCGTCATCACCGAGCACTGGCCGTACGCCGTCAACGACGACGTAGCCGATGATCTGATGGCTCACCTGACAGCAATGAAGTACGCCGACCTCCCCGACGAGGAAATCCTCAAAACCGGTTGGGTCCTAGCCGACGGAACCATCCAAGAATCCACCGGTACCCCCGGAGAACCAGACCCTTCCCACATCGTCCTGCGCCGCACCGACGGCCTAGGCAGAGCCCACGAAGTCTCCACAGCCTCCGGCGGAATCCTCGGAGCCTGCGACGGCGACCTCCCCCTAGGAACCATCATCAACGCCGTAGCGGATCTTCTCGACCAAGATCACCAGGCTCTCACCAGCAACATCCTTGCCGAAATCCGAACCCTCATCTGTCAAACCTGGCTCACCGCGACGTGACAGTGGGGGCGAGCGCATCGAGGAGACATTGCCGCGTCTTCTCGACACACCCTCTGGAGCCCCAGGGGAACAACACCTCGGTCATCCTGCCGCAAGGCAGGACCCCCGGCAGCCAACGTAGGGTCTGTGGACCGCCACCCCGGTCATCCTGCCGTCAGGCAGGACCCCCGGCAGCCGACGTAGGGTCTGTGGTCAGGCTTGTCTTCTTATAGTCCATACTTTGGCTGCCGGGGGTCCTGCCTGGCGGCAGGATGACGGGTGGTCGGCTGTTAGGTCTTGGGCGACAAAAAGCACCGTCCTCTTTGTCACATCCAGGGGTACTATATATATCCGCGTTTCCCAGATCCTCAATAGATCGCTAAGGTTAGGTCTCGGTACGTTAGATATGAGAGGGTGGTGCACATGAGCGGAAAGAAGCTTGTGATCGTGGAGTCGCCGACAAAGGCATCCAAGATATCGTCGTATCTGGGGTCCGGTTATATTGTGGAGTCGTCGCGTGGCCATGTCAGGGATCTGCCGACGACTGCGGCTGAGATTCCGGCTAAGTACAAGAAGGAGAAGTGGGCACGCACTGGTGTTGATGTTGATAATCAGTTCAAGCCGCTTTACGTTGTCTCCACTGACAAGAAGAAGACCATCGCTGACCTCAAGAAGAAGCTAGCCGAGGCTGACGAACTCTTGCTCGCCACTGACGAGGACAGGGAAGGGGAGGCCATCGCCTGGCACCTTCTCGAAGAGCTCAAGCCCACAGTTCCGGTCAAGCGCATGGTTTTCCACGAGATCACTCAACAAGCTATCCAAGCCGCAGTAGCGAATCCGCGTGAGGTCGATTCCGATCTGGTCGATGCCCAGGAAACCCGGCGCATCCTTGACCGTCTCTATGGGTACGAAGTCTCGCCCGTACTGTGGAAGAAGGTTATGCCGCGTCTGTCAGCGGGACGAGTGCAGTCGGTTGCCACGCGCCTCATCGTAGACCGTGAAAAAGAGCGGATGGCTTTCCGCAGTGCCAGCTATTGGGGGATAACAGCGGAGTTCGATGGCGGTGAATCTGCTGATCCGCGCCGATTCTCCACGCGCCTGTCTAGGATCGGTGAGACCAAGGTCGCCCAGGGCCGCGACTTTAATTCGCGCGGCGAACTGCGAAGCGGCCTCATTGCTCTGACCCAAGACCAAGCCACAGCCCTGACCAAGGTTCTCGAAACTGCCGAGTGCTGCGTACGCGATGTCGAGTCGCGCCCTTATACGCGCCGCCCGTACGCACCGTTTAGAACAACCACCCTCCAGCAGGAAGCCGGGCGCAAACTAGGATTCACCGCACAGCGTACGATGGCTGTTGCCCAAGACCTCTATGAAGCTGGCTGGATCACCTATATGAGAACAGACTCGGTGACCCTATCCACGCAAGCTATTCAAGCGACACGGGCCCAGGTTGAGAACCTCTACGGCCCCAAGTACCTCCCCGCCAAGCCGCGCGTCTACACCTCCAAGGTCAAAAACGCCCAAGAGGCTCACGAGGCTATTCGCCCAGCCGGTGAGTCTTTCCGTACCCCGAAAGAGTCCGGTCTCAAAGCTGACCAACTGCGTCTCTATGAACTGATCTGGATGCGCACCCTCGCCTCGCAGATGGCTGATGCTGAAGGTGAGTCTGTCACAGTACGCATCGAAGCCAGCCACGATCCCATCGACATCAACGACAAACAGATCACCCGATGCCGATTCCGCGCATCTGGGCGTACAGTGTCATTCCCAGGCTTCCTCAAAGCTTATGTGGAGTCCACCGACGACCCCGATGAGTCAGCCGACGATGCCCAGGCGCGCTTGCCCCAACTGACCAAGGGACAGCCGCTAAGCTGCCTCGACGTCACACCCACCGGGCACGAAACCAAGCCGCCAGCCAGATACACAGAGCCCTCTCTGGTTGCCAAGCTGGAGGAACTCGAGATCGGACGTCCGAGCACCTACGCTTCCATTATCAGAACCATCACTTCGCGCGACTATGTCTTCAAGCGCGGAGCTGTTCTGATCCCCACATGGCTAGCCTTCGCGGTGACGCGTCTGCTCGAAGAACAGTTCTCGCAGCTTGTCGACTACGCCTTCACTGCCACGATGGAAGACGACCTCGACGAAATCGCCCGCGGCGACGCCAAGAGGCTTGATATCCTCAACCGCTTCTATTTCGGCTCCGATGCCACGCCGGGGCTCAACACCTTAGCCACAGACTTAGCAGACATCGATCCGCGCAAGATTTCCACCTTCGAGATTCCTGGGGACGAGGGGTTGTGCCTCCATGTGGGCAGGTACGGGCCGTACATCCAGGATGGATTTGGCAACAAGGTCACGATCCCCACCGATATGCCTCCGGATGAACTCACCGAAGACAGAGCATCAGCGCTTCTCAAAGCGCCAGCCGCACAGGAATGGGAGCTAGGAACTGCCTCGGACACGGGATACCGCGTGGTCGCCAAGGAAGGCCGCTACGGCCCCTATGTCACCGAGATTCTTCCGCAGGACGCTCCCAAGGGTGCCAAGCCGCGAACCGGTTCCCTGTTCTCGACGATGGCACTCGATACTGTCACCCTCGAACAAGCAGAGCGCCTGATGAGCCTCCCGCGCAGTCTCGGAACCCTTGATGATGTTGAGGTCACCGCTCAGAACGGGCGCTATGGCCCCTACATCAAGCGAGGCAACGACTCGCGTCCGCTGCCTAGTCAGGAAGCCATCTTCGAGATCACCCTCGATCAGGCCAAGGCTCTTCTCGATGTCCCGCCCGTACGCGCTGCCAGCCGTACCTCAGGACCTCTACGTGAGTTCGGAGCCGACCCGGAAACAGGTAAGCCAGTCACGCTGAAAGACGGCCGCTTCGGTCCCTATGTCACTGACGGTACGACCAACGCCACCTTGCGCAGAGCTGATTCCGTGGAGGACATCACCGCAGAACGTGCTTTTGAACTATTAGCCGAAAAGAGGGCAAAGCCTCCGGCACCAAAGAAAACCACACGGCGGACAAAAAAGTAAATCCGGCATTACAGTTTGACCTCAGATAAGGTGTATCCATGATCAAGAAGAATGGAATGCTCATCGTTTTTGAAGGCGGTGATGGAGCGGGGAAATCCACGCAGTCTGCTCGGCTTGCAGCTTGGTTATGCGACATGGGATATCAAGTACGCGCCACCTTTGAGCCCGGAGATACTGAACTCGGTGCCAAGGTACGCCAGATCGTCCTACACTCCAAGGTTGAGATGTGCCCCAAAGCTGAGGCGCTGCTCTACTTAGCTGACAAAGCCCAGCACGTCGCCGAGGTCATTAAACCCGCTCTAGAAGCAGGAATGATCGTCATCTCTGATCGCTATGTCGACTCGACTATTGCCTACCAGGGTGCCGGGCGAGCCCTTAGTGATGAAGAAGTCAGCCGCATCGCCTGGTGGGCTGTATCTGACTTGGTTCCCGATCTGACTGTCTTGATGGATGTGCCAGTCACCCAAGGACTCTCGCGCAAAGATGTCTTGGATCGAATTGAGTCGGCTGGGCTGGAGTTCCATGAGAGAGTACGCGACCACTTCCTCGCCCTGCCATCGAGCCAACCGGGCGCTTATCTGGTAGTCAACGGGCGTGATCCCAAGGATGAGGTGACCGCACAGATCCGTGAGTGCATCCAAGGGATCATCGATCACAGCGGACATGTACTTGCCCGTGAAGCCTGACAAGGTTTGCGTCGTGCAGCCCGCGGAGAATCAGACGATCGCAGAACTCTTGGAGCGAAAATCTGTGCGCGTCTTCGAACCCACACCAATCCCCGATGATGTCAAAGAAACCATTCTGGCATGCGGGTTTGCAGCCCCAACAGCGGGCAACCAGATGCTCTACACCATCCTTGACATCGAAGACGAACAGATCAAAGCCCAATTAGCTGACCTGTGCGATGACCAGCCGTTCATCGCTACCGCGCCATGGGTATTGGTCTTCCTTGCGGATTGCCGCCGATGGTTCGACACCTATCGTGAAGCTGGAGATGACCCTCGTACTCCCGGTGTCGGTGATTTAGTTTTGGCGTGCGAGGATGCTCTGATCGCCGCTCAAAACATGGTGGTCGCTGCACACTCACTGGGTATGGGGAGCTGCTATATCGGCGACATTTTGGAAAACCGCGAGAAGATCTGTGAACTACTCACTCTGGATCCATGGGTTTTTCCTGCGACTCTGCTTGTCTTCGGCTATCCCACAGTACAGCAGACCAGACGTACCAAACCTCCGCGGTTCGCTCGGCAGTACATCGTCATGAAGGATCGCTATCGCCGCTTGTCAGCCGAGGAACTGAGGGCAATGATCGAAGAACGCGGAGATCAGTTCGATACCTTTGTTCCCCGGTTCTGTGCACGCAAATACTCTTCCACTTTTGCCCAAGAGATGACCCGCAGTGTTGCAGAGTATCTTCAACAGTTTGCTGGTTTAGAAAAAGAATCATAGGCGACGAGAATTCTCAGTGTTTTCTGAGAATCGGTGGTCAATACTAGAGTCAGAACAAGGCCTAGGAGTTCGCGATGAGCATTATCTCGGAACATCGGATGGGCCTTGTTGCGCATATAAAGACGGATCGAAACCACGCGATCGCTTGCCGTCAATGTAATCGAGGCCCTCATAGTAGCCATGAACTGCACGACCCCTTTGACATAGAAGCGTTGAAGCACAGACTCCCATCAGGTGCTCCGCTGACCGTACTCATGCGTAGTTCTCGCCACTAAGTGCTCGATCCGGTGTGATTTCCCCCGGATCGAGCAGGGGCTTCGTCCAATCCCCGGTCATGCTGCCGTAGGCAGTACCCCCGGCGGCCGACGTAGGGTCTGTGGTAGAGATTCTCTCACTTAAGTCCATACTCAGCCACCCGGTCATCCTGCCGAAGGCAGGACCCCCGGCGGCCGACGTAGGGACTGTTGTGCAGATCTCTACCCAGGACCCTACGTCGGCTGCCGGGGGTCCTGCCTGGCGGCAGGATGACCGGGGGGCTTGGGTCGGTCGTGTCATGCGCTTGGTCACAGTGTCCAGTTATGCATCCCTTTGACATATCCCCACGACAAAAACTGCTACTTGAATGCGCGAGTATCCTGACCTTTGTTGATTTGTTCTTTGGGATTGTATGAGGGAACAGAGCACGGGGGGTCTTCTGGCGCCGAGGTGCCAGCCAACAACAAAGTAGTGTCCTGATCGGCTTTGAGCTGCGCTCTTTTGCGCGCGCATTTTTCCGGTCAGGTGCTTTAAAAAAAACACGGGAAGATGACATCCGACATGGGTACACAAACGTTTGGGAATAACAATTCACAATTTGGCGTTGGAGCTAAGAACAGCGTGAGATCGACTCACTCTGGAGATTTCCGCAGAAGAGGAGTGAATCCGATGAGGAATTTACTGTTTCGATATCTCGCAACTGCCGTAGCTTTAGCAATGGTGATTACTACGGTTGCGCTAGTTGCTAATGAAGCAGGACCAACACCAGCACACGGAGCTCCAGGAACACCCGGTGTACCGAAACCCGGGGTCACGGTCTCATACGAGGACTTCGAAAATGCGATGAGCTTGCCGGTGAGCGTCCTCAACTATCGAGGCTCCTCGGCTTCCGGCAAATCCATTTATACGGCCCACCCTTCTTATCTGCCGGGCGCCAATAGCTGCAATGGGTGGGTGATGTCCGCAGCATCTCCGGTGGCATCCGAGGCTGGATGCTACAGAGCAGGCAACTCTGGGTGGGCAATCAACACGGTGCTAGCCAAGGTCATCGGGCAAGCTCAGGGGATGGATCTAGAGACATCGATGAATAACGGTGCTTGGGCATCGGCCACCAACCAGGAATATGGCACTCAGGAAGCAGGCACAGTCCTGGATACAGTGTCGACCTCGGTGACATCGCAACCTGGCCGCTTCTACTCCATCGAAGCCTATATCGCGGCAGTGAACTGTAATTCTGGAAAACCAGCCATGGACATTTCACTCACCTTTGAGGATCACTCACACAAACTTCTGACAGGTTTTAGCCCTTGCGGTAACGCTATCCCAAACTTCGCGCCCGGTTCCAACTCGGTCTATGTTTCGAATCCCAAGACACCAGCGGTGAAGGCAAGTGTCGCCGAACAGATGGGAGTCCGGTTCACCAACACGAGGACCTTTGGTTCCGGTAATGACTTCGCTATCGATGGTATCCGCATCGTCGATGTCACCCCCGCACTCGATCACACCTTTACCCCAGCAGTTATTCCTGTTTCCGGCTCAGCCAACTGGACCTTCACCATCACCAACACAGCAGAATTGGCCGCCAAGACTGGTTGGACCTTCTCGGTGCCCATGCCTGCAGGGATGACTACCCAGGGAGCTCCGACAACCACCTGCTCCGGCGGTGCCGCAACGGTATCCTCCGGAGTTTTGTCTGTGGTCGGCAACCTTCTCAAAGACCAGGTTTCATGTACGGTCACCGTTCCGGTCACCAGCACAGAAAATAAGGTCTTCACTGTTCCAGGAACCGCCTTCACTGTGGACGGGGTCACCATCCCCGGTGATGCCTCGTTGACCATGTCATCACTGACATTGGCAGCTTCGGCTAACCCGACTGGCATCAGCAAATCCGGCGCGGTCGTGAACTACACCTTCACTGTGACAAACCCCTCGACAGTCGCTGTGAGCGGACTCACCGTGACCGCTGCCGGACCGTACACAGGGACAACCTCACCCGGCTTCTCGGGTGCGGGTAGCCTCGGGGCAATCACCTGCGATAAGACCTCGATTCCTGCAGGAGGCTCCACCACCTGTCACGCTGCGTACACCACCACCACAGCAGACTTGAGTGTGGAACAGATCAACCTCACAGCCCGAGCCTCAGCCACAGCCGCTGGTGCACTGGCTCCGACGGTGTCTCATACCTCCTCAGCCACGGTCGCCGTACTCAAAGAGTTCCCCAGTATTTCCCATGGTTTCGTCCCCTCAGCAATTCCCGTGAACGGGACATCGACGCTGACCTACACCATCCACAACTCCACAAATATGACGGCAAAGACTGGGTGGAGCTTCGCAGTCATGCTCCCAGCAGGTGTCACAGCTACTGGCACAGCAACGACGAACTGCCCTGGCGGCTCTGCCAGCATGGGTGGAAACCGTCTGACCGGTTCCGGTAATCTCAATGCCGATCAGCTCTCGTGTACGGTCACCGTACCTGTAACGACCGCAGCAAACGGCACCTATACGATCCAAGGCAGCGCCGTCACTGCCACCAATGCCGAGATTCCCACATCCGCAGCCACACTATCCACCTCCCAGCTAGCCATGACTGCCTCCGTAGACCCGTCAACAGTCGGCGGAGCAGGGGGCACCACAGACTTCGTATTCGAGGTCACCAATACCGGTACAGTCGCCGTGAACGGGGTGACTATCACTGCTGAAGGTCCCTACACCGATAATTCGACACCTGGTTTCTCGGGTACGGGCATGCTCGGTTCTATCGTCTGCGACCAGACAGCCATTGCAGCCGGAGGATCCACCACCTGCCGCGCTACCTACTCTGTTTCCCAGAATGATATGAATCTCGGAAAGGTCTTCCTGACCGCTCAAGCATCAGCAACAGGTGAAGGTGCCGAGACCACCACAAGGTCTAACTTAAGTTCGGCAACCCTGTCGCTGGTTCAGACAATCGGGCTTTCTGGTCTCGGTGTCAATGAACCTACGATGACCGACGCAAACCAGCAGGTGACCTTCGAGTTCGAAATCACCAACAACTCAACCTTCTCAGTGACCGATCTCTTCCTGCTACCTGTCGATTTCTCAGGTACGGGGACGGCTCCGGTGCTGTCCTGCGCGCAGACAACCTTGGTCGCCAAGGAAACAACGATCTGCTCGGGAACCTACACAACCACAGCCGATGATGTCGGGGCCAAGCATGTCATTCTTAGCGTTGAAGCAGCAGCCGGTTCACTAGCGGGAACAGTGATGTCTGCTCAGATCGACTCAAACCTGACCCTGGTTGCCGGAACTCCGGTTGCCCTTGAGTCCAGTCTGAGCGTGGATCACACCTCGGCTGTTTTCGGTACGAACATCGTAGCAACAGTGCTCGTACGTGATAAGAACCTCACCGTAGTTCCCGATGTGGAAGTCAGCTTCACAGTCACAGGGCAGGGAGACTTCGGTGGATTCAAGGTGCCGCAACAATCCACAACATGCACCACAAACGCTGCCGGTGTCTGCTCAGTAACACTGACAAGCCGTGTGGTCGAAAAGGTAACACTGAGCGCCGAAATCACTGTCGGCACCTCGGTGCCGGTCACAGGCTCAGGAATGACGCTGTCCTTCCTGCCTGGCCCAGTTGATGCCATGACCTCATCGATGTCCGCCGATCCGCTCAGCCTCCACCTCGGCGAGTATGTCACCGTCACAGGTACGGCCCGAGATTCGGCCGGAAACCCCATCACCGGCGAGCGCATCTACTTCCTCACCGATGGTGAGGCGAGGTTCACCAATGGCTCCGCAACCATGTCTTGCGTGACAGATGCCACGGGAACATGCACCGCGAAACTCACATCCTTGGTTGAGGAAGACATTGAGATCGTCGGCTGGGTTCTCGTCGCTGGTGTGCCTGCTGTGGTTACCGGATCAGGTATTTCCGTGAACTACCACCTCGGAGTTGCTGCCGGTGAAAACTCCACCATCACCGCGATCCCTGACACCACCGTCGTCGGCGGCGCAGGTGTCAAGATCGCTGCTGTGATTGAGGGTGCTCACGGCCACGTTATCCACGATGTCACGGTGACCTTCCACGTCACAGGGAAGGCAAGCTTCGGTTCACTCTCGGAGCCCCAGGTCACCACAACCACCTGTAACACAGATGAAAACGGTGAATGCGATGTGACTCTGAACAGTCTTGTTGCTGAAAAAGTGTATGTTTCCGCCACGATCTCACCTCGCGGAACCCCGGAAACAGTGGTCGGCTCCGGACTTGGAGTGACGTTCACCCCCGGTGAGATCGCCGCGTGGAATTCAACCCTGGAGGTTGACCGCGTCGTGGCGTACGTCGATGATCCGATCCAGGCAACAGCAACAGTACGCGATGAGTATGACAACCCCATCAGTAATGCAGTCGTCGACTTCGAGTTCAAGGATCTCCCTGACTCCTGCACCACCGATGCATCCGGTACCTGCTCGATTACTATCACCAGTTCGGAACCCTACTCAGGGTATCTGTCCTCTGAAATCGGCTCGGAGACTATCCCGAATACGCCGGTGCAGCTTGAGTTCGTTGAGCGCATTCCCGATGCTGGTTACTCAACTCTGAGCGTGAACCGTACTCTGCAGACAATCGGAGCTCCTGTCATTGTGACAGTGACCTCCCGCAACCCCAGTAATGAACTACTTCCTTACGTTGATGTGTTCTTCTCAGTTGATGGTTCGGCCACCTTTGGTCCCTATGGGACTCTGCGCGGTCCGACTGCTACCTGCCGTACCGGTGAGGATGCAACCTGTTCAGTGACCCTCACCGACGCTGTTATTGAGACAGTCCACCCCTCTGCGACCGTCATGGTGTCAGGAAACCCGGAGACTGTGTCCGGGTCCGGCGTCGACGTATCCTTCATGGTCGGCGATCCCGTTCCTGCCGCAGCGGACTTCTCCGTTAACCAGTTCATTCAAACAGTGAATGAACAGATCATCGCCACGATTGCCGTCTGGGATCAAAATGGTTTCCCGATCGTCGGTATGCGAGTGCTCTATGCCGATCGCGACGGAGAACTGATCTTCTCAGACCTAGCCACATCGACTCCGATTGAGGCGTGCTACACCGATTCAGCGGGTATGTGTGTCATCCAGGTCACCCGCACCACACCAGGGATGTCAATGATGTGGGCTCTTCTGGATTGTCCTCTCTCAGAGTTTCCCGTCGTCGTCCCCGGCTCACAAGTTGACCTCGAGTTTGTGAATCTCCCCGAAGCGACGACCTCTGAGATTCACCTGGATCGAGACACCCAAACTGTGGGTAAGGAGATCCTGGCCGAAGTTACTATCAGGGACTTCGAATCCAATCCCATCCCCAATGTTGATGTCACGCTGACACTGAGCGGTGACACGGCCACCTTTGGTGCGGTTGGCGCACCCAGGCAGGCAACAACTACCTGTACCACATCTGCTCCCGATGATGCTGATCGCGGTACCTGCCAGGTGAGCTTCACTAACACCATGGCTGACGAGGTCGAGATTTCAGCATCGATTTCCATCGCTGGTGTCGACACCGAAGTTGGTGGAAATGGGGATCCTGCCCAGGCAAGTCCGCTTACTGCCCGTTTCACCCCGGGTGAGTTCTCTCACAGCAAGTCCACAGTGACGGTAACCCCGGTGATCAACCCAGGCAGTTCCTCAACCTGGGTGAAGGCAGACGGTGTGGATTACTATCTCGTTACCCTGTTTGCTTCAGATCAGTTCGGCAACACCATCGTGGACCTGAATACAAAAGCTGTTGACTTCACAGCCTCAACAAACGACGTTATGATCTCTGGGATCGTTGATCACAAAGACGGCTCCTACACCTCTGCCATGGTGTCGGTCGTCGCCGATTCCCGTGTGACCGCCTCTGTCTTCTATCAGTCTTCTCAGGTTGGTACGCCCAGACCCATTCCTTTCAGAGCCGGTGATCCAGTCCAGGGTCCCGTGAACTGCCTAGATTCCTCAAAGAGCGGAACCTCAGCAACAGCCACACCTAGTGAGGTCGTTGCCGGCGGTGCCTCCTCGGTGTCGGTTCTGGTCACGGATGCATTCTGTAACCCAGTTCAGGGCGTACCAGTCACCTTCACCCCCTCCGGGTATGCCATGGTGTCCAATTCCTCCCGTACGACGAACTCTGCCGGACGAGCTTCTGTCACTGTCACTGACCTCGTCGCCCAGGTCGTCACCGTAACCGTGGCGATCCCGGATGGTGAGGTCAACAATTCACCGGTTCCCATCACCTTCCTTCCCGATGCCTTTGACGAAAATGCTTCCTCATTTGAGGTCTTCATCACCGATTCTGCAGCCACACACGTCATCGCAGATGGGGTCCAGTCATGGACTGGTCAGCTCACAGCACGAGATAACAAAGCCAATCTCATCACCGACCTTAATGTGAATGACTTGGACTTCTTTGCTCCATCCGATGTGAAAGTCTCCTCGGTGTCCACCAATGGCCGCGGGGTCTACCGCGTGACCTATACTTCCACCCTCACCGGTGATCACCTGGTCGGTGTGACCCACGAGGGTGCTGAGGTCGGAAACGAAGAGACCATCTCCTTCGTCGCAGGTCCGGTATCGTCCACCGCTGCTAGCTTCATTGTGTCTCCCGATACGCAGACCGTCGGAAAATCCGTCACTGTTATCTTGACGATCAACGACACGTACGGCAACCCGGTTCTTGGTCTGCGTAGTACCGATTTCCGAGTGACGGGAACCTCCGAGGTCGGTCACACACTATCGATCTCGACATTCCGTGAAGTCGGCTTGGGTGTCTACACATTCCGCGCATCCGCCACCTTCATGGGTGACTATGAGGTCCAAGCCACAGTCACAGATGTGACCCTGTCCGACACAGCCATCGTGACCTATGTGGCTGATCAGTTCTCCGCAACCGAGTCAGCGTTCACAGTGTCTCCCGTAGCAGACATGGGTGATTACTGGTCGTGGATGAGAGCAAACAATGACGATTCCTATGTAGGAACCCTGTGGGCGAAGGATCAGTTCGGAAACCCCGTCTCAGACCTTGATATCGATAAGATTGCGTTCATTGCCTCCAGTGATTCTGTCACCGTCTCCGAGATCACCGATCATGGCAACGGCCAGTATTCGGTGGAGTTCACCACCAAGGTTGCTGATGCTACGCACGCAGCATCGGCGTACTACAACGAGGTTCTCATCTCCCGGACCATGCCGATCCCATTCAGAGCTGGTGACCCAGTCAACGGTCCTGTGGTCTGCGAGGATCCGACGAAATCTCCCACAGGTGTCTATGTGTACCCAACCCAAACAGTGGTGGGTTCATACTCCTCGGTGATCGCCCATCTTGCTGATGCGTACTGTAATCCGATTATCGGGGCTCCAGCCGAGTTCTATCTCAATGATGGATCCTCAGCAACCCTGTCAGACAACATGGTTCAGACCAGTTCGGCTGGAAATGCCGCAGTTCTCGTCGCCGATAATGTCGCCGAGACAGTGGCAGTGAAGATTATGCTGCCCTGTGGTGAAATCGAAGGCTCTCCTGTGTCCATCGACTTCATTGCCGGTGATCTGGATGCCTCTCAGTCTAGCTTTGAGGTCTACATCACTGACGTGAATTCCGTAGAAGTTCTGGCTGATGGTGTTCAGTCCTGGACTGGGCGCCTCGTCGCTAGGGATACCCAAGGCAACCTGCTTGAAGACCTTGAGGCCACCGACTTGGCTTTCGCAGCTTCATCGAAGGATGTTGCTGTCTCCACAGTCACCAACCATGGCGGCGGTGTCTACACCGTGACCTACACCTCAACCCAGGACGGCAGCTTCACAGTCTCCCTGTCCTATCTTGATACTCCGGTGGGCAGCCCGGCGACCATCTCATTCATGGTCGGCGACATCGCCGATGCATGGTCGAGGCTCACCGTTCCTCACCACCCTGTCACTGTCGGGACCTACGTTACAGTGACAGTAGTGACCAGGGACGGAACTGATCACCCCATCACAGGTCTGACCGACAGCGATGTAATCGTGACGGGCAAGCCAGTTTTTGACTCTGCTGACGAGGAGATACTCGAAAGTGGCGATAGGGATCTGCCCGGTCTGACGATCGGTGATTTCCAAGAAGTCGCTCCTGGTGTCTACACCATGTCGGCAACCACCACTATTGCAGGTGAGTACATCCTGGTCGCAGTGGTCAATGGTTTTGAACTGACGACCAAACCCACGGTGACCTTTGTTTCAGGTGGTGTCTGTGTGAGCATGTGTGACACCGATGATGAAACACTGATGACCCGTTTCGAGATGGTGACTAACGACCAACTTGCCGACGGCCAAGCCCAAGTGACTGCCATTGCCTACGCCTATGACAGCTTTGGTAATCCTGTGAAAAATGCCAGTGTCATCGTTGAAGATAAGACCTCCGGTGCTCTGGCGGGGGCCTTGACTCCCAGTTCCCAGACCTGGACAACCTCTGTTCAGGGTACGGCCACAGTTTTCTGGACCTCAACCAAGGCAGGTGTGTTTACTGCTCAAGGTACGATCAATGGACTGCGTCCCACCACCACCGGTGTCATGGATCAGATTCGATTCACCACTGGTGCAGCGAACGCAGCCAAGTCGTCCTTGGTTGTCACCCCTGATTCACCTATCAAGGCTGGGAACTCCTACACCGCGACGGTGACCGTACGTGACGTCAACGAGAATCTCGTCCAGGATGCTGCAGTTGCCTTCACCTTGGCTCCGACCTCTCCTGCCCAACTGAGTGCAGCCGTCTGTATCACAGGTACGCAGGGTACCTGCTCGGTGAGCGTTGTCTCAGATGCTGCTACTGCTGTTGCCATCCATGCAACTCTTCCTATGGCTGGTAAGGCCACCGATCTTGGCGGAAACTCCGATTCCTCGCATGCGAGCCCACAGACTGTGGAATTTATCGCTGGGGATGTGTGCGTGGCTGAGTGCACAGCTGTGGACTCAGCCAACGTAACTCGGGTTGAGGTGATTGAAGACGGGCTGGAAGCCAATGGCAGTACATCTGCTCTGGCAAAAGTCTTCGTCTATGACCGCCTCGGCAATCCAGTTTCCAGCGCAGTTGTAACATCGGTGACATCGGATTCCGCTCTGAGCATCGTTGCCCCGATTGCACCCACCGGTGCTGATGGTACGACGGTGATTGAGTATCGCTCAACAGTTGCTGGTGGGCACATTGCTACCGCTGCTGTGAATGGCGCAACAATTCTGAAGGCGATCTCCAGCGATGGAACTGAGTCGGAAGACGGCGAGTTCACGCTCTACTTCGCATCAGGCGCGGCGAATTCTTCGCACTCCACATTGTCTATCGATCCGCAGCGCTCACAGGTGGTGGGTTCATCCTTCACCGTGACCGCAGATGTACGTGATGTTCATGACAATGCGGTGAGCAACGCAGTTATCGCCTTCCCCGAGGTCGAGGATCTGAGCTTCTCAGACTCCGGCTGCGTTACTCAAGCAGATGGCACCTGCAGCGTTACCGTCACTACATTGGTGGCCGGTTCGTACACCATCGCAGGGTTGCTCGCTCTAGCACCGATTCCCACCACTGTCACAGCAGTCTTCACTGCCGATGAGGTGTGTGTGTCCGACTGCAACACCGATGACGAATCCTTGACCACCCGTGTTGTGGTGACCACCAATGGCCAGGAAGCTGATGGAATCTCCTGGAATGTGGCAACCGTCTATGTCTATGACACCCATGGAAACCCGGTTCCGGGTGCCATCGTGGAGTCAACACCGACCACTGGTGCCAAGAACCTGACCATACAGTCAGATATTGCTCCGACCGCAGCGAATGGAATCACCACGATTTGGTACACCTCCACAGTGAAGGGTTCCTATACTGCGGATGTGAGCGTCAATGGTCGCACACCATCGACCTCTCCGATCACCATGACTTTCGCCAATGGTAACGGTGACATCCTGACAACATCCTGGGTCATCACACCAGCTAGTCCGCTGCCTGTGGGTGAAGGGACCTCTAGCCGCTACACCGCGACTGCGACCGTACTGGATTCCACTGGTAACGCTGTACCGGGGGGTCTGGTGACCTTCGCCCTCAGCGCTTCCGGTCCGCAGTTCGTTTCCGGAGCCACGTGCACCACGGATGACGCGGGGGAGTGTTCGGTCACGATCCAGTCCACACTGGCTGGCACCTACTCCGTGACGGCTTCTATTGCTGCCGGTGCGATCCTGAATGCTGACACCGGTTTGCCAGCGGCCTCCATCGCCTGGAG
>Ga0123356_10001308_pt1 | contig 27564 bp, 25 predicted proteins | sample TergutEmb28metaG_2_FD_92546 | JGI IMG/M metagenome (GOLD analysis project Ga0123356, IMG submission 92546) | Embiratermes neotenicus P3 segment gut microbial communities from Petit-Saut dam, French Guiana - Emb289 P3 | ecosystem: Host-associated > Arthropoda: Insects > Digestive system > Gut ...
TCTGACTGCTGAGATCCAGGCCAAGCCCACCTAGACCACAATTGGTGGCGTGTCCGTCAGCCCGGGCGGGCACGCCATCGCCCCATGCCCACTTGACAAACCACACCACATATCAGGTTGAGGTTTGGCATAGTTGCCCGATGCCGGCCCGCCGGGCCGTCCCCACCTCCCGCGAAACTGAGGTGTGGCATAACAACTCTGCATCAGTCCAGCTTCTGGCCGGCTGGCGGCAAGCGATGGGCAACTCGCCGCGCTAGGCTGCCCATCACGGCTGTCCACCCCCGGGAAAGGACGCCATAGATCGTGGCTAGCAGGAATCTCGACTCCAGTTCTGAACAGGCGGACCGCCAGAGGCGCCGCCGCAGCTCTGATCTGCGCGAATGGATCAGATTGACAGGTACAGACCAGCACGGCAGGCCGTATTTCGACACGGAGCTGGCCGCAGGCTACGTACCAAGACCAGCCCCGGATCCGCTAAAGCTGCCGCGCCGTTTCTACCGAAGTTTCTGGACCGGAATTGGCATGACCATCGGGCCAATGATGTACGTCGTTTGGGTGGCGCTGGCACCCCTGCCCGCGGTCGGAACCGATTTCTCAGCCTGCGACGAGATGATCAACTACACGACCCAGTTAAATGCCTGGCCAGACGGCTTCCAGGATCAACTGCGTGAGGATCCGAACTATGTCGAGCAAGACCTAGTCTTGGTTGGTTCGAGCGTGGAACGCATTGGCGCCGCGGCGGTGTCCGCCAGCATCGTGGGACCGCCGCAGCGTCAGCGGGTGTTCCTCAGGGTAGATACCCACCCGGGTCCGCGCGACGCCATGGAGTTGAAAGTGTGTGATTCCTGGCGAATCGAGGGCTTCGGCACATTGACCCCCGCACAGGCGGACCAGGGCGGGGTCCGCAGGGCCGACAGGATCGTGGTTCACTTCGTCCCCGACCCTGCCTTTGCACCGGGCGGGCACCATGACGGTTAGGCCAAGAAAGCGGAGGAACCAGCGACTATCGCTGACGCTGTCCTCCCGCCTGTCTTGGCTAGCCCTGGGTGGCATTGCCGGCGTGATCCTAACCTTGGCTTGCAACGCGATTGTCGACCTGGTAGGGCCAGATCGCGACGGCCCAGACCGCCGTGACTGCGACATGACGCCTGATTACTTCACTCAGACTGACCCGCGGTCAGCGGCCGAGCTTGTGCAAGGCTCGACCAGCGAACGCGAGCTTCTCTTCCTCAATGACAGCCCGGCGCAGGTGGGACCGGTCGTGATCACGGCCGAATCCTCCGCCTTGGCGAATCCCGCGCTCGTTACGCTGACCGTGACGATGCCCGGTTGGGCGGCTCACCAGTCCCTGGGCCAATGCGAATCCTGGTCAATCGATGGATTCGGCACGCTCACCGCCACCCAGTTACCGCCCGCCGATGGCTGGATTATTGGGGTCCACTTCATTCCCCAAGGCAAAGATCCCTAAGCTGGCTGGCGCAACTTTGATGAGACCTTGATTGCCAGCACAAACGCGACCAGACCCCAAGCTGCCATGATGGCGTAGGGAGTCCAATTGGGCCAGATGCTGCCACCCACCTCAAGATCCATGCCGTAGAAGTTGCGCATGAATGTGATTTGCTCGGCTGGCACGGGTAGATCCTCCAGGCCAGGTCCGGCCAGGGCCTGGCGGGCGACCACAGCATTAGGCGCAAAGGGCATCAGGTTCATGCCGGTGATCATGCCCGTGCCCAAGACACCCGGCGGGATGTAGGCGCCGGCCAAGAAACCGGACAAAGTGCCAATAACCGTGGCGACGCCGCCGGCCGCGGCCTGCGTGCGCAAGCCAACCGATAACAGCAGGTAAATGGCGCTGTAGACCAAGGACCCTAGGGCGGTCAGGACTAGTAGAGTCAGCCAGCCGCCCGGCCCGGGGAGTCGAGCACCCAGCACCAGGCCGCCGGCCACGCCAACCACGGCTACCACCAGCACAATTGCCATGGTGTAGACCCAGGTCGCCAGGAGGTACCCACCCATCAGGCTGCGCTGACGCAATGGCGCCACCAAGAAATCAGTCATTCGTCCGCTGACGCGGTCGTCGACCAGCAGGTTGAGGCCAACCATCGGCCCGTTGATCGTGGCCACCGCGATCAAGGCGGCGCCGACCCACGAAGCGACAAAACCGGTGGCGGCCGAGCGTGTCATCCATTCGCCGCCGCCGTAATCGGCGGCGCCCTCCATCAGCGAATCCACGTTCATTTTGCCGAAAAAGGCTATGTACAAAACCAGCAGGATCAGGGGCCCAAACAGCGAAAAGAAGATGGCGGTGCGGTCGCGCGACCACACCCGCAAGCACCGCCCAGCAAAGGCAATCATGCTGACTCCTCCTCGCGCTGGGTCAGAGCCAGGAAGGCCGCGTCCATGGTGCCGTGCCTAAACTCGAAATCGGCCACCGCCTCGCCCAGCTCGGCCAGCAGCCGCCGCGCCTGGGTGCCCGAGCCGACATCGGCCTGCCAGGTCACCCCGGCCTGTTTGGGGTCCCACTGCCCCAGCGCTTGGCGAACGGCTTCGCTGGCGCCCTCAGCCGGCGTAATAGAAAGCTGCGAGGTGGCGAACTGGGCCCTGAGCTGGCCGGGGGTGCCGCTAGCCACGATCTTGCCGCGGTTTATCACTGCCACATGGTCGACGTTTTCGACCTCTTCGAGGTAATGCGTGGTGTGAAACACCGTCACGCCTTCACTGGCCCGCAAATCCTTGACGGTCTGCAGGACCTGTTCGCGGCTCTTGGGGTCGAGCCCGGCGGTCGGTTCGTCCAGGAACAGGATTGACGGGCCGTGAATCAGGGCTCGGGCGATATCCGTCCGCCGCCTTTGGCCCCCAGACAGCCGGCCGTAGCGTTGCCCCAGGAATTCGCCGATGCCGATCTGCCCGGCTAGTGCGTTGATGCGTTCAGTCGTCTTGTTGGCGCTAAGGCCGTAGACCGCTGCCCTGGTCGCCAGGTTTTCCCGCACCGTCAGCTTGTCATCAAGCACCGATTTTTGGAAGACCACACCAATTGACTGGCGAACCGAATGGTCAGCTTGGCCAAGGCGATGTCCGTCCACGTCGATTTCGCCTGAATCAAATGGCATCAAGGTCGTCAGGCAGTTGATGGTGGTGGATTTGCCGGCGCCATTTGGTCCCAAGAACGCAAACAGCTGCCCCTGGGCCACTTCGAGATCCACGTTGTCGACTGCCACGAGCTCGCCGTAGCGGCGCGTCAACGACCGCACTGAGATCATCACAGCCTCAACTTAACACCAACTTGTGCAAATAGCGGATAAGGATGGCCAGCCCGTCGTTGGTAGTGCAGGCTCACTCGGGGACAACTGCCGCATCAGCTGGGCCAAGACAGTCCAACCGTTGGCTGATATCGAGGCTTCAACCTAACACCAACTCCTGCACTGTCCGGACCAAGATGGCCAGCCGGGTGGTCGATGTGCGGGCTCACCTTAGGTCCCTCCAGTACCGGCTGGGCCAGGATTTCAAGCCGGTTGGCCGGCTCCTGTGGCCTAGCGCAATGCCAACTCCCGCATCAGCTGGGCCAAGATTTCCAGGCCGTTGGTCGACAGGGCTGATTCGGGATGGCCTTGCAGTGAGACAAAGCCTGTGCCCCTGAGCCCAATCACCTCGTCGGTGCCTTGGCGCCGCGCCACCTCGACTTCGAACCTCCGGCCGGCCGTGGGCGCGCCGCGCTCGTCATCGAAGACCCTGTTTGCGGGCAAACCGGCCACGGTCTGGACCACCCGGCCAGCGGTGGGCGCGCCGAGTTCACCATTGACGGCCTTGTTAGTGGGCAGACCGGCCGTTGCTTTGAGCCCGTCAAAAGACACGATCCAGGGCGAGGCCAAAGGCGCGGCCGCAGTGAAGGTGTTGTAGTAGCCCAGTGTGGCACTGTGGCCAAAGATCGAATCGGTCAACTGGATGCCCTGGTTGGGCCGGGCCAAGGCCCTCAGGTCCAACCCCAGACACCGGCACAAGATCTGGTGTGACAAACAAACGCACATGACCGGTTCCCCGGCGACCAGGCGGGCGGCAATTGCCGCCCTAAGGGCCGCGATGCGCGGCTCGTCTAGATCCGGGTCGCCCGGGCCAGGACCGGCCAGCAGAACATCATGCCAAAGCTCGGTCTCGCCGAGATGTGGGGTTTGACCAGTGCCTTCGCCGCGAGACTGAGCTTCGGCAGCGAGACCATTGTCGCGAGACTGAGCTTTGGCATCACTCGATACGGCGCAGTGAGTACCGTGAGGTCGAGCCTCGGCAGAATCGGGCTCAACCTCGGTCTCGCCGAGATGTGGGGTTTGACCAGTGCCTTCGCCGCGAGACTGAGCTTTGGCAGCGAGACCATTGTCGCGAGACTGAGCTTTGGCATCACTCGATCCGGCGCCGTGGGTACCGTGAGGTCGAGCCTCGGCAGAATCGGACTCAACCTCGGTCTCGCCACAATTGCTAAGCGCCGCCAGTTGCGCCCACCCAACCACCTCGACCTTTGCCCCAAGGCGACGCAGCTGATGGGCCAGCATTTGCGAGAAGCCGTCCTCGGCATCGGCCACACGGACCCTGAGTCCCGCCAAACCCTGCGGCTCCCCCGCAAACTGCCGGAACCAGAAGGGCGATAAGCGTTCGTTGCGGTATCGCAAGGTTTGGGCGACCTTTGGGTCCCCTGCCACCGCGGCGGCACGAGCTCCGAGTTTGGCTTGGGCGGCCTTAGAGCCGACCTGGGTTGCCTCCGGACCGGCCTGGGTCGTGACTAGTCCGCCTTGGCCGGAATTGGGACCAGTCGATCCGGAATCCAATTTGCCCGGACGCCTGGCTCCGATGGCCGTCAGCAGGCCTGCGGCCTTGGTGGCGGTCTCGGCCACTTCACTGGTCGGGTCAGAGTGGCGGACCAAGGTAGCACCGACCGGGACCCTGACCTGACCGGCCGGATCGACATAGGCGGTGCGAATCAAAATGGGCGCGTCCATGTCATAACCGCTGGTAGTGGGCTCGAACAGGGCTGCCACACCGGCGTAATAGCCACGTCCGCGGGCCTCGCGCCGCTTGATCACGCGGCAGGCATTGGCCATGGGCGCACCGGTGACGGTGGGGGCAAACATGGTTTGGCGCAGGACTTCGCGCGGGTCCAGGTCGCTGCGACCCTCCAGCAGATACTCCGTGTGGGTGACGTGGCTCATGGGCTTGAGGAACGGGCCAACCACGCGGCCGCCACCTGGGCAAACCGTGGCCATCAGCTTCAGCTCCTCGTCTACGACCATGAAAAGCTCGTCGACCTCTTTGGCGTCTGTCAGGAAGGTCAGCATGCCGGCGACATCTGGCCCGGCCGGCGGGTGGCGGTAGGTGCCGCTGATCGGGTTCATCGTGACCACGCCGTCTTTGAGGCTGACATGACGTTCGGGGCTGGCGCCGGCCAAGGCGACGTCACCCAGATGCGCTGCAAAGGTCCAATAGGCGCCACGTTCACCAGTCAGCAGCGCAGCCAGGTAGGCCGCCACGACTTGGCGCTGCGGCGCCTGAACCCGGCCGGTGTAGGCACGGTGCAGAACAAAATTGGCTCCCTCGCCGCGGCCAATCTCGTGGTCGATGACGCCCTGAACTTGGGTGGCGTAATCTTCATCGCCGATGTCGAAAGCCCCGGATTCGAGGACGGGCGCCTTGGCTGGCAACAGGGCTAGGGCTTGGCCAAGGTCAACCGATTCTTGTTCGCTGACTTGCAGCGTTCTGAGCTGAGCGCCGTCGTCAAAGACCTCGAATCCGCGTTCGGCCAGCTGCCTAAACGGCACCAAGGCCAGGATGGGCCGGCCGTCTAGGGCGATATCTGCCGTAGTGGCCACGTCGATGACACGTCCGGTCATGACCTCGAGCTGATCCCCGCGCCAGATGGCGGCGAAGGGCTCGTCGCTGGACAATAGCCGTTCTAGCAGGGTTGTCATTTCGTCCTCTATCGGTGGGCCCGGACCAGGCCACGCCGCGTCGCCTGGTGCGCAGGCGCATGCGGATGCGTCGATTGCCTGCCTATTTGGCCGGCCACCAACGCGTATCGATCACGCCGTCAAGCATCCAGCACCAAAGCCCAAAACACAACCGACGCCGAGGCCATGGCTCGGCTTGACGCCCTCGACCCTGACACGGCCACCGTGAGGGATCGCTCGGCCACGGCCGGCATCCGAGCAGCCCGGCAAATGCACCAGGCCGCACAAGACCTGGTAGACCAAGCGGTGCGGGAAGCTCGACTCCAGGGCGTGACCTGGGTCGAAATTGGCCTGGCACTTGGCATGACCCCCCAGGGCGCGCGCCAGCGCTACAACTAATGCCAAGGCAGGAATAACTAGGCGTCTAGCTGTTTCGACAAAACAGTTACCAGGTCGCCGCGGGCGCCGTCTTCGAGATCGATGCGGCCCAGGGCCAGCCAACGCGCCAGTTCGCCCAGCTCAACGGCCAAGGCTGAGGCGACCTCACCGGCATTGGCCCCAGGCTCGAGGAAGGCGCCCTTGACCTCTAAGGCGCCTCCTGGCCGGTTGGCCTTGACGTCAACCCGGGCGACCAAGCGGTCGCCCAGCAGGAAGGGCATGACGTAGTAGCCGAATTGCCGTTTAGCCTTCGGCAGATAGAACTCGAGGCGAAAGTGCATGTCAAAGAGCCAGGCGAGACGCGCGCGGTCGAACAGCAGTGGATCAAAGGGAGTCAGCAAGGCGCAGGCATTGAGGCTGCGAGGTACCCGTGCGCCGGCCGGGACATATGCGGCCACATTTGGTCCGGTGATCGTGACCGGCTCCAAGCTGCCCTGGTCAACCAGCCTTCCAATCGCCGCGGCGCTTGCGGCACGCGGCAACCTGAAATAGTCGCGCAAGGTGGCCGCCGTGGCCACGCCCAGGGCGCGGGCGGCAATCTCGGTCAGAGCGGTGATTTGGTCGAAGTGGTTGTCCCGCGCGCATGCCGCGGGCTGGGCCTGATGCGCCGGCCTGGGTGGCGACTGATGCGTCAGCTCAAGCTGCGCCAGGCGCGCCGATTCGCGGCTCATCTGACGTACCGGTTTGGGTCCCGCCCGGCGCGCCGGTTCGGGTCCGGCATGATGCGCCGGTTCAGGTCCCGCCAGTCGCACCGCCTCGGGTGGCAATAGCCCGGCAGGGGCAGGCACCACCCGGCTGGCCAAGTCATAGCGGCGCTCGAAGCTGGCCGTCCGGCCGGCGCTGGCCAGCCGGCCCACAAAGAAGAGCCACTCCAGCGCATCCTTGGCCTGTGACCAGTTCCAACCCCACTTGTCCTTGGCGGGAGGTGGAGACAGGTGGGCTAGCTCGGCCTGAACCTGCCGCCCGGTCAAGGGGCCCTGGGCTGCGACATGGTCATAGACAACCTCGACGAAGTTGGGGTTTTCAGCCACCACCTGCTGCATCCGGCCCCAGGAAAACTGTTCGGGCTGGTCACGGCGCCACTGAAGGAGGTGATAAACCTCCGGGCGGACCAGCGAGGCCTCATGGGCCCAGGTCTCAACCAACCGGCGAGGCGGCTTGAACATGGCTTGGTCCACCAACCCGTTGTCAAACGGACCCAGACGCGAAAAGAAAGGCACGAAATGCGAGCGCGCCAGCACGTTGACCGAATCAATTTGGATCACGCCTAGACGGTCAGCCACCGCGGTAATATGCCGCGCCGTCACGGCGCGCGGCCGTGGGCGGTCGAACCCTTGCGCCTTCAGGGCCAAGCACCTGGCTCTGGCCAACGAGATTTCTCGAACCGGAGCGCCAGCTTCGGCTCCGCCAGTCATGGCCATAACCCCCTTGGCTTCGCTGCCGGTCGGATTCGACTTATCCTAGTGATCCCGACTGGCTCGATAGGCTGGACCGGTGCCGCCGGACGTCACCCAGATCAAGGCCTTACCCAAGGTCGTGCTACACGACCACCTCGACGGCGGTTTGAGACCCCAGACCATCATTGAGCTGGCTGAGTCGGCTGGCCACCGGCTACCGGCCACCGACCCGGAGGCCTTGGGCCGGTGGTTCTGTGACCAGGCAAATTCTGGCTCGCTGCCCGTCTATCTGACCACCTTTGACCAGACTTTGGCCGTGATGCAAACTGCGGACAACCTGGCCCGCGTGGCCCGCGAGGCGGTGATCGACCTAGCCAACGACGGCGTGGTCCACGCCGAACTCCGTTTCGCCCCCGAGCAGCACACCCGTGGCGGACTCGGAATGAGCCAAGCGGTCAGCGCCGTGTTGGCAGGCCTAAGTGAAGGCGCTCAGGAAGCGACGACCGCTGGCCAACCGATCACTACCGGCCTGATCCTGTGCGCCATGCGCCAGGCCAACAACGCCCCTGCCGTCGCCGAATTGGCGCTGGCCAAGCGCCAGACCGGCGTAGTCGGCTTCGACCTGGCTGGCCCGGAAGCTGGTTTCAGGCCAAGCCTGTTTGTGGACACGCTACGGCGGCTGCGCCTGGCCAGTTTCCCGGTCACCCTGCATGCCGGTGAGGCCGATGCCGCCGCTTCAGTTGCAGAGGCAATCCACCTTGGTGGGGCCATCAGGGTGGGCCATGGCGTCCGGCTGATTGACGACATCGGCGACCCGCTTGACCCGACCGCAGCCCAACTTGGCCCCCTGGCGCACTGGGTCCGGGACCAGGCCATCGCCCTCGAAATGTGCCCCACATCGAATCTCCAGACCGGCGCCGCCAAGTCATACGCCGCTCACCCCATCACGGCACTGCACCGCCTTGGTTTCACGGTCACGATCAATTGCGACAACCGCCTAGTGTCTGGCACCTCCATGTCCGCCGAAATGTCTCACCTGGTCGAACAAGCCGGTTGGGAGCTGCCGGACCTAGCTCAGGCCACACTCAACGCGGCCAGCGCCGCGTTTTTGCACCACGACGCCCGGCAGGACCTAATTGACAACCTGATTGTGCCGCGCCTGACCGTCCTGCCCTAGCGGCACCTGACCATCCTGCCCTAGTGGCACCGGCTCGATTTTCGCCTGGCCGCAGCCCGCCTGAACCGGATCATGCGCAACGCCCAAGTGGCGGCGATAATGGCTAGGAACGCTTTAGCGGTTAGGAAGGCGCGGTGCATACGACCGACCCATCCAACACCCCAGGCTAACGAGGCTTAGGAAGACACGGTGAACGGGACCGAACAAACCAGCGCCGCCCAAACAAACGGCCACAGCCAAACCAGCGCCGCCCAGACAAGCGGCGACAGCCAAATCAGCGCCGCCCAGGTAGTCGACAAGGGCCAGCAGCTTTGGGAGCTGCTGCGCGGAACCGCCGCCCAAGCTTTGGTAAAGGCCTACGCACCCTACTCCGACTACCCGGTCGGGGCGGCCGCCCTGGTCGATGACGGCCGGGTGGTCAGCGGCGCCAATGTTGAGAATGCCTCTTTTGGCTTGACCCTATGCGCCGAATGCTCGTTGATCAGCGCCCTAACAATGAGCGGAGGCGGACGCCTGGTGGCGTTCTGCTGTCTGGACAAGTTTGGCGGCGTCATAATGCCCTGCGGTCGGTGCCGGCAGTTGCTTTGGGAACATGGCGGCGCCGAGTTACTGATTCTGACTCCAAATGGAGAACGAACCATGACCGCGGTCCTGCCTCAGGCCTGGGGGTTGGGCCAAGAGGCTGATGAGGCAGAAACCGACCCGGTGGCAGCTCTGCAGCCTGGCGACGAGCCAGCCAGGGGGCGGCCCCGGCCGGTCGCGTCCCAACAAGCCGGCCCACGGCACCGGTCGCCCACGGCACGGACCTGAATCGCCAGCAGAATGACGGTTGAACCCTTCAGCGCGGTCGAGGTGATCGCGGCCAAACGCGACCAAAGACGCCTGACCAAGGCTCAAATCGACTGGGTGATTGACGCCTACGTCCGCGGCGTGGTGGCTGAGGAACAAATGAGCGCCCTGGCCATGGCCATTTGCTTAAACGGTTTGGACACCGGCGAATTGGCTTGCTGGACCGAGGCCATGGTCGAAACCGGCGAGAAAATGAGCTTCGCTGGGCTCGGCAAGGTGGCGGTGGACAAGCACTCGACCGGCGGCGTGGGCGACAAAATCACCTTGCCGCTGGCGCCGCTGGTGGCATCCTTCGGAGTTTGCGTGCCGCAGCTGTCCGGCCGCGGCCTGGGGCACACTGGTGGCACCTTGGACAAGCTCGAGGCGATTCCCGGGTGGCGGGCGAACCTGAAGGCCGAGGAAATGATGACCCAATTGGGCTCGGTCGGGGCGGTGATCTGCCAAGCCGGACCGGGACTGGTGCCGGCCGACCAGCGCTTGTACGCCTTGCGCGACGTAACCGCCACCATTGACTCGATCCCGCTGATTGCCAGTTCGATCATGTCGAAAAAGATTGCGGCGGGCGCCGATGTGCTGGTGCTGGATGTCAAATGCGGTTCCGGTGCGTTTATGCAGGACTTGGTGGCGGCGCGGCAGCTGGCCCGAACCATGGTTGACCTGGGCCAGGCCGCCGGCATACTAACCACCGCTTTGGTCACCGACATGTCAGTGCCGTTGGGGCTGACCGCTGGCAATGCCCTTGAGGTGCGCGAGGCCATTGAAGTCTTGGCCGGTGGCGGGCCTAAGGACGTGGTCGAGCTGACCCTGACCCTGGCCAGCGAAATGCTGGCTGGCGCCGGGCTGGATCAAGCCGACCCGGCGGCGGCGCTGGCAGGCGGGCAGGCCATGGACACTTGGCGGTCGATGATTCGAGCTCAGGGTGGCGACCCGGATGCACCGCTGGCCTGGGGGCGTGAACACGAGGTGGTAATCGCCCCGGCCGATGGCGTCTTGTCCGGTCTCGACGCCCGCGCAGTTGGCATGGCGGCCTGGCATTTGGGGGCTGGACGAACCCGCAGGCAGGACCGGGTCCAGGCCGGGGCCGGCGTCCAGCTACACGCTAAACCGGGCGACGCGCTGGTTAGTGGCCAGAAGGTGGCGACGGCCTGGACCGACAGGCCCGAACTCTTGCCGCGGGCACTTGAGGTTCTGAATGCCGCCATCACCATTGATCGCGTGGCCAAGCCAACCAATCCTCCTGCCGGCGCAAACAGGCCAGGGCGCGAGGCGGCATCGGGCTTGATACTTGACCGGGTGGTGTTCTGATGGCCAAGGCGGTGCCGGATTTGGGAGTTAAGGCCTCAGGTGGTATCAAGACTGGGGAGCAAGCCCTGGCAATGGTGGCGGCAGGAGCCACCAGGTTGGGTTTGTCTGCCGGCGCCCAGGTGCTGGCTGAGACCGACGAATGACGCCCTACCAGGAGCAATAGGAAACGGATTTGGACCGAGACAACCAGAGGGGCCAAGACGGGCCGGACAGCGGCACCATGGAGGAGGCGGCCGGCCGTCGTCTGTCGCCCGAGGGCGCTGATCACACATCATCCCGGCAAGCGGGCGACGCGGCAGGGCCAGGGGCAAACGTAGCGGCGCATGGCAGAGTGCCACCGCAGGCCACCGGCGAGACCACATCTCGGCAAGCGGGCGACGCGGCAGGGCCAGGGGCAAACGTAGCGGCGCATGGCAGAGTGCCACCGCAGGCCACCGGCGAGACCACATCCCGGCAAGCGGGCGACGCGGCAAAACCCGTGACGCCTAAGACAGCCAGTCCCCGCCGGAACCCAGCCGCCCCCAGACCAGCTTCGGCTCCGGCAGCGAAAGCGAAACTCGAACTGGTCGAAAACAACCCACCTAAGTCCGCGGTCAGGAAACTGGCTGAAAAGGCCCGGTCCAGGCAGATCGAAGCCGTAGCCGAACTGGCGCCCGGATCCCTGGCACAAGCGGCAGCGGCGGAGTTCCGGTCGCTGTCTGGGCGCCAGCGGTTCGACTTGGCTGTGTTGCTTGGGTCGGGCTGGCACGGAGCGGCGGACATGATTGGCGAGACGGTTTTCGAGCTCAATGCTGACCAGCTGCCCGGCTTCTGCCCCAGCCCGGTGCCAGGCCACCACGGCACAATCCAGGTGGTCGAAACACCCGGTGGCAACAATGTCCTGGTAATTGGCGCCCGGCACCACTACTACGACGGCCGCGACGCGACGGCCGTGGCCCACCCGGTGCGCTTCGCCGCCGCCCTGGGGGTGCACTGCCTGGTACAGACGAACGGCTGCGGTTCGCTCAACCGGGCGTTAGAGCCCGGCACAGTGGCGCTGATCCGCGACCACATCAACCTGACCGGTGCCTCACCTCTAAGCGGGGCCAGCTTTGTTGATCTGACCGACGCCTATTCGGCCAATCTGCGCTACCTCATTCGCAGCGCCCTGCCCGAGCTGGGCGAAGCGACCTACGCGCAGTTCGCCGGTCCGCAATACGAAACCCCAGCCGAGGTCCGCATGGCCGGGTTGTTGGGCGCCGATCTAGTGGGCATGTCGACCGCCCTGGAGACCATCGCAGCCCGGCAGGCCGGCTTGGAGGTAGTGGGGATGTCGCTGGTCACAAACATGGCAGCCGGCATCACCGGTGAGCCATTGAAGCATTTCGAGGTCCTGTCTCAGGGCATCAACTCCGGACCGCGCAATGCCGTTTTGTTGGCCGCTGCGGTTGGCCTGATCTTGATAGAGGTTTGTCTGTGAGCCTTCAGCGGCAAATCGAGGCCTGGATCGCGGCCGACCCGGACCCTGTCACCCGAGCCGAGATTCAAGGACTGGCTGACATGGCCTTTGGCGCCAAGACTGGCCGGGCCGCCCAAACAGGCCAGGCTAGCCAGGCCGCACCGGTGGACCGACCAGGCCGGGCAGACCACACAGGCCAAATAAAACTGACCGACCAGATAGACCAAGCAGACCAAACAGAGCGTACCGACCAGATAGACCAAACAGACCAGGCAGACCGACCAGACGAAGCAGGCCAAGCAGACCAAACAGAACTAGCCGACCAGATAGACCAAACAGGCCAAACAGACCAAACAGACCAGGTTGACCAGATAGACCAAAGTTGCCCGGCCGCCCGCGCCGCCCTGGCCGAGCTGCAGCAACGTTTCGCCAAAGAGCTAGCCTTTGGCACCTCCGGACTGCGCGGCGCCATGGGCGGTGGCCCCAATCGGATCAACCTGGCGGTGGTGATAAGGGCGGCGGCTGGCCTGATGGCCTACCTGCGCCAACGTCTTGACCAAGCCAGGCCAAAGGTTGTGATCGGCTTCGACGCGCGCCGCGGCTCGAAGGAGTTCGCCCTGGCCACGGCCCAAGTGGTGGTGGCGGCTGGCGGCGAAGCCCACCTGTTCAAAGACCTGACGCCAACGCCTCTGCTGGCCTTTGCCGTGCGTCATTTACGGGCCGATGCCGGAGTCCAAGTAACCGCGTCGCACAACCCGGCCGGAGACAACGGCTACAAGATCTACTTGGGTGGGCGGTTGACCCGGGAGGAGGCCAACGGGGTTCAGATCGTGCCCCCGGCCGACTCAGAGATCGCGGCGGCCATAGCGCTTCAACCACCCGCCAACCAGGTGCCGCGCCAAGACCAGGGCTGGCAGGTGATCGAGGACAAGCTGCGGCAGGCCTATCTTGACCAGGCCACACCCGGGCGCCGGCCATTGGTGCCGCTGCGAATTGTGCATACTGCAATGCATGGGGTGGGGGCGGCACTGGCCTTGGCTGCCTTCAGACGAGCCGGTTTCGACGAGGTCCACCCGGTGGCGGCTCAACAGTCGCCCGACCCGAACTTTTCCACCGTCACCTTCCCCAATCCGGAAGAACCTGGCGCCCTGGACATGGCCCTGAAGCTGGCCCAGCGAGTTAGGGCCGAGATTGTGATAGCTCATGACCCAGACGCCGACCGCTGCGCCGTGGCCGTCAAGGATCCCCGCTCGCAACTTAGGGGTGGCTGGCGAGTGCTTTCCGGAGACGAGGTCGGTGCCTTGCTCGGTGAAGCCGCGGCGGCTGAATGGGCTGGTCTGGGCGGACTGGTAAGCGTCAGGCCGCCGGTTTTGGCCAGTTCGCTGGTGTCCTCACGGCTGCTTGAAAAGATCGCCGCCCACCACGGCACGCGTTTTGAGTCGACTTTGACTGGCTTCAAGTGGGTTGGCCGGGTCGAAGACTTGTTGTTTGGCTACGAAGAAGCGATTGGCTACTGCTGCCGTCCGGATATGGTGCGGGACAAGGACGGCATCACCGCCGGCCTGGCAGTGGCAGCGCTGGCAGTGGCGGCCAAGTCCAAGGGCCGGACCTTGATCCAGCTGCTTGACGACCTGGCCAGACGTCACGGCCTGCACCTAACCAGCCAGGTCGCCGCCCGGTACACCAACGCCTCAGCCATCCCGGAAGTCATGGGCCGCATTAGGCAATCCCCACCGGCCGCACTGGGAGGTCTCCAACTTCAATCAGTAGTTGACCTGGCCAGCGCGTCAGCCAAGCTGCCACCAACCGACGCCGTGGTCTTAGAGCTGGCCAAACAGGCCCGGGTGATTGTCCGGCCCTCTGGCACCGAACCCAAAGTCAAGTGTTATCTGGAAGTAATCCAGCCGGTCAAACCGGAGGCCAGCTTTGCCCAGGTCACTACGGCCCGCGAAGAAGCCGCCGCGCAGCTGAGAAAAATCGTCGCGGACCTACGATCGTTGCTGGCGAACTGACCCAGGGTTGGCACCTGTGGCTGGTCGAAAGCCAGGTTCCGGCGCGGGGACTACCCACTGGTGCAAGGCCCGGTCCGCACCACCCTCAAGTCACGGGTTGACTAGTGGGAGTGGCGGATAACCCTCATCATCTTCAGGTTGATGCGAATGAACCTGAAAAACTGGAAAAACACGTTCTTGCGACGCTTGAGGGTCTTGCGGGTGGGCAGTGGCGCTGCCGCGATCAGCTTGGCGGCCTGCGGGTCAAGGGGTTCTGTCATGATCATGTACTCCTTTAGACGAGCGGGCTATTCCGGAATTACCCACCACAGTGGGCGGGCCTTGGCTTTGTAGGTAAACAGGCGATGCAGCATGTACTTGACCCAGTGCCCGGCCAGGCCAATTTCGCCAACCGTGCCTTTCAGGTCGCGGCCGGTGGCCGGATAGGTGGTGAAGTCCGGCACCACTGGGTGCATCGTTAGCGATATGGCCGAGCCTTTCAGCGCCCCCATCCCAGCAGAAGCCACACAAGCAGCCCCCATCTTGGTCATTGGCGCCTGGTGGGCCGGGCGGTTTCTGCCCTTGATGCGGTCCACCACAGTTGAGGTGACGGCTTTGGCGATAATGCCTGAGGGCATGCCGGTGCGCGGCGGTGCCGGCGCGATCAGCGTGCCATTGGGCGTGGTCCGGGGCACCGAGATTTGGTGCGGCGGGGCAAAGGCAATACCGGCGGCAAAGAGGTTGTCATAGTGCGGGCTCTGATAGGTCTTGGGCCAGTCATCCGGGCTCCAATTCTCATAGGCCCCGGCGCCATAGTTGGCGTCGACTTTGAGGAAGCCGGCCGGGTTGAAGACCTTTTCGCTGATGTCCTCGCCGCTGGCGTCAAAGGCCTTGAGATCGGCGCCCTTAAACGGCGGCAGCAACATGGCGAAGTCAAAGTCGAGCGAATGGGTCGACCCGTCGAGCTGCTCGTAGGTCAGCGAGCCTTCTTCGATGTTGTTGACGTGGGCGCCAATGATGGCTTGGACCTGCCGCTCACGGTAGAGCGATTCGCACCACAGCTGAGAGGAAGTCCTAAAGCCCTGATAGTCGAACTTCATGCCCCCGACACCAAAGTCGCCGAGCTCGGCTTCGTTGGTTAGGTAGACCAGCTCCACGTTGTCTCGAACCCCGGCCTGGCGCAGGGTGTGCTCCAAGTTGAAGGTGTACTCAAAGGCGGCCCCCTGGCAGGTGCACATGCCGTGACCGGTACCAACTACGAAACGCATTTTGGCGCCGGCCCTCAACTGGTCGATCAGTGTGGCCAGGTGTTTGGCTGTCTCCGTGGCATGAGGTGCGGTACAAACCGAGTAGGTGTAACCGCCATCGGGCCCAAGGCCTGGGGTGGCAGGGAAGTTGAGCTTGGGACCGGTGCAGTTGATCAAATAGTCGTATTCAATGGCTTCTTCGACGCCCTCCTCAACGGTCGACTTGGCCACCACATAGGGCGAGTCGTGGCCGTCACCGCCTTCGGGGTGAATTTCCGTGGCCAACGCCTGGTGGAATTCCACGCCCTTCCGGGCATAGATCGGGGCCAGGGGGAAAAGGACTTGGTCGGCCGTCATCGAGCCGACCCCGACCCAAATGTTGGACGGAATCCAGTTGTAGTTGGCGTTGGGGCTGATTACTACCACCGAGTGGTCCTTGCCCAGCCAACGCTTGGCATACAGCGCCGCAGTGTGGCCGGAAACGCCGGCTCCCATAACGACTACACGGGCCATTGATGTCACCTCATTGTGTTCTTTGGTCTTGAAAGCTTGCCGCTGCTGGGTCAGTTTAGTCAGGCCGGGCGCCGGTTCGGCAGGACGTCCGGCCGGGTCCCGGTGGCCAGATAGAGCAATTGACCTGCGGTTATTGGCCCACTGCCAGCGCCATCGCGGCTGCCTGGCGGACCGGAGTCAGCTCTAAGCTTAGTAGTGAAATTACTGGCCGATGCCGCCTTCCCGGCCAAGTGGGCAGGTGCCGATGCCACAGCGCTTTCCGATTGCCGCCATCGCCGCGTCCCCGGCCCGGGCAGCGGGCGGGCCACTGGTACCGGGTGTTGTGTTCGATGCGATCAGGATGCGCCTAGTCGAGATCGGCCAAGCCTTGACAGATCTGCCCGAAGAAACAGGAGCGCCAAACTCGGCGCAAGGGACGTCATCGGGCGGGGAAGGCCTCGCGGCCTCACCCGAAATGCGCTCTCAACTTCGCGAATTGTCCCTGTTCCCCTATCATTTAGAACTCGGTAGACGGTCTGACCGTCTCCCTGTCCAGTTGGACGCGAGATTGACATTACTTAAAGGAAGCGCAGCACAGATGAAACGAACCATCATGGGGCTCGTCCTCGCAGCAACCGTAACCCTTACCCTGTCCGCATGTGGGTCCGATTCCGGCTCCGGCGGCGGATCCGGTGCCGACACCATCAAGATTGGCCTGAACTACGAACTCTCTGGCGCGGTCGCCACCTACGGCCAAGCCAGCGTCGATGGAATCAAGATGGCCGTTGACGAAATCAACGCCGCCGGCGGCGTCCAGGGCAAGCAGATCGAGTTGGTCATTTACGACAACAAGTCTGAGCCCGCCGAGGCCACCACCTTGGCCACCAAGCTGATGACCCAGGACAACGTCCTGGCGGTAATTGGCCCGGCTACCTCTGGGTCGTTTAAGGCGACCATCCCGGTGGCGAACTCAAACAAGGTGCCGGTTGTGTCCGGTTCGGCCACAGCTGACGACGTAACTGTGGATGCCAATGGTGTCCAGGAATTTGCCTTCAGGACCTGCTTCAATGACTCGTTCCAGGGCACGGCTATGGCTAACTATGCCGCCAAGACCCTAGATGCCAAGTCGGCAGTGATTGTCAAGGACAACTCCTCCGACTACGCCAAGGGCCTGGCCGAGGCCTTCAAGTCGACTTTCGAGGACAATGGCGGCCAGATTGTCGGTGAAGAGGCCTACGTTGCCGGTGACACCGACTTCAACGCCGTCTTGACCAGGGTCAAGGGCCTGAACTTCGACGTCATCTACTTGCCCGGCTACTACCAAGAGGCCGGCTTGATCATCAAGGCCGCCCGCGAGCTCGGTATTGACGCGCCAGTGCTAGGCGCCGACGGTTTCGATTCCCCCGACCTGCTCAACCTGGCCGGGGAAGCCGCCCTGAATGATGTGTTCTTCACCAACCACTACTCCTCACTTGACCAGGACCCCAAGGTGGTCCAGTTCATTGAGGACTTCAAAGCCAAGTACGGCGAAGAGCCCAACGCCTTCCACGCCCTTGGTTATGACACCGCCAAGTTCGTGGCCGACGCAATTGAGCGGGCTGAAGAACTGACCGGCCAGGCCGTCAGGGATGCCCTGGCCTCAACAGTGGACTTCCCGGCTGTAACCGGCACACTGTCCATCGACGAGAATCACAACCCGGTCAAAGACATTGTTGTGATTGGACTGAAGGACGGCGTCCAAGCCACCAGCGAAAGGATATGATCCTGGCCCAGCGTGGCTAAGTCTGCGTGCACCGGAGCGGGTTCAACCTGCTCCGGTGGGCGCAGGCTTCATAGGGGCCCGATGCGGCGCCCCACGAGTCGACGCAGTGCGGCGGGAATTAGGCAGAAGTAGACAGCAGTGGAACAGGTCCTACAGCAGCTCGTCAACGGGCTTTCGTTGGGTAGCATCTTTGCGCTGATCGCGCTGGGCTACACGATGGTCTACGGGATTCTCCAGCTGATCAATTTTGCCCACGGCGACGTCTACATGGTGGGCGCCTTCACCGGCTACTTCTGTATGACGAACCTGGGCTTGGGTTTCTTTGAGGCTCTCATCATCGCCATGGCGACCTGCTCCCTGCTGGGCGTGATAATCGAACGCATCGCCTATAGGCCCCTGCGGGGCTCTTCGCGTATCACCTTGCTGATCACCGCCATCGGCGTCTCGCTGACTCTTGAATACACCATGATGTACTTCGTGGGCGCCGGCGTGCGGTCCTACCCGCCGCTGCCGGCTTTTATGGCTGGGTCGTTCCACGTTGGCGGTGTGGTTATCAAGAACTTGCAGCTGCTGATCATTGGGATCTCGGTGGGGGTGATGATCCTGCTGCAGTTCATTGTCAAAAAGACCTCCGTGGGCAAAGCCATGCGGGCGGTGTCTCAAGACATGGAAGCTGCCCGGCTAATGGGGGTCAGTGTTGACAACACTATTTCTGTCACCTTTGCGCTGGGCTCGGCCCTAGCTGGTGCCGCCGGCGTGCTGGTTGGCGTCTACTACAACTCGATCAACCCGCTGATGGGTCTAATGCCTGGCCTGAAGGCCTTTGTGGCGGCTGTTTTCGGTGGTATTGGGTTGATTCCGGGCGCACTGTTTGGCGCCTACTTGATTGGGCTACTGGAAACCTCGGTGGCCGCTACCGGCTTCTCAATGTTCCGTGACGCGGTCGTGTTTGCCGTTCTGATCGCCATTTTGATCGTCAAGCCGGCCGGCTTGCTGGGCAAGAACATCAGGGAGAAAGTCTGATGGCCGGCCTAACTGGTGGGCCAGGACGCCAGGGAGAAAGTCTGATGAGCGCCCAGCTGGAGGCGCGGCCAAGGGGCCCAGTGGCCCTTTTGCGCACCGCCCTGCTGCCGGGCGTGCTGGTGGCAACCTACTTGGTGGTGTTTTTCCTAGTCAGCATTGGAGTGATTGGCGACTACCAGCAGACCATCCTGGCCACGATTTGCATCAACATTGTTTTGGCCACCTCCCTAAACCTGGTCACCGGGTTTACCGGGCAGTTTTCGCTGGGGCACGCCGGGTTTATGGCGATTGGCGCCTACGCCACCGGCCTGATGACGATGCGGTATCCCAGCATCTGGGGTCTCGTGGGCGGCTTGCTAGTGGGCGCCGCCCTGGCCTCCGTCGTGGGCTTTTTGATTGGCATTCCGACGCTGCGGCTGCGCGGTGACTACCTGGCCATCGCCACACTTGGCATGGCCGAGATCATCCGGGTCTTGCTGCTGAACTTTGACTTCTCCAACGGCGCCGCCGGATTGAATGGCATCCCGCGGCTGATCAATTGGCACATACTGTTCATCTTTGCTGCCTGCTCCATTGTCTTGATCGCCAACTTCCTGCGCTCGGTCCACGGCCGCAACACCATTGCCGTTAGGGAAGACGAAATCGCCGCTTCCTCGATTGGTGTCAACGCGCTGTGGGCCAAGACCCTGGCCTTTGTCATTGGGGCCTTTTTTGGCGGGATAGCCGGCGGGCTGTATGCCTCGTACTTCTATTTCATCAAACCCGACATGTTTGGTTTCTTGAAGTCGATCGACATTCTGATCATCGTGGTTTTGGGCGGCCTAGGCAGCCTGTCTGGGTCGGTCATCTCTGCCATATTGCTGGCCCTGATCTCAATGAAACTGCAGGAATACGCTGAGCTTCGCATGGTCTTCTACGGACTGATCTTGGTGCTTATCATGCTGTTCCGCCCTCAGGGTCTATTTGGCGACGGCGAACTCAAACCGGCAATGTTTGGCTACCTTTTGCCATGGCGCTATCGCTATGTTGGCCGGTCAAAGGGCACCACCAGGCGCTGGCCGGCCAAACTGGACCGGGTCGCACCCTGGCACTACCAATACACAGGAAAGCCTTCCGGCATCACCAAGGAACCGCCGGCCGCCTTTGACCGCTTGACGTCCCCCCGAAAGCGAGGTGGGCCCAAGCCATGAGCGACATTTTGACTTTGTCGGGTTTGACCTTGAACTTTGGCGGGCTGGCAGCCGTGGCCGATGTCGACCTGACCTTGGCCCAAGGCGAACTAGTTGGCTTGATTGGCCCCAACGGCGCCGGCAAAACAACTGTATTTAACCTGCTAACTGGGGTTTACCCGCCATCGGCCGGGACTATCGAATTCAAGCGCGACGGCAAGACCATGCAACTTGGCGGCAAGGCGCCCCACACGATTTGCCGGGCCGGAATTGGCCGCACCTTCCAGAACATCCGGCTGTTCAAGCGCCTGCCAGTGCTGGACAACGTCATGATCGCGCTGCAACAGAACTTGCGTTACACGCTGGTGGCGGCGTTGCTCCACTCCCCCAAACAGCGGCGGGTCGAAAAAGAGCTGCGAGGGCGTTGCATGGAGCTGCTACGCATTATGCAGCTCGATTCCAAGGCCGAAGAGCTGGCCGAGAACCTGTCATACGGCGAGCAGCGGCGGCTAGAGATCGCCCGGGCCATGGCCACCCAGCCAGTGCTGCTGCTACTGGACGAGCCGGCGGCCGGCATGAATCCGGCCGAAACAGCTCAGCTGACCGAGCTGATTGGCTGGCTGCGCCAGGAGTTCAAGCTGACCATTTTGCTGATTGAACACGACATGTCCGTGGTCATGAGCATTTGCGAGCGCATCTACGTACTGGACCATGGTGTGGTCATTGCCCAAGGCGCCCCGGCCGCGGTCCAGTCCAATCCCAAGGTGATCGAAGCCTATTTGGGTGAGGAGGCCGCCGATGCTTGAGATTCAAGACCTCAACGTCCACTACGGCGGCATCCACGCCCTCAAAGGGGTTTCGCTAAAGGTCGAAGACGGCGAGATTGTCACCCTGATTGGCGCCAACGGCGCCGGCAAATCGACCACGCTGCGGACAATCTCCGGATTGAACAAGCCCACTTCCGGCAAGGTACTGGTCGATGGAAAGGACATCACCGGCGCCTCGGCCCAAGCCCGGGTCCGGCTGGGCCTGAGCCAGGTGCCCGAAGGCCGGCGGGTCTTCGCATTGATGACCGTGCTGGAGAATCTCGATTTGGGGCGGTTCCAGCGACGTGATCGCCAAGAGATAGCCGAAGACTTGGACGCCGTCTTCGAGCGCTTCCCGGTGCTGGCTGACCGGCGCAAACAGCTGGCCGGAACCCTATCTGGTGGCGAGCAGCAAATGCTGGCCATGGGCCGGGCAATGATGGCCAGGCCCAAGATTCTGTTGATGGACGAACCCTCAATGGGGCTTTCGCCCCTGCTGGTGCAGGAGATCTTTGGGATCATCCATTCGATCAACCAGGCCGGCACCACCATTTTGTTGGTCGAGCAAAACGCCAACAAGGCGCTGCAAGTAGCGGACCGGGCCTACGTCATGGAAACTGGACGTATCGTGTTAAGTGGTTCGGCAGCTGAGTTGTCCAACACCGAGGACATCAAGCGGGTCTACTTGGGAGGTTGAGGCCATGTTCGTACGGAACCGAATGACCGCCAATCCGTTCACTGTGACCCCTGATGACACCGTGCCCGCAGCAGCTGCGGTCATGTCGAAGCATTCGGTGCGACATTTGCCTGTGGTCGAGGGCCGCCGGGTGGTCGGTGTTGTGTCGCATAGCGATATCGCGGCGTCTTCCCCTTCGCCGGCCACTTCGCTATCCGCCTCCGAGCTGACCTACTTGCTGAGCAAGTTGAAGGTGGCCAAGGCCATGAGTCGCGACCCCATCACCATCTCCCCGGGCGCGCTGCTGGAAGAGGCGGCCGTGGCCATGCGCGACAACAAGATCGAAATGCTGCCGGTGGTTGAAGGTGGCGAGCTGGTCGGGGTCATCACCGAAAGCGTCATTTTGGACGCCTTCATTGAGCTGTTGGGCTTTCGCGACCACGGCACGCGGCTGACCGTTGAGGCCACCGACGTGCCTGGCGGTCTGGCTCGGTTGGGCGAGATCACGGCGCGACACCAAGCCAATATTCAGCATGTAGCGGTCTACCGCGGCGAGGGTCAGTCAACCGTAGTTGTTGGAGTCAACACTCCTAACACCGACGCCTTGGAGGCTGATCTGACCGCCGGCGGCTTTGTTGTGTTGGCGAGGTTGGTTAACCCCTGACCCCAGTTGGTCAACGTCAGTGGGCCAGCCACGGCCGCCTGACCAGTTGGTATGCGCGGCGAGGTTAGGCCTGGTCCCCAGAATCTGGCGTGTCTGCCTGCTAGGGTGAGTCCAATCCGGGGGCTCCCACCCGGCGATGTTTGTTGCGCCAAACGGGGGGAAGTCTCAAGCCATGGGTCGAATCGCGCATCTCAGGTTGCCGTGCGTCAGCTGCGGGCAGTGGACCAACGTCTTTGTCGAGGAGTCCGAGGCGACTAGCGCCAAAGTGAAATGCGAGCACTGCCAGGCAGTCTTCGATTTCAGCGCCGGCATGATGTACGACCCGGTTGGCTATGTGCCAGAGATCCCGGCTTGGGCCAGGATTGGCGCCGCGGAATCGGGCGCTGGGTCCGAAGCTGCCCCCGAGGCTGCACCTGAGGCCCAACCTGAAGCCGCGCCAGTGCCCACCGAGGTCCAGTCTGCCGGCGCAGGGTTCGCTGGCACAGAGGACACTGACGCAGAACCAACCAAGGCTGAAACCACCACGGCGCCAGCCGTGTCGGTGGTCGCCGTGGTGGCGACCGACGCCACCGCCGAGCCAGCTGTGGATTCAGCTCCGCCGCCAGCCAAACTCGAGCCCCCAGACCCTCTTCAGCCGGAGCCCGGCACATTTGCGCCACCGCTTCCGCCCGGAGCCACACCTCTCGCGTCGGTGGCCGCCGAGGCAGCCCCAAAGCCCTCCGGCGCAGAACCAGCCAGCGATGAGCCCGCCACGGAGGCAGCTCCACCACCTGCCGGGCCGGAGCCACCAGGGAACCTTGTTCCGGAACCCGGCGCGTTTGTGCCGCCTCCACCAGGTCCGCCCAGTCAATTGCCGGCCCCTGAGCCACCAGATCCAAAAGCATTCCGGCCGCCAGAGCTCGCCGCAGACTCGCCGCCAACCCCGCCCGGCGCCATGACGCCTCCCGGGCCAGATGATCTGGGCGCGTTCGTGCCGTCTCCGCCACCGCCGCCATCGGCCGCAATGCGGCAGGGGCCCGGTGCGGATCTTCCGCCCCTGCCGTCAGAATTCGGGGCGAGCGCGCCGCTCCCGCCGCCCCCGCCGCCGGGTTTTGAACAGCAGCCATATGGTCTCCCGCCGCATGGCATGGGCTACCAGCAGACTCAGGCCCACAACCCCGGAACCCGGAAGTTCCTGGTCTGGTCGATCATCAACACCGTGTTCCTTTTCTGGACTATCCTGCCCATCTTGGCGATTGTGACGACTGGAAAGGCGAAGACAGCGGCAACCCCAGACGAATTCCGGCTGCGCAAGAAGCAGATCAAGATCTTCAACATTGTGCCGTACGGTATCTACGCGCTAATCCTGGCCATCGCCCTGCCGATTGGTCTGACGAGCGGCTCGTCTTCCGGCGGCGGCAACGCCGCCGCCACGGCACGGGTGGAAGGCAAACACGATTTTGCCGCTGACGGCAAAGCCGGCACCCAGGAGATGGCGGGGATGCCCATCCACATCTCGTCCAACGGAAATTCCTACTCGATCTCCTCCTTCACCGTGGGCAAAAGCGACGAAGGCAACACAACCATTACCGCCTTCGGTAGCGGCATGGGCAAGCTGCCCTTCAGAAACGGTTCCATGATCATCCCGATCTATTGCTCATTCACCGATGCAGACGGGGTGGACCACGAGCTTGTCGGCGCAGACATGAGCATGCCGGAGATGACCTTCAAATTCGACACCTCGGCCACGCCAAAGAAGGTGTCGTTCTACCCAGAGGACAACCGAGACGAGAAGTACACCTTCGACGTCAAATAGCTGCTCGGTCGGGCCGCGCCGGCGGAGGCGTAGACCAACCTCAAACTGGCTCGAAAATGTCGACGGCCTGGCCTAACGACTAGTTAGGGCGCGCCAACCCGGGCTCGCCCCAATGGCCGCAGGCACCATTGCTGGCCGACGGTCGCGACATCTGACGCCTAGATTTCGCCTATGTCGACTTCGCCACTCCAGGTGGGAGAAAAGGTCTCCGCTATGGCCAGATCCTCTGGCGTCAAGCCGTCAAGTCCGTACATGTAAAGCACCCGGGCTTCTCCCTCGTAGTTGTAGACGAAGACGGCAAAGAAGTCGTATTCCGACTCGAAGTCCGGTGCGGACTCGCACTGCCAGGAGGCGGCGTCGAGCCCGGCAACCACCCGGTAGTTCTCGCGGATTGTCTCTTTCTGACAGAAAACTTCGAGGTTCTCCGGGATGGTGTCGACCATGGCCCAATAGAGGGTGGGCTCTCTGAGGGTCCAGAGCTCCACCGTGACCAGGTAGTTTGTCGCAATCACAGAGTTGTATTCGTCTGGATCGTCGATCTCCTCGTAAAACTCCTCCTGCTCCAGCTTGAGCCAGTAGCCGGGTAGCTCCAGGAAGCCAGTCTCAGGCATGCCGATGGTGGTGACGCGAGGTTTGTTGGGGCCTGGAGCCGGTTGGCCGGGCGAGGTCGACTCCCCAGGACGCTGAATCGCCGTTGGGTTTGGTTGGGCGGCCTTAGTGTCGCCACGCTGAAGAGCGCTGATCACGGCCCAGGCGCCTAGGCCAATTGCCACTGCTGCAAGGCATGCTGCCAGTACCACGAGGATCTTGGTTCGTGACTTCGGCTGCCGCGGTGGTGATCCACCCGGCAGGCCGCCTGACCGGCCAGGATAAATGGGAGTAGCTGGCGGTGCGCCTGGCGGCCCGAAGTGAACGGGAGCCCCAGGCTGCGTTCCCTGGGGCCCGGGTTGAGGCCCGGGTTGAGGCCCGGTTTCAGGTCCGGTTGGCGGTGCGGCAGGTGGTGCGGCAGGTGGCGGCGGTGCAGCCTCTGGGGCGCCGAACCCCGGCGGTGCACCTGGCGAGACGGCCGATGGCGCACCCAGCGTGGCGGCCGGCCGGGCACCAATCACCGGTGACAGATTCGGCGGCCGCTGCCTGTGTGAGGGGCTCTGACCAGCCGGCGAGGTAGTAGGTGGGACGGTCGGCATCGCGCCAGCTTCTTGCCCTTGTTCCGCCGGACCTGCATCTGGCTGGGGCCCCTGATCAGCCGTCGGAACCTGTCCAGACTGCGCTGGCGGGGTCTGACCCGCCACCGTGGACTGACCTTCCGCAAGGTTTTGCTCTACCTCCGGAGGCTGCCCTCCCGCAGGAGGCTCGTCTGCGGGGTTGTGGCCAGACCGGCCGGGCGGCTGTTGCCGAGGCTCACTCGAACTAGACCCTGGATTACCGTGGTCGCCCTTGTTCGGCCCGTCCGCCATGAGCTCGCCTCTCACTCGGCCGCTGGCCGGCCGTCAGCCGGCCACCAACCAGTATGGCTGAACAGGGCACCCTGGTAGAGGCTCGCACCGTCCTTTTTTGGAAGAGCACCCCCGCCACTGCCGCCAGGTGGTGCATTCAGGCCGCAGCGCCACCCAGATCCAACAGCGGGCTCGGCACGCAGCGCCACCCACATCCGGCAATGGACTAGGTCTGCAGCGCCGGCGCCACCAGCTGTCACAGATCAACCCCACTTTGGCAGTGACCCCAGGCCCGACGGCCTCGGCCTCGGCGACAGCCACGATCCGCACTGACTCAGCCCGGGCCGCGGTCGCGAAATCCCCCCGCCTATTGCAGCGAATCCAAACCCGACAGCCTCGGCCGCGGCGGCCGCCCTATGCCAGTGCGCCGCGACCCTGGGGTTGCCACGGGACACAACTCCTTTAAGCCTGCCGTCGCCAGTTAGCGCCTAGTCGAACCGTTCGGGTGGCTTGGTCAGGGTTTGCCCGTGGGGTCCGGTCCAAATGGTCTGGCCGGTGGTGGGGTCGCGTCTGCCAGTCCAGTCTTGGTCGTGTCGCAACCGGTGATGCATCAGACAGACACAAACCAGGTTGCCAGCCCAAGTTTGTGCCCTGGACTCACGAAACAAGGAAAACGGTTCAAGATGGTCAAACTGGCAATCAGTCGCCGGGACAATGCAACCGGGCCAACGACAAGTCTGGTCTCTGATCATCAGCATCAACGCCAACCATCCGGACGGCAAACGACTATCAGACCAGGCCCGTTCGGCCGGCCAGGTGGCCGGGTCTTTCCAGTTCCAGGTGACCTTGGGCGGGATCAGTTTGCCGCCGGGCCGGGATGGTCTAGGCCCCAGGGCAACTAGCCGACCAGAGGCAGAGTCAATCACCATGGCCTGCCGGTGAGCCAGGGCAACCAGGCCGTCCAGGTCCGGGCCGGTCACGACCGACCCGCTGCCCACCATAAGGCCAGTCGATGAGCTGGCTGCCGGGCCACCAGAAGGGCCCGCCATTGCTCCAGGGCTGGGGTGGCTGGCCAGTTGCTGGTTGCCTGGCGAGTTGGCCAACCTCTTGCCATCCGGAGGCACGGCGAAACCAGACGACACCTCACCGTCGCCCAGACCCGGAGGATCCGCACGATCTGGACTAGCCGGCCCTTTGCCAACCGGCGGTCCGCTATCTCCAGTTCGGATTTCGCTTTCCAGTCTTACGGGATCCGCACCCGGGGGTCGGGGTCCTGGCCCTGGACCGGGAGGATGAGCCGGGTCGAGCTGGGCGGGGCCAATCTTGACTAGTAGCCGGCTTGTGCTGGTCGAGGTCAGGCGGCCGGGCGCAACCGGACCGAAGGCAGGGTCGGCCCTAGGCGGGCTGCCAATCACGGTTCCAGCCGCCGCTTCGGTCGCGTCCAGAACGTCGGCATCAACCATCACCAACAACCGGGCGTTTCGAGCAGTCGCACGCTGCCTGACAGCGGGCCTGACCTCGATCGGGGCGGCGACGCTGGCAGCGGCCAAATCGACCGGGTCGGCGGTCTCGCCGGGCTGGGCCCTGCTGACTGTGACGCCCGGTTGGGGTGACACGGCCGACAGGGTTTGGGAGACCGGAAGGGTGCGCGAGGTCGGCACGGTCTGGGAGGCGGCTTCGACCGGCAGCGTCCGGAAGACCTGGGCGGCTGGTTCGACTGGGGAGATCTGGCCGACTTGGGAGGCCTGGCCGGCGGGTTTGGCTTGGGAGGCCTGGTCGCCTCGGGAGGTTCGGTCGCCTTGGGAGCTCTGGTCGCCGTGGGAGGCCTGGTCGACTGGTTTGCCTTTGGAGGTCCGGCCGGTTTGGTCAGCTTGGTCAATCGCTTGGTGCAGGTAGTCGACCAACAGGTCAGCCTCGACGTTCGCCAAAGACCGGCCGGCGGCTGGTTGAGACCGGGCTTGACGGGCCA
>Ga0123356_10001309_pt1 | contig 27558 bp, 21 predicted proteins | sample TergutEmb28metaG_2_FD_92546 | JGI IMG/M metagenome (GOLD analysis project Ga0123356, IMG submission 92546) | Embiratermes neotenicus P3 segment gut microbial communities from Petit-Saut dam, French Guiana - Emb289 P3 | ecosystem: Host-associated > Arthropoda: Insects > Digestive system > Gut ...
GCAGTAAAGATCGTAACTTTGGCGTTCAAAGTATTCATGCGGTTTTACCCTGATGAAAACGTACAAATCGCCGGCAGGTCCGCCGTTGGGTCCTGCGTCTCCCTGTTTGGGAATAACTACACGCTTGCCGTTTTCTACGCCTGCCGGGATTGTTACCATGATTTTTTGGCGCTGTTTTTGTGTACCTGAGCCGCCGCAATCACGGCACGGTTTTTCAATTATCGAGCCTTCGCCGTGACATTGATGACAGGTTGTAGCGACAGAGAAAAATCCCTGGCTGTGTCTTACCTGCCCGGAGCCGCGGCATACAGGACATGTTTTTTTACTCGAACCGTCGGCAGTGCCGGCTCCCTTACAGGTTTTGCAAGATTCGTTATGTGAATATTGTATTTCTACTTTGGTTCCGAAGACCGCGTCTTTAAAAGGGATTTCTATATCGTAGCGAAGATTGGCTCCGCTGCGTACACCGCTGCCGCCTCTGCTGCTTCTTCCAAAACTGCCGCCGAAAAAACTTTCAAAGATGTTGCTAAAGCCGCCTTCGCCAAAGATATCTTCAAAGCCCCGGAAGTTGCTAAAGTCGTGGCCGCCGCCCATGCCTTCTACACCGGCAAAACCGAATTGATCGTAGGCGGCTTTTTTCTGATCGTCCGCAAGAACATCGTATGCTTCGGTTGCTTCTTTAAATTTTTCTTCGGCTTGTTTGTCGCCCGGGTTTTTGTCGGGGTGGTATTGCAAAGCGAGTTTACGATACGCCTTTTTAATTTCGTCTTTTGAGGAATTTTTTTGTACACCTAAAACATCGTAGTAATCACGCTTTGCCATTTATATACCTTACTTCTTGTCGTCGTCGTTTACAACTTCGTAATCGGCGTCTTCTGCGCCTTTAGTGTTGTTGGAGTTATCGCCGCCGGATGTTTCGCCGCCCATGTTGGAAGGATCAAAACCCTGTCCGCCCATACTCGAAGGATCAAAACCCTGACCTCCGCCTTGTCCTTGCGCACCTTGTTGTTTGTAAATCTCTTCGGCGATTTTATAAGAAACTTGTTTGAGTGTTTCTGTTTTGTCTTTAATGACTTGAAGATCGCCGCCTTCCAAAGCTCTGCGTAATTCCGCGATGGCTTCTTCTGTTTTGGATTTGTCTTCTGCGCTTACTTTGTCGCCAAGGTCTTTAATATTTTTCTCGGTGCTGTAAATCATCGAGTCTGCTTCGTTGCGTACTTCGGCTTTTTCACGCTCTTTTTTATCTTCCTCGGCGTGAAGTTCCGCTTCTTTTACCATGCGGTCGATGTCAGAGTCGCTTAAACCGCTGGAGCTTTCGATGCGGATTTTTTGCTCCTTGCCAGTGCCAAGATCTTTTGCGCTGACGTGAACAATGCCGTTCGCATCGATGTCAAAAGTAACTTCGATTTGCGGAACTCCGCGCGGAGCGGGAGGTATGCCGACAAGATCAAAGCGACCCAATGTGCGGTTTTGTGTTGCCATTTCACGCTCGCCCTGTAAAACATGAATTGAAACGGCAGTCTGTCCGTCAGCCGCTGTGGAATAGATTTGGCTTTTGCGTGTCGGAATCGTTGTGTTACGTGTAATAAGTTTTGATGTAACTCCTCCAAGTGTTTCGATGCCGAGCGAAAGCGGAGTGACATCAAGCAAAAGCACGTCTTTAACATCGCCGCCAAGAATACCGCCCTGAATCGCAGCGCCTACTGCGACAGCTTCGTCGGGGTTTACACCTTTGTTGGGTTCTTTTTTGAATAAATCTTTAACAATCTGCTGTACGGCAGGAATACGTGTCGAGCCGCCGACAAGAATAATTTCGTCAATTTGATCCGCAGAAAGTCCTGCGTCTTTTAACGCTTTAATACACGGGTCTTTTGAACGTTCAAGAAGGTCTTCTACCATCTGTTCAAACTTCGCTCTTGTAAGCGATTTTTGTAAGTGTTTAGGACCGCTTTGGTCGGCTGTAATAAACGGAAGATTAATTTCTGTTGACTGCATCGAAGATAATTCGATCTTCGCTTTTTCCGCCGATTCACGCAGACGCTGAAGCGCCATACGATCCTGCCCAAGATCAATTCCTGTGTCTTTTTTAAACTCGGCAATTAACCATTCCATGACACGGCGGTCAAAATCATCACCGCCAAGATGCGTGTCGCCGTTAGTCGCTTTAACTTCAAAAACACCGTCACCAAGTTCCAAAATTGAAACGTCGAAAGTGCCGCCGCCAAGATCGTAAACAGCAATTATTTTATCTTTTTTGGAATCTTTGTTAAAACCAAAAGCAAGTGAGGCGGCAGTCGGCTCATTAATAATTCTTTTTACATCGAGCCCTGCGATTTTGCCTGCGTCTTTGGTTGCCTGACGCTGCGCATCGTTAAAATATGCAGGAACTGTAATTACAGCTTCTGTTACAGATTCGCCAAGGTAATCTTCGGCTGTCTGTTTCATTTTCTGCAATACAAAGGCAGAAATTTCCTGAGGTGAATATTTTTTGCCGTCTATATCAATGCGGACATCATCACCTTGTTCCGCTATGCGGTATGGAACAAGTTTCATTTCGTTAGAAACTTCCGAATAACGCCGTCCCATAAAACGTTTGATGGAAAAGACGGTGTTTTCAGGATTGGTGATCATCTGGTTTTTCGCAGGCGCGCCGACAATTCTTTCACCCTTGTTTGTAAAACCTACTATAGAAGGGGTAGTGCGTCCGCCTTCGGAACTTTGAATAACAATAGGTTCTCCGCCTTCAAGAACTGAAACGCACGAGTTTGTTGTTCCTAAATCGATACCAATGATTTTTCCCATAATATTAACTCCTATTTAAGCGGCGGACTCGCCGCTGATTTTAATCGAACGTTAACACGTAGTGTTAACGATATCTCCTATTTATATATTTTATTAGCCGTTTTCCGGCATTAGTACTTTTACTTTTGCGGCTCTTATTACCCTTTCTTTAAGGTAATAACCTTTTTCAAAATCTTCCTGTACGATAGCTTCATTTACATCTGCTGATTTTTCCATCATAAGCGCTTCGTGCAAGTTTGGATCGAAAAGCTCGCCTGCCGAATTAAATCTTTTAAGACCCCATTTGGCTTCAAGCTGGCTTACAAATCTTTTTTCGATCATTTTAACGCCTTCCAAAAAACCGGAATAATCTGACGTGCCTGTTTGTAAGCCGTTTTCTCCGGCTTGTATTGCGCGCTCAAAATCATCGATTATTGGAATTATATCCAAAAGAAGGCTTTGGTTGGCATATTCAATCGAGCTTTGTTTTTCCTGGTTCATGCGCTTACGGAAGTTTTCAAACTCCGCGGCTTTTCTTAAAAACTGGTCATGGGTTTCAGCCAGCCCGGCTTCAAGCTGCGCAATTTTTTCTTCTGCCGTAAGTTCCTGGTTCACTTCATCCATTTTTGGCTCAGTTTGGTTTTCTTGAGGAGTTTGACCGGCATCAATATCAGCCTTTTGTATATCCGGCTGCCCGGTTTGAGATTCTTGTTTTGACATTACAGCTTCCCGGTAATCATTTAGCTAAATTTAGGGAAAATCCCCACCTATATATAGAAAATACAAAAAATTATCGTTTCGGTCAAGGAAATTCGGCGCAAAAACGTAAAAAACGGCATGATTTTCTGTAATTATGGTTGTTTCTTTAGATTTTCGATTAAATGTTCATACTCTAATAGCTTAAATTGAGTTTCTACCCTTTTTTTTACGATAAATTTATTAAACGGCTTTGTAATATAATCTGCCGCGCCTAAAGATAAACCTTTTTCTTCATTATCAGAACTTGTTAATCCTGTAACAAAAATTACAGGTATCTTACTTGTTAATTTAGAATCCTTTAATTTACTGATAACTTCAAATCCGCTTATATCCGGCATGATAATATCAAGTAAAATTAAATCCGGTATATGTTTTTCAGCAGCTTCAATTCCGGATTGTCCGTCTGCTGCTATAATAATTTCAAACTCAGGTTTTAAAAATTGCGCTAATGCCATGATGTTCATTTTTTCATCATCAATAATTAGAATTTTATTATTACTCACATCATCCTCCGTTTAATTTCAGCCAGAGTTTGACGGGCTTGTTTAAATTTTAAATTCTCCACCTGATATAACAGTTCATCTGTTCCGGGAATCATGGTTAAATCATTAACAAGGTTTAAACAGTCAAAACTGTCGGAGGCAAGCAAAGTATCCAGAGTATTCAGTATTTCCAGCGCTTTTTCATCATCAATAAAATCAGGCTGCATACTTTCGATTTTACTCATGTATTCTTCTATAATTGGTTTAAATTCATCTAGTGCTTTATTTAATTCATTTTCCAGTCTGTCAAGTAAATCATTATAATGTTCTTTATAATTTGATGAAATTGCCTGTTCAAGCATCTTCGCTGTTTCGGCAAGTATATTCATTCCTACAAGACCTGAAACTCCTTTTAATGTATGCGAAATCCTGTGCGCAAGTTTTAAATCACCTGTATCTATGGCGTTTTTAATTTCACTTATTGTAGTTTGATTTCCTTTTACAAAAGCAGCTATCAATTCAAACCTGAGATCTTCTTCTACGGAAGAATCAACTTCAGTTTTTACTGCGACCATACTTACAGGTTTTAAATATTTTAAAAGACATGACCATAATTCATGCGCGACAAACGGTTTGGCAAGACAATCGCACATACCCGCTTCAAAATATGTTTCTCTGTCATTTGCCATAATGTTAGCTGTCAACGCGATAATTGGAATTTTAACGCCCAGTTCAGCAAGTTTTTTTGATGCGTCAAGACCGTCCATTTCCGGCATGTGAATATCCATAAATATTAAATCAAACTGTTTTTTATTGTTTTTTATTCTGTCTTTAACATAATCTACGCCGATTTTACCGTTTTCAGCGACAACCGTTTTTATTCCAACTTTGGACAGATGATCACTTATTACCATTTGGTTTAATGAATTATCTTCGCATACAAGTATTTCCGCTTCAAAAACAGGTTTATCGTTTACATTAATTACATTGCTTAAATGAGAAGAATCTTTAGTTATATCAATTGTATCAAAAGTTATATCAAAACTAAACTTGCTGCCTAATCCTATATTACTTTCAACTTCCAGTTTGCTGCCCATAAGTTTAATAAAACTGTTTGTAATGGTAAGACCTAGCCCAGTCCCTCCGTATTTACGGGTTGTACTTGAGTCTGCCTGAACAAACGGCTGGAAAATTCTTTCTATTTGTTCTTCGGTCATTCCAATGCCTGAATCTTTTACTTCAAAGTGCATTGTTACGGTATTTTCGGTTCTTTCAGTAATTGCAGATAACAGTTTAATTGTTCCGTTATTAGTGAATTTGACAGCGTTTGAAAGCAGATTTAAAAGAATTTGGCGCAGCCTTGTCGAATCGCCGAGCAGCATTCTGTCGATTGAAGGTTCTGCGTAACAGAATAATGTTAAACCTTTTTCACGGGCTTTGGGAGATGCGATCATTCTGCATAGTTTAAAAACTTCGCTTACATCGAAAGGAATTTTTTCCAGTTCCATTTTTCCGGCTTCAATTTTAGATACATCGAGTATATCGTTAATTATCATTAAAAGGCTTTCTGCGCTGGTTTTTATTTTTGACAAATAGTTTCTGGTTTTTATCGGAATATTATCATCGAGTGCAAGCTCTGAAAATCCTATAATGCCGTGCATCGGTGTTCTTATTTCGTGGCTCATACTTGCAAGAAAAACGGATTTCATGCGAGATGTTTCTTCGGCTTTAATTTTTTCTTCTGTAATTAATTTGATGTCGGTAATATCAAACGAATATTGAAGATGCACCATTTTTCCGCCAAGCCATTCTATATAACAGTCAGTATTGTGATAATACTTTTTGGTTACTGTATTAAACTCTTCCCATTGAACCTGGACATCAGGATTTTTATTTAATTGAAAGCACGGACAGAAATCACACATTTCGGTAAATCCGTCCTGCAATACTTCATAACAATGCCGCCCGATTGCTTCATCTGTAATGCCAAACGATTTTTTCAGTTTTTCATTTATAAAAAGCAATTCACCTGTTTCAGGAACACTGACATAAATAATAGCATTAATGCCGTTTAACATATTTTGAAGAACACGAAGCGAATTATTGGATTCATCCATAGCGCCTTCGATACGTTCGGACATATGGTTTAATGTGTCTTTTAGAATGGAATATTCGTCTTTATATTCGCCTGTAATTCTGACGCTATAATCACCTCTTGCTATTTTATCCGCGCTTTCGGTAAAATCGGCTAACGGTTTTGTAAATATGTTGATTAATATAAAAAGGATTGATGTTATTATTATTACGATAAATATACTGATTGATATAATAATAAATAATATCTTTGTTCCGCTTGCGTTTATCTCCGAAACGGGAGCCACAACAGATAATCCAAAAAATCTGTCAAGCAAGGGAACATGAATCATAAAAGTCCCGGCTAAAGATTTTTTTCCGTTAATTATGGAAGTAGTATCATGAAAAACAGTTTTTTCAGTAATAGAAGGCAAAGAGTGTATTAATCCGGCTTCTTCGCGGGTTTTACCTATATCTGAAAAAATAGGGCTGTATATTACGCGGTTATTATCATTTGAAATAAGCATATAACCTGTTTCAAAAATCTGTTCTTCCCTGAGTTCTGCGTAAATATCCATAAGATGAATATCAGCTGTAACAGCTCCGATAAAGTTCCCATTTTTATCCCGCACCGGAAACAAAATCATAAACATAAATACTTCTTCACCGTTTATATTAAAAACCATAGGTTCTGTATAAACCGGAACATTAGAGTTTTTTAAATCAATGTAGTGCGTCAGAGCAAATTCTATATCGTTTTCTACAGCTTCAGGCAGGTAAGCTGTATTTCCGGCATTATCATTAAAATAAAAAAAACATATCCGCCCTGAAAGATTTGTTCCATACAGAGTACCTCTGTATTCGCTGTCTTTGCCGTCAAACATGTCAGGTTCAAAATAAATGCTGGAACTGTCAACATGATGATTTTTATCAAAGATTTCAAATAACATCTTTTGCAGCATTTCTCTGTCGCTAAAATCCCCGTCAGCCATAAATTCCATAATACTGGAAACTGCAGCTAAATATTCAATAGCGCCTATGATTTTACTTTCAAAGTTTCTTGTATGTTTTTTTACAATGCTGTCAAAATCCGCTCTCGCATAATTCAACTGTGACCTATATAAAGAAACAAAAAGAATAGAGCAAATAATAATAAAACTAATTACTACAGGAGATATAATATAAAAAATGGCTTTGGGTTTTGTACTCAAAAAAGTCTTTATTTTTGCCACTTTTTACTCCTTTTAATAAACTTACTATAATTAATATAATAGTTTTATCAAGTGACGGCAATTGTTTAAATTAATATTTATGTATATAATAAAACTACCATGTCAGACGATATTAAAAACATTGTAAAAAATCTGCATCCTTTGGAAGTTAAAATTCTATTATTTTACAAAAAAATGGATGAATTAACTATCGAAAAGGTTGAAAAAGATTTGGACTTTAAACCCGGTAATGGAAATCAGGCGCTTTCCTGGCTTACAGGAAAAAACCTTGTAAACGAAGTCAGGCGCGAATCTGCAGTTTATTATGAGATAACAGGGCTTGGACACGAATGGAAAGAAAAAGGAAGTCCAGAAGAAAGAATCCTTGAGTTAATACGGCAGAGAATTAAGCAGGCGGAAGAAAGACCGCGCCTTCCTGATATAGCGGAAATCCTTAAAATGGAAAATAAAGACATTGGCAGCGCGTTTGGAAGCCTTTCTAAACTCGGCGTACTTGCAATGGATGGTGAAAAAAAGGTAACAATAACACTTCCTCTTGAGCACCTTGATGATCCGTCAAAAAATCCGGTTCTTGCGCATTTTAAACTTATTAAAGGTTTATTGATAAAAGTTGTTACTAATAACGGGCTGCTTGCAGAGGCTTCTCTTGATGAAACCGAAAAGCAATTTATCCGCACTATTGCCAAAAAGCGTGGAGCCGCAGACGCGCCGTTCCGCCAAATTGACCGTGAAACTGTAGTGTTCAATTTAACTGACACCGCAATTGAAGCGGCAAAGGCTTTAAAAGAAGCGGGCATTACAGGAGAAGAAATCGGCACTCTTACTCAAATTATGCTCGAAGACGGCAGCTGGAAAGGTAAAACTTTCAGATCATATAATGTAAAAACACCGCCTGTGCGATTAACACCCGGGCGCAGTAACCCGTATGCGAAATTTCTGGAAAACGTAAAAGATAAACTGACTTCTCTTGGTTTTGAAGAATTTGACGGTACGTTAGTTGAAACCGAGTTCTGGAACTCTGACGCTCTTTTTATGCCGCAGTTTCATTCCGCCCGCGACATTCATGACGCATACAGTGTGGCAGGTGATAACCCCGACGGAGTCGCACGAGCAAAAAACATAGAAGATCCGTGGCTTTCCAATGTGGCAGCCGCTCATGAAAACGGCGGAACAACAGGCAGCCGCGGCTGGAATTACAGCTTTGACCGCAATTTTACAAAACGCCTTATCCTGCGCTCTCAAGGAACGGTACTTTCTGCAAAGCAGCTTCCAACGGCGAAAATCCCCGGTAAATATTTCGGCACTGCCCGGTGTTTCCGCTACGACCGTGTGGATGCAACTCACCTTCCTGACTTTTATCAGACCGAAGGCATCGTGTTAGGCGAAAATGTCAACCTGCGCACTCTTTTGGGAATGCTTGAAATGTTCGCATGTGAAGTTGCAGGAGCTAAAGAAGTAAGATATGTTCCTGGTTACTTTCCGTTTACAGAACCTTCTATAGAAGTACATATAAAACATCCCGTGCTCGGCTGGTTTGAACTTGGCGGTTCAGGCATTTTCCGCCCGGAAGTTACGGCATCCCTTGGGGTAGACGTACCTGTCGCAGCCTGGGGTATCGGTATCGACCGTATGGCATTAATGGCGCTTGGTTTAAATGACCTTCGTGAACTTTTTAGTTTTGACATTGAAAACGTAAGGTTAAGAAGAGCAAAAGCGTAAACCCGGGAGGGATTATGAAAATAATAAACAATTTTCTTTTTTCAGGAATTACAATAGTGGTTCTTTTATTTTGTATGTTTTTAACAAGCTGTAACCGCAGTTTAAAAGAGGATGATAATATGCCGGTAATCGCGCCTAATTTTCCATTTCCGCAAGGAAGCAATTCATTAGCTACTTATGCTGTACAGCCGATGCTGCCTTCGGATTGTGCTTTAGCACAGCAGAAAATGATCAGTCTTTTAAAAGATATTCTTAATAACAATTTAATATTCGATTCAAGATCACCTTTAAACAGAAGCGGTTTTCGCATTGTGTTGGAACATCATACTAGTTACCCGATGACAGGTCACAGAGCAAGCGAACATATTCATGAAGAACACATCACTGTTTCAGAATCTATGGGTTACGGCATGATAATCCTGGCTTATATGGCAGGCTGCGAAGAAGAGCTTACAACGGCAGGTCATACATGGAGATTCGGAGCGAAAAATTTAAAAGATTATTACGATGGTATGCTGCGTACTGTTTTGGCATTTAAAAGCCCTGTTTTTGCCGAAGGCAGAAGATCGGGACAACATAGTTGGGAATTATTCGGTTTTAATACTGGAACGAATGAAACAAAGTTTACAGTTAACAATGATCAAAATGTCAGGACAAAAGGATTCAGGTTTTATGAAAACAGTGTTTTAAGCGCAAAGGTAGCTCCGTTTGCAAATACACCAGGCGGCGATCCAAACGGCGGAAGCGGAATGACAGGTTATAATAATTCAGGCACTTCAAGCGCGACAGACGGCGACATGGATATTATTTATTCGTTAATCGTAGCCGATAGGCAATGGGGAAGCGACGGAGAGTTTAATTACAGAGAAATCGCGCTTACAATGCTGGAAGGTTTTTGGAGATCGATAATACACGTAGAATACAGAACTCTTCATTTAGGTGATTGGGCATGGAAGGATAGTTTTACAGCCGGAAGATCACTAAACAACGGGACGCGCCCTTCTGATTTTATTTTAAGCCACTTACGCGCGTACAAGGTTTTTGATACAGAACGCAATTGGCAGGAAGTAATAGATGCTACATTAAATGTTATTTCTGATATTCGTGACGGTCTTCATTCTGCAGGAAACCCAAATAATGGTTTACTTCCCGACTTTGCTTTAAAGACATCAGTTTCTGACAGATGGACTGCCGCTCCTGCTAATTTCCTGGAAGGCAGTAATGACGGCAGATACAGCTGGAACTCCTGCCGCACTCCCTGGCGTCTTGGCACTGATTATTTGCTTTACGGTGACACTCCAATGACAGGAAATCTTCCTGATCCTTCCTTATTTACATACAGCATAAAACCATTAGACGATTTTGCCAAAACCCGTGTCGGCAGTACAAGAAGCACTATGGCAGGATTGGGAGCAAATTATAATCTGCACGAAGCGATTTCCAATTCTTCTCAGGGAGCCAATGCCGGCTTTGCAGTTCCATTTCTTTTAACCGCGGCATCAGTACAAGATGAACAAGAATGGGTAGACGCTTTTTGGAAATATCCGGGGATTTCAAATTTTAATAATAACTGGTACGCAGATTATTATAAATTGATTGTGATGATTACAGCATCGGGCAATTACTGGAAACCTGAAACTATGCGGTGAAATAACAGTAAAATAATTATAGCTCCTCCATCGCTAACGTTGTAATGTAACAATTTTATATAATTAAAAAAGGTGATCTGCAAAAATCCTTGCCAGCTAAGGATGGCAGAAATCCCGAAATTCCTTTATAGCTCATCCAGCAATTCGTCATGAATTATTTATTTAATCAAAATTTTTACTATATTTGTATTATGAAGGGTGCTGGATTGCCTTACACAACTGCCATGATCGCAGCCATAGACGCTGTCAAGTCTTTTTGCTGTTCACCTTATTTATAGATATAAACTGCTATATTTATACCACCGTTTAAATGTAGCAGTTTGTTGTTTTCAGGATAATCCTATAATACATGATTTTAGCTTATTTCTTTCGATATATGCAAGTTAAAAACGACCATTTTTTCATTTTTTTAACACTTTATTAAAATTGTATTTTGCTACATTTAAACGGTGGTTTATTTGCAGCAATAGGAGTGGGTTATGAAAAATTTAATTAAGTTTTTATCAGGCTTGGTAATGATGGTTGTTATTGGATTAATATTAACAACTTGCGATGAAGGCAGCGGAAATCCTGCTTGTACTCATGATTGGGGAGAATTTGTTAAAATTTCTGATCCGTCATTTATATCAAGAGGTATTGAAACTGCAAGCTGCAAAGTTACAGGCTGCATTGCAACTAAAAATAATTATTTCGGCGAACAACAGAAAATAATGAACAACAGCGACTGGAACGCTGCCCGTGCTTTAATAACAAAAGCAGGAGAATATACCCTGGTAATTGGAAGCAATTTCAGTGTATCCGGTTCTACAGCTTTTACATTCGGCTCTATAACAAATATTTCTGTGACAATACTTGGAAATAATTATACGATGACTCTTTCGAGCGTTGGTAATATGCTTAGGATAAATGCGAATCAAACAGTTACTATGGATGATTTAAAATTTGCAGGGTTTACTTCTAATAATGCTTCTGTTGTTGATGTACAAAATAATAATGTTACATTCATTATGAAGGGTAATTCCTCGATATCTGGAAATACTAGATCGTCTTCATCAACTTGGGGTGTAGGAGGTTGGTTCTGCAGTGGAGTTTTATTCAACAGTACTGATGGAACATTTATCATGCAAGATAACGCATCAATTTCAAATAATATTATGAATATGACTATCGGAAATTATGAACCTCCAATGGTTTCAATTGTTTATTGTGCTGGTGGAGTGCATATTCAAAGAGGTAACTTTATTATGAGAAATAATACATCAATTTTTGGTAATATTATTAATTGTTCAAGAGCACCTGATTCTGGCTCTTTAATTGGTGGTGGCGTGGTACTTTATTCTGGCACATTCCGTTTCATAGGCGGGATAATTTACGGTAATGACGCTTCTCCTTCCTCTCTTCGTAATACTACCAACTTTGGAAGCGCTGCTTTCGCTAGACAAGGAACGGCGACATACGGAGGTGTTAACGGAACAAGTTTTAATCTTGCTTCCAGTAGTAATACAATATCAGTACCTTAACTGTTGCCAGGCATAGTATCTGTCACTTTTTAAAGTATTATAAGGCAGGAGCGCAGAACCCCTTAAAGCGTCTATAGCAGAAATGTATGCTTGTATAATTCTTATACGGGCGTGAGCGAAAATCCACGTCGGCGACATACGGCGTGGATCGGGATGCAGCCACGCCAAAGCGTGCGTTAACTAATGCCACGACCGTCCGGAGCCGGTGGGGAGGTTTCGCTTACGCCACTTTAAAGAAATTAACAGGAAAGGATTTTTGCAGCTCGCTTTTATAAATTTTTTTTGAACAGCAGCATGAACCAATTGATCATTTCCCAAAAACCTGTTAATAATTTTTTTGAATATGCAAAAGAACATATTAATTAAAAATTTAACCTCGGAAGAACAGGAAGTATTTGATTTACTCATCGAAAATTTTTCTGCAAAAGAAATTGCCGCTAAACTAAATAAAAGTCATCATACTGTCGACTATCATCGCAGAAAATTGTATCGCAAATTGGGTGTCCACAGCATTAATGAACTTACAGAAAAGTATAATAACGCCCAACCGGAAAACATGATTGTTGTAAGTAATCAGCCGTCACAAAATATTTTACAAAGGGTTTGGCAATTCCCGGAAAACAGAAAAAGTAAACGGTTTTTATTTATTACTGCCAGCATTTTATTAATTATTGTTTCGATTTTATCTATCAGGCTTTTTTTGCCTGATAATACCGATCCTAAACTGCCGTATCAATGGTATATATTATCCCGTCATGGCGGATGGCGTACAAAAATAAATGCTGCCAACCAGGAGATAATTTCCGGATCTTCAGCAAGTTTTCAAATAGGAAGAGAGATTATAAATAAACGGCAAAAGTATGTTTTAACTTTACATTCATATCTGATTGAATACCCCGACTGGAAGGTTGCGGATTTTTATACACAGAATAATTTTATTATCAATTTGTTAAAAGAAGGTTCCGGTTTAAGATTTAAAGTTCTGGCTGATGCCGGAATGGGCTGGCAAGTAACTCTTTGGACAAATCATGAACGGTTATTGGGTCTTGATGATCATGTGTGCTGGGATTATCCGTTGTTTACCGTAGAAAATCAAATTGTAGATTTTGACATTCCGCTTGCGGATTTTATACAACCTACGCATCAGGTGCAGTTTCCGTTTGATGAAAATATGATACACAGCCTTGTAATACAGCGAAACTCTCAAGATACTGCGATTTCGGGGTATTCTACCATCAAAATTTTTGATTTTGAGATATATTAAGCAGCTACACAAAAACTACGTAACCTTATTACTACATTTGACTCATTACGTGATGACTACGTAACAACTACGTAAAGAATTTATTTCTTTTTTTTATTTTCACATTAAAATAATGTAAAGCAAATTAAACGGGGGGTCTTATGTCAGGTTTTAATAAAAAGGAGTATATTTTGAAAGAGAAAAAAAGCAAGTTTGCAAAAAGAATAGTTTACGTTTTTTTTACGCTGGTTTTCATTATGGTCATTTCTGGAGCATGCAGCGGCAAAGCCGTAGGAATAAATAATTATCCAATGAATTACAGCATTGCTTACTTTAATAATTTAGGATATTTAAACGCACCTACTGTTGGCGATTTATTTGGTTCTAATGTACAATTCGCAACATCATTTAATAATATTCCTACAGAAATAACATTAGAATCAACTTCGGTAAACAAAGACGAATTTTCTGCAACAATTTTAATGACGTTAATTCTTACGGAAACAAATGAAAAAAGAGATGCATTCCGAATGCAAGTAAGATTTAACGCAGATAGTTTTGCAGAAAAAAGTTATGTCAAATATATAAAAGTTGTCAGCCTTATTTCAGGACAAACTACTGAATTATTATCTGATGGCAGCGAAATGGAAAATGCGCATATTCTTGGCTTTTTTGTAGAAATGATGGGTTTATTTTGGGATACATCAAAATTTAAATAAAATAAATCGTAAAGAATGCCGGTCACCTGTTTCGAACAAATTAAAAGGAGTTTATTTTGAAAAAGGTTATATTTCTTGCCAATAAAATAATTATTGGATTTGTATTATTTGTTTCTGTTTTAGGAAATGTCGAAGCACAAAATGTGACTCCTAATAATGAAATAGATTTTCGAGTAACGCTTACCGCTGATAACGCTGGAGTTGTGATTGTTGGATATAATGGTACAAGAGTGAATGTCGTTATCCCGGATACAATCCAGGGAATGCCTGTCAGAGAAATTGGTAATAATGCGTTCAGGGCTAACAGAAACATTACCAGTGTGGTAATACCCGAAGGAGTTACTATAATTGGCAGTTTTTCCTTTGGTGAAGATTTTTTTGGAAGACATAGCTGTGAGAAACTCAGTTCTGTAAGCCTCCCCAGCACTCTTACTCATATAGGGCAAGGAGCATTTTCTGGTTGTACTGCATTGACAGTTATTATTCTTCCTGCAGGTTTAAAAGATATAGGCAGCCAAGCTTTTAGTGGAACAGGTCTTACATCATTCCCCAATTGGCCATCCGAAGTTACTGTTATCAGAGAAAGTGTTTTTCGTAACTCAAAATTACGCGGAAATGTAATAATCCCAGAAGGTGTAATTGAAATAGATTCTTACGCTTTTATGAGCTGTAAGGATATAACTGGTATTACATTTCCATCAACAATCAGAACCATTAAAGCTCAAGCGTTTGATTTTTGTTCTTTATTAGCAAATGTTTCTATCCCGGAATCTGTAGTAAATATCAGTTTTAATTCTTCAAGTGGTTTTAGAGATTCAAATATGGATCTTGGAAGTCAGGCAGCTTTGCGAAGAGTTGGATACAGAGGCAGTTTTTAATAAAAAATAGACGTTGATAAAAAATGGAGAACGTATGTTCTTACTTTTTATAGTAACCATGAAGTAATATTAAGAAAAAAATAGATACTCCTTTGTCTTTTGTGTGAGGGAATTCATTCGATTTTTTCACACAGAAGAAAGGTGAGAAAATAGAAAAAATTAACGAAACCAATAAATGGAGATGTTTTCTTTCTTAGTAACAGCTTCAAGTTCATGGTGATCAGATGTAACGAATTGACCACCAAGTTCAATTGCTGTAGCAATTCCAATACAATCAGCAAGCGACACTTTATATTCGCTCTTTAAACGAGCAGCTTCTAAAAAAACCTGATCAGAGATTGTACTTACAATTTTTATAGAGTAATGTTGAACCATATCAAGTACAATTTGTGCAATATCACTATTTCTGTCACGTAATTCGCCGTAATATACTTCAAGAAGATTTATTATACTCATTGAAATAGAAACATTATTAGAAGACTGTTTAATAATTTCTTCTATTGTATCTGCCCCTTCTTCATCATTGAGAAAGGCAAGAAGAGCGCAGGCATCAAGAATATAATGCATTATATTAGTTTCCGTAATTCATTGCTGCGGCGATTATCAATTGTGTCTTCAAGAATTTTGTCTTCATTCTGCATTTCTCTCAGGCGTTCGATACTTATACCTTTACCCTTTAATATTCCTCTAAACGATTTAACTTGAGGATCAATAACATTTTGATTTTCAAATACAGTGGGAATAGCTATAGAAACTTGTGCCTTAACACCGGTTGGGACAGAACGAGGTAAATCGAGAAAAATACGATAATCAGCTGGAATTTCTACAGTTTGTGTAATAGTCATACTAAGAATATATCATAGATAAAAGAAAACTTCAAGTTTTTTGTGCTCCTGTACCTTTAGTATAGAAAATAGACACATTTCCTTATTTCTAAATATTTTCATTTTTTCTCATTCTCGGTCAAACACTTCAGGTTTGGCTCTTTTAAGGAATGGATTTAATGTCCGCTCACGCGGACTACGAGTCATGCGCCATGCATATCCGCGCCATATATAGGTGACGGATTTTTATCTGTCGGGAATACTAGGAAAGACTTTAGTGCCAGGCGCTATTTTAAATAATTTGGAGGCAGAAGCGTATAAACCTTGACGGCATCTATAGCTGTTTATATTTACATAAGGTGAACAGCAAAAAGACTTGACAGCGTCTATGGCTGCGATAAAAGCAGTCGTGGAAAGGGATCCATCACTCTAAGTTTTGATAAAATATTAATTCTTTGTTTAAACAATAAACCACTACGAATTGATGGACGAGCTATATAGTTTTATTTCCAATTCTGCCATTCTAGCCGACAGGAATATGCGAACCTGCCTTTTTATATTTTTTGAACAGCAGCATGAACCAATGGATTATTATTTATTATTAAAATCTGAAGTAAGCGTAAGACAATCGATAATAACATCGTGTTTTGGAATGCCGTAAGAAGCGGCTGTATTAATTATTTTTTCGGCGATTTTTAAACGTTCTTCTGCAGTTTTTGGATTGCCATTTTGATCTATTGTTAATCCAATTACCGCGGCTCCGTATTTTTTTACAATAGGAAGAATAGTATGCAAAGAAGAGTCATCTCCGTTAACAGAGTTAACGATTGCCTTTCCGTTGTAAGCTCTTAAACCTGCTTCTATAACTTCTGGTTTTGTTGATTCTATTTGTAACGGTACAGAAACCACAGCCTGAATGTTTTTAATTACATCGATCATGATTTTTTCTTCGTCGATTTTCGGCATGCCGGTATTTACATCCAGTATGTCCGCGCCGGATTCGGTCTGTTCGATTGCCTGCGAAACGATATAATCCATGTCATTTTCTAGTATCGCGGTTTGAAACCTTTCTTTACCTGCGGGGTTTATGCACTCTCCTATGTTCTTTACCTGGTCGATTAATACTGTTTTAGAAGCCGAACAAACCGCGCTAAAATCCAAAGGTTTGCGTTTAACGGGCTTTTTTTCTTTGGCTAAAATAGCAAGTTTTTCTATAAATTCGGGTGTAGTGCCGCAGCATCCGCCAATTACAGAAATACCCAAATCTAAAATACAGTTCATGTTATCTGCAAATTCTCCAGGATCAATATCAAACACCGCTTGACCATTTATAAACTTCGGTAAACCGGCGTTGGGTTTTATAACAATGGGTAAATTCGTCCATTTAATAAGTTCTTGCGCCATTTCATACATTTCTTTTGGTCCAAAAGAACAATTTATTCCGATAAAATCGACGCCCAATCCCTGCAGGGTAAGAGCCGCAGAAGAAATACTTACACCCACAAATGTGCGTTTGTTTTTTTCAAATGACATTGTACAGAATACAGGAAGAGAGGTATTTTCTTTTGCGGCAAGTACTGCGCATTTGGCTTCATATAAATCGGTCATTGTTTCGATGTATATAACGTCAGCGCCTTCTTTAACTCCTGTTAAAACTTGCTGCGCGAATAGTTCATACGCTTCGTCAAATTTGAGCGTTCCCATAGGTTCTAAAAGTTCGCCGATAGGACCAATGTCAAGCGCGGTGTAAATATTAGATGCTGCGCTTTTTGCTACGGCACTTTTTGCAGCATCTACCGCTCTTTTTATAACTTCATCCGAATCAAGATCGCGCAATTTTCGTTTATTCGCGCCAAATGTATTTGTCAGTATCATATTTGATCCGGCTTGCAAATACGACATATGCACTTGTTTTACAATTTCGCTTTGACTAATGTTAAAAAATTCGGGAGATTCTCCCATTTTTAATCCATATTTTTGAAGCTGTGTTCCCATCGCGCCGTCTAACACTAAAATATTTTCTTCGGCAAACTCTTTTAAATTCATTTTTCGATCCCCATTACCGCCGTTAAAATTTGTTCATTTATTTTTTCCTTTCTTAAAAACTCATCAGCTTCTAATACAATATTATCCAACTCGATGCAGTAAACCGCACCTGCCTTGTTTGCCCTTGTTACATTTTGTCCTTGTTCGTCTTTAATCGATTTAACAATAAAGCTGCGATTATGATTTTTACCGGGCGATAAAATTTCAAGCTCGTCTCCTTCGTTGAAAACATTGCGCTGAAGAACCTTATTACCTCCAAGGCACATACCAACAACATCATGTGTCGAAATCTGGTTTGTATGTTCTATAAATAAATTATCAGATTTTTCAAAAACAAATCCGGTTGTGTAGGGTCTGTGCGAAATTTTTTCTATTTCTTTTTGATAATCAAATTTTTTTCCTTCTGTTTCTTTGTTTAAAGCATGTCTGTAAGTATTCACTGCCGCGGCAACATAATAATCGGATTTCATCCGTCCTTCGATTTTAAAACTTGTCACTCCGCATTTTTTTAATTCGTATAAATGATTAATAAGACAAAGGTCTTTACTATTCATGATGTAAGTGCCGTTCGCATCTTCTTCAATATCCCAGTACTGTGAAGGTCTTTTTTCCTCTTTCATTGACGCTGTCATAAAATATTTATAACGGCAAGGCTGCGAACATTCGCCGCGGTTTGCTTCACGGTCTGTCATGTAATTAGAGATCATACATCTGCCTGAATAACTAACGCACATTGCCCCGTGTACAAATATTTCTATTTCACATTTACTTCCGCATTCGTTTTTTAAATGATCGGCTATTTCCTTTATTTCGGTATTGCTGCATTCCCGTGCCAAAATAATACGTTTAGCTCCAAGTTTTACATATTCCTGCGCGGTAAATTTATTTATTACATTAGCCTGAGTTGAGATATGTACATCTAAAGATGTATTTTCCCGAACCAGCTTTAAAACGCCAAGATCGGATACAATTACTGCATCAACACCAATTTCCTGCAGCCATTTTACATAGGTTTTTATTTCATCAAAATCAGCGTTGCGTGCAAATATATTTACCGTGATATAAATCTTTTTACCGTGAGAATGAGCGTAAGAAACAGCTTCCTTTAAACAATCATTTTCAATAGCTGCCGCTGCCCGCAGTCCAAATCTGCCTCCCAAATAAACAGCGTCAGCGCCGTATTTAACAGCAAGATGCAGTTTATTCATATCCCCTGCGGGAGCTAATAGTTCGGCATTCATCATACGGATTATTGTATAATATAAATACTTTATTGTATAATAGGTATTAATGAAAAAAATAATATTAAGCTGTTTAATCATTTCTTTATTATTTTTCGGCTGCAGCGGAAAAAATGATAGCGAAGAAAAAATCGATGATATTCCGGATGGAATAACAGATTATTTTGACGATCATATAATAACACCGCAAGACGGTAATTTCGGTCAAACGGAAATAATCAGAATTTATCATTATCACGAAAGCCTTACCAATAGTGATTTTACTTATCAAACTGTCGAATTACCCGGCAATAATTTTCTTGCAAATGCGATTAACTATTTAAACACAAATACAGGGCTTAGGGTTAAAAATATATGGTACGAAGGAACAAGATTGCTTGTAGATTTTGATCCGGTTATGATAAGTAGATTTGAAGGTCAGGGAACTAGCGGAGCTTTTCAATTATCCAACGAAATATTCCGCTGTTTTTCCAGTTTTCCTAATGTAAAGGAAATGAAGTTTTTATTTGACGGCAAAGAAGATCTAATGGGAGATCATTTTTCTTTTCAAGGAATTTACCCTGCGGGCAGTTTCATTCGGATTGATTCCGGAGCTGAAGAACCCAATATAATAGGTTTGTGGGAAAGGGAAAATGACAGCTTCCATATCTATAATTTTTTAGCGGATAACACATACAAAGAAGGCAGAAAAGAGTCTTCCTGGGACAGAATTGGCAGATGGGATTTATACGGAAGAGTGCTTACAATAACAATAGAAAGCGGCGCGTATCACGTACTGGAAGTTCCAATAATTGAAAGATACAACATAACAATTGTACACGAAGACATGTTTTTTTGGCTTGATAAAATGGAAGAAATAATATTCATTAGAAGTGATTATATTCAATAGGGATATGGTGTCAGGCGCTGATTTGAGTGTATAATAATCTTTATGAAACCCAAAAACATCATGCCTCTTGAACGGCTTGGTTATGATTTTATACCGGCTGATTATCTGCCGCCCGGTGCGGATGAATACTGGCTGCGTAATGCGCAGCAGGCGGAGCTTTTTTATAAAAAACCTGAAGATTGGCGGAAATTAAAACCCGATGAAATAGAAACTTTATTAAAAAATAGAAATTATTGCGGTGATTGGGATAATTTTCTTGTAAGTGATCCTTTTGAACCATCATTAATCTGCGATTCCTACTTTTACGGTCTTGTACGAATAGGCTCCTTGCAAAAAGTTGTTTTAAGACATCATGATTTTTGTATACCTTCCGGTATTCGTAACAGTACTATAATTTCCTGTGATATTGGCTGCGATACGGCAATTCAAAATTGCGCTTTTATTTCCCATTACATCGTTGGGAATAATTGTATTCTTTCAGAAGTAAATGAATTGCAAACTACCAACCACGCGAAATTCGGCAATGGTGCTATTAAAGACGGCGAAGATGAAGATGTTCGTGTATGGATCGATGTAATGAATGAAGCAGGCGGACGTTCAATTTTAGCATTTGAAAGCATGATTGCCGCTGACGCATATTTGTGGGCAGCATACCGTGATGACACCGCACTGACAAAAAGATTGACGGAGATCACACAAAAACAGTACGGAGGCTGGCGCGGCAGTTACGGAATAATTGGAAACGGAGCTGTAATAAAAAGCTGCGCAATTATTAAAGATGTCGCTGTGGGAGAATATGCCTACATTAAAGGTGCAAATAAATTAAAAAATATTACTATACATTCATCCGCAGAGGAACCTACGCAGATAGGGGAGGGCGTAGAAATGGTAAACGGCATTGTAGGATACGCATGCAATGTTTTTTACGGCTCCAAAGCAGTGCGCTTTGTCATGGGCAGAAAAAGTAATTTAAAATACGGCGCGCGCCTTATTCATTCAATGCTGGGAGATAATTCAACCGTATCATGCTGTGAAATACTTAATAACCTCATTTTTCCCGTACATGAACAGCATCACAACAATTCATTTTTGATTGCAAGCCTTATACAAGGAATGTCAAATATGGCAGCAGCAGCTACCATAGGCAGCAATCATAACAGCCGCGCAAATGACGGAGAGATACGCGCAAACCGCGGTTTTTGGCCTGGTCTTGCTGTCAGTCTTAAACATTCAAGTATTTTCGCTTCGTTTGTAATCATCGCAAAAGGCGAGTATCCGTCAGAGTTAAATATACCTTTACCTTTTTCATTGGTAAATAATAATGTTCATAAAAACCGGCTTGAAGTGCTTCCTGCATATTTTTGGATGTTTAATTTATACGCACTGGAGCGCAATTCGTGGAAAGCGAAAAACCGTGATACAAGAAAAATAAAAATTCAAAAAATTGAATCTGATTATTTGGCTCCTGATACAGCCGAAGAAATTATTAATGCATTATCGTTAATGAATGAATGGTTAAATGAGGCTTGTTTTTCTGTAAAAAATAAAAAAGCTAAAGCAAAAAAAGAAAATGGAACATTAAAAAAAATAAAATGCCGCAACTTTGAAAACAGTAAACGTAAACAGGTAATAATAAAACCATTAGAAGCTGTCAATGCTTACCGTCAAATGCTTCAATACTACGCTGTAAAAACAATTGTTTCATTTTTCGATTCACAAATCGAACTTGATTACAGCGGCATGTGTGAATTATTAAATGGCGCATCAGACAAAACAGAAAAACGAGTTAAAGAGTGGGTTAATGCAGGGGGACAAATAGTCCCTGCGTTCCGTGTTGATAAATTACGCAATGAAATCGGCGAAGGCAAGTATAAAAACTGGAACGAAATTCACAATGTGTATGAAGAATGGGAAAAAGAATATCCATTGGATAAATGCCGTCATGCATGGAAAGTTTTAATGCTTCTTCAGGAAGCAGAATCTAATTTTGATATGTCCAGGTTCAAAGATGAACTAACAGCGGTTTTGGAAATCCGAAAATGGATAGAAGCCCAAATTTATGAGAGCAGAGCAAAAGATTATAAAAACTCATTTAAAAAAATCACATTCCGTAATCAGGAAGAAATGGAAACAGTCCTTGGAAAACAGGATGATAATCCATTTATTGAAATAATACAAAAAGAAAGCGTTAATTTTAAAGAAATGATCGAAAGGGTTAGAGCCCGTCTGGTTTAATTATTCATCATTGCTTTAATAACAGCTTCACTTTCACTTGAATTGGGTTTTCCTGTTTTCCTGTTTATAAGACCAAATTTTTCATCGTCTTCGCTTGCGGCTGTAGCGCCGTTATCCCAGTAAACAGGAACAAGTCCGTATTCTCTTGCTTTAGAATAAACATGTTTAATGTAATCAAGTCTGCATTGATGCGCTTTATCTTCCTTTGCACTGTCATCAGGATAAAACTGCTTAACAGCTCCCGACTCGCCGATAATCACCGGAACCGAGTTATCAATAAAACGTTTTTTAAAAGGCGAGAAATCTTCATCAACTTGTTTTTTATCTTTTTTTGAACCCCAAATATGCTGAGAGCCTTCTATGCCAAATTCATAAGGATCATAATAATGGAATGAAACAATTTGTTTACCCTGAGTACTGTCTTTTGGTAAAATAAAATACGGCGCTGCAGTATGCTGCGGCACTGTACAATAACCGGGCAGTACAAGATATCGATATTTATTATTACCTTCGGTTGAGCGCACAGTATCAGTAAAAACCTGATTCCACATATTTAAAATTTCTATTTGGGGCTTTAATACATCGTCAATTTCCAATTCTTCTTTGCTGTTATAACCCCAGTTGCCGTCGTGAATTTCATTCATTGATTCAAACATCAACCAGTTTCCGTAATCTTTAAAATATTCGGCTATCTGTTTCCATAATTGCGCAAATTGATGCGTTATCTTTTCACAGTCTTGACTGCTTTTACAGGCTTTTGTCACAGAATGCCAGCCTTCAACTTTTTCATCTTTACTTGTTATACCGTCATGATGCATGTTGATAATTACTTTAAGACCGGCATTATGTGCAAAACCTATTACTTCTTCAATACGTTTTAAAAATTTTTCTTCGATTATATAATCAGGTTTGCTTGCAAAATGACCCATCCATGTTACAGGGATACGAACCAAATCAAAACCTGCTTCTTTTACGCCATTAAACAAAACTTGATTTGCTTTTGGATTTCCCCAGGCTGTTTCTTTTGATACACCCTTTTCATGAGAATCTAAAGTGTCACCCAAATTCCAGCCTGTTATGATTTTTTCGTCTTTAAAAAAATCAGCGGCACTTTTATCTTTATTTATGTCATTATTAATTTTCATCATACTTCTTAATCATACCATCGATACTTTTAAACCTGCTAAATGCGCCGCTCCCCAAAGACCTGCCTCGTTACCCAATACTGCCTGGATAATTTTAACATCAGTAAAACTCGGCATAATAAAATTGTTTATTCTTTCCTGTATTTCTTTAATAATATAATTATTTTGCATAACACCGCCGCCGAGTATTACCAACGAAGGATTAAAAACATGGATAAGACTTGCAAGTCCGTATAAAATTTCTGTAATCCAGCTGTCAACAATTTCTTTAATAGCAGGATTATCAATTTTAGCAAATATTTTCTTTCCGCTGTCCAATCCAGGCATAACTTCCAGCACGTTTTTTATTAATGTGTTTACGCTTGCGTATTTTTCGTAATACCCTTTTTCATCAGTACTTCCGTGTGTAATAATGTGACCAAACTCCCCTGCCGAAAAAGAAGCGCCTTTGAAAACTTCGCCGTTAAATACGATGGCTCCGCCAATTCCAGTACCGTAAGTCAGACATAAAAAAGTTTTATTTTCTTCATTTAATCCCGCTCCGTAAACAGCTTCGCCGACAGCGACAGCGTTTACATCATTTTCAACCGCTACAGGAACATTAAATTCTTTTTGCAAAATTTCTTGAATTCTCATTCCGGTATAATCCAAAATATTTTGATTGGCATATCGGATAAGACCTTGATCGCTGTCAACCTGCCCGGCTGTTGAAATACCAATGCCGTTAAAATCCCTGTAACCCGAAATTATTTTTTTAGCAGTTTCAATAATATACGGACCGCCAAGGTGAGCATTTGCCGGTGTTTTAATTTTTAAGGTAAGCTCTCCATTATCGATAATTCCGGATTTTATTAAGGTTCCACCGATATCTAAAGCTACTATTCTCATATTTAATTTCCTTTCATGATATTTACAAACCGCTGTGTAATCAGCATCGGACGTGTAATCGCAGAACCCATAACAACAGCATGAACACCGCATTCTTTTACTTGCTGCAATTGTTCTATAGTCCAGATATTTCCTTCTGCTATAACAGGTTTTTTTAAATCACGAACAAAAGCGGACATCAAATTAAAATTAGGTGTATTATCGTTTTTGCTTTCATCAGTATAACCGTTTAATGTAGTTCCTATCAAGTCAAATCCAAGCGCTGCCGCATTTTTGCCCTCGTCATAAGTAGCGCAGTCTGCCATAAATAATTTGTTGGGATATTTTTTACGCACATTTGTAAAAAAGGTTTCCAGAGTTTGATTATTCGGGCGTACTCTGCAAGTAGCGCCTATAGCGATAATTTCGCAGCCGCATTTTACAAGAGCGTCTATTTCCTTCTCTGTCGGCGTTATGTATACCAAGCTGTCAGGATAATTAATTTTAATAATGCCGATAACAGGAAGATCTACTTCTTTTTTTATTTCGATAATATCCTGAACAGAATTTGCACGTATTCCGGCAGCACCTCCGAGTTTTGCGGCTTTTGCCATTTTTGCCATTATAAATGATGAATGAAGCGGCTCATCTTCCAGTGCCTGACAGGATACAACAAGACCGCCTTTTATTTTTTCCAATACATTCATTTTTATTTACACCAGCTCTATATCCATCCCGATTTCAAACATGCGTTTCCACGGTGAATAAATATTTTTTATTTTAACAGGATTTTTCTTGCTTATATTTAAAGAATCATAATATTTTTGCAATTTATTTTTGATAATTTCTTCGACATCTGTTAAAACCGAAGAAATGTCACTGTCATCAACATCAATTTTTTCCAAATCATCAACCGTTACTTTATGTCTTACAACTGCCTGATAACAGCCGTCTTCGATAATCCTATATAACAAGTTATGTTTATCAGCTTCTTTGCCGCCGATACTTGCTTGCGCTAAAGTTGTGCCAAGAGTGTTACAGTTTGTATTCCAGCCTGCGTAACTTATTAATTTGTCAAGAATATCCAAATCGTCAAGGTAATGAATAAATTGAATGTCGCCTCCGTTACAATATGCGCTGTCGCAAACTGCAACGGATTTTCCCGCTTCGATATAATCTTTAATTTGCAAAACAAAATCCAGGAGGTTTCGACAGCTTGTATAACTAATATCAAATTCTTCGTCATAAGTATCCTGAGCAACTTTACCCGGCGAATTAATCGCTAAAATAAAATCCGCTTCCTGAGGGGTCGAAACAAGTTTTGTTTTACACACCCTTGTGTGCGATTTTAAACTTTCAAACATTGGTCTGTCTTCATATAACGGCACTATAGAAGGACCCAATACAGACGAATAAAACGGATAAATCTTTAATTCGATTCCCTTGTAATCGTGCCAGGCTCTTGTTAAAAGTGAAAGAGCAACTTCATCCGCTCCAGGGTATATCATTACCTTCATGTCAAGATTTTTTCTTTTAATCTCACGGATAACATTTTTTTGTGAAATTGCCGTGTAGCCGTACGGCGAAGAATCATCCTGCGGTATTACAAGAAAATCTATTACTCTTGATTCCAAATAATTAACAATTTCGATGTTTATAAATTCGTTAAATGTTCTTCTGGTTTCGTAATCATCAATAATTTTTTGCGGAATCTTAATTTTTTTTAACTCTGTTAGTTCTTTTTTACCAAGCCCGTGTCTTTCCTGATAATCCAAAAGATATTTTCTTCTGAATAATGCAAAACCGTAATCGGCATAATAATCGGGCTCTTCATCGCTTGAATCATATTGCGGAGTTCTCATGATACAGTTAAAAGCGTATATTTTAATATTGGGATTAATGCTTTTTATTTTTTTTAAAATTTCAAGGCGGGATACAGCTTCTTCCTTTTTTAGAAAATGGAGCCTTGAAGGAATTAAACCTCCGTACACAAGCATATCAATCGATAAAACAATATTATTACATCCTGTTATATTACTTAATAAAAAATTTTCTATTTTCTCTATGTTTGCAGGGTTTTTTTTATCTCCAAGTATTTTTTTATCAGGCACAATGATTTGAATTTCTTTGTTACTAGACCCTATCATCTGCGGAAAAATATAATTACAAGGTCTTTCGTCTAACGGCAAAAGCAATGTTTTCATTATTTATTTCCCTTTTTCTTTTTTACATCAACAAAAAACAGAGGACTTTTCTTTAATTTATCCAAAACTTTTTCCCAGACAGCCTGCGCATCCAATACATAACAATCGGCGTGTAACACTTTTCCGAATTTGTAATCGGCAGTATCTAAGACTTTTAAGATTTTATCGTAACGCTGCTCTACGCCTTTAAAACCATGAGATAAAATATTTGTTTTTTGACGCTTGCCGCCTTGTAAAAAAAGATCGTAATCGTAGTTTTTGCCGTAAAGATAATTTGGCACTACAAGTTCTTCGATACCGTGCATCGAAGTATTTGGTTCTAGTCCGCATCCGAGCATAACGATTTTTCCTTTTCGCCGTTTTAATTCATGTAATGGCGAATTGGGACCCACAGGCGTAAAATCTTTTATATGTGTTTCGGCGATTTCCTTTGCGTCTTTTCCCCAAACCGCGATACTGTGCGTTGGGTGAACGCTGCGATAAACACCTTCGGATTTTCGCATAATTTCCGGCAAAACCCCGACGCAAGAAGGTGTCTTTGAAACATCAAAAACCCTGTTTTTAGGTGTTACAGATTCATAACTTAAAGTCGGCAGCATCAATGTACCTGTTTTAACAGTTTCTTTTAAAGCGTCAATTACAGATTGTGCTCCGCCTTCAATCTTTTCCTTACCGCAAAGTGATTTATACGATGAATGAACGATTATAACATCGCACGATTTTATCCCCAAAGCCTGGAGATCTTTTATTATTTTTGCTGCTTCCATAAGATGATTATACACTGGTTTTTGTATTAAATGTAAAGTTTTAATATATTGTTAAACTTCAAGAAGTTATAGTAAATTGATCTGCCAAAACTATTTATAATCGTCACTTGCGAAAACCTATAGTTTTAGCTTCTTTTGGCTTTTCTATGAGAGTATCTAGCGCTTTAATAATTTGTTTTATCGCTTTATCATGTTCCGAGAATTTATAATCGGTATTTTCAATATGAAGTAAAAGTAGTTTTTTTACTTCATTAATTTGTTCATTATTACTGCTTTTAGAAATTA
>Ga0123356_10001310_pt1 | contig 27549 bp, 26 predicted proteins | sample TergutEmb28metaG_2_FD_92546 | JGI IMG/M metagenome (GOLD analysis project Ga0123356, IMG submission 92546) | Embiratermes neotenicus P3 segment gut microbial communities from Petit-Saut dam, French Guiana - Emb289 P3 | ecosystem: Host-associated > Arthropoda: Insects > Digestive system > Gut ...
CGGAATTCGACCAGGTGCGCGTCTTCCTTCTGCAGCCCCTCGGGTGAGTAGTCGCGCAGCGCGCCATCCACGTCTGCCAGCTGCGGATCGAACGCGGCGCCTCCGAGATACGTGGCGACCACGGGAAACTGGCGCAGCACGTAAGTGACGTATTCGTGTTCGACCACGGCAAAGCGCCCATCCGCCACCTGCCGCACGGGCAGCGGCTGGGCAGCCGGGGGTTGCGCCCAGGCGCACGCGGCGGCGAGAGCCGACGTGACGAACAGCAGCGCGGCGTGCCTCGGGCACGGTTTTCGATCCACAATGAATCCTCGAGCGAGCGGGCATTTCGACCGGCCGCGAAGCATACGCTGTGGCACCCCGCGGGCGAAGCCCGGGCAGCGCGCACCGCACCCTTTGGGTCGCGTTGACAGCGCCGCGACGGGGCGAGGATGCTCGTTTCGGGGCGGCAGCCTGGGGCCGGCCTGTGCGCCTTGAAGGAGGATGAGACCGTGAGCCTGTCGAGCAGCGAGCGTGAACGCTACCAGCGCCACCTGGCGCTCAGCGAGATTGGTCCGGAGGGGCAGGAGAAGCTCAAGAACGCGCGTGTGCTGGTCGTGGGCGCCGGGGGTCTGGGCTCGCCGGCCGCGCTGTATCTGGCCGCAGCCGGTTGCGGCACGCTGGGACTGCTCGACTGCGATCGCGTCGACCTTTCCAACCTGCAGCGGCAGGTGCTGTTCGATTCCCCGCGAGTCGGACAACCGAAGGCCGCGGCCGGCCGCGAACGCCTGGCGGCCCTCAACCCCGAGATCCGCGTGGTCGCCCACGCGCTGGAGCTCAATGCGGCCAACGTGCGCGACGTGTTCGCGCAATACGACCTGGTGGTCGACGGCACCGACCGCCTCGCGACGCGCTATCTCATCAACGACGCGTGCGTCATCCTGCGGCGCCCGCTGGTGTCCGCGGCCATTCATCGCTTCGAGGGGCACCTCATGACCTACGTGCCGGGACGCGGGCCGTGCTACCGCTGCCTGTTCCCGCAGAGCGCTGACGGCCTGGTCGCCAACTGCGCCGAGGCCGGGGTGCTCGGCGTGCTGCCGGGCGTGCTCGGCACGCTGCAGGCGACCGAGGCGATCAAGCTCATCATCGGCGTGGGCGAGCCGCTCACCGGTCGTCTGCTCACCTACGATGCCCTGGAAATGCGCTTCGGCGAGTTTCGGGTCACCCGCCGGCGCGATTGTGCCGTCTGCGGCGAAGCGCCGACCATTACCGAGCCGCGCGCTGCGCAGGCCCCGCCTGCGGGCCTAGCGGCCGCCGGGGTGCGCCACCTGTCGCCCGGTGCTCTGCGCGCGTGGCTCAGCGAGTCGACCACAGGCGCGCCGCTGCTGGTCGACGTGCGCGAGGTGCGTGAATTCAGTGCCGGGCACCTGCAGGGCTCGGTCAACATTCCGCTGGGACAGTTACCGCAGCGGCTGAACGAGATCGCCCCGGGCGCCGCCCCGGTGTTCATCTGCCGCAGCGGCGGACGCAGCCTCGCTGCCTGCCAGCTGGCGCTGCGCGCGCACGTTGCCACACCGGCGAACCTCGATGGCGGTCTGCTCGCCTGGGCTGCCGAGGTCGATCCGGCGCTGCACGTGCTGTAACACGGGGGCTGCGGCGACCGCCGCCGCCGCGCCGCCATCAGGCCTCGGGATTGCAGCGCGACCTGGCGAACGCCGGCTGCGACCCTGGCGCCAGCTGGATGCGGCTGCGGAGCAGCTCGAAGGCCGCACGCGGCTCGTCCACGAACTCGAACAGCTTCAGGTCATCGCGCGCGATGGTGCCGTGGCGCACCAGGGCCTCGAAGTTGACCACTTCCTGCCAGAAGGCCGAGCCGTAGAGCAGGACCGGCATCGAGCGGTCGAGCTTGCGCGTCTGCGCCAGCGTCAGCACCTCAAACAGCTCGTCGAACGTACCGAACCCGCCGGGAAACGCCACCAGCGCGTGCGCCAGATGCGCGAACCAGAGTTTGCGCATGAAGAAGTAATGGAACTCGAAGGACAGCCCGGGTGTGATGAAGGGATTGGGATGCTGCTCGTGCGGCAGGCTGATGTTGAGTCCGATACTGCGGCCACCCGCCAGCGCAGCGCCGCGGTTGGCCGCTTCCATGAGACCGGGGCCGCCGCCCGAACAGATGACCAGGCGCTCCCCGTAGAGCGTGCGGCTCCACTCGGTCACCAGCCGGGCAAGCTCGGTGGCCTCCTCCACATAGCGCCCGAGCGGACCCCCCGCGCGCACGCGCGCCGAGCCGAAGAACACCACCGTGGCAGTGACGCCGGCAGCGCTCAAGGCCTTCAGCGGCGCCAGGTATTCCGAGACGATGCGTATCGGGCGCCCATCATCGGAGTCGATGAATTTCGGGTCGTGATAGGCCAGCGGGGGTGTTCGCATCGTTCATTCCTCCTTGGGCGGTCGAGGCGTCCGCGGGCGACGCGCAGGCAGCACTCTAACGAAAACCGCCCGCTGCATGCGACACTGCCGGTGCATGCACTTGCGAACTGCAGCGCTCGCCGCCGCGCTGCTGGCGGCGGCGTGGGCCGCCGGCGGCGGCGCCGCGGTTGCCGCAGCGAGCCCGGCGGTCGAGGCGGCGAGCCTGCCGCCGTTCAGCGCGGACACCTCGCTCCTGGTGGTCGCGCCGCACCCGGACGATGAGACGCTGTGTTGCGGCGGCATCGTGCAACGCGTGCTGCACGCCGGTGGACACGTGACTGTCGTATGGATCACGAGCGGGGACGCCGAGCGCACCGGGTTACTGCTGATCGAGCGCGTGTTGTGGAACCCGGCACGCGCCCGTCAGTTCGGTGCGCAGCGCATGGCCGAGGCGCGCGCAGCGACCGCACGGCTGGGCGTGCCGCGCAGCGGGCAGCTGTTCCTCGGTTACCCCGACGGCGGCGTGCGCGAGCTGCTCGGCGAATACCGCACGACACCCTACACCTCGCGCACCACCGGCAAGGCAGCGGTGCCCTACCCCGACGCGCTGTTTCCCGGACACCCCTACACGGGCGACAGCCTCGAGCGTGACTTCGCCGCGGTGCTCGAGCACGTACAGCCGACGCTGATCCTTGCGCCGAGTCCCGCGGACTGCCATCCCGATCATCGCGCCGCCGGTTTGTTGACGATCGGCGTGAGCGGGCGCCACGCCATGCTGCCGCGCGTGCGCTACTGGATCGTGCACGGCGGGGAAGGCTGGCCGAGCCCGCGCGCCCTGATGGCCGGCGTACCGCTCACTCCCCCTCCGCGAAGTCGCGGCCTCGCGCCGGCACCCTTCGCGTTGCTGCCCGCCGAGGAGGACGGCAAACTCGACGCGCTCGGGGCTTATGCAACACAGCTGCGGGTCATGGCACCGTTCCTGCTGGCGTTCGTACGCACCACGGAGCTGTTCTCGGCGCGCGCGGCTGCGGATCCGCCGGCACTGCAGCCGCTGGCGCCCTGAGGCCGCCGCAGAGTCTGCGGCCCCTCGCAGTTGCGCCGCCCGTGTCAGGGGCTGCGCGGGCGGCGCCAACGGTCCAGCCGGCGGTCGAGGGCGCCGGCGATGCTCTCGCGCAGCCGATCGAGCCAGGCGCGCTGGCGCCAGTAGCGGCGGCTGATCGCGCGCGAGACGCGGAAGTCGTGTTCGAACAACGCGGCCGCCGTCTCGGCGAAGCGTACGTCGGCTACCTCCTGGTTGGCCTCGAGGTTCCAGCGCAGACTCCAGCGATCGAGGTTGCTCGAGCCGACCGACACCCAGTCGTCGCACAGAATGATCTTGGCGTGCAGCATGTGTGGCTGGTACTCGAATATCCGCACGCCGCTGCGCAACATCTTGCCGTAGAGGCGCCGCGCCGCCTGACGCACCCACGGATGATCCGTGCGCGCCCCGGGCATGAGCAGCCGCACGTCCACTCCGCGGCGCGCCGCGCGCCGCAGCGCCTTGCGGAAGCGCCGCGAGGGTACGAAGTACGCACTCATGATCCAGGCACGCGTGACGGCGCTGTCGATGCGACGGATCACCCCGCCGGCGAGCACCGAGCGCTGCCGTGCCTCCGACAGCGACAGCCGGCCAGCGGCGCCCCCGGGACGCGGAGCGCACGGCGGCGCCGCCGCCAGCGCCAGCTCCGGTCCGCAGCGGCGCCAGGTGCGGGCAAAGGCGCGTTGCCAATCGGCGACGACCGGGCCCTCGATCTGCACCATGACTTCGCGCCATGGCCCGCCCCCGCTATCCGCGGAGAATTCGTCGCTGAGCCCGGCACCGCCGACGAATGCGGTGCAGCCGTCGATGACCAGGAGCTTGCGGTGGTCGCGCAACAGGTTGCCGAGCCGCTTCCTGAGGCGCAGCGGATTGAAGAAGCGCAGCTCCACGCCCGCCTGCAGCAACCGCCGGCGATCGGCGCGCGCAAGCCCCAGGGCGCCGAACCCATCGAACACAACGCACACGCGCGCGCCGCGACGCACCGCCGCGGTGAGCGCAGCAACGAACCGCGTGACAGTCGCCCCGGAGCGTACCAGGTACATCTCCAGCAACACCGACTCGCTCGCCGCATCGATGGCCGCGAGCATCGGCGGGAAGAATTCGCCGCCGCCGTCGAGCAGGCGGAAGGAGTTCCCCATTCGCCACGGCCAGCCCGTGGTTGTAAATTGCTCGGGGTCCCAGCCTGCCGTCATGAGGGAACAATGACCGACCCGCGGACGAGATGCCACCTCCACAGGCCGATGGCGCTCGCGCTGCTCCTCCCGGCGTGTGCCATGGCCGGGGTCATCGACGCCATCAACGTGGTGCGCGATGTCGGCTGCGACGGTCACCCGGGTGGCGCGCCGCCGCTGCACGAAAGCGCCCGGCTGGATGAGGTCGCGCATCGCCTGTCACAGGGAACGAAGCTGCCAGAGGCGCAGCAGATCGCCGGCTACCACGCGGTGAGCTCCTTCGCGGTCAACATCTCGCCCGTGCCGCCGAGCGGCGACGTCGAGGCCATCGTCAGCCGGCAGTTCTGCCAGCAGACCACCAACCCCGCTTTCACCGAGGTCGGGACGTGGTGGCGGGGGAGCAGCGTATGGGTCGCGCTGGCGGAGCCCTTTGCGCCGCCTGCGCCGACCAACCTCGGCGCCATCAGCCGGCAGGTACTGGCGCTGACCAACCGGGTGCGCGCCCTGCCGCAGCGCTGCGGCTCGACACCGTTCGCCGCCGCCCCGCCCCTGGTGCTCAACACGACGCTCGGGCACGTGGCGCTCGATTACGCGCGGGACATGGCGGCCTACGGTTACATGGATCACACCGGCCGCGACGGCAGCTCGCCGCAGGCACGCATCACCCGCGGCGGCTACCACTGGCGCGAGGTCGGCGAGAACCTGGCGAGCGGCATCATGACACCCGAGGATGTGGTCGTCGGGTGGCTGCACAGCCCTGAGCACTGTGCGAATCTCATGGACCCGTTGTTTCGCGAGATGGGCGTGGCGTTTGCGGTCAACCCGCACAACGGTGCGGGCGTGTACTGGGCGATGGAGTTCGGCTCCCCGCCCTAGTGTGCGCGCTCCAGCGTGACGATGGTGCCGGCAAGCAGGTACAGCGCACCGAACCAGGCGAGGCTGTGCGTCAGCAGCACATCGAGCGTGCCGTAGATGCCGTGCCAGTGATTGAAGTACACCAGGGCCTGTACGCCGCCGATGAGGATCGCCGCCACCGCCGCCAGCACCAGCACCGGTCCTGCCGGGGAGCGCGCGGGCCCGGCTTCGGCGGCCCTGGCGGGCGGCGCGCGCAACCGCCAGTACCACACGGCCATCACGAGCAGCCCGAACGCCGAGCTCAGGTATTGCAGCAGGTGGTACACCTGCGTGGTGTAGGGACCGATCGTCACCGGCATCCTCAGCAGCACCATCCGCTGCACCATCCAACCTGGGTAGTGCGTGAACGAGTCCCACAACAGGTGGGTCCACACGCCGACCAGGATCGCCAGTGGTGCGCAGGCCCATTCGCGCAAGCGCCCGCGACGGAACGTGGCAAACGCGTTCAGGCACAGCCAGCGCGTGCGCGCCGGCAGCAGCGCGGTCAGCGGCTGTCGCAGCAGAAACAGCGCCACGAGTGTCATGTACCCGAGCAGCAGGTCGGTGGTGAACGAGCCGGTGAAACTGTGTGTCTCGGGGAGCCGGCGGTGCAGGCCGCCGGGCAGGTAGTACGGCAGGTCGGGGATTACGGCACCGATGATGAGCGGTGCCGTGCGCAGACACTTCCAACCGCGCAGCGGCAGGACAGCCGCGGGATGCGCCAGGGTGAACGGCATGCTTCAGGCCGGCTGCTGCGCCTGCGGCACCACGACGATACGGAAATCCCGGCCGACCCAGCGGGCGCCGGAGCGGAAGGTGAAATCCACCTGCCGGCCCGCGCGCAGCCGTGGCGTGTCGATCGGCAGCAGATGCAGGCCGAGCGAGCTCGCGACCGTGCTCTCTTCACGCACATCCTGCCAGCCGTCGAGCCCCCAGCGCACCGCGCCCGCTTCGCGCAGCGCGATGGTGAGTGAGCAACCTTCGGGTAGCTCGGGCGCCGGCGCCTGCTCGGTCCAGATGAGGCGCGTGAGCGGCGGACGCTCGCCCCGGTAACGCTCCCACACCGCCGTCGGGCGATCGAACGGCCGCCTGAGGTTGCGCGAGGCCGCGAGCTTGAGGTACTCGGCGTGCGCCCACACCAGCGGCATGGCGGCACCGGTCGGCCGCCCGGGCGAGAGCCCGCGTGCGGCGATGGGGGCGGCATCCCAGACCTGCTCCGGGAGCATGCCGCCTGCCGATGCCATGCGGGTCATCGCCATCAGGAATGGCAGCGGATCACGTCCGGCGCACAGTTCGTAATGCCCACGCTCGCCGGTGAGCAGCGGCCACGCGCGGCCGCGGCCGGTGCCGTCGTAGGCACTGCCGTCGTCGTGCTCGCCATAGCCGTCCTCGTTGTAGCGATGCCAGCACGGGCCGAGGGGCGTGTCCACCTTCAGCAGCGCGTCAGCCACCGTGACGCTCGCCCTGACCAGCGGATCGTCCGCGCGGCGCAGCCCGAAGCGCACCAACTGCAGGAAATCGACAGCCACCTGCGCGCTCGCCGGCAGACTGGGATCCTTCTGCAGGTTCCTGATCGGCAGCACCGCCGTCTTCGGGCAGCGATCGTCGCCGATCGACTGTTCGGGACAGACTCGCACGTAGTATCCCGGCACGCCGTACAGGCTGGCCAGCGGCGTGTCGCAAACCGAGGTCCACTGTTCGAGCCGCGCGTTCCAGTAATCGGCGAAAGCGAGCGCCAGCTCGCGGCCGTCCGCCGGCAGGTAAGGTGCGCCCGCTACCAGGGCCGAGATGCAAACCGCGAGGGTGAACGTGTTGAGCCCGGCATCCTCCTCCCAGCGGTCCTGGTCGGTCACCGGCCCGTGCTGCACCAGGAACGACAGGGCGCGGCAGATCATGTCGGCAACCTCGGTGCCATCGAGCGCCTGACGCTCATCGAGCGCCACGGCGAGCAGCACCGGAAAGGCGGTCTCATCGAGCTGCAGGCCGGTCCAGTAGCCCTTGCCACCGAGCCACTGATTCTGGTTCCAGTGACCGTCCGCCAGCTGCGTGGCGAGGAGGTAGCGCAAGGTATCGCGCGCCTCCCGCGTCGCGCCGACCGCCAGCAACGCGCCGGCGCTCTCGACCAGATCGCGCGGCCAGACGAGGTGATAGCCCTCGCGCTCCTCGCGAGTGTTGCCCCATGGCACGCTCAACGACGCCACCATCGCGCCGGGGTAGGTTTTGTCCTGATGGGCGCGCAGCACCATGGTCGAGATGCGCATCTGCCCGGCGCATTCCTCCGGCAGGTCCGAGCACAGCATGTCCTCGGGTGCGCAGCTCGCATGCCAGCGCGTCCAGGCCGTCAGCTGCCGCTCCCAGGGGACCTCGAAGGGCTCTGACAGGGCGCTGAGAGCCAGTGTCGCCGCTGCCTCCGGGCTGCTGCCGAAACCGAGCGCCAGCACCGCCTGGCGGGGCAGCTCTCCGAGCAGCGCAACGTTACCGGGCCCCGCGGCGTCGTACTGCCAGCTCATCGCGGCGTTGTGGGCGAAGTCCTGCCAGCCGTCGCTGTTGCCCACGCACCCGGCGCTCGCGCGCCCCCAGGCGTCCTGCTGTTGCGCCGTGACCGCGGCGAGTGCCAGCCCGAACGGCCCCTGCTCCGCAGACAGTATGCGCCGTCCGCCATAGGTGACCACCCGGGCACGGTTGTCGTTGCCGGTGCCGCCCAGGTGCGGGGCGAGCAGTGCATAGGGCCTGAGCGCCACATCGCCGCTCAGACTCACATCGATGAGCAGCACGTCCCGCTGCTCGCACGGCGTCACGCGCAGTGTCAGCTCGAAACGCTCGTGGCGGTGAACGATGCGCGCCGCCGGCGCGCCCGGTGCGGCGAGCTGCACCACGTAGCGCCACAGGCGCTTCACCTCGACCCAGAAGCCGCTGCCGTCGGCAACGATGAAGCCGAGGTCACGGATCTGCGGAATGTCGATGCGCGGATAGTAGACCTCGTTGACGATGCCGCCACCGATGGTGAACCACAGGCGCGACGGACCGAGCGCGCAGCCGACCATGTCCTTGGCGCTGCTGCACCAGGTCGGAGGAATCCCGGGAGCGCCGGGCGCCTCGCTCATCGCCGGCCGTGCGCGGCGTCGGGCGCGAGCGTCAGCCCCCGTGCGCCCCGCCGCCACATGCGCAAGCCCCCGATGATCGCGTTATGGTTGTCGCCGAGGCGCACGCCCTGCGGCAGCCTCTTCAGACGCGCGGCGTTGCCGCCGCCGAGCACGACGTACTCGGCTTCGAACGCCGTCTTCAGGTCGGAGATCACCTGCTTCACTTTCTTGCGCCACTTGCGGTTGCCGAGGCGTTTGCGACCGCGCTCGCCCACGTAGTCCTCGAACGTACGGCCACCTTTGTAGGGCATGTGTCCGACCTCGGTGGGCTCGACCACCCCGTCGATGATGAGGGTCGCGCCGAGCCCGGTGCCGAGGCCAAGAAACAGCATGCGACCGCCGGCGTAGCTGCCGATCGCCTGCATGGCCGCATCGTTGACGATGCGCACCGGCTTGCCGAGTGCGTGCGCGAAGTCGTAGCGCACCCAGCCCCTGCCGAGGTTGTGCGGCTCCGCCGCGATCCGGCCGCGGAACACCAGTCCGGGATAACCCATGGACACCGCGTCGTAGCGGGCCTCGCCGAGGCACTTGCGGAGCTTGCGTATCATGCGTGCCGGGGTGAGCTTCGGTCCGGAGACGAACGCCTCGCTGACGCCGCGGGCACCGATGCGGAACTTCACGTGCGAGCCGCCGATGTCGATAACGAGGATGTGCCGTGGGGTCTTGCTCCGGGCCGCCATCCCCGGGATTCTCGCCCGATTACGCCGCTTTGGCCATCACGGCAGGGCGTAGCCGGCAAAAAGTCCGTGCGCCGAGGCTTGCCACGAAGTGCTCGGTTGCTGAGGTGATGCGGCTGGTGCGCATCGATCCATGCCTTTTGCCGGCGGCAACGGAGCTGATGTCCGCCGAAATCGCTTCCTGCGATTTTGGCCAGTTCAACTAGAACAGGCCGGTGATCCGGCCGTCGGCGGCGACGTCGATGTTGTTCGCAGCCGGCACCTTCGGCAGCCCCGGCATGGTCATGATGTCGCCGCAGATCATGATCACGAACTCCGCACCGGCGGCGAGCCGCACCTCGCGGATGTTGACCACGTGGTGCGCGGGCGCGCCGCGGAGCTTCGGATCGGTGGAGAAGGAGTACTGTGTCTTGGCGACGCACACCGGATAGTGGCCGTAGCCGTTCTCCTGCAACTGGCGGATCTGCGCCCGCACCTTGGTGTCGGCGGTGATGTCGGTGGCGTGATAGATCTGCGTGGCGATCGCCTTCATCTTGTCCCACAGCGTCGCCTCGTCCGGATACACGAAGTGGAAACCGTTGGGCTGCTCACACAGCCGCACCACCTCGCGCGCCAGCTCGAGCGCTCCGCGGCCGCCTTCGGCGAAGTGCGTGGCCCCGATCACACGCACGCCGTGCGGGGCGATGCGGTCGATGAGCAGCTGGATCTCGCGCTCGCTGTCCTCGGCGCGGCGGTTGATGGCCACCACGCACGGCAGGCCGTAGCGATTGACGACGTTGTCGATGTGCCGCTCGAGGTTCACCGCGCCCTTCTCGAGCGCGGCGAGGTTCTCGCTCTTGAGATCGGCGAGCTCGACGCCGCCGTGGTACTTCAGCGCCCGCACCGTGGCCACGATCACAGCGGCATGGGGCGCAAGACCGGCCTTGCGGCACTTGATGTCGATGAACTTCTCCGCGCCCAGGTCGGCACCGAAGCCGGCTTCGGTCACCACGTAGTCCGCGAGCTTCAGCGCGGTGCGCGTGGCGATGACGGAGTTGCAGCCGTGCGCGATGTTGGCGAATGGGCCACCGTGGATGAAGGCCGGGTTGTTGGCCAACGTCTGCACCAGGTTGGGTGCCAGTGCCGTCTTCAGCAGCGCCGCCATGGCGCCGTGCGCCTTGAGGTCGCGCGCCAGGATCGGCTGCTGGTCGGCGCGGTAGCCGACCACGATCCTGCCGAGGCGCTCCTTCAGATCGGCCAGGCCGCTCGCCAGGCACAGGATCGCCATGACCTCCGAGGCTACGACGATGTCGAAACCATCCTCACGAGGCACGCCGTTGGCCGTGCCGCCGAGCCCAATGACGATCTGCCGCAGCGCGCGGTCGTTGACATCCACCACGCGCCGCCAGGCAATGCGCCGCACATCGAAGCCGAGCTGGTTGCCCTGGTAGATGTGGTTGTCGATGAGGGCGGCGAGCAGGTTGTTGGCGAGCGCTATGGCGGCGAAGTCCCCGGTGAAGTGCAGGTTGATGTCCTCCATGGGCACGACCTGCGAATAGCCGCCGCCCGCCGCTCCACCCTTCATGCCGAACACCGGACCCAGGGCTGGCTCGCGCAGGCACAGCATGGCGCGCTTGCCGAGCAGGTTGAGCGCATCGCCGAGTCCTACGGTCGTGGTGGTCTTGCCCTCTCCCGCCGGCGTCGGAGAGATCGCCGTGACCAGCACCAGCTTGCCGTCAGGGCGGCTGTCGAGCTCGGCAACGTAATCGAGCGACACCTTTGCCTTATGGCGTCCGTAGGGTTCGAGGGCCTCCTCCGGGATCCCGAGCCGCTCGCGCGCCAGGGGCACGATGGGAAGCATGCTGGCGCGCTGCGCAATCTCGATGTTGCTCGGGAAGGGCGCGCCCGGGGCGGGCATGGCTTGAGCGGCCTGGGTGTTGGGCATGATGGGTGCTTTGCTGATGCCGGGGGACGGAGGGGCGTGATCCTACCAGAGCGCCCACGCGGCGCGCGCCGCTTGGCTACAATCGCCCTAATGGTGTGGCTGAAGGCCCTGCACGTGGTGTTCGTGGTCACCTGGTTCTCGGGGCTGTTCTATCTGCCGCGGCTGTTCGTGTATCACGTGGCCACCACGGACGCACCGGGGCTGGCGCGCTTCATCGTCATGGAGCGGCGGCTGTTCTTCATCATGAGCCTTGGCGCCCTGCTGGCGATGCTGTTCGGAATCGCCATGATCGTCGCGGCGCCCGGCTACCTCGCGCTGGGCTGGCTGCGCGCCAAGCTGCTGCTGGTCGCCGCCCTGGTAGGCTACCACGCCTGGTGTTACCGGCTGATGTGCGACTTCCGCGCCGGCGTGAACCGCCATGCGCAGCGCTGGTACCGGTTGTTCAACGAGGTGCCGGGATTGCTGCTGCTCGCGATCGTGATCCTCGCGGTTGTGAAGCCGTAAGGCGCGCTCGCGGACGACGCGTTAAGAGGACCTCTTTTTCGAATAGGTAGCCAACTGGCTTGGTATCCTTAGGGATGGTTAGCCGCTCGGCTAAGTGTCCCCGGGGAGAGTTATGAGTGCACCTGGGGATGCTTAGCCGACCGGCTGTCACCAGATGCGCACCCGATCCTGCGGCTTGATGTACAGCTTGTCGCCCGGCTGCACGTTGAAAGCCTCATACCAGGCATCGATGTTCGGCAACGGCCCGTTGACGCGGAACTGCGACGGGCTGTGCACGTCCGACATCACCAGCTCGCGCAGCGCCCCGTCACGGTATTTCTCGCGCCATACCTGCGCGTAGGCGAGGAAGAAGCGCTGATCGCCGGTGAGCCGGTCGATCACCGGCGCCGGCTGCCCCTTGAGCGAGATGCGATAGGCCTCGTGGGCCATGTTGAGGCCACCGAGATCGCCGATGTTCTCACCGATGGTGTTGGCACCGTTGACTTTCAGTCCCGGCAGCGCCTGGAAGTCGGAGAACTCCTTGATGAGACGCGCGGTGCGCGCGGTGAACACCTGCGCATCCTGCGGCGTCCACCAGTCCTGCATGGCACCGTGGGGCCCGAACTTGCGACCCTGATCGTCGAAGCCGTGCCCCATCTCGTGCCCGATGACGGCACCGATCGCGCCGAAGTTCACGGCCGCGTCGGCCTGCGGGTCGAAGAACGGCGGCTGCAGGATCGCGGCCGGGAACACGATCTCGTTGTTCGACGGGTTGTAGTAGGCGTTGATCTCCTGCGGCGTCATCTGCCATTCGGAGCGGTCCACCGGCTTGTCCAGCCGCGCCACCTGATAGTTCCACTGCCACTCGGCGGCGCGGCGCACGTTGCCGATGAGATCGTCACGTCGGATCACGACGGAGGAGTAATCCTTCCATTTGTCCGGGTAGCCGATCTTCGGGGTGAAGGCCGCGAGTTTCTCGTGGGCGCGCTTCTTGGTCTCGGGCGTCATCCAGTCGAGCGCGTCGATGCGCTCGCTGAGCGCGGCCTCCAGGTCGGCCACCAGCTGCTGCATCTTCGCCTTGGATTCGGGTGGGAAATACTTCGCCACGTACAGCCGCCCGACCGCTTCGCCGAGGGCGTCATCGACCGCATCCACGCCGCGCTTCCAGCGCTCGCGCTGCTCCGGCTGCCCGCGCATCGTCTTGCCGTAGAACGCGAAACGTGCCTCGTCGAAGCGCCGCGGCAGGTAGGGCGCGTGGCTGCTCAGGTAGTGGAATGTCAGGAAAGCCTCGAGCGTCGGCACCGGGGTGCGCCCGAACAGCGCGGCGAGATCGCGGACGGCGGTGAGCTCGCCGAGCACCAGATCCTCGCGCGCGCCGAGCTGCTGCGCCTCGAGAAACGTCTGCCATGCGAAGCCGGGCGCGTAGGCGAGCAGCCGCGCCTTGCTGCGCGGATTGTAGATGGCATCGACGTCGCGGCGCTTATCGATCGGCCATTGCACCCGGGCTGCCGCCGTCTCGAACGCCATGATGTCGCGCGCCTTGGCCGGCGCATCCGCCACGCCGGCGAGCTGCAGCATCTGCGCAATGTACTCGACGTACCTGGCGCGCAGCTCCTTGAGCTGGGGGTCGTCCTTCAGGTAGTAGTCGCGGTCCGGAAGACCCAGCGTCGACTCGCTGATGAATACGCTGTAGCGGTCGGGGTTCCTGAAGTCCGCGGGCAACTGCACGTCGAACAGCGATGCGAAGCCCGGCTCGCCGAACAGGCGCGCGATGTCCGCGTGCGTGCGTGCCGCCGCGATCCGCTCCAGGTCATTGCGCGCAGGCCCGAGGCCCTTGGCTTCGATCGCCGCCTGATCCATGTAGGCGGCGTAGTAGTCGCCGATCTGCTGCTCGGGTGTGCCGGCGGGCCCGTGGGAGGACGCCGCCGCCTCGATGATGGCGCGCACGCGCTGCTTGGAGAGCTCGTCCAGGCGATCGAAGGCACCGAAGCTCGCTCGATCGGCGGGGATGGTGAACGTCTCGTGCCAGGAGCCATTCGCGAACTTGAAGAAGTCGTCGCCCGGCTTCACGTCGCGGTCACCCGCGGTGAGATCGAGGCCGAAAGCGCCGATGGCGGGTTTGGCGGCGGGCGCCGCGGCGTCCGCGTCGTTGACTGGCACAGATTTCTCCTCGACGGGCGCGGCAGCGCAGACGGCGACGGCCAGCAGCGCAACCAGCAGTGAGACGGCTCTCATGGCGACGGGTACCCTCAGCGGATTTTTGCAGCCGCGCATCTAACGCAGCGCCGCAGCGTTGGAGCGCGCTGCGGCGCAAACGTTCCTTACCATACAACGCGACCATACAGTGCGCCCCCTCGTCCCGGCGGCTGAAAGCTTCGTTTTGGCGCGTCAGCCGTCCGCGGCCAGCTCGCGGACGAGGTCATGCCAGTTGCTCCGCGGCGCAGGCACGCGCGCGGCTGCCTCGGTGCCGAAGTACAGGAACCCGACGATCGCGTCGTCGCTCTCCAGTCCCAGTGCTGCTTTCACCGTTGCGTCGTAGGCGGGACCACCGGTCTTCCACATGGCGTTGTAGCCGAGCGCAAACGCCGCGAGCATCATGGCATGCGCGGCGGCGCCGGCCGACAGCACCTGCTCGATATGGGGGACCTTCGCCAGCGGCTGGCAGTGCGCGGCGACCACCACGATCAGCGGCGCGCGAAACGCCTTGAGCCGCTCGCGCTGCAAGCTCTCCCCGCTCACCTGGGCATGCGTGCGGCGCAGGTGATCGGCGAGCAGCCCGCCGAAGCGCTCGCGGGCCTCGCCCCGCACCACCACGAAGCGCCACGGCCGCAGCCGCCCGTGATCGGGGGCACGGGTGGCGCTGGCGAAAATGAGCTCGAGCGCGCCCGCATCGGGCGCCGGTTCGACGAGCGCCCTGGCGGAGCGGCGCGTGAGAAGGGCGTCTATGGCTTGCATGCGCGTATTGTCGCAGACTCGGTGCTGATGCTGTCGGAAGCCTCTGAGCGCAACAAGGCCCCGATTCTCGAGGTGCTGCGTACCGAGCTCGCCGCCGCCGCCTCGGTGCTCGAGATCGGCAGCGGCACCGGTCAGCACGCGCTGCACTTTGCCGCGGGTCTGCCGCACCTCGCCTGGCAACCCAGCGACCTGGCCGGGAATCTGCCGCCACTCGCGCAGCGTATCCTCCTGGCGGGAGTGCCCAACCTGCGGGCCCCACTCGCTCTCGACGTGCGCGATGACCCCTGGCCCGTGAGGCCGGTCGATGCGGTGTTCAGCGCCAATACGCTGCACATCATGGCGTGGAGCGCGGTGTGCGAGTTCTTTCGCGGCGTGGGCCGCGTGCTGCAGGCGCCGGGTGTGCTGTGCGTCTACGGACCGTTCCGCTTCCACGGCCGGCACACGAGCCCCAGCAACGCCGAATTCGATCGCTGGCTCAGGGCGCGCGATCCCGCCAGCGGCGTGCGCGATTTCGCGGCGCTCGATGCGCTCGCGCGCGCCCGCGGTCTCGCGCTCGCCGCCGATCACGCCATGCCCGCTAACAACCGCACGCTCGTGTGGCGTAAAGTGCAGCAGTGAGCTCCGCCACGCTGCGCGCCATCCGCGAGGCCATCCGGACCATCCCTGATTATCCGAAGCCGGGGGTAATGTTCCGCGACATCACCACGCTCCTCGGCAATGCACGCGCCTTCCATGACGTCGTACAGCAGCTCTCACAGCCGTGGCGCGCCGCACGCATCGACTGCGTCGCAGGCATCGAGGCGCGCGGATTCATTCTCGGCGGCGCCATCGCCCATGAGCTGTCGGCGGGCTTCGTGCCGATCCGCAAGAAAGGCAAGCTGCCGCACGCCACGGTGCGGGTCGCCTACTCGCTCGAATACGGGCTCGATGAGATGGAGATGCACCGCGATGCGGTGGCGCCCGGCGAGCGCATCATCCTGGTGGATGACCTGATCGCTACCGGCGGGACCGCCGTGGCGGCGGTGACGCTGCTGCGCGGGCTCGGGGCGCAGATCCTCGCGGCCTGCTTCATCATCGATCTCCCCGATCTCGGCGGCTCCGCCAAACTTGCGGCGCTCGAGGTGCCGGTGGCAACGCTTGTCGCATTTCACGGACACTGAGGGTCGGCCGCCCGCCGCAGCTCGATAAACATAATATCCCTGTTTATCAAGCGCCTACGCAGATTCGAGCGCCAACATTACTTTGCAGTCATACGGCGTTTGCACCGGGTGACTCGGGCGATAATACGCGCGCTTCGGCACCCGGGGAGCCCGCTGGTCAGGCACCGTGCCAAGGCAGCAGCGCATCCCTACTACTTTTGGAGACTACATCGATGTTCAAGAAGCTCGTTCCAGTCATCGCCCTCGCCCTGATCGCGGGTCCGGTCTTCGCGGCCGACACACCGGCCTCGACTCCCGCCTCGCAGTCGAGCGATACGGCCAAGAGCAGTCATCACGCGAAGAAGGGTCACCACAAGTCGTCGAAGAGCAAGAAGTCGGCGACCGATTCCTCGAACGCCCCCGCGAAGTAACAGTCACTTAGCTGACTCAGTTACGAAAACCCCGCCCCCAAAAGGGCGGGGTTTTTTGCTTCTGCGCCTCCCGTCTGTCGCTCCCGCCCGCGCTGCCGCCGCGCACCGGCGGGGCTTGCGGCTTTCGTCAAACGGGTTCAAATTGCAGCCATGGATGGAGCGCAACAGGCCGCAATACATCAGGCGCTGGTTTCCGTTCAACATGCCGTCACGAGCATGACCTTTCCAAGCTGCGATCAGGAGGACCTGATCGAAGCGATAGATCGCGTCGAAGAACAACTCCACACCAATCACCCGAACCTGGCCCTCATGTGCCGGTTCCTCAACTCGATCGCGAGAAGCCTGCGCGCACAGCCAGAGGCGCGCGATGCCTGCCTCGCCATCGAAGACGCGATCGGCAAGGCCGGCATGCCCAGTACCTGGCAGTCCGGGATCTGACCGGCCACACTGCGGTCCCCGCTGTACGGCGCGCCGCAGCGTGGCGTCGTTGCGCTCGCGCGTCGGCTAGTCCGACACCGTGCTAGGTTGACGCAATGTTCTCGCCGCTCGCCCAGGCCCTGATACTGCTCGCGGGTTCGGTGTTCCTGGTGACGCTGGTGCGCCGCCTGGCGCTGCCGACCAGCCTCGCGTACCTGGTGGTGGGGCTGCTGCTCGGCCCGCACGCCCTCGGCGTGGTGCCGGACTCGGGAACGACGCGGCTGCTGGCGGAGCTCGGGGTCGCTTTCCTGCTGTTCACGCTGGGACTAGAGTTTTCGCTGCCGCGCATGCTCGCCATGCGGCGCGAGGTGTTTGGTCTCGGTGCGCTGCAGGTGGTCGCCACCGCTGGCGTGTTTGCGCTCCTCGCGCACCTGCTCGGCGTCCCGTGGCTCACCGCCATCGTCCTCGGCGGGGCAGTGGCCATGACCTCCACGGCCATCATCCTGCAGCAGCTCACCGAGCGCGCCGAGCTCAACCGCACCCACGGCCGTCTCGCGTTTGCGATGCTGCTGTTCCAGGACCTGGCGTTCGTGCCGTTCCTGGCCCTTGGGGCCATGCTGGCCGCCGGTGAGGATCGCCTGTCCCTCAGCGAGAGCGTGCTGTCGATCGTCGGCGGGGTGCTGGCGATCGTGGCGGTGCTGGCGGCGGGCCGCTGGCTGCTGCGGCCGCTGTTTCACGAGATCGCGCACAGCCGCCTGCGCGAGCTGTTCACGCTCGCGGTGCTGCTGGTCGTGATGGCCTCGGCCTGGGTGTCGCACCTGGCGGGCCTGTCGTTTGCGCTCGGGGCGTTTCTCGCCGGCATGATGCTCGCCGAGACTGAATACCGGCACCAGATCGAGGCGGCCATCCGCCCCTTCCGGGACCTCCTGCTCGGGCTGTTCTTCGTATCGGTCGGCATGCTGCTCGACGTGCAGCTGCTCGGGCGTGTGAGCGAGCTCGCCCTGGTGCTGCTCATGCTGCTGACGCTGCTGATCGGCAAGGCGCTCATCGCAGCGCTGGTGACGCGGCCCTTCGCCAACTCCCGCTTCAAGGCGCTGCGCACCGGCATCGTGATGTCGATCGGGGGTGAGTTCGGTGTTGCCCTGTGCACCATCCTGCTGCAGGCGGGGCTGGTGCCCGAGCGCGCCGGCGCGCCGCTGGTGGTGGCCATCGTGCTGTCGATGGTCCTCAGCCCGTTGATCCTCAGTAACAACAAGCGCGTGGCGCGCTTCCTGCTGCGCGAGCAGGCGCCCGCGCTCACCGCCGTCGAGCGCGAGGACGCGGCGACCAAGGAGATCGGCCGGCGCGAGCACGTCATCCTGTGCGGCTTCGGGCGGGTGGGCCAGAACGTGGCGCGCGTGCTCGAGTCTCAGGGCTTCGAGTACATCGCGCTCGAGCTCGATCCCGCGCGCATACGCGCCGCGCGCCAGGCGGGCGATCCGGTGCTGTTTGGCGACTCGGCGGATGAGGAGATGCTCGCCCGGGCGGGCATCGGCACCGCCAGCGCAGTGGTCATCAGCTTCTCGGATCCGGTCACCTCCATCGGCATCCTGCGGAGTCTGCGCCGCCTGCGCCCGGAGGTGCCGGTGCTGGTGCGCACCCGGGACGACGCACGCCTGAAGGAGCTGCAGGACGCGGGCGCCACGGACGTGGTGCCCGAGACCTTCGAGGCGAGCCTGATGCTGGTGTCACACGTGCTGATGCTGCTGCACGTGCCGGTGTCGCGCGTCGTGCGCACGCTCGGCGAGATTCGCAACAACCGCTACACGGTGCTGCGCAACATCGTGCGGCGCGACGATGCGCTCGCGCTGGATGCGAGCAGCGAGCACCGCGAGGAAATCAAGTCCGTGGTCGTGCCGCCGGGAGCGTGGGCGGTCGGGCGCAGCTTGAGCGAGGTGCGCGGCCGGGGCGTGGCGGTGACTTTCACCGGGGTCCGCCGGCAGGGTATTCTCGGACGCGAGCCCTCCCCGGACACGGTGCTGCGTGACGGCGACATCGTCGTGATCTACGGCCAGCCTGAGGAGCTCGAGCGCGCCGAAGCGGTGCTGCTGGCCGGGTGAGACACAGCCCACATGCACAAGAGCCGCCTCGCCGGATTCATCATCGACTGTCAGACGGGCGACCTGGAGGCGGCGACCCGCTTCTGGAGCGCGGCGCTCGGGCTCAAGGTCCGCCTGAGTGCGCCGGCGGAGCCGCTGTACCGCACGCTCGACACCGCCCCCGATCAGGTCCACCTCGAGGTGCAACAGGTTACCCACCCGAGCCGCGTGCACCTGGACATTGAAACTGACGACGTCGAGGCCGAGGTGCAGCGGCTCGAGAAGCTCGGCGCCCGGCGTGTCGGGGCAGTCAAGACCTGGTATGTCATGGAAGCGCCCACCGGACAGCGCTTCTGCGTGGTGCGCGTGCAGCGCGCCGACTTCGCTGCGAGAGCCAACACCTGGACCGACTGATGTGAACCGCGGCGACATCCACTTCCCGCCCAAGCACGAGCCGCTGCGCGACGACGTGCACGCGCTCGGAGCGCTGCTGGGCGAGATCCTGCGCGAGCAGGGCGGTGAGCAGTTGTTCCGGCTCGTGGAGCTCGATCGCATCGCCGCCATCCGCGGCCGCGGCGGCTCTCGGGAAGCACGCGTGGAGCTCGCCGCCTGCGTGCGCGACCGTCCGCCGGCGCTGGCGCGCGATCTGGTGCAGGCCTTCTCCACCTGGTTCCAGGCCGTCAACATCGCCGAGAAGGTGCACCGCATCCGCCGCCGCCGCGACTACTTCCTCAAGGACAGCCAGCGGCCGCAGCCGGGTGGCGTCGAGGACGCGCTCGCGGCGCTCAAGGCTCGCGGTCTCAACCACACGGAGGTGCTCGAGCTGATCGGCAGCCTGTCGATCGAGCCGGTGTTCGCGCCGCACTCGACCGAGGCCAGCCGCCGCACGCTGCTGCGTGCGCAGCAGCGCATCGCACACCGTTTGCTGGCGCTCCTCGATCCAAGCCTCACGCCCAACGAGACGCGCGCCATCTGGAACAGCATCCGTGCGGAATTCACCACCGCGTGGCAGACCGAGGAACTGCCCCGCGAGCGGCTCACGGTCGCCGACGAGCGTGAGCAAATCCTGTTCCACCTGCTGGAGATCCTCTACCGCGTAGTGCCGGCGTTCTACGAGGAGATCGCCCAGGCGCTGGAGAAGGTGTATGGCACCAGGCAGGCAGCGTACGCGTACCGTCGATCCTGCACTTTGGCACCTGGGCGGGCGGTGACATGGACGGCAACCCCGACGTGCACGCCAAGACGATCCGCGAGACGCTCGCGCGGCAGCACCAGGTGATCATGCACACGTATTTCGAGGAGTGTCAGGCCCTGGCGCAGCGGCTGTCGCAGAGCGCGAGCCGCGTGTCGGCCTCCGCGGACCTCGGCAAGCGCGTCGAGGAGTACATGCGGTTACAGCCGGGGGCGCGCGCCATCACGCCCGTGCGCCACGACCGCATGCCCTACCGGGTGTTCCTGGCGCAGATCGGCGAACGGCTGCGCAGCAGCTACGAGGGACGCTCGAGCGGTTATGAGAATGCGCGCCAGTTCCGCGAGGACCTCGCCCTCATCGCGGCCAGCCTCAAGGCCAACAAGGGTGCCAACGCCGGGCTGTTCTACGTCGAGCGGCTGCTGCGGCGCATCGACGCCTTTGGCTTTCACCTGGCGACGCTGGACGTACGCCAGCACGCGAGCGTCCTGCACCAGGTGATCGCGCAGGGCTTCGACGATGGCCGCTGGCTCGATCGCGGCAGCCAGGAACGGCGCGAGCTGCTGACGCAGGCGCTCGAGAAGGATCGCGGGCCGGCCACCGAGCTCGACGCGCTCGGGCGCCGGACGCTCGCCGTGTTCGAGGCGCTCATGCAGGGCCGCCACCGCTACGGCCCCGAGGCCATCGGCTACTTCATCGTCAGCGGCGCGGAGGGGGCCGACGACATGCTGGCGGCGCTGCTGCTGGCGCGCTGGGCAGCCGTTTACGACAAGCGCACCGGGGAGGTCGCGCTCGACATCGCGCCGCAGTTCGAGACCGCCGCGGCGCTCAGCGTGTGCGGCAACACCATGCAGGAGCTGCTCGCCGATCCGCTGTACCGCCGGCATCTCGAGGCGCACGGACGCCGCCAGTGCGTGCTCATCGGCTACTCCGACAGCAACAAGGAAACCGGTGCCTGCGCCTCGAGGGTCATCATCCACCAGGCGCAGCGCGACCTAGCCCGCGTGCTCGGGGCCGTGGGCGAGCAGCCGGTGCTGTTTCACGCCCGCGGCGGCAGTCTCGCCCGCGGTGGCGGGCGGATCGAGGCGATCGTCAGGGCTGCACCCGCCGGCGCGGTGGACGGCGTGCTGCGCATCCGCGAGCAGGGCGCGACCGTCAAGCAGGGCTACGGCCTGCGACCCATCGCCATGCGCACGCTCGAGCGTGCCTTCAACGCGCTCGCCCTCACCACGGCCGCGCTGCGGCGCGGTGAGCTGCCGCCCGATACGCCCGAGCATCTGGAGATGGCCGCGCTGCTCGCGGCGGAGAGCCGCAGCACCTACCGCCGCCTGATCTATGACGAGCCGCGCTTCTATGAGTTCTTCGAGACGGTCACGCCGATCGACGTGATCGAGCGCATGCAGATCGGCGCGCGCTCCGTGCACCGCTCGGCAAGGGCGGGCATCGCCGGGCTGCTGCCGGTGCCGTGGGTATTCTCCTGGTCGCAGCCGCGCTACATGCTTCCCGGCTGGTTCGGCGCGGGGGCGGGACTCGCCGCGGTGGTGGCGCGCTTCGGCCTGACGCGCGTGCGCGAGGCTGCCGCCGCCTGGTACTTCCTGCGCAATCTCATCGACGACGTCGAAACCATGCTGGCGCGCGCCGACCTCGAGATCGCGCACTACTACGTCGCGCTGGCCCCGGAGGCGCTGCGCCGCTTCGCGGACCTCATCCGGGCGGAGTATGACTCGGCCTGCGAGCAGGTGCTCGCCATCAAGGGCAGTCACGAGCTGCTGGACTCCGACCCGACCCAGCAGCGCTCAATCCGGCTGCGCAACCCCTACGTCGATCCCATGAACCTCATGCAGGTGGACCTGTTGCAACGCTGGCGCGCCGGTGGCCGCGAGGACCGCGACCTGTTCGAAGCGCTGCGGGCGAGCGTGGGTGGCATCGCGCAGGGGCTGCAGAGCACCGGATGAGCGCCCTGCGCGGCAGCCCGAGGGCCTGATTGGCGAACCCCAGGGCTCTGCCGTGTGACGAGGCGGCAATCCGCGCAGCCGCCAGCGTGCCGGCGTGTGCCGCGCGCAAGCGCTGGGTCCTGACGGCAGCGGTGCTCGGGTCGGCGCTCGCGTTCGTCGACGAGTCAGTGGTCAACGTGGCGCTGCCGAAGATCGAGAGCGATCTGCATACCACGCTCGCGGCCATGCAATGGGTGATCAACGCGTACACCTTGTGCATGTCCGCGCTGCTGCTGATCGGCGGGGCCGCCGCCGACCAGTTCGGCCGGCGGCGCATGTTCCTGATCGGTGTCAGCCTGTTTGCGGCGGCGTCCCTGGCCTGCGGGCTCGCTCCTGACGCGCGGGTGCTGATCGCAGCACGCACCGTACAGGGCGCCGGGGCGGCGCTGCTCGTGCCGTGCTCGCTGGCACTCATCGGCGCAGCGTTCGACGAAAAGGAGCGCGGCGCCGCGATCGGCATCTGGTCGGGCGCCTCCGCCATCGCCGCGGGAGTGGCGCCGCTGCTCGGCGGCTGGCTGGTCGATCACGCTTCCTGGCGCCTGATCTTCCTGATCAATCCGCTGCTCGCCATACCGACGCTGTGGATCACGGTGCGCGAGGTGCCCGAGAGCCGCGATCCCGACGCGCCGCCGGGGATCGACTGGCGCGGCGCGCTGCTCGCTTTCGCCGGTCTCGGTACGCTGGTCTACGGTCTCATCGCCTCGTCCGGGCGCGGCTGGGGCGCGCCGCGCGTCGGCATCGCGCTCGCGGTGGGCGCGGCGCTGCTGGCGGGCTTCGTGCTGTGCGAGCCGCGCGAGCACGCGCCCATGATGCCGCTCGGGTTGTTCCGCTCGCGCGTCTTCAGCGGCGTCAACATCCTCACGCTGCTGCTCTACGGGGCGCTCGGCGGAGCGTTCTTCTTCCTGCCGTTCCTGCTGATCCAGGCGCGCGGCTATTCCGCGACCGCCACCGGGGCTGCGTACCTACCGTTCACAGTCATACTCGGTCTGCTGTCGCGCTGGTCGGGCGGGCTGGTCGACCGGTTCGGCGCACGCGGGCCACTGATCATCGGCCCGAGCGTCACCGCGCTCGGTTTCCTGCTGCTCTCTATCGGGCGCGGCGAGTACCGCTTTGTACTCGCGGCCATGATCGTCGTGGGGCTCGGCATGGCCGTCACCGTCGCGCCGCTCACCACCGCGGTCCTGAACGCGGTGCCCGCCCATCGCACGGGTGTCGCCTCCGGCATCAACAATGCGGTGGCCTCCGTGGGGAGTCTGCTGGTGATTGCGGTGCTCGGCAGCGTCGCGCTCGGCCTCTTCAACCGCTCGCTGGACCAGCACCTGGCGGCTGCGCCGACCTCAGCCGGCGTGAGGCTGGCGGTCGATGGTGCGCGCGGGGGTTTCGCGATTCCAACGCCGCCGCCGGGTCTTGCGGAGGACGAGCGCCAGGTGAGTCACGCCATTATTGCGGATTCGCTGGTGAGCACGGTAGGCACTGTTCTGTGGATCGCCGCCGCTTTGGCGCTGGCCAGTGCGCTGACGACCGCTGTGACGATTACCGCGGCGAGGCGGCATCCTGCGCCGCCGGGTTGAACACTATGCCGGGAAGAAATCAATGGGCTTGGTGGTGGTGATGGTGTCGACGTCCTTCTGTTCGAAACGGAACAGGCGCACCAGCGCGATGATCTTGCGCTCGAGCTCCGGGTCCTTCAATTCGCTCGAGACCACCCGGCACATGGTCACCTCGCCGGTCGGGGCGATGGTGAACTCGAGCACGAGTTTGCCCTGCAGCTCGGCGTTGTCGCGCAGCGCTCGCGCGTACAGGCTGTAGATACGGCCCTTGTTGCGATCGAACACCAGCTCGATCTCCTCGCGCGAGCGCGCTGCCTTGCCGCCGCCGCCGCTGGCGGCAGGCCCGCGGCTGTTCAAGCCGGAGCGCGCGATCCCGGAGGTCACAGCCGTAGCGTCATGGCCGGTCAGCGAGCCGGCGCCGCTGCCGAAACCACGGCTGGCGTTGGCAGAGGTGATGCCGCCGCTGCCGCCGCCGACCTTGGAGGTGATCAGTGAGCGCTCGGCGTGCGCATCGGCGCCGACGGAGCCCGAAAGATTCTTGGTCTCGAGCGGCGTGACATCCATGATGTCGCGCAGGTCCGCGAGCTCGTCCTTTACCTGGTTCAGCTGCTTCTGCGCCTTCTGGCGGGCCTGCTCGTGCTGCTCGACCGGTGGCCTCACCACGGCGAGCTTCGGCTCGACTTTCGGCTTCACCACGGGCTGCGGCGGCGGCGGTGGTGGCGGTGGCGGCCTGGGTGTCTGGGTCATCACCCGCGCGAGCCGCTCCGGCACTTCCTCGGCGATGGTGTGCTTGGGCGTCGGCAGCAGCGGAAAGAGAATGCCGAGCACGATCAGGGCGCCGAGCAGCCACTTGAGGATGCTGCGGTAACGCTCGTTGGACTCCGGGTCGCCTTCCCAGGGCAGCTCGAATTCGCGGTAGTAAGGGGCGAGCATGTGGTCTTATCCCGACTTGACCTGAGTGGCGACGACCGGCTTCTCCTTCTGCATGACCGCGAGCGAGATCTTGCCGTAGCTGGCGTCCGTGCAAGTGGCCATCACGCGCTTGAGCACCTCGTACGGCAGCGACTTGTCCGCCATGATGGTGATCTCGCGCTGCGCGAGATCGCGCGTGGCCATCTCCTTCCCCACCAGCAGCGGGCGCGTGAGAGCGATGCGCAGCGGCGCGACCAGCGCACTCTGATCGGCCTTGATGTCGGCGACCGTGGTGATGTGCTCACCCTGCACGAACAGGTCGGTCGGGGTGATCATCACCACCACCGACTGCTTGGGCGAGGTCTGGGCGATCGACTGGGGAATCTCGATGCCCTTGGTATTCTGGATCACCTCAACCTCGGTCGAGTACACCAGCAGGAACGCCACCATCACCGACAGGATGTCGATCAGCGGGATGAGGTTCAGCTGCGCATCGGCGCGATTGCGCACATGGTGCTGCGCCATGCGCAGCGCGCGGTTCGAGATGCTCATCGATGCACTCCTGCGCCAGGGGGCGGTGCCGAGGCGACTCCGCCCGCGGGCGCTGCGGCCCCGGGAGCGGGGGCAGCCGCCGGCGCCGCGGCCGCAGCCGCGGCCGGCGCATCACCGATGGAAATGTCCGGGAACAGCTCGGCCTGCACGATGTTCGCGCCCTCGCCCGTCTCGAACACGCGCACGCGGTCCATGACCTGCACCAGGGTGTCGTAGGCGGTGTCGGGCTCGAGCAGGATGCTGGCGTCGGTCTTGTCGGGAAACCGGGTCTTGACGAACTTCAGGTACTCGGCGAGCCCGTCGTAATCGTACCCGCCCGGCTTGTTGGGCACCGCGTGCAGCGGACCGGTGTTACGGTCGGCCACCAGCAGCTGATCCTTGCGCACCAGCACCTCCAGTTGCAGTCCGGGCGGGGGCTCCTTGAACTCGGTCTGGGACGCCGGCAGGTTCAGTTGCAGGATCACGGTGCGGGAAAACACCGCGGTCATCAGCAGAAAAGTCACCAGCACGGTGAAGACGTCGATCATCGGCACGAGCAGCAGCTCCGCCGGCTTGCGCGAGCGGCGCTCGAGCTTGCGATACTGGTACGAACGGCGCATGCGGAACCTTCAGTCCTTGGCTTGAGGAGCGCGAACGGCCGCCGCGGCTCAGGCCGCGGCGGGCGCGGTCTGCCGCTCGGTGATCGCGTTCAGGAACTTCACCGACGCCATCTCCAGGCTGTCGATCAGCTCGGTGGTCTTGGTCTGCAGCCACGAGTGAATCAACAGCAGCGGCACCGCGGTCATCAGACCGAAGGCAGTGCAGTTCATCGCCACCGAGATGCTGGCCGACAGCAGGTTGGCCTTCTCGGCCGGGTTGACGGTCGACACCGCCGCAAACGCACGGATCAGACCCATCACGGTGCCGAGAAGTCCGAGCAGCGTCGCGATGTTGGCGAGGGTGTACAGATAGTGCGTGCGCTTCTCCAGCCGCGGCACGATCTCCATGAGACTCTCTTCCATGGCCTTCTCGATGTCATCGCGCCGGCGCGCTGACTGAATGCGCGCGAGCCCGTAGTTGAGAATGTGGCCGATGGCCGAATCCGACTTGGCGGTCGCCTGCGCGACCTGACGGAAGTTGCCTTGCGAGAGCAACGGCACTATCTGGTTCCACAGCCCGCGGTTGCGCACCGCGATCCCCGTAAGGTAGATGTAACGTTCGATGGCGATCGCCAGGCCGACCACGAACACGATCGCGATGGGGTACATGAACGCCCCGCCGCCCTGAAAGAATCGTACGATCAAGTTCCACAGGCCCATCTGATACTCCCGCTCAAAGAGACCACCCAAGAAACACAAGCATCAGCAAACTGCAAACTGAATGACACCAACCCAAAAAGCTGCGACCTGACGCTCATCTGCGCTGTTGCATCCGGGCATCTTCAGGGGTTGGTTTCCGAACCCTGCGCCGCGCCCGGTTTGGCAGCCCCCCCACCGTTCTGCAGGGCGTCGTAATAGCGGTTTTCCCGCCGAAAGACGTCGCGGTCCACGGGCTGCAGCACTTCATCGACCAGACTGTTCAAGGGCTTGCCGAGGAGATCACCGAGGTCCGAGTGCTTCCACGGCACGATGTACAGGACCTTCGGCAGCTCACGGTTCCCGGTGATGTCGGTGGGGTCGAGCTCGATCCGGTCCGGACCCGCTTTGCGCCCGGCGGCCGTGGCGACACGCGCTTCCTTGCGCGCCGCCGCCGGCGGTGGCGCCGCCGCCGGGGCCGCGGACTCCTGCGGCGGCGGGACGGCGCCCGTCGTCGGAGCGGAGGCGGCCGGTGCCGGGGTCGTTGGGGGTGTGGTGTTCACACCCGGCTCGAGCTGCTCCGGACGCGGAATGTCGCGGCCGGACGGTGCCGACTGTGCCGACGATGCCGCGGGCGGGCGGGTGTCCTGGGAGCCGGCCGGCGCACAGGGCAACGCGCCCAACGCCGTAGCCAGGGTCAACAGAGTGACTCGCCGGAATGTGTCTACACGCTCGGGCTGCATGTCAACCTCCTGCTCCTTGCGTCCCGGAGGCGGGTGCGGCGCTCGCGGGGCCTGGGGAACTCGAATCGCGGGGACTGCCTGGCGCGGGCTCGGCACTGCCCGGTCGCTTCACGGGCGGCAGACCTAGGCGTTGCCGCAGCTCTGCGATCCATCCCGTCACCGGTTTGTCCTCGCCGGTGAGTTCCTGGTACTGCTCGAATGCCTTGAGCGCACGGTTCGGGTCACCCAGATAGAGGTCCGACAATACTCCGAGGTTCCGCCACGCGGGCGCATAGCGCGGGTCCGCGGCAATGGCCCGCTCGTAAGAGGCAGCCGCGTCCGTGAATTCCCCGCGCATTCTCTGGGTGGCGCCGAGCTCGGTCCACGCTACCGCGCTGCCGTTCTCGCGCGCAACGGCGCTCTTCAGCGTCTCTTCCGCCTGATCGAGATGACCGCTCTTGCGCTGCAGGATCGCCAGGTTCACCAGCGGCGCCGCGAACTGCGGGTACGTCAGGGCAACCTGCTTGAATCCCAGCTCCGCCTCCACCGTGTTGCCGGCGCGCATGTAATTGAGGGC
>Ga0123356_10001311_pt1 | contig 27532 bp, 16 predicted proteins | sample TergutEmb28metaG_2_FD_92546 | JGI IMG/M metagenome (GOLD analysis project Ga0123356, IMG submission 92546) | Embiratermes neotenicus P3 segment gut microbial communities from Petit-Saut dam, French Guiana - Emb289 P3 | ecosystem: Host-associated > Arthropoda: Insects > Digestive system > Gut ...
GGTGATATTGCACTATGCGAAGCAAGTCATTCACTTCAGGAGTTTTTTCATCTTGTTTCTATAGGTGTTGATTTTCCCCATAACTGTTATGGCGAGTTTGCCGGTTACAAAACAGATCATGATCATCCAACGAGCACGAATGCGCGAAGTTTCCAGGCTCCTTTACAACGAGCTTCATCAGTAGGTCCTTATACATCAAAATTAATGACTGAAAAACTTGAAGCTGCCGCTTTTTCCCGTAATATAAATATAATCGATAAAACAAGAGTTATAAAACTTTTAGTTGATAAAAAAACAAACAGAGTCTACGGACTTGTTACGCTTAAACTGGAACATGAAAAAAAGGAAACATTTTGTGTATATTATGCAAAAAATATTATTTTCGCAACAGGCGGAAATCCGGCAATCTACCATGAAACAGTTTATCCTTTAAGCCAATACGGCGCATCAGGAATATTAATGCGTGAAGGCGTTCATTTTGCCAATATGACAGAATGGCAATACGGCATTGGCTCTGTTAAGTTCCGCTGGAATCTTTCAGGCAGCTACCAGCAGGTTATTCCGCGTTATATTTCGTTAGACGAAAACGGAAACGAAGATGAATTCCTTGTTTCTTATTTTTCATCAGCAAAATCTTTGCAAAAAAATATATTTCTTAAAGGATATCAATGGCCGTTTGATCCGGCGAAGATAAAAAATGAAGGCTCTTCCCTTGTTGACATGGCTGTATATATAGAAAAACATGTAAAAGGAAAACGGGTATTTTTGGATTATACACGTAATCCCAAAGAATTTTTGTTAAACAACATGGATGAAACAGCTTTTGAATATCTATTAAAATCCGATTCAATTGCAGAAACTCCCATTGAAAGACTTTTAAAATTAAATTCACAGGCTTATGATCTTTACAAATCCAACGGTATTGATCTTAAAAAAGAATTATTGGAAATTGACGTACTTCCGCAGCATCATAACGGCGGCGCTGAAGTAAATATCTGGTGGGAAAGTTCAATTAAACATTTGTATGCAATCGGCGAGTGTGCGGGAACTCACGGTATTCACCGTCCCGGCGGCAGTGCGCTTAATTCAGGTCAGGTTGGAGGATTTCGCGCTGCATACAAAATCGCTAACACAGTTAAAAATGATATTTTCTTTTCTAAAAATGAATTAGGTATAAAAACAGAATCAATTATAAGTATATTTGAAAAATATATTTATAGTTTTACAGAACAAATAAAATCAAATGAAAATTATAATAATAAGCAATTGCAAAACTTCAGTTTTAGCAATTGCTTCATTAAAAAAAAGCAATTTTGCAGCCTATTAGGCGAAAAATTGCAGAGCCTGTGCAAAACTAAACGAGTTTTGCAACAGGCTCAGAATATAACAGAGTTATTAAACTATTTAAAAAAAATGAACAGCCGTTCAATCGCATTTATAAGACCAAAAAACGAGACAGAAGAAAATATAAAAGTATTGGAATCAATTACTGCCAAAACTGTATCTGATAAAAAATCGCTTCCTTACAATTATAATATTAAAGATGTTTTCGCGTTAAATGAAAATCTTTTTATAAACCGCTTGTTTTATAATGCTGTTAATTATTATATAAAAAACGGCGGTAAAAGCCGCGGCTCCTATATTATTTTGGATTCCATAGATAATATAAAAGATAACCTTATGGGAGTTGAAACCGATACTCAATTTAAAGATAAAGTTTTAATTACTATTTATAATCCTGATGAAGATATTATTTCATCCAATTTTAGATCTGTACGTCCCATACCGGAAAACGATACATGGTTTGAAAAGGTTTGGCTTGAGTACCGTGAAGGAAAGTATACAATCTAAATTACTTCCAAATAATCCTTGTCTTGCAATAATGGAAACGCAGCTGTAGGTAATGTTTGATACCAATATGCGACAGAAGCTATATCGTCCTGAAGCGGCAGATAACGACCTCCCTCTCTCCAGCCAAGCGCCTGTATTGTAACTTTAATCTCGTTTTCAAAACGAACAGGATCGGGTATATGAAAGCGGTACATGCCGAAACGTTTCTGGCATTTATAAAAATTATCATTTTTTATTTCATGAAAACCGGTATAAGGAGTCGAAAATGACATATAACGATCTTTTGTTTCAGGATTTTCAAAATTGTAAGAACCGCAAAAATAATCTTCTGTCCCTGTCCCGCAAATGGTTGGATATTCAATATCACCGTCCATAAAATATTTAATTTCTCCTTCGCCCCACCAGCCGTTATTATTAACTCCCCATGCCATATATGTACCGACATACTGTCCCTTTCCCTTAACTCCATCTAAAATGGTGTAAACAGATTTATAAGGCAACGGATTAGTTCTGCGGAATTGCGCATGAAAATAAGCGCAGTTTTCGGGAACAGAAGCTAAAGTATAATCAATTTGATAATAATAGGTGACATTTTCATTATCACGATTTTCCAAAGTGATTTTGCAATTTTTCCTAAACGGCATATTCCAGTAACAATTAAAAGCACTTCCGGGATTTACACAAACAGCAAGTGATGAAATCTGATTATAACTTTGCCAGCCTGAACAAAAGAAATCTCCAACAGGACATTCTACAGACGGTTGTTCCTGTCCATCCCAGTAAAATCGAATGATTGTATTACGCCATTTCCCTGTTGGTGTCATCCAAATATGCTGGATTGCTCCACTGCCGTTTATATTCGCAATTTCAAAAGTTTCATTTGGTTTAATTACAACAAAAGGATTTACTTTCCAGCCTTTTCCAAGTTCACGAGCGGCATATCCTGCCGACCCTTTATCAGGATCGCACATTCCGCCTTTTCCCTTTTCTCCTGTAAAGTTTTCAGGGCTAATAGAACGGCTTTTTGCATCAGATAAAAATGATAAACTTCCAAGATTTGGTGAAAGATAGTCGTACATACATTCTCCTAATATTATACTTATTTCTTTACAATGATAAAATCCTCAAAATCAAAATCGCAGCCGGGAAGAAAAATAAATTTCACTTTTGCTTTTCCTTGAATACCAGAAAGCGTCTTTGTAACTTCGGTATAATCTTCGCTGTACGGAAACTCTATTATTTCTCGTATTGTTTCGCCGTTTTCAAGATCAAAGTATATATGCACAGAATCGTTATCATGACGGGTTTTGCCTTTTAAAATTAATTTGGAAATACCGTCTGTAAAATCCATGTTGTTGTATTCAATAAAAACATTGTTGCCGATTTTTAAAATCTTTTCGCCGGAGATTTCAAAATTGTCACCCTGAATGGAACTAAAATCGGCGGCTTTTATTTTTTGATACGCTTTGGGTATTGGAATAAATTTAAAATTGCCAAAGTGAAGATTATGTTCTGATTCTCCAAATTCAAAAAATATACTTTTCATTCCGTATAATGGAGTTTGCAGTTTATATTTATTCGTTTTGTATGTCTGCCATGTAAAAGTTTCCTGATATGTAAACTCTCCGACAATTTTTCTTCCATTAAACCTATCAAATTTTGTTTTATTAAAATCTTTAATTTCTGTTTCTGATAAAGGTTCATTTTGCCAAATAGTAAATTTTACAGGCGTATCAGTAAACCATAGAATTGCGGATATTTCCAGTTCGTCACAACCGTACTTGCCGAAATCTACCATATTAAAACCGACAAACCTGTTTTCTCCCAAAATCTGAATGCCGCCGTTTGACACTTCATTAAAATCATTAAGCCTTAAATTATTAAAACAAGCAGGAACAGGAGTGTAAGGATCGATAATAGAAGAACCAAAACCTTCAGCTAAAAATTCGTATTCGGAAACAACTTCCGCTTGTTTTTTTCCATTGTTGCAAACACAACGCAGGCGGAAATCGCCGTCTCCGATAATTTTTAGTTCGGCAGTTAATTCTTTTTCATCTACTGTAATTTCGACATTATTAATTTTCACACCACTGCTTGTTACAACACTCCAGTCCAAATCTTTGTAAGTTGCGTTTTGCGGAAATATTTTTGCTTTTACAAGTAAACTTTTGTTTTCAGGTGTTATGCGGTATCCAAATTCTTTTACAAGTTCAATTTTTCGCACAGGTACTTCGTTTACTGTCGTACAATCGCAATCTGAACATGTAATATTTTCAAGTACACTACATCCGTTTGTAACGGCGCTTTCTTTTGCAGCCAATGTTATACTTGCTGTTTTTAACCCTGGACTTTCTGCCTTTACGGTAATAGTTCCAGCTTTTACAGAAGCCGCTATATAAGCGACTGCTTTCCCGGAAAAAAGCCGTCTTGAACAGCTTTTATATTGGTCGTAATCGGAGCTGTCTCCGTTATCAAAACCAACAAGTCTTGCTCCTTCTACGGTAATATTTATTCTGTTACGTGCATTTTCTACAACCGTGCCGTTTTTATCAATTGCGGAAATTTCTACCGTAAATAAATCTTCACCATTGGCAAGAATTTCTTTTTTATTTGTTTTTAAAACAATTTCCGCGCTTTCTTTAAAACTTTTTTTCTGTGTTTTTATTTCTTTGCCGTTTTTATCAAAAGCAATGGCTGTTATTTCGCCTTTTTCATACTCGGTCTGCCATATCAATGTATAATTTTCGCAAGTTTTTTTACCAAGTGATTTTCCATTTTTAAACAATTCGACTTCTTTTAAATTGGTATAAACCACAATATCAATTTTTTGCCCGATATTAAAATCCCAATACGGCATAATATTTAAAACAGGTTTGTCTGTCCACGCTGCTTCGTAAAGGAAAAACGCGTCTTTTTTTAATCCTGCCGTATCAACAGGTCCAAAATAAGAATTTTTTGTAAAATAGGGGGTTGGCTCTCCTATATAATCGGTTCCTGTCCATATAAACATTCCCGCGCAGTATTTTGTGTCACGGTTAACTGCAATTACATCCTCAGCGCTCAATTTATCGAACCCTGAACGGCAGTTTCCAAGACTGGAACATTGTAAATCTTCATGAGTTAAAAAAGAGCGGTCAAGCGGGAAATGATAAACACCCCTGCTTTTTACACCCGATGTATTTTCGCTTCCGTAAATTTTCCACTGCGGATTTTTTTTATGATGCTCGTCATATAAATATTCACCGTAGTTATAACCAACAAGATCAACTTCATCCCCGCAAGCCTGTCCGTTTTCCCATTGTAAAAAATTAGAGCCGAATGTTGTAAAGGCATTACATCTTGGATCGCTTTTTCGTACAGCCGTGTGAAGCATTTTTGCGACTTCCTGCCCTCTAGTTGAAGCGTGCATATCGTAAATTTCATTGCCGATACTCCACATTATTAAACACGGATGGTTTCGATCCCGCTTTATCCAGCTTGCGACATCTTTTTCATACCAATCGGGAAAGAAGCGTGCGTAGTCAAATTCTGTTTTGGGACGTTCCCACATGTCAAACGCTTCGCTGTTTACTAAAATTCCCATTTCATCGCAAAGTTCCATAAACTCGATCGAAGGGGGATTATGCGAAGTTCTTACGGCATTGGCTCCCATTTCAAGCATTGTTAATAATTGACGCCTTGCAGCTTCCTTATTAAATGCAGCTCCAAGACAGCCAAGATCATGATGCAGACAAACGCCGTTGATTTTTAAATGTCTTCCATTGATCGTAAATCCATTATCACTGTCAAAATTTATTTCTCTAAATCCGATCTTGCAGCTAACAGTATCGATAATTTTTCCGGCACTGTATAATTCTGTAGTCAAATTAAATAAATAAGGGTTAAAAGTATCCCATGTTTTTTCCTGTGAAATGTTTAATTCTGTCTCGTTCTTATCGCTGTAATATATTTCTTTACCTTCTTTATCGGTAATTTTATATTTTATACAGTCATAATCGCTGCCAGAAACTTCAACATCGATTATACATTTCCAGTTATCGCCATTTTTTTTCGCTGTGAAATATACTCCATCAGTTTTTAGAAATGTTTTTTCAGTTTCGATAAACCATACTTTTCGATAAATACCGGCTCCTGAATACCATCTTGAATTTGGAGCATTATGGCGTACAAGTACAATTATTTCGTTATCGCTAGTTTTTACATTTTCTGTAATGTCCGCTTCAAATGAAGTGTATCCATATTTCCAATCAAAACATGATTTTCCGTTAACATAAATGGTACAATCCTGATAAACACCTTCAAAATACAAACGGTAACTTTTTGAATTATTTAAATCAACATTAAATGTCTTTTTATACCAGCCAAAGGAGGTTTCGTAGAGGTTATTAACATCATAAATAAGCCAGTCGTGGGGTAAATCCACAGGTTTAAACTGCATAATATCTGTATTTGCAATTGAAGCATCTGTATCAGTTTTAGCGAACTGCCAGTTATCACAAAATAATTTTTTCATTATAAACCGCCTTTAATAATAAATATTCTCATGTAATTAGTTATTTTTCAAGACAGGTTTAAATATTTAATCACAAAAATATTTTTTAAAACGGACCGATATCAATGTCCAATAGCGGCCGCCATTCAATTTTGTACGCAGAAATTGCTGCTTTGTAAAATAGGTCGGGATTTTTTAGTTCATCAAAAGGTTTTTTATCAATATACGGTTTAACATCGAATATCTTCTTCTCTCCATTTTCATAAGTTACGAGCAATTTATAATCCGGCTGCGGCTCGACGCTAACTGGTTTTGATCCTTTTAAATAATTAAATAAAGTTGTAATCGCAGCCTTTAGCGCCTCTCGTTTGTATTCCTGATTCCAGCGGTTAACTCCGATTAAATCAAACACACCCGCATTTTCCCTTGGCCAATTATCGCCGCTCATGTGTCCAAAGGCGCTTTCCAACTGCGCAAAGGTTGATGTAATACCGCCTCCGCCGCCGCCTGCAACAGCAACGATTATACTTGGCTTTCCTTTAAGGAAGGAAACTTCGCTTTCTCTTTTGTCCCATTGTTTTGTCGCCTGACATCTTCTAAGTTTATCAATGAATATTTTCATTTCTTCGCTGACTTCACCCCAATATACAGGTGTCAAATATACAAATGCGTCAGCGTTTTTCATCTTTTCCTGTAAAATATTAAAGCCGTCTTTATCTCCGAATAAACAGCGATGTTCAAAAAAACAAATACCCCACCCATCTTCGCACATTTTACATTTATTAAGATTGATATCTGATAAAGTGACCACTTCAGCTTCAAGTCCCAGTTTACATGCTGTTTCTTCAGCCGCTTTTACAAACGAATATGTAATACCTGTGGTTTTTGGTGTACCCGATATTATTAACAATTTCATAATTTGCTCCTTTAAGTATTATATCAAAAATAGACAAATCTTCAATTATTATATTTATAAAAAACAAAAAAAAGGCTGCCCAAGAATTACTTCTCGGACAGCCCCTTTTTAAAAGTAATATTAACTATTATTTTGTGTCGAACCCGCCAAAAGTTACTTCAAATTCCTGCTGAAAAACAGCTATTCCTGTTCCTTGTTCAGTTAAAGTTAATATATTTTTACCTGGCATTCCTGGTTCTTTTACATAAGTTAGCAGATACTCTTTACCTGCTTCCAACGGAGGAAGGTTGATTTCCATATTTGTATTTACATTTCGTGTTACAGCATGTACATCTTGTACAACATTAGCAATTCCTCCCAGAATACCAAATCCGCCTAAATTAACTTTTGTTGTTGTAGTATAACTAACATGAACAATAACTCTTAAAGCAGTACCTGAAGGAAAATTAATCGGATCCCAATGTGTTCCGCTTGCAGGTTTAGGAAGCGGTATTCCATTAAAAGATACAAATGTTACACCGGGATTGCCCATTCTAAAAGCTACAGAAGATGAATTTTGCTCACCTGTCACGAACGAAAATGGTTCCGGATTTGTAGCACAGCCAATAAAAGCAAACAACACAAAAACAGAGAAAAGAAACGCAACGATTCGTAATTTCATACTCATACTCTCCTTAAAAATATATTGTCATACAGACAACTTCGCAATTAATTTCTATGGTATTCTGCCGTATCCATAACAGCTTACCATAAAATATCCGATTATCACTATAATAGCGATAATTATATATTAGTTTTATCTTACTATTCTTTCTTATAATAAGTGCCTTTATGAATACAAATTCCTGTTTCTGCTTCAGTAATTGTTAATACAGTACCGCTAACAGCCCATTTAGCAGTTCCTCCACCCATACCGCCATACAATGAAGTAGTTATTGTATTTCCGGAAACTTCAAAAGTTCCTTGTTCAAATCCCGCTAAAAATAATTTACCGTTCGCTTTAAATTCATTCATTAAATATGTTTCATTTTCTGCGTTTGCATAAGCCTGTGTGATATACCACTTTGCTATCAGTTCTTCCGGTATTTTACTGCCGCCTTCATCACAACTTACCATAAAAAGCACTACAATTGCCGTTAATGCAGCAATTCCTAAAATTTTGATTTTCTTTTTCATAAAAATCTCCTGACCAATTTAATCCTATATTTAATATAACACTTTTTATTTTACTTGTCTATATAATTATGTTTTATTTATAATTAGTATATTTAATATTGGTAATTTATTTTTTTTAGGTTTTTTTTATTTTTTAAATGATAATATTACCATAATTTAATTAATAAAACGAAAATATTTCATTTCCTATTAACAATATCCCATTAATAGTGTATAATCTTTATATGAATTTAGTGGAAAATACCCTGCTGGAAAACATTGATAACCCCGATTCCCTGTTCATTTTTCCGACAGATATTGCCGCTTCCCGCTGGGCGGATCATCTTCTTCGTCTAAAAAACGGCGGCTCGATTGCTATGGATAAATTTACCGCCTGGGACGATTTTAAGGGAAATTCGATTAAATCCAAGGTAAAAAATAAAACCAGCATTCCTTCCGCCTTAAGAAAGATTTTTATAGAAAGGCTTATAAATGATAATAGCGAAGCCGTAAAACAGGGAAACCAGCCAATTTTTACATCGATAATAAGGGTTGAATGGGCACTTCAAGCAGCGCAATTTGCTTCCTGGCTTTCGGGAGTTTTACCTCAGCTTGGAACCTGGTTTAATAAAATGACAGGTTTTTCAATCGACGAAATACTAAGCGAAAAAATAGAAAATATTTGCTGTAATTTTGAAGGTGATGACAAGGATATGTACATCCTTTCTCGATCTTACGCCAAATTTCTTGAAACCTATAATCTTTTTGAACATGCCTGGGAGACTCCCCCTTTTAACAATGACGGAAAAGAATGTTTTCTTTTTTTTCCGGAATCATTATCCGATTACAGCGATTATAAGGATTTATTATCAAAAAGCGAACATGTAAATATTATAAATATCAATGATATAGAAAAAAACGAGACCCAAAAAAACAGCGAAACATTTTTTTATACCAATTCTCGAAGCGAAATAAAAGAAGCTGCGCTTTTCATTCGTTCCTTAAATGAAAAACATGGAATCAGTTGGGATTCAATTGTTGTTTGCCTTTCTGATGCGGAAAATTACGAACCTTATGTTATAAGAGAGTTTAAAAACAGAAATATACCTTTTGTAAAACGCACAAGTAAACTTCTTAGCGATTATCCTGCCGGTAATTTTTTTCGATCACTTTTGGATTGCGCTACTTCGGATTTTTCATTTTCGTCGGTGGCAGCGCTTATATTAAATAAAAATCTTCCGTGGAAAAATACTGATTTAGATACAATCGATGAATTAATAAATTTTGGAATAAAAAATAACTGTCTTTATTCCTGGTATGAAAAGACACAGACAGATGAAAAAAAACAATTAATAAATGTATGGGAAGACGCCTTCGATAATCCTATTGAGTATTTTGACAAAGAACTTCGCTCGTTTTATAATAACTTAAAAAAACACATTCTCTCTTTTCGCAGTTCCATTACTTTCCATGAATTGCAAAAACAATATTTCATGTTTCGTGAACATTTTTTTGATATGGAGTTATGTTCCGAAGAAACCGATTTAATTTTATCCCGGTGTATTTGCGAACTAATGGAACTTGTCGAACTTGAAAAAAACTTTCCTGACATTAAAGTTATCGATCCTTTTTTATTTTTTACAGAACAACTTGGCGAAAAACCATATCTTGCGCAGACAAAATCATCTGGAGTTTCGATTTTACCGTATAAAGCCGCAGCCGCCGCTCCTTTTGACTGTCATATTATTCTTGGCGCAGGTCAGGAAAACTTGTCAGTAATTAATTCAAGACTGGAGTTTCTATCAAAGAAAAAACGTGAAAAACTGGGTTTAGCTGATGAAGATGCGTCTGCCTCGTTTATAAATATGCATAAGTATAATTCCGTAAAAACTTCCGCTTTTTTCTGCTGCGAAAAATCTTTTTCCGGTTTCGCGATACCGCATTCAAAAATAAACGCTCCTGTCGAACCCAAAGATCGATATACCGAAGAAAACGATTTTTATTTAATGGAAAATTTATACTTTAATTCACTTTTATCATCATCTTCATTAAATGGAAAAGAAATAAACAGACTTCATGAAAATCAAAAAAATGGATTTTTAAATTGGCAAAAAAGACGTTTAAATACAGGAAAAACTCCTAATTACAAATGGAATACAACAAAAGAAATTCAAAATATTATTAATACAAGTTATGCAAAAACAGGTAAATACAGCGTATCAGCAACATCATTGCAAAAATATTTTCAATGTTCGTTAAAATGGCTTTTTGAAAGGGTATTTACTTTAGAAAACACGCAAATCGAAACAACTCTTATGGCAAAAAATATATCTGGGTTGATTTATCATGCAGTATTAAATAATTTTTTTATAGAATTAAAAAAACTTGATAAACCTTTAATGGAACCTGTTACCGAAGGTTTACAGCCATCACTTCCAAAACCTTACCTTGTATTATTAACCGAAAGTTTAGACAGTGTTTTTAATAGTTTTCCTTCATTGCAAATGAGTTCTCTTACATCACGAATTATTAAGGCTGCAAAAAATGATTTTAAATATAATCTTGAAAAATGTCTTATAAGTTTTATAACTTATTTTACAGGTTACAGTATAATGGGAAGTGAATGTTATTACGATAAAAAAAATGATAAAGATATGTACATTTTAAACGGTTATATCGATTGTTTATTAAAAGATAATTCAAAAGAAAATGATAATTGCACAATCGTAGATTTTAAATTAAAATGGACTCCGCATCGCAGCGATTGCATCGCAGAAGAAGATGATCCGCTTTGCGATTTCCAGCTTCCCATGTATATTACCCTTGCCGAAGATAATGAAAAGAAAGTTTTTTCTACCGCTTTATTTTTTAGTATTATTGAATGTAAGGCGGAAGTTATTATAGGAACTATCCGAAACACAATTACAGATAAAATTATACCGGGTAAAGAAAAAGACCAAATAATACACGGCAGCGAATGGTATAAAAAAATATTTAAAGAATTTAATAACAAGGCTGAACAATTTGTACAGGAAATTTCTACAGGTAATTTTACCGTTTTTCCGCAAAATAATAATGATTGTTTCGATTGTGAGTATCAGCGTATATGCCGCACTGTTTACATAGTTAACCGAGAGAGTAATTTATGCAATTAAACGAAGAACAAAAAAAAGCAGCGTTTTGCGAAGAAAACGCCGTAGTAGCTGCCGGCGCAGGCTCAGGAAAAACGATGGTTCTTGCCAACCGTTTTGTCTGGCTGCTTACGGATAAAGGTTATAAAGTAAACGAGATACTGACTCTTACATTTACAAAAAAAGCCGCAGCACAAATGTATAAAAGGATTTATTCTCTTGTTTCAGAAATTGCGCAGACGCAGCAAGGCGAAAAATCAAAAAGAGCGCAGGATGCTCTTAATAATTTTATTAATGCAAGGATTCAAACACTTGATTCATACAGCGCCTCGATTGTAAAACAATGTTCCACCCGTTATGGAATTAGCCCAGACTTTAAAATCGATCAGGATCGCTGTTACGATCTTGCTTTAGAAGTTTCATATCCGTTTTTTATCGAACACAGACATCATCCTGCTATTGAAATACTTTATTCTGATAATCGCCCGAATGATATCGTTCATAACATTTTCGCTGATATTTTATTAAATTATTGTAATATTGATAAACCAAAAGATTTTATATCTGATGTAAAACTTCAATTTGATATAATTTACAACGAATTGAAAAAATACAACGATGAAATTAATAAGTTATTAAAAGAAATTAATAATGATTTATTGGAAAATGAATCTTTACTGCCTCCTTTGGTTCCTGTTATGACAAAATATAAAAATGATAATATAAATATACCAGTTGACAGTGACATTCAAAAATATTTTGATTTATTATTAAATACCCCAATTGAATCAGTAATAGAAAAGTCGCAGTCACACCCATTAAGAAATACTTTAATAAAAGTTCTATATTCAATTAATTCTATAACATCTGTAAGTTTAGTAAGCGGAAAAAGGTCTGATAACCCAGTAAAAGAAAATATAAAACATCTTCGCGAACTTTTTACTCCATTTTCATCACTAATAATATCTGTAATACAGGCAGGATTTGCTCTTTCCATAATGTCACTATTTAATAAACTTCAAAATATATATTTAACAAAAAAGCGATCGGAAGGGGTTTTAACATTTAAAGATGTCGCTTCTCTTTCAAGAACAATTCTTATAGAACAACTTGATATAAGACAAAGTGAAAAAGAAGCATTTAAAGCGATTATGATCGATGAGTTTCAGGATAATAATGATTTGCAAAAAGATTTACTTTTCCTTCTGGCAGAAAAATTGGAAATAACAAACAAGAAAATTCCGCAAGCAAAAGATTTAAGCGGCGGAAAACTTTTCTTTGTAGGTGACGAAAAACAGTCGATTTATTTATTCAGAGGAGCTGATGTATCTGTTTTCCGAAAACTTAAAGAAGAAATTAAAAGCGGTAACCTTCCTTTAAAAACAAACTACCGCTCTTGTTCAAAACTAATTGGAGCGTTTAATACCATATTCGGCGGCAGCGGCTTTTCTTCAGATGAAAAACCACAAGTTCCTGTATTTCCTTCTGTTTTTGCGCCGTCTGACTCTCTGCCTCTTTATGAAGCCGGTTACACACCGCTTGAATCAGGTAATAACACAGATGAAGACTCATCACATGGAAATTTATCAATTTGTATTTTAAACAAAGCTTCGGAATCAAGTACTGAAACGGATACAGAAAATGAAGAAACACTACTTTCACCGGATGAAAATGAAGCACGTTTTGTTGCAGAAAAAATAAAGATTTTATTGCAAAAATACAAGCCGCATGAGATTGCAGTCCTTTTTCGCACTCGTTCATCTCAATATTTATATGAAAAACATTTAAGAGCTTTAGGTATTCCTTACACTTGCGAAGATATAAACGATTTATTTTTTGCAGGACCTGTAAATGATATTATGTCTGTCCTTCGTCTTATAGCCCATCCCATAGACAAGGCGGCATACGCAGAAATGCTTCGTTCCCCTTTTGCGGGATTATCGTTAAGCGGAACAGCCGTTTGTCTTTCTTCTATTAATAATAATGATAATGAAAAAAAAGTAAAATTTAAACCTTTTGATGACTTACCGCTTTCAAATCTTGATGAATCTGACAAAGAAAAATATCTTATAGGAAGAAAAATATATTCATCTATTCATGAAAAAGCCAAAACAGAAAATATTTGTTCTTTAATCAGCGAGTTATGGTACTACGAAGGTTACCGTTATGAAACTGAATGGAATCCGCAAACAAGTGTATACCGCGAATTATTTGATTATCTTTTCCATCTTGCCGCAGCCGCCGATGCGGATAATCAAAGCCTTGCGTCTTTTACAGATTCAATGATTTCATTCAGAGATTCAGGCGGAAAACTTTCTGATGTAGAAATTCCACTGGAACATCCAAGCGCGGTTCATTTAATGACAATTCATAAAAGTAAAGGATTGGAATTTCCTGTCGTTTTTTTATGCTCTTGCGGAAAAAAAAGCCAAACAGATAAAAAAGATATTGTTTATTTTTCAGATGCAGCCGGAATTGCATTCAGCCCTCCTTCGCCTGCAGAATGCCGTTCTATCTGCGGAAAACGAAATAATTTTTTCTGGGAACAAACAAGCGAAGAAGTAAAACGAAAAAGAACCGCAGAACTGCGCCGTCTTTTATATGTAGGTATGACAAGAGCAGAAAAAGAACTTTACATAACAGGAACATTGGAAATAAAAGAAACAAGCGAAACAGAAGATTTTTCTGTTCAAATTAAAACACATATAGAAAATAAACAAGAAAAAAGTGAAAATTATATAGAAAATGACTCTATATTAAATAACGATACATTATTCGGACTTTTACTGCCTGCAATTGTATCACATATTCCTGATGAAGGATTAAAAACTGACTCTGCGTTTTTTAACCTTGAAGAAATAAAACATCTAACAGAAGAATATATAAAAAGCGAAGATGTTAAAAATACAAACACAAAAAATAACCAAACCGGGTTAAACGAATTTTTACAAAAAGTAAAACCTATTTATGACAAAGCGCAGATAATCACAACACCGATATTACGAAATAATCACATAACACCTGTATCACTTAAAAATACCGAAGAAGAAAATACCACCAATGATTTTTTGATAAATAAAGAATTTTCCGGTCAAAAATCTGATGATATTTTTAGTAAAGTAGATCTAATACTTTCCCGTTTTTCAAAAAATGATGAAACCAATGAAAAGTTTAACTCAGGCAAGTTTGGAACAATCGCACACATTTGCGTTGAAGCCTTGTTAAAAAAAATAGAAGTAATAATCCCTCCGAATATATCAAGTTTTTTAAACCCTTCACAATTAACCACTTTACTTGATGCAGGAAATGAACTGGCAAGACGTTTTTTACTTTCGCCGCTTGGAAAAATGGCGGAAAATGCTATTTTTCGGGAAAATGAATTTTCCTTCAGAAGTCTTGTAAAAAAAGAAGATAACACAGAAGTTTTCATAAACGGCAATATTGATTTATTTTTTGAAGATAATAATACAATTCATATTGTAGATTTTAAAACAGATGCCAATGAAAACCCAGCCGAACATACCGCACAGTTATCAGCTTATTATCATGCAGTTTTCAATCTTTTTTCGGCTCAAAATAAAAAACAAACCCGCGTTTGGTTATATTACCTTAGAACAGGTCACGCTATAGAAATGACAGAAAAAGCAAAATCCTTTGACCTTGTAAAAAGAGCTTTTGAAATAACAAACAATTAATTGATATTTATCATAATGCATGATAAAATAACTAATATTTTGAAACTTACATCAGGAGAAAAAAATGAGCAAATTTAACGCAGAAGAACTGTCCGGTTTCGCAAGGTATTACGGTTTTCATTATGATGCCATCGATCCTCATGCTTTAGTAAAAGAGATACAAGTCGAAATGCAGCGAGGTCTGGAAAACAAAACATCAAGTCTTGCGATGATTCCGTCTTATATAACTCCAATTACCAAAATACCGGCAGGAAAAACAGTTCTTGCCCTGGATGCAGGCGGAACCAACTTACGCTCCAGCCTTGTTTATTTTAATGAAAAGGGTGAAGCTGTCGCTAAAGGAACAAATAAATCTCCAATGCCGGGCACAAACGGCCATGTAAGTGCTAAAGAATTTTTTAACGCTATTGCTGATGTTACGATTCCGCTTCTTAAAGAAACACCTATCGAAGGAATTGGTTTTACTTTTTCATATCCTATGGAAATTACCTCTGACGCCGACGGGATTCTACTTTCATTCAGCAAAGAAATAGACGCTCCCGAAGTAATCGGTAAAGCAATCGGCAAAGGATTGCGTGAAGCGCTGGCTGCAAAAGGCTGTTCTTACGATGGTCCTATCGTATTGTTAAACGACACTGTAGCTACATTACTTTCCGGAGTTGTATCGATCCCGGCTGACGGCGAACCTGTACACACAACCAGTAAATTTTCTGCAGAAGCCGGTCCTGTAATCGGTTTTATTTTAGGAACAGGTTTTAACACGGCATATCCGGAAACTGTTATCCCAAAAATAAATTTTAATTCACAAACTTCTGCGCAGATTGTTGTATGCGAAACAGGAAATTTTAAAGTTCGTAACCGCGGACAGTTAGACGTTGAGTACGACAACACAACAAAAAATCCGGGTTGTTATCATCTTGAAAAAACAGTTTCCGGCGCATATTTGGGACCACTGACTTTACATATCATCAAACAGGCAATAAAAGATAAAGTTATACAATTTAAAAATTCACAGGAAATACTTTCAATGACATATTTGGAAACAAAAGTATTAAATGAATTTTGCCGCGCTCCTCTTTGCGCACAAGGACCTTTAGGTTCATTATTTGCACCTGACGAAACAGATGCAATTGCTGCAATACAATATCTTTCTTCGATAATAACTGAACGAGGCGCTTTATTTTCCGCAGCAATACTAGCAGCCACAATTGAACAGATGAATCCCTGTTATGAGCCATATTCGCCTGTACGAATCGCAGTAGAAGGAACAACTTTTTTAATATACAAAGGCATGCGCCGCTCTCTTGAATCTTATCTGCATCAAATGCTTTTTATCGATAAACCTCGTCCTTATATAGTTTCTCCTGTAGAACAGGCAAGTCTTTTCGGCGCGGCAGTCGCGGCGTTAAGCAAAAAATAAATTTTAGGAGCTTTTATGATTAAGGCAGTTCATTTGCGTGTTAAAGATGCAAGCGTAACAGAAAAATTGGTTCAATATATAAAAGAAGGATTAGCGCCGTTAGGTGTAAATCTATTATGTATTGAGTTTAATCCGGGATACAATTACCGCTGCTTCCCGGAACTTGCAGACGGCAGTTTCGGAAGAAACGAAGCACAGAAAGTCGGCGCTGCCGCAAAAGAAGCGGGCATAAAAATCGTACCTTTGTTTATGTGCCTTGGTCATCAGGGCTGGCGGTTTGATAAAAATAAACTCTTGGAACTTCATCCTGAGTTTGACGAAACACCCTTCATGCCAGACGATGGCGATCCCAAAACCCACGACTTGGCATTTTACTGCCATAGCTGGTGCGCATCAAATGATGATGTATACAAATATGTTTTCCCGATGATGGACGAAATAATGGAAGACTTTGGAACAGATTACCTGCATGTCGGCATGGATGAAGTATTTTCTTTAGCAGAATCAACCTGCCCTCGCTGTTCAGGAAAAACACGTCCATACCTTTTTGCGCGTACTGTAAATATTCTTTACGATCATATCGTAAAAGAAAAAGGCTGGAAGATGCTGATGTGGGGGGATCGTTTAAATAATGCTGATGCTTGCGGATATCATGCATGGGAAGGCGATATTTGGGGAACCTGGAAAGCCATCGACATGATTCCAAAAGATATAATCATAACCGACTGGCATTATGAAATTAACGAAAAAGGTTTTCCCGGTATCGAAACATTTATAGAAAAAGGTTTTTCTGTAATCCCTGCCGGCTGGCGTGAATTAAAGCAAATGCGTTTTTTAATAGACGAAGCATTAAAATACAAAGAATCGGCAAAACAAAAAGGTTATTCTGGCGAGCTTGCCGGAATGATGGTCACTTGCTGGATGGAAGCGACTGTAGATTTACTCGACAAGTTTTTGGAACTATTAAAAGCAAAAGTGCAAAACGAAGAAGAAAAAGATGCAAGAGGAATTGCTTCATCGATTGTGTACATGACAGGAAAATTGGAATAATTTACAACAAAAATATATCAAATGGGCTTGACTGTTTTTTCTATTTTTGATAAATTAATAAAACCTTGGGGGTGTAGCGAAGTTGGTTTATCGCGCTGGCCTGTCACGCCGGAGATCGCGGGTTCAAGTCCCGTCACTCTCGTAAGCTCGTCTTCGGACGAGTTTTTTTTTACATAAAACGAAGCTACGGGCAGTAGCGCAGATGGTAGCGCGCTTGGTTCGGGACCAAGAGGTCGGCGGTTCAACTCCGCCCTGCCCGATATATCTTTTATATACAAAAATATGAATATTAAAGATAGAAAATTATAAAGGAGAATAAAACTGCGGAGTTGAAACGAAGTGCTCTTGTAAATATAGATAAGGCGAAAGCCTTAACCAGATTTGCGGCGCAAGGATGCGCCGAGAGCGCGAAGACGGGGGTGGAAGGAGCTAACAGGAGGTTAGCGACTGGAACCCCAACTCCGCCCTGCCCGATATATCTTTTATATACAAAATCGGAGTTGATATGAAATATTCAAACGCATTTATACCCACACTCAGGGAAGTCCCCGCAGACGCAGTAATCGCAAGCCACAGGCTAATGTTTCGCGCAGGTCTTTTACGTAAACTTGCCAACGGGCTTTTTGCCTACCTCCCCCTGGGGCTTCGATCCTTTCGCAAAGTAGAAAAGATCGTTCGTGAAGAAATGGACGCAATCGGCGCTCTTGAAATAAAACCGACAGTTGTTGTCCCCGGTGAACTATGGAAAGAATCAGGCCGTTGGGACGCGATGGGACAGTCGCTTCTGCGTGTAAAAAATCGTTTGGATAACGATTTTGTCGTTTCACCGACCGCCGAAGAAGCGTTTACCGCGATCGTGCGTGACGAGCTTTCCAGTTATCGTCAATTGCCGCTTGCGCTCTATCAAATTAATACCAAGTTCCGCGATGAAGTCCGCCCTCGTTACGGAGTGATGCGAGGGCGCGAGTTTGTGATGAAAGACGCCTATTCATGGCATGCCGATGAAAAAAGCCTTGATGATACTTACCAGGCAATGGGACGCGCATACCGCCAAATTTTTAAACGATGCGGGCTTTCTGTCATTCCTGTAAAAGCCGATTCAGGCGCAATGGGAGGCAGCGGCTCGGAAGAGTTTATGGTAGAAAGTGATGTCGGCGACAACACATTAATTTTATGCAAGTGCGGTTATGCAGCCAACGTAGAAAAAGCATCCTGCGCACAAGATTTCACTGCGCAAACTTCGATTGAAAACGCGAAAGCCACTGCCGCAAATACTCCCGCGTTTGAAAAAATTGATACACCGAATGTAAAAACCATCGATGAACTTTGCGATTTTTTAAAAACAAAACCGCAAACATTTATTAAAACGTTGATATATCGAGCAATCAATGTCGAACTCGATCTTTCTTCTGCGCCGGGATGTTCTAAACTTGAACGAACAAAACCGTCAAAAGACGCACCTGAAGTTTATACCGAGGCTTTTTTTGCAGTAGCAATTCGCGGCGACCTTGATGTAAACGAAGTAAAACTTGCTGCGATTCTTAAAGCAAGCGAAGTAGCTCTCGCATCCGATGCCGATGTTATACGCCTTACAAATGCGCCTGTAGGATTTGCAGGACCTGTGGGTTTAACCGCTCTTCCGCTTGTAATCGATCATTCTGTAACAGCAATGAATGACGCAGTCACAGGCGCACTTGTTAAAGATTTACATTACAAACATGTCTCGTACGGCAGAGATTTTAACGCATGGATGATCGAAGATTTACGTACAGTAAAAGCAGGAGATAAATGCTCGCTTTGCAGCGGTGAATTGTATACAAAGATGGGTAATGAACTTGGTCACATTTTTAAACTTGGTTATAAATACACCCGTTCAATGAATGTAAGTTTCCTTGACGAAAACGGAAAAAGCCAAATACCAACGATGGGCTGTTACGGCATCGGTGTTGATCGCACTCTCGCATCTGTTATCGAAGAACACCACGATGACGCCGGCATTATCTGGCCGATTTCTGTCGCGCCTTTCCATGTCATTGTCGTTCCAATTAAATATGACGGAGTAATGAAAGAAGCGGCAGACAAACTTGTAAAAGATTTAACAGCAGCAGGTATCGAAGTTTTACTTGATGATCGCAACGAACGTCCCGGCGTAAAGTTCAATGACGCAGATCTTACAGGTATTCCATATCGTGTTGTTGTCGGAGACAAGGGGCTTTCACAACAGCCGCCTGTTGTCGAAGTAAAACGCCGAGGAGAAAAAGATAACTTTATGTTAGAAGCCGAAAAGGCGGCAGTCGATCTTACCGGAAGAATACTGGAAGAATTAAAACTTTTTTAGCGAATTAAAATACTTACAATCTCATTATTAGTACCTATTCTCATAGGAGGTCTCCATGTACTTACACCTGATGTAACAATAACATGGTTATACGTATCTTTTTGATGGTGTCCGTAATCTATAACAAACATAGCTTTTGTTATAAACCTTACCGGAAACATCTGTCCGCTGTGAGTGTGCCCTGATAAAATTAAATCAACTTCATTGCCGTATTCATTAATGTGCACCGGATTATGATCTATTACAATAACCGGCATATTTTCACTTACTGAAAGTATTATATCCGAAATATCTTTCCTTTTTAGATCTCCAAAACCACCTATCGGACTTGCATCAAGCCTTCCGAACAGGGCAAGGCGTTCATCTATAATTATATAATCATCATTAAGAAGTTTTATATAACTTTCTTCAAGAAAGTTTTTCATTTGATTTAAAGTGTGCCCGCCGTCATGATTTCCCAAACATGCGTAAACACCATAAACAGCATTAATATTCTTAAATAATGCTATTGCTTTTTCCGGATTATTTATCATATAAAAATTATCATTAAAAATATCTCCGACAAAACACACAATGTCAGGATTTAAATCATTTATTTTTTTTACCATACTTTCAAGGTTTCTTTCAGAATGCACATCACCTAAATGCAAATCACTTATCATAACAACTTTCATATTATTTAATGATACGTTTTTAAACTCTATTTCATAATTAGTTATTTTAATTTGATTTGCGTTATATATACCGTAAGATAATATTCCAACAGTTAATATAACAACAGCTAATCCTGAATACAACCGGATGTTATTCAACATGGATATATGAATTACATTTGTTACCCTTCCCAATAAAACTATTAAATCAACAGCAAAAAACAGTAAAATAAAATACATAAAAAAACCAAGCCAATATGCGCCAATAAAATTAAACATTTTGGAAATTGCCAACGGCAGCGGCAATAGTCCTGCCAATAATGATGATGCAATAAAAATATACACACCTATATAAATTTTTACATTAAAATGCGGAAAAACCTGGATAAAAAATTGATATAGTCTTTTTGCAATATAAAAGTTTCCGCCGATACAAATTGAAATAAAAATAAAAAGCACGAAAATAATTCGTATTACACTCACAATTTTTTTTCCTTTATATTACTTATTTCTCCGATTTTGCATCCCATTTTTACAATTGTTTCTTTATCATTCATTGTATTACTATATATAATATCATCAATTATTATTTTATTATTTTGAAATAACAAGATAACTGTAGAACCCCCAAATTCAAACAATCCTTTTTCCCCTTTTCGATTAAAAAAACCGCTTGCCGCTTTATTTTTTATACGTCCTACAAAAAGAGCTCCAACTTCAATTTGAATAACTTTACCGAAATTATCTGTTTTCATAATTGTACATTCTCTGGAATTCATTTTGTATATATTATAATGCTGGAGCGCTATTGGACGGACTGTATGAAGTACACCATTTATTTTTTTAATTGCCAGAATTTCACCATTATCAATATAACAATACCTGTGGTAATCATCCGGTGTCAGCCTGAAAATAAGGCAAACTCCATTTATATATTCACCGGCAAGAGTTTTATCCTGTAATAAACTGTCAATATTGTAAAGCGAATTTTTAATTTGAAAAACACTGTCAGAATTAATTTTGTATACTGTTAATTTTCCGTCACAAGGAGATATCAAGTCATTTATATTTTCACTTGAAAACCTGCATTCTTTTCTGACTTCTCTGGAAAAAAAATCATTAAAAGATAAATATTTAACATTCTCATATTCATCCATATTAATTTTATTTTTTTTAATAAAACCATTGATTAAAAGCCTTGATACTTTAGCATCCATTAAAAATCCAAAAAAAACAGAAACAAATGGTTTTATCAATATCTGTAAAAATAATCTTCCTGCCAATGTATTGTAAAAAAATCTTAATGAAAGTTTTTCTTTTGATGTTATTTCAACAGTACCGTAATTTCCACAAATCAGAGCTGATTACCTCCGAAGAAAATAATATAAATGGCGGCAGGCAGCGCAATTAAACAAAGAAAAACAAGAGCATGTCCGCGCGGCTTTGGTATTTTAACTCTTATCAAAAATGCTATTGATAAAATAAGAGCATCACCATATATACATACGACAGTGAAAAATTAAATATACAACATATTGAATAAAATACAGGAATTATAATAGCAACACTTGTCACAGGCAAACCTTCAAAAAAGTTTCGTCTTTCTTTTTTATTTAAATGTTCTGTTTCTATTACATTAAAATAAGCGAGCCGAATAATCGCAGCTAAAATATATATGACAGATATTATCAGATAAAAAGTTATAAATATTTCTGCAGTAAAATATTTTTGTATTATACTTCCACCCAAAAATACCGGAAGAATGCCAAAGCTGATTATATCGGCAAAAGAATCTACCTGTATTCCATAACCCTTTTGCCTGTCAGTCCTTTCTTTTAAGTTTGCTACACGCCCGTCAAGTCCGTCACATAAACCGGAAATCATTAAACACATAAGAGCATATCTTATATGACCACCCATTGCGAAAAATATTCCGAATAATCCGGCAATGGCATTCAAATAGGTTAATATAACCCAAAATCCATAATAGCCGATTAAAAAATTATTTTTTTCCAATTTATCTGCCTCATAAGTATTATACGCCAAACTGAAAGAAAAAATCTATGTTTTTTCCGGCAGACTTGAGTAAAACCCTATAACCCCAGTGCTTTTTTAAAACTTATAACGATTTCATCAACCATAGGTCTTGCGTCGATGTCTAATAGTAGTCCTTTTTCGCGGTAATAATCGATTAACGGCGCTGTTTGAGCTCGGTATACTTCAAGTCGTTTTTGAACAGCTTCTGGTTTATCGTCATCACGGATATAAACTTCTCCGTCACAATGATCGCAAACACCCTCTTTTGATGGCTTATTAAAAACTGCATGAAAATTATAACCGCATTTGCGGCAAACCTGCCGTCCGCCAAGACGTTCCAAAACACCTTCGTCGGGAATATCAAAGTTTATAACTTTTTCTACAGTTGAAAAAGTAGCAAGCGCCTCTGCCTGTGGAATTGTTCTTGGGAAACCGTCTAATATATAACCGTTTTGAACATCATCCATCGCGAGTCTTTCTTTTACAAGCGCGATTGTTGTTTCATCATCTACAAGTTTTCCCGCATCTATAATTTCTTTTACTTTAAGACCCAATGGAGTTTTTGCGGCAATAGCTGCACGAAAAATTGAACCTGTGCTAATCTGCTGTACTTTTAAAAGTTCTACAGCTTTTACTGCCAATGTTCCTTTACCTGCACCCGGAGGTCCTAAAAAAATTAATTTCATGTTTAACTCCTTTATTTTTATCATTTTATAACTATATTATCAAACAAACAAGTACTTGAATACATATATAACTGCTTTTTTGCCGGAAAGTAAAATAGGTATACTTTTTTGCAGCTCAAAATGCGAAGGCAGTGCTTTTAAAAAACTATCATCATTTGCGTATAACACCACTACCCTTCCTCCGTCTTTTAATAATTTACCGAAAACTTCAAACATTTGTTTTAAAAACACTGTATTGTCTACTTCTTTAAAATACCCCCACGGAGGATCTGTGATAATTACATCGATACTTTTTTCTTTTATAATCGCGGGAAGTTTATTAAAATCGGCTTTGTGTATAACAAAATTGCCAGGATTTTTTTTCTTAAATCTTGATGTTGTATATAATACAGCTTCCTTGTTATTATCGCTTGCGATAAAATTGGTTATGTGAAAATGTTTCATTGCCGTATTTGGAATTGAGCCGTAACCGCAAAATGGATCAAGAACGGTATCATTATGTTTAATGTCTGCAAGACGGCACAAAACCCAAGTTAAAGGCGGCGGCAGTTCTCCTTTGTGCAGAGTTCTTTCCCAAGAAGGACGCAAGGTAAGGCGTTTCATAAAAATTGTAAAATTATTTTTTGTATCATCATCCCTTCGGTATAAAAACCAAAACTCGGTATCGGGTAAACTTCGGTTAACCTTTAAACCGCTGATACGGGAAATATATTTTTCTGCTTCTACTCTTAATTTTTCATCGATTGCCGCAGGCTGATTTTCATTAGATATAACAATCCTGAATGTTTTAAAACTCTTACTGTTATTAGAAATAATATCAAGATTTATACTATTATTAATAAATTCTTTTACATTATTTACTAAAATATTTTCTCCGTGTTCTCTGCGCCTCCGTGCCTCCGTGTGAAAATCTTCTACAACATTCACCACCGCGAAGATATTATTAAAACAGAAAAAATTTAATTTATCGTAACTTGTTTCAGTTTCAAAAATTACAGCGCCGTCAAGAAGTTTGTGTATTACAGCGTCTTTAAGCCGTTCTTTTATTACCCCTGCAATTACATTTTGTAAACCGGGTATAAACGCGGCGTAAAACTGATTCACTATATCAGGAACACCCTGTAGTGCCGCCGCAAGTATCGCATTTCATACAGGTTCCGTTTCTAAGCAATGTAAACGAACCGCATGACGTACACGGATCTCCTTCGTAACCTTTGATACGCGCATGAACAATTTTTATAACTTCGCTTTCTTCAGGATAGGACTGTTCAAACTTCGTTTGTTCAAACTTCGCTTGTCCCTTCACGGCAACTTGTGTCTGCGGCTGTGTCATCACTGCCACTTGAGACTGAGAAAAAACCGAACTGGAAGCCAATGCTTTTGGTGAACTACCGGCTCCTCCTGTTATCTCCTGCGAACGAGCTTGCGTTTGATCACCTGCAGGCGGCGAAAGAGGCAGCGGCTGTTTAGCAGTTTTACTTGCAGAAACAGTTACGCTGTTTGGTCTGAAACCTACACTGCTTTTTTCGCCGCGCGGTTTTGGATCGGCAGCATCTGCCTCGCTTTTTGTAGCTGTCGCAATTAAATCTTCCGGTTTTACTTGCCCTAAATCGCTACGTTTTAAATAACTGATCGCCAAGTCACGGAAAACATAATCGATTACACTGGTCGCCATTTTTACATAATCATGACCTTGCACAAGACCGTTTGGTTCAAAGCGGCTGAATGTAAAGGCATCAACATATTCTTCAAGCGGTACGCCGTATTGAAGCCCAAGCGAAACAGTAATAGCAAAACTGTTTAAAAGACTTCTAAACGCGGCTCCTTCCTTGTGCATATCAAGGAAGATTTCGCCGAGATTTCCGTCTTCGTATTCGCCTGTTCTAATAAAAATTGAATGTCCGCCGATTTTTGCTTTTTGAGTATATCCCATCCTGCGGTTTGGAAGAGGTTTTCTAAGCCCTCTTATTGTCGCCGCTTTTTTGCGATCCTGCATTGATGCCGGCAGCTCAAGTCCTTTTTCAACTTTTAGGATAGTGTCAGCTAACGGATCGGTTCCCGGAGCGAAAGTATTTAAAGGCTGTGAAAGTTTTGAGCCGTCACGGTACAATGCTACAGCTTTAAGACCGTTTTTCCAGGAGACCATGTAAGCGCCTTTTACATCATCGTAATTGGCAGAGTTAGGCATATTGATAGTTTTAGAAATTGCCCCGGAAATAAAAGGCTGAGTTGCAGCCATCATGCCGATATGCGCAATCCATGGTATCGATCTTTTTCCTTTTTTTCCTGACGGAGCCGCTGTGTCAAAAACGGCATAATGTTCTTTTTTAAGACCCGGCGCTCCTTCAAGCCCCATAGTACCGCAGGCGAAAAGCTCTGCGTCTTCAATATCCTGAGTGCTAAAACCAAGATGTTTAAGAACACTAAAACCTGCAAGCGACCATGTAGATTCGGGGATTCTTAAATCTTCTTCGACAAAAGATTTTCCAAGTATATACGGATTAAAAACACCTTCAAGGTTAAGCGCTGTTTTTACAGCTTCTTCTATTTTGGTAATTATATCGGGAGTAAAACCTTTTCCTTTAAGCGTTTCATGACTAATCGCGGGAGCACCGCTTAGGGTTTTTCTGCCCATCGCGTACGCGACAATTTCTTCGATTGACTGCGGCGAATAACCAAGACTTTCCAAAGCGGGCGGCACGGATTGATTTATTATTTTAAAGTAACCGCCGCCTGCAAGTTTTTTAAATTTAACAAGTGCAAAATCGGGCTCGATACCTGTGGTATCACAATCCATTAAAAGACCGATAGTTCCTGTCGGCGCGATTGCTGTAACTTGCGCGTTACGGTAACCGTGTATCTTGCCTAAATCCAAAGCTCTGTCCCATGATGCTTTTGCCGCGTCTAAAAGATAACCGGGGCAGTTGGCAGGATCAATTCCTTTTGGAATTGTATGGAGTCCTTCGTACTCGCTGTCAGAAGCGTTATTTACAGCACGTCTGTGATTGCGTATAACACGCAGCATATTCTCGGCGTTTTCACCGTAACGCGCGAAAGGACCGTGCTGCGCCGCCATGCGAGCGGACTGCGCATAAGATTCTCCCGACAAAATCGCCGAGAGCGCTCCCGCTACAGATCGACCCTGCTCTGAATCGTAAGCCAAACCCATGACCATTAGAAGGGTTCCCAAGTTTGCATAACCCAAACCAAGCGTGCGGTACTGATACGACAACTCAGCGATACGCACAGAAGGAAACTGCGCCATCACTACAGAAATTTCAAGTATCGTTGTCCAAATATCAATTGCGTGAATATAACCATCAACATTAAATGTTTTATTTATTTTATCGTAAAAATGAGCAAGGTTTATGGAAGCCAGATTACAGGCGGTATCATCAAGGAACATATATTCAGAACATGGATTGGAAGCTCTTATCTCGCCGCCGGCAGGGCAAGTGTGCCAGTCATTAATAGTAGTGTGATATTGCAAACCCGGGTCGGCGCATTGCCAGCTTGTTTTTGCAATGTCGTTCCATAACTTGCGAGCCTTTACAGTTTTAATGGAATCGCCTGCCGTGCGTGTGCGCAAATCCCAATCGCCGTCATTCAAAACCGCTCGCATAAAATCATCGCTAAGACGTAAGCTGTTATTGGAACTTTGTCCTGAAACAGTATTGTACGCTTCATCATCCCAAGCGGTGGAATACTGGGAAACATCAACTTCATCGTCACCCTGTTCAAGACGGCGCAATTGCTGATACAAATATGATGGCGGAATTTTATCTCCCATCGCGGCTCGAAGTACCATCGCAAGCTCGTGGTTTTTTTCGGCATTAAACTTGTCGTCCTCAGGTCCTCTAAAACCTGTCAGCGCACGTTTTATCGCATCAACGTGTTTCTTCAATATAAGGGAGCCTGTCACCATCGAAGCGACTTTGTGTTCCTCCCCTGCTTTCCAGCCAATGTACTTTTCAACATCGGGATGATCGATATCGAGGGTTACCATCTTTGCGGCACGCCTTGTTGTGCCTCCCGATTTTATCGCAGAAGCCGAACGGTCGCTCACTTTTAAAAACGACAAAAGCCCCGATGAAACACCGCCGCCTGA
>Ga0123356_10001313_pt1 | contig 27510 bp, 24 predicted proteins | sample TergutEmb28metaG_2_FD_92546 | JGI IMG/M metagenome (GOLD analysis project Ga0123356, IMG submission 92546) | Embiratermes neotenicus P3 segment gut microbial communities from Petit-Saut dam, French Guiana - Emb289 P3 | ecosystem: Host-associated > Arthropoda: Insects > Digestive system > Gut ...
ACGCCGACGGCGGGTGCCAGCAGCGAGCGCAGCGCCACGGCGAACTCCTCCAGCTTCGCAGTCGCCCCAGCCAGTTCATCCGCGCCGTCGCCATCGGCGAAGACCAGCAGCGTGAAGTCCGCCCCGCGCTCGGCGTGCAGGCCCCAGGATTGGCCCGCCGCGCCGTCGGCGGCCGGCTTGAGGGGCACGTCGGGCACCGGGTCGCCTGGCTGCAGCCGCCCGCCCGCGGTAACAGGGCCGCCGCTGGAATCGTCGGAGACGCCAGATTCGTCTGACCCGTTCGTGCCGTCGGATCCGCCCGCGGCGCCAGACCTGCCCGCGGCGCCAGACCCGCCTGAAGCCGCTGAGGCGCCTGCCGTGCCGGGCGCGAAGACCCGCAGTGGCGACGTCCTGGCATTGGTGGCCGACGACTGCCGCGGGTTGATCAGCTCGGCCAGTTCGGGGTGGTGGGCCGCGAGGGCCAGCACCGCGTCGCGCGCGGTCCGGTGGCCGTCCGCCGGCGGGCTCATGAACAGCGTCGACAGGTCGGCCGACACGATGTTCTGCTCCCACGCGGCTCGCCGTTCGCGCGCATAGGCGTCGAGCAGCGCCTCCGACGCACGTCCGCGCACCACCAGCGCCAGCGTCCAGGACAGCATGTCCGCGTCCTCAAATCCCGAGTTGAGGCCGCGCACGCCGAAGATCGGCACCAGGTGCGCCGCGTCTCCGGCGAAGACCACCCGGCCCAGGTGGTAGTTGTCCAGCGACAGCGCCCGGGCCGTGTAGACAGTCGCCCATTCGAGGGTCCAGGGCTCGGTGTGGCCGAGCCAGTCCATGTGCTGCTTGACCAGCGCTTCCACGCGTTCGGGCGCGAGTTCGGCCAGCGGGTCAACGCCGAGCGGGAGCTGCACATCGAACCGCCAGATGTCGTCCGGCTGACGGTGCATGAGCGCGGTCTGGCCGGGGGAGACGGGCGGGTCGAACCAGACCCGGCGCTCGGTGGGCAGGTCGGTCGCCCAGTGGATGTCCGCGGTCAGGTAGTGCCCCGTGTACGAGGTGCCCTGCAGCTGCACCCCGAGCCAGTCCCGTACGGTCGAACGCCCCCCGTCGGCCGCGACCAGCCAGTCGGCGCGCAAGTCCCGGTAGCCCTCCGGTGTCCGCACCGTCAGGCTCACGCCGTCGTCGTCCGGCAGCACCTCTGTCACCCGATGCCGCCACCCGATCGTGAGACCCGGTGTGCCGAGCGCGGCGTCGATGAGTACCTGTTCGGCCCGCGACTGCGAGATGTTGACCATTGGCGGGTGCGGGTCGCCGTCGGCGTGCGGCATCTCGAATCGCAGGACCTCCACATCCCGGTAGTACGACCGTCCGGACGTCCACGGCAGTGCCCGCGCCGCCAGCGTCGCGCCCACCCCGAGCCGGTCGAGCACCTCCAGGGAGTGGCGTGAGATACAGATGGCCCGGCTGCCCAAGCAGGCCGAGTCGTCGTCTTCCAGCACCGCCACCCGGATGCCGCGCCGCGCCAGCCCGATCGCCGCTGCCAGCCCCACCGGCCCGCCCCCGGCCACGATGACCTCGAACGTGTCGCCCGGGAGCGGCGCGAAGGGGTAGTGGCGGGGCGTGAAGTACATAACCATCCTCCGTTCCGGCAGGCGCGGGAACATCCCTTATCGTTATTCCCAGCCACGACCCGGGAAGGTAGCGACCCCGATGAAGCCGGATCAGACGCTGGCCTGGATGCACGATGCTACGCGGCGGCTGCTCGCGGATCTGGCCGGCCTCCCCGACGAAGCCCTGACCAGGCCCACGTCGCTGCCCGGCTGGGACCGTCGCTACCTGCTCTCGCATGTCGCCGCGAACGCCGAAGCGCTGCGCAACCTCGTGCACTGGGCGCGCACCGGCGAGGAGCGCCGGATGTATCCCTCCGTCGAGCAGCGGGACGCTGGCATCGCAGCAGGTGCGGCGCTGCCCGCGGCAGAGCTGCGGGCCTGGATCTCGAATTCGGCGGCGGCTCTCGCCGCCGACCTGGACGCGCTGCCCGCCAGTGCCTGGAACGCGAAGGTGATCACCGCCCAGGGGCTCACTCGCTCGGCCAGCGAGATCCCGTGGATGCGTGACCGCGAGCTCTATGTCCACGCGGTCGACCTAGGCGCGGGCACCCGCTTCGCCGACCTGCCCGCCGAGTTCCTGACCATGCTGCTCGACGACATCGTCAACCGCCGCTCCGCGCGTGGCGGCGGCCCGGCCCTCGCCGTCGCCGCCAGCGACACCGGACACGTCTGGGAGATCGCCGGTACCGGCGCGCCGGTCCCGGTTACCGCCCCGCTCGCCGAGCTCGCCGCCTACCTGACCGGCCGCCCTGCCCCCGCTCTGGCCGCCGCTCCCGCCCTGCCCGCCTGGCTGTAACGAAAAGCCTTCCATGCCGAACGGTCCCGTGGTTCCCGCGGACCCGCGTGGCAGTGACGAACATGCGTCCTCGGCGCGTCTGCGAGATCGAATCATTCGCCGGGGCATCGCTCGAGTTGGGATTCGCTGGCCTGTGACGTGATGTCGCGCAGTGGCAGGCCGGTGCGGGCCGCGTGGTGAACGGCCCGGATGGCGTCGATGACGAGTTCTGGTTCTTCGAGCGGTACCGCATGGCTGCTGTTCTCCGCGGTGGTGAGCACGCTATTGCCGGACAGGGCGGCCAGTGCGCGCATCCCTGCCGGGTGGTTGGTCTCCAGAACGGCGAAGGGCCCGGGGAAGGGTTTGCCGTGGCTGATCACCACCACAGGCGTTCTGCCCAGCAGTCCTGGCGTGTTCAGGCCGGTCATCGCGGTGGCGATCGCGCGCATTGAGTCGAACTCATCGGCGCCCGCCTGGAACGAGTGCGCGGTAAGCAGGCGCGAGTCCAGAGCGCGGCGCTGCTCGGCGGAGCGGGGCAACGCCGTGGGCGGCTCGGGCATGCCGCGTACTCGCGCCAGCCGGAGAAGGCCGATCTGGGCCAGTCCACCGGTCAAGCGCTGCAGGAGGGCGATGCGCCGCAGGTAGGTCTGCGCGCCCGGTGTCGAGAAAACGGCTTCGTGCGCGATGTCGACAAAGACCAGGCCTGCCACCTGATCGGGGTGGCGGTGTGCGAACAGCCGGATCAGCGGCCCGCCGTAGGACCACCCGACGAGCACGTACGGCGGCTCCAGCCCGAGGCGGTTCAGCATGGCGGTGAGGTCGTCGACTCGGTCGTCGAGCGTTCGCGGCAGCGGTACCGGGTCACTGCAGCCGAGCCCGGCCCGGTCGTAGGTGACTACGGTTGTCAGGCCCGCCAGGCGGTCCTGTATCGGCCACCATGTCGCCGATGAGAACGCAGCGCCCGATTCGATCACAACTGGCGGGCCGCCCTGACCGCGGCGCACGATGTGCAGCCGCCGCCCGCCGATGTCGACGTACTCGCCCAGGGGCGGGCGGCGGGCCTCGCGCCTTTCAGCGGTCCGCCGCCAGGTCCAGCCGATGACCGGCAGGCCGACCAGCGCGATGATGACCAGCAACCACAGACCAGGCGCCATGAGGGCCTCCCCAGGGTCGTTCATTCACTCACAGTAAAAATACATCCCTGTATAAAATACAAGGATGTATAGTTTCGCGCAAGGAAGGGAGGCGGAGTGAAGGGTGACAAGCGGCAGCGGACCCGCGCGCGGCTTATCGACGCCGCGCGGGAGATCATCCGCACCAAGGGTTTCCACGCTGTCTCGATGCAAGAGGTCGCCGAGCGGGCTGGCATGTCCCGCGGCGCGATCTACGGCAACTTCCGCAACCGCGAGGAACTGCTGCTGGCAGTGGTCGCGACGCTATGGCCGCCGGTAACCCCGCAGCTGCGCTCAGGTACCAGCCCGCGCGAACTGCTGACCAGCATCGGCCAGGCCGTGGCTGAGGCCGCCAGGGAACGCGAGCCGATGGCGGTCGGCGCCGCCTCCTTCCAGCTGTACGCTCTGTCGCACCCGGCTATGCGCAAGGTCATCGCCGAGGAGAACTCGAAGATCTACGCGCAGATCACCGAGTCGCTCACCGCGCTCATCCCGCCGGACAGCCTCCCCATGCCAGCCGAAACCTTCGTGCGAGTCACCCACGCGATGTCCGACGGTTTGATGTTCGCCCACTTCATGGCACCCGAGGAATTTACCGACGACATCATTGTCACCGCCTTCAAAGCGCTGGCCGGCCCCGCGGACCTCTCCCGGTGAGCGGGCCACTGCCAGGTGGCGGTGTCGATCGGCTGCCTGGGTCAGCCGGTCTGGCGTAGCGTGCGGGCGGCCTCGGCTGCGGCGGACATCTTGCTGATCGCGAGGTACCTGGGCATCCGGCGCAGACCGCAGTCGGTGGAGATCTCGAGCCGCTCGGGGTCGCGGTACTGCAGGCAGGTGCGGACCCGCTCGATGATGTCCTGCGGCGTTTCCGAGTAGTGCGTCTTGATGTCGATGAGGCCCGCCGAAAGAATGCGCTCCTTGTCCCACGTGCCGACCAGGTCGATTTCCGACATCTCGCGAGCGCCGAATTCCAGGCTGAACCCGTGCACGTTGGCGCCGAGCAGCACGGGGAACAGCCAGCGGTACGTCCGCTTCGCGTACGGCAGCCGGCGGAACGACCCGAAGCAGATGTGCACGATGAACGTGCACCCGGTGATCCCGTCGACGACCTGGTTGATCGTCTCGACGAGGTTCTCCGGCGTCCGGTCCTCGGACGCGTGTGACGGGGTCAGCGGCTCCTCGATCTGGATGTAGTCGCAGCCAGCCGCTACGAGCTTCTTGATGTCGCTCCTGATCGCGGGCACCAGGGCGTCGGCGCATTGCCGCCGGGACTTGTACGTGGGGGAGAAGTCGAGCTCGGTGGTGATGCCGTAGGGACCGGGCATACCGATCTTCGGCCTGCGGTTCGTGCGGGCCTTCAGGAACTCGTACTCGGAGGTGTAGTCCCAGATCGACTCGACCTGGTCGAGCGGTTCGGTGACCTCGTAGACGGGCAGCTGGTCCCAGCCGATCGCGCCCAGCTTGCGCGGCGTCGGGCGCAGCGTCAGGCCGGCCATCTTTCCGGTGATGCCCTCGATCCAGCCGCCGCGCCGGTGCTCGCCGTCGGTGAGGGCGTCGAGCCCGGCCGTCTCCTGGTCGTAGATGGCCAGCTGGCAATAGTCGTCGAGCAGTTCCTGCCGGTCGACGGGCCCGAAGCGCCCCGCCTTCTCCCCGTCGGCCACGACGTCCCACCACCCGGGCCGCGCCCACCCGCCGGTGGTGGTGACCGGCAGCGTCGCCGGGTACTGGTAGTCGGTCATCGATCATGCCTCCTGTTGCTTGCCGGGCTGTTGCTGCTCGCCGGGCTGTTGCCTGCCGGGCTGCTGCTCTTCGCCGGGCTGTTGCTTCTTGCCAGGCTCATCCGCCAGGGCGGCTATGAGCTCCGCGTGGATGTGCCCGTTGCTCGCGACAACGTCGGCCCGGTCGGTCGTCGCGTGCGGCTGGCCGTCAAACAGGGTCAGTGTCCCGCCCGACTCGGCAAGGATCAGCTGGCCGGCCAGGATGTCCCAGGCGTCCATCGTGTACTCGCAGTACGCCTCGAGGCGTCCGGCGGCGATCGCGCATAGCGTGAGCGCGGGCGACCCGAGGGAGCGCACCCCGCCGCAGACCGACATCAGCCTTTCGACGAGCGCGGCGTAGGCGCGGATCTCGCTCTCCTCGACCGTCTGCGCCTGCGCGACAACCAGCGCCCGGTCAAGCCGGGCCACCTCCGAGACGCGCAGCTTTCGCCCGTTGAGGGTGGCACCGCCGCCGCGAGCGGCGGCGAACATCTCGTCGCGGCTGGGGTCATACACCGCGCCGGCCACGGTCTGGCCGCCGCTGCGCAGCGCCACGGAGACGCAGAAGAACGGCACGCCATGCGCGTAGTTCGTGGTCCCGTCGAGCGGGTCGACGTACCAGACGCTGGGCGCGCCGACATCTCCAGCCAAGCCCTCCTCGCCGTTCACCGCGTGACCGGGGAACGAGGTAAGGATGGTCGCGGCAATGACCTGCTGCGACTCGCGGTCCGCCGCCGTCACCAGGTTCGCCCGGGCGTCCTTGTAGCCGACCTCCAGGTCCGCGCCCGCCTGCAGCCGCCCCGTCAGCACCGCGCCGCCCGCCCGGGCCGCCGCCTCCGCCACCCGGAGCTCCTCGGGAAACGAGGTCATGTGCCGGGTACCTTGAACACGTTGCGCAGCGCGTACTGCACGGGGTCGAACGACTTCGCGGGCGCGGCCGGCTTGGCGGGCTCCGCGTCTGGCGCGCCTGCCCACGTCGTCTCCGGCCGGTGCTGGAGGAAGTAAACGCTGTCGGGGAACGGCAGGTCCCGCGCGACCGCCCATTCCACGTCCTGCGGCACACCGCCTTCGGCCGACTCGATCCTGGCCGCCTGCTGGCAGATGTAGCGCACCTCCTGCTCGCTCAGGCACGCCTGCCACACCAGGTGGTCGGGCGCCGGCTCGAGTACGACCCGTCCGGCCGCGGCGCTGAAGGTCGCCCACGTCCGCTTCGCGCTGGTCCGCGCTGTCAGCACCTGCCCGGACGCGCGGTCCACCGTCCAGTGGTCCGGCGTGACGTGCCCGGACACCACCGACTCGCCGAACCCCCAGTTTCCCTCCACGACCAGCGTGCCCCGGTCCCCGGTGATCGGGTCGAGGGTGAACGCCACGCCGGCTGATCGCGCGTCCACCAGTTCCAGCACCCCGACCGCCAGGTCGTGCGAGCGCAGCGGTCCGGCACCGCCGAACCGCCGCCGGTACTCCAGCGCGTGCGCCGAGTACCCGCTCGCCCAGCACTTCCGGATGTGCTCCAGCACGCTGCCGGCCCCGGAAACCCCGAGGTAGGTCTCGTACTGCCCGGCGAAGCTGGCGCCGGCTCCGTCCTCGCTCACCGCCGACGACCGCACCGCCACCCGGAGCGGTGCGGCGTGTCCGGTCCCGCCCGCCAGCCGTCCTTCCAGTCGCTGGTGAGCCTGCGCCACGGCGTCAGCCAGCCACGACGGCAGCGGCTGCGCCTCGATGAGCGCGCGAGCACGCGCGGCGACGCGGGCGAGTTCCTGTACCGGTGCCTGGTCTCCGCCGGCTCCGGTGAAGATCCGCTCGAGCTCCGCCCTGGCCGCCGCGGGCAGCCACCCGTCCAGCGCGGCCGCGGTGACCGCGTACCCGTCGGGTACCCGCCAGCCGTCGGCGGCGAGCTGGCCGAGCCGGGCCATCTTCGGCCCGACCCGCGCCCCGTCTGAGCTGCGGAGGGTAGCCAGGTCGAGAACCGCGGCACCGTCAGCTGATACGGCACTGCCAGCGGCCACGGGATCGTCGCTCACCCAGGCGCCCTCACTGCCGTCCGCCTCACAGCAGCACCCGGACCGTGCCCGCCCGGCCGTCCACCCGGATCCGGTCGCCGGTCTTGATCGTCTGCGTGGCCACCGCGGTGCCGACCACGCAGGGGATGCCGTACTCGCGGCTGACGATCGCCGCGTGGGTCAGCGAGCCGCCGGTGTCGCACACGCACGCGGTGATGATCCCGAACGCGGGCGTCCACTCGGTCGTCGTGCCGCCGCAGACCAGGATCTCTCCGGGCTGCACCGTGTGCAGGTCACCGACCGTCGTGATGACCCGGGCGACGCCCTCGACCACACCCTTGGCGGCGGGGAAGCCGTGGATCTCCACTGCCTCCCGCGCGGCGCCGTCGGCGCCGCCTCCCTTCAGCGTCTCGAGGAAGTGCCCGGACAACCCGAACACCTCGATCATGATCGGGTCGGGCACCGTGTCGGGGATGGTGCCGAGCATGGTCGGCAGCGACGGCCCGCGCTCTTTCCAGTACTCGAAGTACGCGCGCCGGTCGGGAACCATCGCGGCGAGCTCCGTCCACCGGGACGCGCCGGCCCCCTCCATCACGTCGAACAGTTCCGGCTTGAACAGGAAGAACAAGTCCTCAGGTGCGGAGATGCGCCCGTCTGCGGCCAGCCGCGCGCCGAGCTCCAGCGTGGCGCGGCGCACCGGGATCGCTGCCCGCCGGTCGATGAGGTAGTTGTGCTCCTCGTTCCACCAGGCGAAGTTCGCTGCCAGGTTGGATGCGAGCGCTTCGTTGAAGCGCGCCAGGTCGGCCCCGTTCACCGACCGGCGCGCGGCCTCGATCTGCTCGTCCCGCTCGCTGACCGCGGCGGCCCGTGCGGCGTGGAAGTCGAACCCGGCCGGCTTGGACAGGAACGCGCCAACCGTGTACAGCGCCGGGGTCGGGTCCTCGATCCACGACGGGGTGTCGATCCGGCAGGTCTCCTCCATCCGCTGCCCGTAGGAGGCGAGGAACGCGTCGAGTTCCGTCAGCCACCGTGCGCCACCGTCCTGCGCCGCGATCCGCGTCCGCATGTCGGACGGCGAGCCGTGCAGCAGTGCGCCGTCCACCCCGAGTTCGCGGGCCCGGCCTGCGAGCCGCCACAGCTCCTCGTCGGTCTTGCTGTAGAAGGTCTGCTGCCCGGAAAGGAACGAAGACACCTGCGACCCGGACAGCCCGATCTCCTCCGCGAGCGCGTAGAAGGACAGGTAGTTCGCGGTCAGCACGTACATGACCTCGAAGTGGATGAACCACGCCCGGCGGTGGAACGCGTACGCGTCCTTCAGCACCGTCCACAGTTCGGCGGGCGGCATGCCCGATAGGTCCAGGTTGTCGAAGTGGTCGTAGGCGGACTGCAGTTCGCCCGCGCGCATCGCCCAGTAGGCGGAGAAGTCGGCCAGGATGGGCGACACGTACTGCCCGAACCGCGCCGCCCGCGCCTGGATCTGCCAGGTCGTGTCCACGTCGATCGTGCCGATGTACACATGCGTGCCGGCCAGCCGGTTGACCGAACCGCGCGTCGGCGGCACCCCGACGATCTCGGCGCCAAGCTGCGCGCCCCAGGTCTGCGCGTCGTCGAGCGTCGCGATCGACGCGGGCACCATCCCCTCGCTGAAGTGCAGCGAATCCCGCAGCCAGTAGCGCGCGTTGTCCGCGGGCGAGAACGGCCGCACCGGCCCCGCCACGAACGGCTGGCTGCCGAACGCCTGCTTATACCCCGGGTAAAGCTTTTCCTTAACGAACTCGTCAACAGGAAACACGCGCGGCGAATCAGCTCTCATCGATTCTGCTGGCACGGGCAACCTCACCTCGACCCTGAAGTGGGGACTGATTTAGCCAAAGTTTCGCGCAGTGTGGATCTTCCCGACAAGACCACGGGCAACAAAGCAATCCCGGCGTCATATGGCGTCTACAGCCGGAAGCCGAGGTCGCGCCCGGCGGCGCGGAGTTCCTCACGGGCGTCGGGGTGCGCGACATTGTCGATGATCCCGGCGGCCTGCGCGGACGCGTCGTGCCCCCACACCGCGGCGATGCCCTGGTCGGACACGATGAAGCTGTGCTGGAAGGAGGTGACAGGCCCGGCGACGCGCGGCACGACGGTGGACACGTTGGCCTTCGGGTGCCAGGACGGCAGTGCGATGACTGCCTTGCCGTCGCGGGAGTGCAGGGCCCCGACTATGAAGTCGGTCTGCCCGCCGAACCCGGAGTAGATCTTCCCGCGAACTCGTGCCGCGTTGGCCTGCGCGAACAGGTCCACCTCGAGCGCGCTGTTGACCGAGGTCATCCGGGGGCGGAGGGCGATCTTCGCCGGCTCGTTGGTTGTCTCGGTGCGGAGCATCCGGACGCGCGGGTTGCGGTCAAGCCACGCGTACAGTTCCTGGCTGCCGAACGCGAACGACGCGATCACGGGCTGCCTGTCGTCCAGCGAGCCCGATTTTTCCAGTTCGAGCACCCCGTCGCTGAACATCTCCGACCAGACGGACAGCCCGTGGCGGCCGGTGAGTGCCGCGAGCGTCGCGTCCGGTACCGCGCCGATCCCGAGCTGCAGGGTTGCGCCGTCCGGAACCAGCCCGGCCACCCGTTCGCCTATCGCGGCAGATGCCTGGTTCGGGGGCCGTGGCGCCGGCGTCGGCAGCTCAGCGTCGGATTCGATGGCGTAGTCGATGTCGTCGGTGAGCAGCACGGCGTCCCCGTAGGTATAGGGCATGTGCCTGTTGACCTGCGCGATCACGATCCCGCCGCGTGACCTGGCTGCTTCGATGGCGGCGACCAGAATGTTCACCTCGATGCCAAGCGATACGGTTCCGTCGACGGGCTGTGAAACCTGCACGAGGACGACGTCCGGGGGCTGCGTTGTGGCCAGCATCACCGGTACGAGCGAGAGCCGGCAGGGGAAGTAACTGAGCCGGTCCCGGTAGCGCATGCCAGGCCCGACGAACGGTGTTTCCAGGATCACCCCCTCTCGGTCCGGCAATTCGGGGTGGGCGTTCATCATGAACAGCCGGTAGCTGGGAACCGCCGAGTCGAGGACGGCAAGCGCCTGCCACGGTGTGCCGAAATTCCCGCCTGCCACCACCCGCGGAACCGTCGGCAATGCCCCGAGCAGCGCCGCGAGCCGTTCTTCGCTTAGTATCCGCACACCCTCTAGTATCCCGGCGGGGCATCCCGGCGCTTCGACCGCCTCCGCGGGTCACAGCGGTCCACGGCGCCCGCGCGTGGTCTGCCGGACGGGGTAGTCACGGCGTTCCTGCGCGATCAGGAACGCCCGCATCTTGGGGTACGGGCGGCCACGCCGCACCAGCGGGGCGAACTCCGGGTCGTTGGAGATCCAGTCGTGCGGACGCTCGAGCTCCGAATCCCGGTTGCCCACCACGCGCCGCAGGCTGGCCACCACCTGCTCCTCGTCGGCCAGGCCGTTCCGGGCGAGCACCGCGTACAGGCACGCGATGTTGTAGGCCGCCTGCCAGGACGCGGTGCGCGCCTGCCACGGCAGCCACCGCACCCGGTCGCGGGTGACGGGGAACCAGCCGGTCAGCGGTTCGCCCTCGGGCGTCGCGGCGGCGAGCGGGGCGACGGCGTCGGATTCGGCGGGCCGCTGCCACGCGCTGGGAGGCCGCCGCAGCACCGCCTCGATCGGCCGCGGGTCGCCCGCGATGGCCCGCGCGATGAGCAGTCCCTTGCGCTGCCGGAGGCGCTCGACGACCGCGGATAGCGGCGGGAACACCGGCCAGGGCACCCGTCGCCTGCCCGGGCCCTCGCCCGCATCTCTGATGTCTGCCATCTCGGCCACGTTCAGCCGCTGCTTGACCGCGAGCAGCAGCTCGGCGGCGCACACGCCGTCGCGGAAAGCCTGGCGGCTCGCCAGCCGCAAGTGCGGCCGCCACACCGACCGCTCATCGCGATGCAGGAACATGTTCCACAGCACCACGGGAAGCGACAGCTGACGGCGGATCTCCCGCAGTTCCTGCCGCGCCGCGGCGAGCAGGATCTCGCGCAGCCCGTGCGAGAGCACCATCGGCCCGCGGCGCCCGGGATGGGGGTGGATGTCGCCGTCCTCGCTGCGGTCGGTGACGGTCACGCCGCACCGGTAGAGGATGTCCAGGGTCTCGTCGAGGATGGCCCGCACGGCGGCCGGGTTGAGGAAGGTGAACCCCGGGTCGGCGATCATCTCAAGCGACATGCACAGCCGGTAGGTGCCGCGGAAGAACCGCGGGTACTGCTCACGGTTCAGCGCGTGCAACCGCAGCGCCGTCAGGTGCCGCCGGTCCAGGTCCTCGAGCTGGGCGAGCTCGTACCGGACGACCCCCGCGCACCGGTCGGAACCGGTCACCTTCCATAGCAGCGCGATCTGCTGGCGGCGGGAATCACGGACGTCATCAGCGGTCTCCACGTACACCCGCGCCTGCCTGGCGAGGAGCAGCGCGCCTAGGTCGCGGCCGTCGGCCGCGCCGTAGCACCAGGCTGGCGTGGCGGGGTCGCGCACGAAGATCTGCTTGGCGACGTAGCCGGCCGCCATTGAGGCTGCGTCGTCGACGCTGCCCGCCGCCACGGTCTTCGTCGAGACCATCCCGCCGGTCCGCGGGTTGCCAAGCTCGACAGTCACCCGGGTGATGTCGGCTCCCGCCTCGCCGTCCGCGGCCGGCTGCGACGGCGGGCCTTCCACCCACACCCGCAGCTCGTAGCGGCGCGGCGACGGCCAGAGCACGTCCCAGAACCGGATCAGCGCGCCCGCGAGACCCGCGCCGGACAAGCCGCTCGCCTCGGCGATGGAGGCGAGGCCGTTCGACCGGCTGCCGCCGGGCAAGATAGGCGGCGAACGCACTTCGACGGCGGCGAGCCGGAACTTCAGCTCGGCGGCCAGCCAGTCGTGCCGCTGCCCGCCACTGAGCCCGCCCCCCGGCCGGGCAGTGCCGATGCTCGGCTGCCCTTCGCTGAGCCGCGAGGTGTCAAGGACGGGCGCCTGCCGGCGCATCGCCCACGCCTCCGCCTGCCGGTAGCCGACAAGCAGCACGACGGCGATGACGGACCAGCCGAGCCGCCCCGGCGCTGGCGCCTTGTGCCCAGACCACAGCACCCACAGCGGGTAGAAGAACGCACCGCTCAGCCGGTCGGCGCCGAACGCGAACGCGGTCTCCAGGTCACTGGGCACCCGCCCGCCGGGCGGCGTCTGGCCGTAAGCGGTGATCGCGACCAGCAGGACAAGCACGATGACAACAGTGACCGCGCGCAGAGTCCGGACGCTGAAGTGAGTCCCGGTGAACACGATCAGCGCAGCGACGACGGCGGCCACCGCCCATACAACCCACGACGTCATCGGTAACCCCTCGCCGCCGGTGGCGGCCCGCTGTCGCTTGATGTCTCGAAAACCCTATGACCGACCCGCCGACGGCAGTCGGCATTCGGGGTTATTCGGCGTTGCGTTCTATCCGAGGCAGACGACGCCGAGCAGGCAGTTCGACGGGGCGGGGGAGGGCCCCGGGCTCGCGGTCGTCGTTGGCGCCGGGCTCGAGGGCGCACTCGGCGTTGCGCTCGGCGTAGCGGGCGCAGGGATGCTCGCCGCTGCCGAGACCGGGCTGGTGGCCGCTGCGGAGGTGGCGCCCTCGCGGCCCGACGGCGTGGCGCCGGCCGGCTTGTGGCCGTGCTTCGCCGCACGCGCCTTCGTCGCCTGCGAGCTCCGCCTGTCACTGGGGGAGCCTGAGCCCGCGGAAGCGGGCGTGCTGCCAGGCGGCACCGCGCCGATCGTGGGCGCGGGCGTCCCGCTGGCGGGACTGCGCCCGGCGGACGGCTGGTCACCCAGCGCGCCAGCGGTGAGCACCCCCGTCAGGGCCGCGGCGACCAGCAGGCCGGCCGCGGCGGTGAGCGCCACGGCCCGGCGCCGCCGTGGCGCCGGCTGGCCGGGCACCTGCCGGGAATCGTCCTGCCGGGAATCGTCCTGACCAGAAGTGCGCTGCCGGGCGGGCTCGACGGCCAGCGGCGGGGATAGCGTGGGGGCGCCGCTCTGCGACGGCCGCCGCGCCGCCGGCACGAGACGGCCAGCCCGCATCTCGTCGCGGAGCCGGGCGGCGAGCTCCGAGACTTCGCCAGCGTCGGCCATCCGCCGTGCCGGGTCCTTGGCGGTCAGCCGGGCGACCAGCGTGTCGAGCTCCGGCGGGACACCGGCGGGCAGCGGCGGCAGTGGCATGTACAAGTGCCCGGCCATCACCTCGGCTGCGGTCCCGTCGTACGGCGGGAGTCCGGTCAGGCACTCGTGCAGCACGATGCCGAGCGCGTACAGGTCGCTCGCCGGGGTGCCTGCGCCGCCGGTGATCCGCTCCGGCGCCATGTAGTTGGCGGTCCCCATGACCAGCCCGGGACCGGTTATCGGTGCCTGGCCGGCCGCGTACGCGAGACCGAAGTCGGTGATCTTGACCCGGCCGTCGGTGCCGATCAGGATGTTCCCCGGCTTGACGTCCCGGTGCACCATCCCGGTCCGGTGTGCGGCCTGCAGTGCGCTTGCCGCCTGTGCGAGCACGTCGAGGGCAAACTCTGGCGCGACCGGTTCGGCTGCGAGCAGGTCAGCGAGCGATGGCCCGTCGACGAACTCCATAACGAGATAAGGCGGTCCGCCCGGGCCGGCGTGGCCGTAGTCGTGAACTTGCGCGACGCACGGATGGTTCAGCGCGCCGGCGTGCTTGGCCTCCTCGCGGAACCTCTCGAGAGTCTCCGGGTGGTCGGCGTATTCCGGGCGCAGCAGCTTGACCGCCACCGGTCGCTCTAGCAGCAGATCCGTCGCCCGCCATACCTGGCCGACGCCGCCCGCTGCGATGCGCTCATCCAGCCGGTAACGGTCGTCAAGTATCAGGCCCGATCGTGTCACAACCGTGCCAGGCTACCCGGAGCACATCATCGGAAACGGCCATTACCCGTCAAACGTCATACTTCTTCACCAGTGCGCCGCGGTGCGCAGCGCGCCTCGGCCACCGCTGGAGCGTCCGAGGCAAACCCGGCTGAGCAAGGCAATTCGATGAGCTGACGGATGATGACCCCGATGCGTGCCGCATCTTGGTGCGGAGCCGGCCGGCGAGTACCGCAACCTCGTTCGCGTCGTCCAGTCGCCTGACCGGGTCCTTAGCGGTGAGCCAGGCCACCAGCCTGCCAAGCTCCGGTGGTGCGTCTGCTGGCAGCGGCGGAAGCGGCAAGTACAGGTGCCCGGCCATCACCTCGGCAGCAGTTCCGCCATACGGCGGGAGCCCGGTCAGGCACTCATGCAGCACGATCCCAAGGGCGTAGAGGTCACACGCCGGGGTGCCCGCGGAACCCGAGATCCGCTCCGGTGCCAGGTAGTTGGCAGTGCCCATGACAAAGCCAGGATCGGTTACCGGCGCCTGGCCAGCCGCATGCGCGATGCCGAAGTCGGTGATCTTGACCCGGCCCTCCGGCCCGATCAGGCTTTCTGTATAAATGCTTTTTGTCATCCTCATTCGGGCGCGATTAGCGAGGCGGCGTTTCGCGTGGTAGACCAGCTGCGGGCCGGAGATCCACGGTCGGTGGGGTCGTACCGGCTGACCGGCCGGCTGGGCGGCGGCGGGATGGGCGAGGTCTTTCTCGGCCGGTCGGCAGGCGGGCGCCTCGTGGCGGTCAAGGTCATCCGCCCCGAACTGGCGGCCGACCCCGAGTTCCGGGCCCGTTTCCGTCACGAGGTCTCGGCGGCCCGCTCGGTCAATGGTCTGTACACCGCCCCGGTGGCCGACGCCCAGGTGGACGGGCCCACACCGTGGCTGGCCACTGCCTACGTGCCTGGTCCGTCGCTCGCCACCGCAGTCGAGGAGTACGGCCCGCTGCCAGCCAGGTCGGTGCTTGCGCTCGCGGCCGGCCTGGCTGAGGGGATCGCCGCGGTGCACGACGCAGGCCTGGTGCACCGTGACCTCAAGCCGTCCAACGTGCTGCTGGCCGCCGACGGGCCGCGGGTGATCGACTTCGGCATCGCCACGGGCGCGCAGGCGACCGTGCTCACAATGGCCGGCCACATTATCGGCTCCCCGGATTTCATGTCGCCCGAGCAGGCCACCGGCCGGGAACTCGGCCCGGCAACGGACGTATTCAGCCTGGGTGCGGTGCTTACCTACGCGGCGACGGGCAGCGCGCCATTCCGTGCAGCGGAGACCACCACACTGCTCGGCCGCATCGTCAACGAAGAGCCCGACCTGTCGGACGTGCCCGCGCGGGTGCGTCCGGTGGTGGAGTGGTGCCTGGCCAAGGACCCGGACCGCCGGCCGACCGCGCGCGACCTGCTGGTGCGGCTGGGCGAGACCCGCCTGTGGGATGACTGGCTGCCAGACAGGATGCTCGCCGAGATCAGGGACACGGGGGACCGGATGACGGCGAATCCCTCGAACCTCGCGAATCCAGCACCGGGTGCGCGCCACTCGGATACCCAGACCGTGCGGACACCCCCAGGCGGCGTGCCTGAGACCGTAAGGCCCGCTGTCCTCGGCGAGGACACCCGGGCCGGGGACACGGTCGACGCCCCGACCCCGCCGCCAGGGCCGCCGCGGGTCGGTGCGGTTACCCCGGCTGCCCCGGCGGCGCCCGCTACTCCGGCTGCCCCGGCTACTCCGCCTGCTCCGGCTGCCCCGGCTGCCGCGGCTACTCCGGCTGCCGCGGCTACTCCGGCTGCCCCGGTGGTGCCGGTCCACAAAGATGCCCCGCTAGAGATCGGTGAGGCAACCCGCGGTCGGCCGCGCGCCAGCGGGGTCCGCGGCCGCGGCAACGGCGATCAGCGGGCAGCGTCCCGGCCGCGACTGGCGGCCTGGCTGCCCGCCGCCATGGTGGTCGTGCTCGCGGCCGCGGCCGCCGGCCTCTGGCTCGCCTTTGCTAAAGCAACCTCGGCATCCTCGACGTCGCAGCCGCCCACCTCAGGTGCGACGACGGGCACGTCGTCGACAGCCACGCCTGCGGCGGCCACGTCCCCCTACCGCTTCGCCGCCACCGGTGCGACGCACTTCGCCTGCTCCGCGGACCTCGCCTCCACCAGCGACGGCGCCGACGCGAAAGTGGTCTTCACCAACAACACGACGCAGGACGTGCAGGTGTACTGGCTCAACTACACGGGCACGCGCGCCCTGCACGTCACAGTGAGGCCCAGGGTCTCACAGAAGATCGAAGGCAACGTCGGTGACGCCTGGGAGGTGGCGGGCCCCAGTGGCTGCGCCGGGGAGTTCGTCACCACCGGCACCGCGCACATCACGGTCGTGAGCGCGCACGGCTGACCATGGCCGGCTGGCCGCGGTCAGGAGTCCGTGGACGGGGTCCAGGTCACCGGCTGGTAGGCGGGACCGCCGTCGTTGAGCAGCTGCTCGGCCTCGGCGTCGACCTCCGCGACAGACTGTTCCAGGTTCAGCGTCTTGCGGAACGGCTGCCGGACGTCCCTGTCGATGCGCAGGTAAACCTCACCGCGGTTGCCCTCGGGGTCGAAGAAGTAGATCCCGTAGGCGTTGCCGTGCGTCACCTCCTGCTGGACCGGGACGCCCTCCGCCTTGAACCGGTGGTGGTACATCTGGAGTGTCTCCACCGAGTCGACGCGCCAGGAGATCTGGTGCGTGAGCATGGTGCCGGGCGGCGCGGTCCTGCCGCGCTGCAGGACGAACTCGTGGTGCTCGACCCCGGGCTGCGCGCTGAAGAAGACGATGCCCTGCTCATCGTCCGCGTCAGTGACGGTCAGTCCGATCACGCGCTCGTAGAAGTCGCGCATCTTCGCGAGGTCGTGCACCCATAGCCCGGTGTGGCCAAGTCCGACGACAGGCATGTGTCTTAGTATCCACTTATCATGAGCCAGGAAAATAGTGCTGCGCCGGCGTACCAGAACGCACCGCCGAGGCTGGGGCTGCTCGCCCCCGCGGATCTCGCCGCTGCCCAGCGTGCCGTGTACGACGCGATCACCGGCGGCCCGCGGGCCAGTCACGCGGCCACTGTGCCGATCACCGACGAAACCGGACGCCTCGTCGGCCCGTTCGCCATCATGCTCTTGGCGCCCGCCGTCGGCGACGCGATGCAGCAGGTCGGCGCCAAGGTCCGGTTCGCGACGGCGCTGACCGGCCGGGAGCGTGAGCTGGCCGTCCTGTCGGTGGCGGGCGTGCTGCGCTGCGACTTCGAGCGGCTCGCGCATGAGGCCATCGCCCGCAAACTGGGCCTGACGGAGCCACAGCTCAACGCGGCCCTGACTGGTCGGGTCCCGGATGACCTGACCAGCGACGAGGCGCTGGTCTGCCGTCTGGCCCAGGTGATGACGGCGGAACGGGACCTCCCCGACGCGGACTATGCCGAGGGCCTGGCAGCACTCGGCAGCCAGCGCCTCGCCGAGCTGACCTACCTTGTCGGCTACTACTGCGCGCTCGCGCTGTCCCTGGCGGTCTTCCGCCCGGAGCTGCCGGCGGAGTTCCAGAAGTTCCAGACCCGCTAAGGATTCGTGCAGTTCCAGGCCCGCTACGAAGATGGGGGCACCCAGGCACGCAATGGGGTGAAAGGTGTCCACCGTCGTTGCGCGGTGGCTGGCGAAAGGCCTATCTCGCCTCGAGCGGGACGCCGAACGTGTCGGTGAACGCGAGGTCGCGGACCTCGGGGCGATGCAGTCGCTGGGGGAACGGGCGGGCCGGGTAGCCGGCCGTGATGTGGCACGCGGTCGAGAAATTGTCCGGGATGCCCAGCAGCCGCTTCACGTCAGGCTCCCGGGCGCACAGCAGCGTGGTGAACGCAGTGCCGACGCCCTGATCGCGCAGGGCCAGGCAGAGGTTCTGCGCCATCGGGTAGATCGAGCCGCCGCCGACGATGGACAGCCGATCGAGCCCGGCGTCCGTGACGTGCACCTGCCCGAGGTCGGCGCAGACCACGATGATGACGGGGAGCTGTCCGAACCGCTCCGCGAAATGATCGCCGTCGGCCATCGTCCGCTCCCGGTTGCGGAACCCGGTATCCAGCGCCGCGGTACCGGCCCGGGTGGCGGACGCGACCTCCCGCCAGAGCGGCAGGTACCACGCGCCTAGCTGGGCCCGCAGCGCCGGGTCGCGCACGAACACGAACCGCACCGCCCCCCGGTTCCCGCCGTTGGGCGCGAACCGGGCGAGTTCGGCCGCCCGGTAGAGCACCTCGTCGGGCACTGGATCGTCCCGGTAGTAACGGCACGCGTTCTGCGTTCGCATCGCCTCGGACAGTTCCACGCGGGGCCCCTTCGTGCTCAGTAGCCGGCGGACGGATGCGCTGGCCCTCACCATGATCTTGATTCGTCACGGCGACGGTGGCCAGGCGGACGCGGTGTCTAACACCGGTACTCTTTCGCCGGAGCAGCCAGGCCCACCGCAGCATCCGTGCTCACGGCAACACCGGCAGGATCACCTAACCTCCGAGATAACAGCAAGAAGTGAGGAATCGCAAGAAGCGCATAGCGCCAGTCGACCGCCGCCTTTGGCGGCTTTGATCGCGTGGCCGGGTCTGGCTCTCGCCGCTGACCGTCGCCCGCGCAATGAGCCCAAACGCGTTCAGCCGCTAACGTTCGGGCCGGCCTTGGTGATCGTGAGCTGGAGAACGACGCGCTGCTCCCGTTCCATCGCGGCTCGGTAGTCAGCCCAGTCAGGGTGCTCGCCCGAGATCCGCCGGTAATAGTCGATGAGCGGCTCCATCGCGTCGGGGAGCCCGAGGATCTCGCACGTGGCCTCGACCTGGAGCCACCTCCCGTAGAACCCGTCGGGGAAGACGCAGAGCCAGGCCCGCGGGTCACGGCGCAGGTGCTTGACCTTGTAGGCCGTCTCCCGCGTGCTGATCACCACGCGCTCCTTGTCATCGACCCCGGCGGTGACGGGAGACAGCTGCGGCGTCCCGTCACTCTTAAGAGTGGCGAGCACCGCGTGGTGGTGGGTTCGGACGTATTCAAGCGCTTCCTTTTCGTCCATGCCTTCATCCTGTCACCGGTCATGGTGACAGGCGCGCGCCTGCCGGCCCGCGCCTGTCACGGCTCTCAGTCACAGCTAAGGGCTATCAGCTCTTCGCCGTGGGGACCGGTGTCATGGCCGGGAGGGAGTCTGCGGGGTTCGTTCGGGATGCGGAGGACTCCGCGCCCGGGACAGCGTGCGCCGGCAGCAGGACGAGCACCACTGCAGACGCGGCGAACGCGGCACAGGCAGCGACGAGCGAGCCGCGGTGCAGGCCGGCCATGAAGGCCGTCCGGACCGACGCGGCGGCGGCATCGCGCAGCGGTGCCGGGAACCGCCCGGCAACATTCATGCCAGCTATGACCGATTGCCCGGCTAGGTGCCCGACAGCGGCGGGGGCGCCGAGCCGTGTCAGGCTGGCGAGCACGTGCGAGCCGTAGGCCGAGTTCAGCACGGAGCCGACGATCGCGACGCCCAGCGTGCCGCCGAGCTCGCGGGTCGTGTCGTTGACGGCCGAGCCCGCGCCTGCCTTGGACAGCGGCAGGGTGCCCATGATGGCGTGCGTGGCGGGCCCGGTGGTGAAGGCGAGGCCAGTTGCCATCAGCGCCATTGCGATGATGACCGGCCCCCAGTATGCCGCGGAGACCGAGGTCGTCGCCGCGACGAGGAAGCCAATGCTCATCAGCAGCAGCCCGAACGCGACCACGAGCTTGGTGCCGATCCGCTTCATCGCGATCATCGCCACCGGCGAGAACCCCGCGGTCACGAACGCGAACGGCAGCGTCGCGAGCCCCGCGTCGAGCGGGTCATACCCTCGCACGACCTGGAAGTACTGGGTGATCATGAAGATGAAACCGAAGAGGCCGAAGAACGCGAGCGCGATCGCCCCGCTGGCCGCCGAGAACCGCAGGTTGCGGAAGAGCCGCACGTCGAGCATCGGGTCCGGCCGGCGGGCCTGCCACCAGGCGAACACGGCCAGGGTAACCAGCGCCCCTGCGATGCCTGCCATGGTCGTGAGCGATCCCCAGCCGTGCGACGGCGCCTCGATGATCGAGTAGGTGAGCAGCGCGATCCCGCCCACCGACAACAGCGCGCCGAAGGGGTCGAAGCGTCCCGCGTGGGGGTCGCGCGACTCCGGCAGCAGCAGCTGCCCGGCGACAACCGCGAGCACTGCGACGGGCACCGACACGTAGAACACCGACGCCCAGGAGAAGTGCCTCAACAGCGCCCCGCCGGTCACGGGCCCGATCGCGACCGCGAGACCGCTCACGGCGGACCAGATCCCGATCGCAGTGGCCCGCTCGTGCGAATCGGTGAACACGTTGTTGAGGATGGCCAGCGTGGCCGGGTAGACGAGGGCCGCGGCGGCTCCCATCAGGGCGCGGGCGGAGATCAGCTCACCGGTCGTCTGCGACAGCGCCGCACCGACCGAGAACAGGCCGAACAGGGTCAGCCCGATCTGCAGGATGCGCCGCCTGCCGAGGCGGTCGCCGAGGTTGCCGCCGAGCAGCAGCAGCCCGGCGAAGGAGAGCGTGTAGCCATCGACTACCCACTGCAGGGAGGAGGTCGAGGCGCGCAAGTCGCGGCTGATGGTCGGCAGCGCGACGTTCACGATCGTGTTGTCCACCACTACGAGCAGGACGCTGAGGCAGAGAACCGCCAGAATCCACCAGCGCCTGCCCTGAAGGGCGGTGTCATTGCGGGTTTTCATGGGTCCGGCTCCTTGCTTGCTGGAGTGGGGCTGACTGAGTGGAGTAGAACGTTGTGCTATAACTATGGAACAATGTTCTACAGTCTGTCAAGTGGCAAGCGCAGCTGGCCGGATAGGGGATGATGATCCGCATGAGCGAACTCGGTGCGGCTCGGCGCGGCCGGACCCCGTCGGCCGATGTCGAGCGCGAGTTGCTAGCCGCCGCCGAGGCGGTACTGGTCCGCGACGGACCAGAAGGGCTGACCGTCCGAGCTGTCGCGGCCGAGGCGGGCATCGCCCCGATGGGCGTCTACAACCGCCTGGGCGGCAAGGACGGCCTAGTCGACGCGCTGCTCATCAGGGGCTTCGACCGGCTCGGCGCGGCCCTGGAGGCCGCCATGGCCGGACCGCCTGCGGCCGACATCCCCGTGCGGGGCACCCCGGGATCCGACATAGCTGGCCGGTTCTTCACCTGCGGTCTTGGCTACCGGACGTTCGCCCTGGCAAATCCGCACTTCTACGCGATCATGTTCGAGAAGGCCATCCCGCGTGAGCACCACCACAACCCGGATGTGGAAGAGCACGCCAGAGCGACCTTCTTCGCCCTGGTCCGGGTGGTCGAACTTACCGCGGCGGCCGGCGTGATCGCCGCCCCAGATCCTCTCGAGGCCGCCCAGCAGATCTGGTCCGCCGTGCACGGCGCGGTCTCCCTCGAGCTCAGGGGCCTAGTGCAGACACCGGACCCGGAGCGGACCTACCGCGACGTCCTGATGACCGTCGTCCGCGGCCTAGCTCCGAGCTAAACATCAAGCTCATGGCTGCTCCAGTCGTACGGATCGCTGAGGCCGCGGACGGCCCGGCGCTGGCCGCCCTGCGCCGCGCCTGGACCGCCGAACAGCACGGTGACGTCGATGACGAGGAGTTCGAGGCCCGTTTTCTCGACTGGTATGAGCGTGAGGCGGCGCGCCGGATCTCGTGGCTAGCCGAGGTTTCCGGGGCCCCGGTCGGCATGATGAACCTGGCTGTCTTCGACCGGATGCCGCAGCCCGGCCGCGACGCAGGCACCTGGGGATACCTGGCCAACGCGTTCGTCCTCGCCGCCTACCGAGGACAGGGCATTGGCTCTCTGCTGCTGAACGCGCTGCTCGCCCACGCCGACGAGGCCGGTTACGTTCGCGTCGTGCTTCGTCCGTCGCTGCGGGCGATCCCGTTCTACCATCGCGCAGGCTTCACGGCGGACGCGGGCGTGATGGTCCGGCACCGCAGGTAGCCAGGGCCCATTTGGTCCCGGTGATCCGTGCGCTGCCCGCCGACGCGGCCGAGAGGGGCCAGGCCTCGCTCTCGGCCGCAGACGGTGCGGATCGGTTCAGGCCGGTTCGGTGGGCTCGGACTCGTCGTGCGCTGGCTCGGTGCTCACTCGACCCGCGCTAGCTGGGCTAACTGGCTCCGGGTCGGCCGGGTCGGGGGTCGGCTCCGCCCGGGTGGACTCCGCGCGACCCGGGAAGATGCGCTCGGCCGCGCTGATCAGCGAATCGGCCCGGTCTCGCACCTGCTCGAAGCGCTGGACGACCTGCTCGAGCCGGTCCTGCAACCGGTCGACGGGGTCCAGGTATCCATGCGGCCCATCGTGACCATGGTGGTGGGGGTGGGACGGGTGCGGCGGACGAGGAGGTCGGGGCGGGTAAGGCGGGCGCGGCGCCTCATGAGACCGGCGGTTGGCGAACGGCGGATCGTCCGCGAAGTCCCCGGCCAGGCCCTCGGCCTCATCGGCGACCTCATCCGCCTGGTCGGCGGCCTCTTCGGCCTCCTCTGCTAGCTGATCGGCATGCTCGGCCCGCCGGCGGGCCTGCGCTGCGTAGACACGGGCCTCATCGGCCCGGCGCCGGGCCTGGACGCTCTCCTCGTCCGCTGCCCATTCGCTGGCCAGTTCGGCCGCCTCTTCGGTCAGGTCGGCCGCTTCCTCCGCCGCGGTGGCTGCCTCATCCGCGCGTTCCGCGCGCATCCTGGCGTGTTCCGCTCGTTGCCGAGCCTGCTCAGCCACCCGGCGCGCCTGCTCGGCTTGCCCCTGGGGCCCGACCTGGCCGGGGGCTGTGCCTTCTGAGCCGGGGCCGGGGTCGTTCCCCGCGGCGCCGTTCCAGTCGTCCTGCGGTGGGATCCTGTCGTCCTCGGGTGGCGTATCGCGATTCGCATCGCCGTCATCGTCCAGCACCGCGTGCCGCGCCACGCTGTACGGCTCGCCAGTCTCGGCCATCCGCTGGCGGATGGCACTCTTTCTGGCTTTGTCCTGAGTCATGGTCCTTCGTTTCCTGGCGAGGCTGCCCGCGTCTGCTCGCCATGGTGAATCGCCATGAACGTAGGAGGGGCACCCGAGTCGCAGACCCTTGTCCTCGTTGCCGGCAACGGCGCGGGCCGTTCGCTAGCTCGGAAGCGGGCAGGCGGTGCGCTGCCACTGACTTGAGACTAGCTCGCGATATAACGCGTGGCAAGAGATCACGGCTGGCTCGCGTCCCGGCGGCGCTAGGTGGCGACGTGTTCAGCATCCTGACGGTGTCTTCGAGGTCAGCAGCCCGACGGCAGAGCCCGCCGAAGCAACGGACCGCCTGATCTCCGGCATTTAATCCGCCGGTTCGGCTTCGAGTCCGATGGACCGCCTGAATTCCGGCACGCCTTCCACGGTGAGCGGGTGCTCGTAGCGGACGAAGTTGCGGGGTTCGAGCAGGAGCCGGACCAGGGTTGCGGGCTTGCCCATCCGGTTGCGCAGCTCGGTGCCGTTCTCCGTGTAGCCAACCTTCCTGCTGACGCCGAGCGAGGCCGGGTTGTCCTCGTAGGCTGCCGACGTGATGGACTCCGCGCCCAGGTAGTCGAAGACGAACGCGCACATCACCTGTCGCATGGCGGTGCCGATGCCTCGCCCGTGGAACTTGCGCGCCAGCCACGATCCGGTCTCCCCAGTGCGCGTGACGAGGAAATCGGCGGTACTGATTCCCTGTGACCCGACGAGCTCGCCCTCGTAGAAGGTGGCCAGGTCAGCCGACCACTTCTCAATCGAGAACCGCGACCGCGATCCCCAGTGGAACTGGGCGAAGCTGCGCGGCATGTCCGTGGCGGGCGTCAGTGACCATGGCGTGGCAAACGGCATGAAGTCCGGGTCGTGAATCCCGTCGATGGCCAGCTGGGCCATCGGCCCGAGCAGATCGTCGGTCATCCCTCGCAGCTCGACCGGCCCCGCCTTGATGCGCAGCCCGAGCACCGGCAGCGCCGTCGCGGGCGTCGTCATCGTCGGGCTCCCTTCTGTCCGTGCTGGGTCGTCATCACACCACATATACCCGGCCGTCCGCCATCGAGTTTGCCGCGCAACCACGGCCGCCCGGCAGGCGCCGAAGGTCAGGGCCAAGTGGAATGTCCGCGGGCCTGTCTGTCCTCGTGAACCAGTCCGGTGGTCCGGCCGTTGAGAAACCGAGGCCATCCACCCGATTGGGGGAGCGCCCGGCGCGGTTTACGCTGATGAAGGGAGGCAGCCGATGGACTCATTCGCTGGCAGGCTCGCCGTGGTGACCGGCGGCGGATCAGGCATGGGCCGGGAGCTGGTTCGCCAGCTCGCGGCGGCGGGCTGCTCGGTCGCGACGTGCGACGTTAACGCCGTGACCGCCGCGGAGACGGCGGAACTAGCGCTCGCCGGAGCGCCCGAAGGTACCGACGTGACCAGCCATTCCTGTGACGTTTCCGATGAGGCGCAGGTGGTGCGGTTCCGCGACGAGCTCCTCGCGGCACACGCCGCCGAATATGTCGACCTCGTCTTCGCTAACGCGGGCATCGGCGGCGGCGGAAGCTTCCTCACCGAGCCGCGCGAGTCCTGGGAGCGCGCCTTCGCGGTCGACTTCTGGGGCGTCTATTACTGTGCCCGCGCGTTCCTGCCGCTGCTGGTCAAGAGCCCGGAAGGCGTCCTGGTCAACACGAGCAGCGTCAACGGCTTCTGGGCCTCACTCGGGCCGGGCGTCCCGCACACGGCATATTCCACCGCTAAGTTCGCGGTGAAGGGCTTCTCTGAGTCGCTCATCGAGGACCTGCGGATGCACGCGCCGCACGTCCGCGTCGTCCTCGTCATGCCCGGCCACGTCGCCACGAACATCGTCGCGAACTCCCTCATGGCCTTCGGCGTCCCAGAGGCCGACGCGATGGCCGCGAACCAGGGGTTCTATGACAGTGCCCCGCTGAGCGCGGCGGGCGCGGCAACCGTCATCCTCGACGGCGTTCGGTCCGGCGCCTGGCGCGTTCTGGTCGGCGATGATGCCAGGCGCCTCGACGAGTACGTCCGGGCCAACCCGGACGACACCTACGACTACGCCAAGATGGGCTTCCTCCGCGACTAAGCCCCGGCAGGCGCCCGTCATGCGGCCCAAGCCCTGGGGTAACCCGTGGGTAGGATGTCGCACGGTACTTGCGGAGGGATGAATGACGGCTGCGCCTGTCGGCTTTGATCTGGACATGACGCTGATCGATTCACGGCGTGCGATCCTGGCCAGCTTCGCGGCTGTCGCAGCCGCCACGGGCGTGCCGATCCATGCCGATGCGGTGGACCGACGGCTGGGCATCAAGCTTGAGGACGAGCTCGCCTACTGGTTTCCCGCGGACCGGATCGAGGACGCGATACGCGTGTACCGGGAGCACTACGTGACCCTGGCCGGGGAGCTCACCACGGTGCTGCCCGGCGCGCACGAGTCGATGGCCGCCGTCCGGGCGGCCGGCGCCCGGGTCCTGGTGGTCACGGCGAAGATCGAGTCGACCGCGCGGCTCAGCCTCGATGACCTTGGGCTGCGGCCGGATTCCCTGTTCGCCGACGCGCACGGCCCGCAGAAGGCGGCCGTGCTGTCCGCCGCGGGCGCTGCCGTCTACGTCGGCGATACGCCCGCCGACATGGCTGCCGCGGTCGCCGCTGGTGCCTACCCGGTCGGCGTGGCGACCGGCTCCTTCACCACTGCCGAACTGCAGGACGCTGGTGCCGCGACCGTCCTTGACTCGCTCACCGGCTTCCCCGACCTGTACCGGTCCATCCCCGCCGCCAGCTGAGCGCAGCACGGGTGGCGTGAAACACGGGACCGTTAGAGATCCGCCGGCCCAGACGCCGACTAGCCGGCCGTTCGCCGCACCGGTGTGGGCGGACGGGCCTCGGCGAGGATCTGCTCCGGGGACATCGAGCCAGGCGGCTGGTGCTCGGCGGCCGCCCGGTTTGCCAGTCGCTGCAACGCTTCGTTGACCGGGGTCGGGATCCCGAGTTCGCGGCCGAGCAGCACGATCTCGCCGTTGAGGAAGTCAGCCTCGATGGAACCGGTACCGCGGGTGAGAGACTGCCAGGACGAACCGCCGCCGTAGCTGGTTCCAGCGACCGGGGCGAAGTCAACCTGATCGCCGCGGGCATCTCGTAGTTCGGCGGTGCTCGCGTAGCCGATACCGGCCGCGTCGAGGACCTCGGTGCCTTCGGCGGTCGTCCGCTCGACCAGCTCGCGCGCCGCGTCCGATTGGTCCCCGTCGCGGTGAGCATTGCCGCGGCCTGCGGCGGCGCGGCCGCACAGCGCCTCGATCGCGTTGCCCAGATTGCCGAGCAGCTTGCGGTACTTCCAGCGCATCACGTCCGGGCTCACTGGCGCGAGGAAACGGCTGCCTTCGAGGTCGGCCGCGATCGCATCGATCGTCTCGTCGGTGCCCGACGGGTACCGCCCGGCGAACAGCAGCCCGGCCCGAGGACGCCCGTGGGCAGCAACCTCACCCGGCGCGAGGTGGCTCGCGGGCAGCCACACACACATCCCGTACACCCGGGAGAACCGGCGCAGCGCGAACCGCTCGTTCGCTACGCCATTCTGCGCGCAGATCACCGGCAGGTCGCGGGCGGCGCTGCCGGCTCCGCCTGACACCGGCTGCCTGGCCCATTCGGTGAGCACGGCCACGGAATCCTGGGACTTCGTCGCGACAACGAGCACGTCGTCCGGGCTGAGGTCCAGCTCACCGGGGCCGCCGACCGCGGGGATAGGCAGGACCTCCGTGCCATCCGGGGTGCCGAACCGCAGCCCGCCCGCTCGCAGCGCGTCCAGGTGCGCTCCGCGTGCGACAAGGACAACCTCATGCCCGCCCTGAGCCAGGCACCCGCCGATCGTGCCGCCGATTGCCCCCGCGCCGATGATGATGTACCGCACTCGCCCGATTCTGGCACGCGCCGATAACATCCGCCCCGCGGTGCGGCGACGGTTCTACAGACGGCAGGCTGACGGTCTGTGGCTGGGCATCAGGGCTTCCGGGCGACGCCGCACCAGGCGGTTACCTGATCTGGGTCGTCGGCGCTCGGCAGCGGGCGCCACTGCTGCGGCTGGACCACGCCGGGTTCGAGCAGGTCGAGGCCGGCGAAGAAACGGGTGACGGCGGCACGCTCGCGCATGGTCCCCCCTGGGCCGCGCATCCGCTCGTTTACCCGCTTCGTCATTTCCGTCATCTGCGAGGGGCGGATGTCGCCGGCCGGGTGGGCGAGCACCAGGTAGCTGCCGGACGGAAGGGCATCGGCTAGGCGGGCGACAACAGCCTCGGGTTCGTCGGTGTCCGGGATCAT
>Ga0123356_10001314_pt1 | contig 27502 bp, 20 predicted proteins | sample TergutEmb28metaG_2_FD_92546 | JGI IMG/M metagenome (GOLD analysis project Ga0123356, IMG submission 92546) | Embiratermes neotenicus P3 segment gut microbial communities from Petit-Saut dam, French Guiana - Emb289 P3 | ecosystem: Host-associated > Arthropoda: Insects > Digestive system > Gut ...
CAGCTGTTCTCCGTCAAGCAGGTTAATGGGCAGTGGCAGGCCTACGTCGCGCCCGAGTACTACGGAGTGATGATGTTCAGCCAAGCGGCTCCGCCGGGATCGCAGTTGTTGAAGGTTTCGGGAGTCAGCGATACCGGCTCCGTGCGGGCGTGGGCCACCCTGACACCGCGTGGTCAGACGAAGGTTGTGTTGATCAACGACGCGCTGAATCATCCCCAGACTCTGACCGTGAGCCTGCCGTGGACCGTGACCGCTCCGATCGTCGAGCGCCTCGAGGCTCCGGGAATTCGTTCCACCACGGGCGTGACGATCGGTGGACAGACGTTTGGCTCGCAGACGACCAGCGGGCGGCTGTTGGGGAGATTCGAGGGAGCGTCCCGCGGCCACCAGCTGGCGCCAGCCGCCAGCAGGTACAGCATCCGCCTGCCGGCAAGCAGCGCAGCGATGCTCACATTCGGTTAGTTCTCGTTCGGCACGCTCCACCCCACGGCCGCTAGGGTTGCGTCGTGGCCAGCGACTTCGACAGCCTCGACGACGGCGCCCTTGAGGACTACCTGACGACCGTGGCGCGTGAGCGTGGCGAACACCTGGTGGTCGAGGAGCGCGGCGACGGGTGGGTCGCCGAGTTGCTCGACGGCGAGGTCATCAGGAAGCGGGTCACCGAAGCCGACCGGCGGACGGCACTGCGGCGCCTCGTTGACCTCCTCGCCCGTGATCCTGGCTGAGCCGGACGGCCACCGATGGTTCAGCGAGCGATCGGTTGCTGGAGCTCCATGACGTTGCTGGACTGGTCGTCGTCGTGCCACTCGTGGTACAGCTCCCGGCAGTCGCCCACAAGCCGGTAGCCGCTGTCGTCGATCCAGCGGACGAGTGCCTCCCACGCGGCCATGATGCCGTCGTCATCTCCCCGGTACACGGCGGCGGCGACTTCGGTCGGCGGGAGGTTCACGACACGCACCGTCTCGCCGGCAGGCACGTCCTGATCTCCGATGGCAAAGCCGGCGTGCAAGACGATCTCGCCCTCGGGGGCGGCACCACCGTCGTCCTCATAGACGGCGATCGAGATGCCGGGACTGACGTGGGCTGCCTCGAGGTGAGCGATGACCTGAGGGAGCAGCCGGCCGAAGGCCGCTCCAATGTCGTCGTGAGTGAGTCCTTCAGCTGACGCCTGCGCGACGCGGATCGGTTCGGTCTTCTTGATCACGATGTCCTGCAGTTCCATGATGTCGCTCCATTCCAGTGCTCGGAGGTGTGCTTCGACCCGGCGGAGGCGGTCCTGCTCCTCACCGACGGCTTGCTCGATCTGGGCCCGGCGCAACCTCAGCATTCCGCGAAGCTCCTCCACGGAGATGTCCTGGGTGAGGATCTGCCCGATCTGCTCCAGGCCAAAGCCGATGTCGCGGAGGGCAACGATCCGGTGCAGCCGCCCCAGCTGGTGAACACCGTAGGAGCGGTATCCGCTGTCTGGGTCGACTCGCTCGGGCGTGAGCAGACCAAGCTCGTCGTAGTGGCGCAACATCCGCGGCGAGACCTGCGCGAGCCGGGCGAACTCTCCGATGTTCAACATGACACGACAGTGATACGCCTTGACACCGTGTGAAGGTCAAGAGGTCGGACGAGTTCAGTCGTCAAGCTGCGGCAGCCACTGCTCGGCGGGGAGCCCGAGCAGCGCGCCGCGCTGGATTGCCTCGGTCCCGAACCTGTCGCGCAGGCTGTCGATCGCGGCGTCGAGGCCGGAGGCGCGGTCGAGCGGCAGCGCGAGCTGCACCGCGCGGGCATCGCACAGGTTGCTGAGCGTGACGCCGAGCAGGGTCAGCCCGCGCGTTGCGATCAGCGGCCGGGCACCGGCCAGCAACCCTCGCCCGATCGCGAGCAGTGTCGTCGTTCGCGACGTGGCTTCGGCGACGGTGTGCGACCGCGTCGCGCGCGAGTAGTCATCGAACCGCAGTCGCAGCGTCATCGTCCGGCACGCGCGCTGCTTGGCGCGCATGCGCCGCGCCACCCGATCGACGAGCGTCATCAGCGCGGCGTCGAGCTCGGCCGGGGTCCGCCGACCGCGGCCGAGCGCTCGCTGCGCGCCCATCGAGCGGCGGCGCCGGCGCGGCGCGACGCGACGCGGGTCGCTGTTATGGGCGAGCGCGTACAGCTTTCGCCCGCTGCCCCGTCCGAGGAGTTCGATCAGCGCCGGCTCGCCGAGCGACGCGACCCGCCCGACCGTGGTCAGGCCATGGGCGTGGAGTCGCGCCGCCGTCACCTGGCCGACGCCCCAGAGCCGCTCCACTGGCAGCGGGTGCAGAAAGCTGAGCTCGGCTCCGGCCGGAATCACGAGCAGGCCGTCGGGCTTGGCGACCCCGCTCGCGACCTTGGCCAGGAACTTGGTGCTCGCGAGGCCGACGGTGATCGCGAGGCCGACCTCGGCACGCACCCGGCGACGCAACGACTCGGCGATCTCGATCGGCGTGCCGAGGATGTGCTCGAGCCCGCGCACGTCGAGGAACGCCTCGTCGATCGACAGCGCCTCGACCACCGGCGAGGTGTCGGCGAAGATCGCAAACACCTCGCGGCTGGCGCTGACGTAGGCGTCGAACCGGGGCTTGACGACGATCGAGGCCGGGCACAGGGCGCGGGCGCGACCGCCGCCCATGCCGGAACGAATGCCGTGTGCCTTCGCCTCGTAGCTGGCCGCGAGCACAACCCCGCCGCCGACGACCACGGGCCGGCCGCGCAGCCGCGGGTCGTCTCGCTGCTCGACCGACGCATAGAACGAGTCGAGGTCGGCGTGGAGGATCGTCGGCATCCCGGACACGAACACATGTTCGCATCAACGGCGGCAGGATTACAACGGCGGGACCTCCGCTATCGACGAGACGCGGCGAGAACGGCGAGCGCCTGGGAGGCGTCCATCCACATCTACCACCGGCCTGACGCCGACTCCTGAGCGTCCAGAAAGCGGTACGGCCGGCGGCCGCTGAACTCCGTGGTCCGCAGGTGCCAGACACCGCCCAGCACGCTCGCGATGCGCCGACGTGGCCACCCCATGGAGTCTTCGATCTCTGGAAAGCAGCGCGGCTGATCGGGCGTGGCAGCGAGCGCGTCAAGAAGTTCACGCATCAAACCGCTGCAGCAGTCGTAGAAGCGCTCGATTTCACCCGGGTCATCCATCGCGTTGCGGGGCGCGTGCTGCACCCATTCGGATCGACTCCCGGTGCCCGGCATCGGCTCAGAGTAGCCCTGCGCCAGTCCGGCGGCGCGCTACCGTGCCACTCGAGCGATGGCACGCCTGGTTGGGATCAACCACATAGCACTCGAGGTCGGCGACATCGACGAAGCACTCGCCTGGTATGCGAGCGTCTTCGAGTTTGAGCTGCGCGGGCGCCACGGCGATCGGATGGCGTTCATTGACATGGGCGACCAGTTCATCGCGCTCGCCGCCGGCCGAACCCAGCCACCAGACGGCTCGCGGCATTTCGGCCTGGTGGTCGACGACAAGGAGGCCGTGCGCGAGCAGTTGCAAGACCAGGGCGTCGCTGTGCCCGCGGGCGGGTCGCTCGACTTCCTCGACCCATGGGGCAACCACATCCAGGTGGTCGACTACCGGGACATTCAGTTCACCAAGACGCCGGCGGTTCTCACCGGGATGAAGCTCGACGCGCTCAGCAAGAGCGAGCAGGCGCTGGCCGAGCTCCGGGCCAAGGGCCTCGCGGACTGACGGGCGCTCGGGACGGCCCGGGACTTCTCGCCTCCGGCTGTGCGAGTCGGCTCGGGCCGATGGTCGGGGCAGATCGTGGACGATGTGCGCTGCGACGGAAGAGCCGTCGGCACCGCGCGCTGGGCGCTAACGTCCCGCTGCTGATCAGATGAGCGCACGCGAAGGCGAGAACAAGGCGGTGCCTCCCGCGCCGATGCCGCGGGACAAACAGGGCTGGCGGGTGGCGCCGGCCCCGGACGGCCGCGGCATGCCGGGAGAGCACCAGCCGCGGCCGCCGCACCGATGGCGTGGGTTCTGGATCTTTGTGCTCGTCCTGTTTGCGGTGAACTGGCTGTCGGTCCTGCTGGCGCAGCCCGGCAGCCGACCGCGTGTCGAGGTGCCGTTCAGCCCGTACTTTCTGCACCAGCTCGACGCGGGCCACGTCAAGTCGATCACGTCCAGGAGCAACACGATTCAGGGCACCTGGACACTTGCGCTGAGGTACCCGGCCAACGACGACAAGGCGACGGCGACTCCGTTGTTCTCGACCCAGGTGCCGTCGTTCTGGAACACCGCCGCGCTGACTCGCGAGCTCGAGGCCAAGGGCGTTCAGGTCAACGCGCAAAATCCAAACCCGGGCACCTCCTTGGTGGCCGAGCTGTTGCTTGGGTTCGGGCCGACGTTGTTGCTGGTCGGCTTGTTCGTGCTGCTGGCTCGCCGGGCGCAGGCTGGAGCGGGTGGCCTGGGAGGTCTGGGGACGTTCGGCCGGAGCCAGGCCCGCCGGGTGGATCCGGAGAAGATCCGGGTCACGTTTGACGACGTGGCGGGGATCGACGAGGCCAAGGCCGAGCTGACCGAGATCGTGGACTTTCTGAAGACCCCGGAGCGTTACCAGCGTCTGGGCGGGCGGATGCCGCACGGCGTGCTCTTGTACGGGCCGCCGGGGACCGGCAAGACGCTGCTGGCGCGCGCAGTCGCGGGGGAGGCGCACGCTGCGTTCTTCTCAATTGCGGCGTCGGAGTTCATCGAGGCGATCGTCGGAGTGGGTGCGGCTCGGGTTCGGGATCTGTTCGCCAAGGCCAAGGAGGCGGCACCGGCGATCATCTTCATCGACGAGCTGGACGCGATCGGCCGATCACGGCAGGGCTCGGCGGGGATCACCGGCGCGAACGACGAGCGCGAGCAGACGCTCGATCAGATCCTGACTGAGATGGACGGGTTCGAGTCCACCCAGGCCGTCGTCGTGCTGGGAGCGACGAACCGGCCCGAGATTCTCGACCCGGCGCTGCTCCGGCCCGGGCGCTTTGACCGTCGAGTGGCGGTCCAGCCTCCCGACAAGCCAGGACGGCAGCGGATTCTCGAAGTGCACACGCGTTCGATGCCGCTCGACCGGGACGTGGACCTGGCGGTGCTGGCGGCGACGACGCCGGGGATGGTTGGTGCGGACCTGGCCAACCTCTGCAACGAAGCAGCGCTCCTCGCTGCGCGACGTGACCATGACACCGTCCACATGGCCGACTTCACCGATTCGTTGGAGAAGATCCTGCTCGGTGCCGAGCGCGGGATCGTCCTCTCCGCCGAGGATCGTGAGCGGACCGCATATCACGAGTCCGGCCATGCGCTCGTCGGGATGCTGACCCCGGGCGCCGATCCGGTGCGGAAGATCTCGATCATTCCCCGGGGGCAGGCGCTCGGTGTGACGCTGTCGACCCCAGATGCCGATCGGGTCTCGTATTCACGCGAGGAGCTGGACGCCAAGATCCAGGTCGCGCTCGGCGGCCGCGTGGCCGAGGAGGTCGTCTACGGCAAGATCACCACCGGCGCCGAGTCCGACATTCAGCAGCTGACCAACATCGCCCGTCAGATGGTCGGCCGCTGGGGGATGAGCGACAAGCTCGGCCCGGTAACCCTGCTCCCGTCCGACGGACAGGGACCGCTGTTGCCCGGCGCGGCCGAAACGTCGCCCCAGACCCAGTGGCTGGTCGACCAGGAGGTCCAGCACCTGGTCGAATCAGCCCACGCCGCCGTGAGTCAGCTGTTGACGGAGCGCCGCTCCCAGCTGGACAGTCTGGCTCGGGCACTGCTCGCCGAAGAGACACTCGACGCGCCCGACGCCTACGCGGCCGCGGGGGTGGCGCTGCCCGACAGGTCGCCTGAGCCCGAAGCTGCCCCACAGGCGGTTTGAACTCGTGGGCCGGCCAGCCGCGGATGTGGCGTCAGGAGCCCGAGGACGAGCGATGATCGTTGGCCCTGCTATTGCCCCGCCGGCGGGCTCGCGCTGGGACGGCATGATGCCCCGGATTCGTAGGGTTACCAGCCGTCAGCGCCACAGCGAAGCAACCGCCCGAACTGCGTTCGCGGCGGCGAGCGCGAGCACCAGCAACACTCCGATAAGGAAGTCCATCCAGAGCACGTTGCTCACGGTCCCAGAATGTGGATGGCTCTCGGCGGTCCAGCCGGAGAGCAAGAAGAACCCGAAGGTCAACGCAGCGAGGCCGAGGAGCTTGCGCCAGCCGAACATGGCTGTCAGGTAGTCACTGCCGAGGATTTCGTCGCGCCCAACTCACCCAGCCAGGTCAGGAGAGCTTCGCGACCGGTGTCAGCAGGGGACTCGGCAACGTCTAGTGGAGTGCTGTCGCCGCCCCACGACGGTCTGCCGTTGAGATCGGCACCGCGAGCGAGGAGGTGCTCGGCCATCCGCCGCTGACCACCGTTACAAGCCATCCAGAAGGCATCGGTGAGGTCCTGCTGAGAGTGGGAACCGCTCGCCAGGAGCTCGTCAGCACGCGCGATCATCCCCAGCGCCGCAGCCTGCCAGAGCCGGTCCACGCGGGCGCCGCGATCGACAAGCAGGCGCGCTACCCGCCAGCAGCCGTACCCAACCGCGTCGGCGAGCGGCGTACCGCCCGCGATCGAGCCGCCGGTCGCCTCCAGATCGGCCCCGCCATCGATCAGTGCCCGAGCGACCTCGACGTCATCGCTACTCGCCGCCCAGTGCAACGGCGTCTCTGCATGCCAACGTCCCTGCACCGGAACGTTCGGGCCAGCGCCAGCGCCGATGAGCAGCGCAACGACTTCCTGCCCGCGCGGGAAGAAGCCCGGCCAATCCGCCGCTGCGTGCAGCGGGGTACCCGAGCCGCCCTTTTCATCCACCAACTCGGCCGAGGCCAGACCCGGATGCTCCCGCAGCAACCCGGTCAGTGAATCGACCTCTCCCGCATGGATCGCCTCCACCAACGCCTGGGCCAGCGGGTCGCTCTTGGACAAACTCATGCCCACACCGCGAGCGTACCCGCGCACGCAAGCGAACGGGTTCGCCGGCCGCCGCCTCACAACCACCACGCCGCCAAACGCAACCGTTCGCAGACCCGTTTCTTTCCAAAACCTTTCCATAGGCCCGTCTGACCAGCGACCGAGCAGTGCCTTGGAAACGCAGAAACCGCCGTTATACAGGCAGTTCTAGAAGCGGGAGCGACGGGACCGCTGCGGTCGGTTTCGGCAACGGGGGTTGCTCCACGAACGGTCAACAAGGTCCGCCAGCTCCTCTGCGCGATCTTCAACTACGGGATGCGCCCGAGCACCTACGACCTCGCGGCCAACCCGGCAAAGCACGCCGACCGGCGCGCGGAGCCGGAACGATCGGTCCTCGCCTTCTATTCGCCAGAGCAGATCGAGGCGCTCGCCCGCTCGTTCGCTGCTGGCGCCCACCGCGACCCATCCCGCCCCGCACTGACCGAGGGTGAAATCGGCGTCCGTACCCGCGAGGACGACCAGGATGCCGAGCTGGTCCGGGTCGCTGCCTACAGCGGCCTCCGTCGCGGAGAGCTGGTCGCGCTCCACTGGCGTGACGTCGACTTCGCCGGCCGGAAGCTCGTCATCCGCCGATCGTTGTCGGGAGACACGGAGGTCAAGTCGACCAAGAGCCGCCGCGTGCGCGAGGTTCCACTGCCCGACCAGGCGGCGATCGCGCTCGAGCGCCTACGCCAACGTGGCGAGTTCACGGGGCCCGATGACTACGTCTTCTGCAGCCGTCTCGGCCGTCGATTGGATCCCTCTGCGCTCAGACGGCGGTACGAACGCGCCCGCGACGCTGCTGGCCTCAAGCGACTCCGCTTCCACGACCTTCGCCATACATACGGGTCGCTGCTGGTGGCTAACGGAGTCGACCTCGTGAGCGTCAAGGCGGCGATGGGTCACCCACGGATCACGACGACCGAGCGCTACCTCCACGCCCGCTCGGCCAGCGAGCTGACCGACCGCTTTAGGCACGCGTTTGCCGGTATCTCCTCACCGCCCGAGCTACGCCATGCCGCGTAACCAGCGCGAATGGATCAAAGCGCTCGAGGACGAGGGATGGGTCCGCGAACGTGGCGGCAAGCACCAGGTGAAAATGGTCAAGCCGGGCGAGCGTCCGATCACGCTGCCACAGCACAAGGGCAAGACCTACAGCAAGGGGCTGGATGCGGCGATACGAAGGCAGGCGGGACTATGATCGGACCCAAGGGGACTGCGATGGAGCAGCGAGCGCTACACGTCAACGTGCATCACGAAGAAGGCTCGTACTGGGCGGAAGTCCAGGAACTGCCCGGCTGCTTTGCCTCGGGTGACACCGTGGCAGAGCTGATCGAGTCCATCGAGGAGGCAGTCGCGCTCTACCTCGCACCCGAAGGGGTTGATGAAGCCCCGCCAGTCGCGATTGAGCTCGCAGGGTTCGAGCTCTCGCTCGAGTCTGACCAGCCGCTTCAGGCTGCGTAGCTGACCGGAATTACGTCGGGCTGGTCAGCAGCGAACTCTCAGCTGGCGAGCATGTCCTCGAGCCGAGGCCGGATGAACCGCCGGGTCCGGCCGAGTCGGCTGGCAGGCAGCTCACCGCGGCGAGCGAGCTGATAGATCGTGGAGACGGGCATCTTGAGCAGGTCGGCGACTTCACGAGCAGTCATGACTTCGTCCCGGGTCAGGCCGCCCGGCGGCCGCGCGGCGACCGGTTCAGTGGTTTCCGGGAGACTCGGGGCATACGCTGACATCGTCGGACCTCCCCATAGGTCTCGGCCAGGCCCCGGGATGTTGGCGCATCGCCGGGGCCACTCTTATCCAATATTTCGAGTTTCTGGGGCGGTATGAGGCCGCCGACAGTACGGAAGTCTGGGGCACGACACACTTGAAGGCTATATTTGCGTGTACAAGCAAATGTGGTAAGGTCTGCGGCAGCGTTGAACCTTCCAACGGATGGAGGCAGTGATGACAACCGCGATCATTGGAGTGGGGCGCATCGGCAAGACGCTCGGCGAGGACCTCGTGGCCGGGGGCGAGCGCGTCGTGCTGGCCGGACGCGACCCGGCGCATGCCGCCGGGGTCGCGGACCAGCTTGGCGAGTTGGCCAGCGCGGCCAGCGTCGCCGACGCGATCGCCCAAGCCGACGTCGTCGTACTGGCCGTCTTGTTGGAGGTGGCCAGGGAACTGGTCCCCCACTACGCGGACGCACTGGAGGGCAAGATCGTCATCGATCCGACGAACCCGCTCGGGATCGACGACGCCGGCAACCTGTACCGGACGCTCCCCGAGGATCAGTCGGCGGCCTCGGTGGTGACCGGGCTGCTGCCAGCCGGAGCGCGCTACGCGAAGGCGTTCGGAACCGTCCTGGCCACGTCGCTGCAGTCGGCGGCGAACCGGACACCGAGCCGTGCTGTCCTGTTCTACGCCACCGACGACGATCACGCGGCCGCGGCGGTGCAGCGACTGATCCGGGCCGCGGGGTTCGACCCGGTCAAGGTCGGCGGCGTCGGCGACGCGGGACGAATCGAGGCCGGCGGCGATCTCAGCCAGGGCGGCGGTCTGCAGGGCAGGCTGCTAGACGCAAACGAGGCGCGAGCCGCGCTCACCCCCGCAGCGGCATAGCGTTGGCTCGGAAGTCCGACCAGCTGCACCTCACCGACGACGAGGCCGCGGCCTGGGAAGGGTTCCTGCGCGCGCACTCCACGATCATGCGGGCGCTGAGCGGCGAGCTGGAGCAGGCCGACGGGATGTCACTGAGCTCCTACGACGTCCTGCTCCACCTCGCCCGCGCTCCCAAGAGACGCCTGCGAATGACCGAACTGGCAGACGCCGTTGTTCTCAGTCCGAGCGGCCTCACACGGCTCGTCGAGCGTCTGGAGCGCGAAGGGCTCGCGGCCCGAATCAAGTCCGCCGACGACGCCCGCGGCGCCTACGCCACGCTCACCGACCGAGGCCGCGCACGACTGCGCAAAGCCACCCGCTCACACCTGGCAGGGGTCCGAGAACACTTCCTCAGCCAGCTCACCCCCCAAGAGCTTCAAATACTCGGCGACATCTGGCGGCGACTCCTCACCCAGCACGCCCCGGACATGCCTCTTCAGGGCATAACCGAGCATCAGGCCGTCCAGAGCCGACACCCGCTCCCACGAAAACAGAGTCGTCTCGACGGCAAATTCGACCCCGGCAGGGACCTCCGCTCAGGGTCGGCGAGCTAGGAAACCAGGAGCGACGCGATCACACTCGACTCAGCGACGAACCAGCACTGCGCTAAACGTTCGCACCAGGCGATGCTCAACCGTCGGATTCATCCGAACGATGCGCGGCGCGGTAATCCCCGGACGCCGATCCTGATCGGATGGCAGCCAAGAACACGGCGACCGGTGGTCGCGCCACGAGATCCGCGTCGGCCGCCGATCCACCCGACAATCATGGAAGGAAGGAGGAAGCTCGTGTCCGAGGCTGAGGCCAAGCCGTTCAACGGCGTGAGGTCAGGATTGCGCCACCATCGCGTAGAAACCGCAGACGGTGTAAGGCTCAATGTGGTCGAGGCCGGCCTTCTGGACGGTCCACCGATGGTGTTCGTGCATGGACTCGCGAGCTCGTGGAAGCCGTGGGAGGGCGTGATCGCCCACCCCGAACTGATCAGCCGCTACCGGCTGATCGCCTTCGATCTGCGGGGTCACGGCGACTCCGACGCCGCGCTGAATCCTGAGCAGCTCACCGCCGACGGACCGCAAGCCAGCGCACGGCTGTGGTCGCTCGATCTGGACGCGATCCTGGCCGGGCTTCGGTCCCCGGTGCTCGTCGGCTGGTCCTTCGGAAGCGCCGTCATCCAGTCATGGCTCTACACCCACGGCGGCCCGGGGGACACCGAAGCGATCGTGCTCGCCTGCGCACCCAACGTGATCGGCCCCGTCCCGCCAGGCGACCCGGCCGAAGCATTGATGTCACCGCAGGCGATCATGGTCCTCGCCGGGGCGGCGCAGGACGGCGATACCTTCGCCGCCGCGATCCTGGCGGACTCCGGCACCGACACGTCCTTCAGCCCGCAGCAGCGCAACAGCATCGCCGCCATCGCACAAGCCACCCCGGCCGACACCGTGACCGGCGTCCTGCACTACGTCATCGACTTCCGCCCCTTCCTGACCACGATGAGCGACACCGAACGTGACCGCATCACCGTCGTGATCGCCGACGGTGACCAGATCTTCAACAGCGCCGCGAGCGAGGCAGTCTGGAAGCAGGCCGGAATCCGCACCGTCCACGTCGCCGCCGCCGGCCATGCACTGCCGATCCGCGAACCCGCCCGCTTCACGCAACTCCTGCTCGAGGTCGTCCGTTAGCGCTCAACCTGGCTGATGGCTTGCTCTGAGCCTCGCCATCGAGGCCGGAGTCAGTCCGAGTCGGTCCGCGCACCGCGCTGGAGGGTGATTGTCGGCATCGATGAGTTCACTCCCCGTTTCACGAAAACGAAGGCGTGTCTGCCCGTCAATTCTCCCGGCGGAGACTGCCGTTTCCGGCCGGCGAGCTACCGAAGCAGCAGCCGTTCGATCACGCCCCCGTCGGCGACAAACCAGCAGTGAGCAAACTCTTCGCGGGCGGGACCTGACGCTCCCTGTCCACGCCGATGCAATCGTGCGCCCTACGCTCATCGCGCGATCCTCTGGTCGCCAATCCACTCGTCCCGACCGGTCGACGTCGGACGATCGCTCTCCTGGAGAGCACTCGTTATGGTGGTGCGCGTCGACACCAGCTGCTAGGGGCTATCGCAGAGCTGTGGGTCCCACCGTCGCGGGTGTGGGGCGATCTCCGGTTAGTGCCGAAGTTGCTCCGGTGGCGTCGTTGATGGCCGCTCAGCGGCTGGCGGCTGGGCGGCAATGCCGCCCAGCCGTGCCGGTGATTAGGTCGAGACCGCTCTTGGGGATTCCTGGTTGTTGTGGGAGGGGTCAGTTGGTTGTGAGAGGCCCTGCGTCGGTGCCGATGGCGAACACGTGGAGGTCGCCCTGGTCGGTGTGGCTCGGCAGGGTGACGGATGCCACCGTCTTGTCCGGTTGCAGGGGGATCGTGGTGCTGAAGACCCGCGTGCCGACCTGGTCCGAGCTCCCGTCGGTGGCGTCGTTGCGGTACGGCATTGTCACGACGGTCGTGTTGCCCGTTAGGGGGTCGCCGCTGGTCCAGTCGGTGAGGCCGAGCGTGGCCGGCTGGGTGGTGCCGTCCGTGTAGGTGATGGTGATCGTCCCCGTCGAGGGCCCGTCCGTCGCCGTTCCCATCAGCCCGAGCTCGGTGGCGCCCGCGACTGGTGGAACGGAGATCACCTGACCCTGCGCGGTGACGTTGTCCGGCTGGCCGGCGGCGACGTTCGGCCATTGGTACTGGACCCCATCGCTCGTGACCTGGGCGCCGGGGGCGAGCCCCGCCGCGGTCAGAGCCTGCTCGGAGTAGCTGAAGCCGGCGCCGTCCAGGTTCCCGGCCGCCGTGTTGTCGTCGTCGGAGATGCCGGTGTTGTTGAAGGACGCCGCCAGGGGTGCGGGCAGGGGGGCCCCGACCGTGTAGGAGTAGTGGTAGGTGTGGAGTAACGAGAGTCCTACAGGTGTGAAGAGGGCCGGATCGCCGACATTCGCCAGCCCGATGCCGGGCCCGAAATCTTGGAGGCCCGTCGACTCGTAGACCATGAGGATGTCGTTAACGGTGTCGCCCGCGGCCAACGGGTTCCCGAAAGCGTCCGTCTCGGGTGAGAGTGTCGCCGTCAGTGTTCCGGTGGCGCCGGGGGCAACCTTCACGGGTGTGAAGTTAGGGGAGGTGGCGAGATCGTCGCCGTTGACGTCATTGTCGGCGACCACAACATTATTGCCGTTGCTGTCCTGGACGGCCTCGCCCGGGATGAGATAGAGCGACTCGGGCCGCTCGGTGGTGTTCGTGACTTGCACTGCGAGCGGGACGCTCGAGCCCCGCGGGATTGTCGGCGTCGATGTCGGCAGCCCGGTTTCGCTGACTTGGAGCTGGTTGTAGGCGACGGTGCCCTGGACGGTCTGGGAGAACTCGGTTCCGTCGGTGGTGGCGCCCTGCATAACGTCGATCTCCCACAGGCCCGGTCGGGGATCGGGAGCGAACAGCGCGGCGTTCCCGCTCGGATTCTCGGGCGTCGGCGTCTCATCGGTGCTGTCGTCGGTGCCGACGAGAAGCACGGAGTTGCCGATTTGAAACAGACCAACTGCCTGGTTGCCCGGTCCGGACAGGTAGTAGTAGACGGGGTCGTTGGGGTTGTGGTCGGGAGCATTGAGCGACACGTCGAGGTCCTTCTCGCCCGGGGGAACATTCACGAAGAACGTCTTGATCTGCCCGGGGCCGCGGGATACCGAGCTCGTCAGCGTCGCGCTGAACGACCCGCCGGCCGAGGGGATCAGCGTGCGCCTGGCGATCGGCACCGAGCTTGAGAGCCCGTCCGGCGAGGTGAACTGCACCGATTCCGGGGCATCGCCTGGATCGTTCGGGAGGGTGATGTTCAGCGGCACGTTGACCGAGCTTCGGGGCGCGATCGTGACGGGCGCCGACGCCGGGGTGGTCGTGAAGTTCTGGCCGCCGGCCTGGAATGTCACCGTTCCCGTGTAGGGCCCCGGGACGATCGGTGGCGTGTCCACGCCATCGCCGGTGCCGTTGGCCCACACGATCTGGGCGGTCCAGGTTCCGGCCATGGGATGCTCGACCGTGCTGTGCTGGATGTCCGGACTGGCGTTGGGGCCGTTGCCGCCGCCGAAGTTGTACGAGATCTGCGCCAGCTTCCCGGCCGGGTCGGTCAGGATGAACGCCAGCGCGCTGTCGTCGTTGTTGGTCGCGTCCGGCCAGCGCATGTCGGCGTCGAGCACGTCGGTGCCGGCCGGCACGGTGAAGTGGATCGGCGCCGCCGCGGCGGCGCCCTGGGCGGGGATCGGCGCGCCGGCGGGCGGGGCGCTGACGTTCTCGGTGACCGGCGTGCCGAGGCTCGTCTCGCTGCCGAGCGCCCGGTAGGTGCCGGTGACCGTCTCGCTGTTCGATGAGGCGTTGTACAGCGTGACCGACTGCGTGACCGTCGAGCCGCCGTCGCCCTGCACGTCGAGCTGGGTCGGGCTGTCGACCAATGCCGCAGTGTTCGAGTGCTGTTCGGAGGTGCCCGGCATCTGGCGGGCCGCCTCAACAGCGGCGTACACGTTCACCAGGCCGGCGCCCTGCTGGTCTGCGTCCGCCCCGATGTCGGTCGCCGTGCTGGTCAGGATCTCCTTGACCTGGGCCGGTGTCGGGGTGGCGCCGCCGTGGGTGTCGCGGTAGGCCTGGATCACGTCGGCGGCGGCCCCGGCGACAAATGGTGCCGCCTGGCTGGTGCCGCCGAAGACCTCGGTCGGCAGCGGCGGATCCGCGCCGGCCCCGACGGGAGCAAGCCCCGCGTTGGCGGGGGCCGCGAGGTCGACCACGTCGCCCTGCGGAGCGGTGCCACCCGACGAGAGGGTCGCCATGCTGTCGTCCTCCCATCCCTGGTAGCCATAGGCCTGGGCAAAGAGCCTGAGGTCGTTGGTCCCGGCGACGTCGATGACGTTCGGGTCAGATGCAGGAGCCGCGACCGTGCCCGAGGATCCGCTGTCTCCCGCGGCCTCGACGACAACAACCCCGGCCTGCTCCATGGCGGCGTTCACCGACTCGAGCAGCTCGGCAATCTGGCTGGAGGGCAGCGCCTCGAAGCCATAGGACTCGGACACGACGTCGGCGCCCTCGCTCACCGCCTGCTGCAGCCCCGCCATGACCTGCGACGCAGGAGCCACGATCTGACCCGATGAGTCGGTGTTGCTGAAGGCCCCGGTCGAGAGAATCGAGGCGCCGGGCGCGTCACCGACGATCCGGAAGCTGCAGTTCGCAGGAAGGTTCGAGAACGGCAGCTGCGACGCGTAGCTGTAGGTGACGGTGCCCTGCGCGGCGATCGTCGCGACGTCCCCGTTGGCCTCGGGGTCATAGGCGTTCTCGGTCGGGTCGGGGGCGTCGATGATCACGGGCTGCCCGTCGGGCCTGATCATGTTCGCGTTCCCCGCCATCGAGTTGGCGTTGATGTTGCCGACGATGACGCCCTCACCGGTGGCGATCGACGACGCCTCATCGTGGGCGTTGGGGTCAGCGGACGCGTCGTCGACGCTCGTCAGGCCCTCGGGCTCGAGCAGCGGCTTGTTCGACTGTGCGTTGCACAGCTGCTGCCCGTCGGCCCCCGTCGCCGGCGTCGCCGAGCTCTTAACCCGGGAAGCAGGCACCGCCGGCGTGGTCGGCGTGGCGCCCCCGACGACGAGGTTCTCGTCGGGGACGACCTCCTTGATGCCCGGGTTGTTGGCAAGCGCCTTGGCCTCGGCCGCGGGTATCGTCGCCGACACCGAGTTCAACAGCGACAGCTTGGTCACATGCGTCGCCCGAACCTGCTTGAGCTGCGCCACCAGCGGAGCCTGCATCGCCGTCGCGGCTGCTTCCCGGGCGTGCCGGTGCACCGGGTTCGCCGGCAGGGTGCCGAGCTGGTCCTTGAACACCACCAGCATCCGCTCACGCTTGCCCGACGAACGCGCCTTGACCTGGCCCGCGCTCAGCGTCGAAAAGCTGGGCGTCGCGGCACTCGCCGCAGCCCCTGACGCAGCAGAAGACACGGCCGGGGACCCGGCCGACGCATACGCCACGGTCGGCACGGCCGCGCACACGAGCGCACACGCTGCAACAGCTCGCAAGGCCCCCCTCGACTGATGAAATGCTGGTCTCATCCGAACTGCCTCGCTCCTTCTCCCGCGAAGCTGTGCCAAGCGCAGCTGGCAGGCTCGTTGATCGGTCGAGGCAAGCAATCAGACAGCGCTGACATTTCGCTGACATTTCGCTGACATTTCGCTGACATTCCGAATCCGCCGCAGCTCCTAAGACCATCGGCCTGTCGCAGCGCAGAGACCGTGACGAGCGCTCTCCGCGAAGGCGCTCACCCCGCATCGACCGGGTCGGGACGAGTGGATTGGCGACCAAGGAGTCACCGATGTCGCTGGCGCGGACGACGCACGCAAGCACTGGACGCGCTCAATCCGCTGCCCGATGAATCGCGCCGCCGGCGCTCAGGCGCTTTCCGGCGCCGTCGCTGGGACTCGAACCCAGCCGCTCCGGATTAAAAGAGCACAAATTTGCAGGCCAACTGCGGTCAATGTGAGTCCGTTGGACGCAACCAGAGCAGGTCGCGGGTCAGAATCGTCGAGTTCGGGACATAGTCCCGGACAGCTTGGGGGATCACGCCCGACGAGCGCCGAGCACCACGCGGACGGGGTTATCCTTGGCTCCACGATCAGCAGGCTCGATGACGACCGCCGAGGGAACAGGGGTGATCGCAGAACAGTCGCACGAGCACAGCCTCGAGCGTGGTGCGCTCGGCCTTCTGGACGCGGTCGTGATGGCCGTAGCAGGCAGCGCGCCGGCGTACTCAATTGCGGCCACTACGGCCGTGATCGTCGCCGCCGTCGGATTCGCCAGCCCCGCGGCGCTGCTGTACTGCGGGATCCCGATGGCCGGGATCGCGATCGCCTACCACCACCTCAACAAACTGGGTGCCAACGCCGGGGCGGCGTACGCGTGGGTCGGCCGGGTGCTGCATCCGGTGCTCGGCTTCATCTCGGGGTGGGCGCTGGTGGTCTCGGCGACGATCTTCATGGTGGCCGGTTCGCTGCCGGCGGGCCAGGTGACGCTGTCGCTGTTCAGCCAGCACGCGGCTGGGCAGATCGGCTGGGTGACGGCGGTCGGCACCGTCTGGTTCCTGGTGATGGCGTGCTTCGTCGCGCGTGGCGTGCGCATCACTGCCAACGCCCAGTGGGTGATGTCGTCGATCGAGATCCTGCTGCTGACCGTGTTCGCGGTGCTGGGGCTGCTGCACTCGCACCGGGTTGCCAGCTTCTCGTGGTCCTGGCTCGGCTTCAGCCACTTCGACGGCTTCTCAGGATTCGTCGCGGGCGCGCTGATCGCGGCCTTCTACTACTGGGGCTGGGACACGGCGTCGAACCTCGGCGAGGAGACCGAGGACAGCGAGCGCAACTCCGGTCTGGGGGGGTTGGTCGGCGTCGTGATCGTGTTCCTGCTGTTCGAGGTCTTCACGATCGTGATCAACATGGACCTGCCGAGCTCCAAGATCCAGAACAACAGCAGCAACGTACTGGAGGCGCTCGGCAACACCCTCTGGTCCGGGGCCGGCGGCAAGCTCTTGATCATCGCGGTCGCGCTGTCGACGGTCGCGACGCTCGAGACGACCCTGATCCAGGTCACCCGTTCGCTGTTCTCGATGGCACGCGAGCGCACGCTGCCGGCCGCATTCGGTCGACTGCACCCGGCCTGGAAGACGCCGGTGTTCGCGACTGCCGTGATCGCGTGCATCTCGGTTGTGTTGTTCGTCGTCTCGAACTTCGTCGGCTCTGTCGGCACGGTGCTGACCGACGCGATCAGCGCGATCGGCCTGCAGATCGCGATCTACTACGGGCTCGCCGGGCTGGCGGCGGTCGTGGCGTTCCGCAAGCACCTGCTCGACTCGGCGTTCAACCTCATCTTTATGGGCGCGTTCCCGCTGTTGGGCGCGGCGTTCATGTTCTGGATCTTCGGTGAGTCGATCCCGCAGGAGAGCTTCACCGTGAACGCGATCGGGCTCGGCGCGATGGCGCTCGGGCTGATCCCGCTCGGGATCTACCTGTATCGCGGCAGCGCGTTCCTGCGGGAGCGTCCGACGCTCGGGCGGGCCAGGGTCGAAGCCGGGCTGGCGCCCGAGCCTGCGGAGCACGTCGGAACCGCATGACGGCGCAGCGAGAATCAGCGCCCGACCCGTGCTGGTTAGCGAACTGACCGAGGTGCTCGTGTTCCGCAGCTAGCCGACCGGTCGCGGTACGCGCGCGGGCGGCGCGGTCGAGTCGCGCACGATCAGCTGTGTCTTCAGCTCGATTTGCGGCGCGTCGATCCGCTGGTGCGCCATCAGGCGTACGAGCAGCGCGACGCCCATCCGCCCCATCTCCGCCAGCGGTTGGCGGACGGTGGTCAGCGCGGGGCTCACGACCGACGCCTCGACGGTGTCGTCGAAGCCGACGATCGAGAGGTCATCGGGGATCCGTAGCCCGCGGGCACGCGCCGCCTGGATCGCGCCGATCGCGAGCATGTCGTTGAATGCAAAGATCGCGGTCGGCGGCTCGTCGAGGTCGAGCAGCCGGGCGAGCGCCCGGTGGCCGCCGTCCATCTGGAAGTCGCCCTGAATCTCGAGCTCGGCGCTCGGCATCACACCCGTCGCTGCCAGCGCTGCGTGATAGCCGCGCAGCCGCTCCTCGGTCGCGATCCAACCCCGCGGCCCGGTCACGACGGCGATCCGGCGGTGCCCCAGGGCCAGCAGGTGCTTCACCGCCTCGGTGGCGCCCGAGGAGTTCGCTGCCGACACGGTCGCTACATGCTCGCCCGGCGAGACGTGCGGGTCGACGACCACGAACGGATAGCCGTGCTCGCCCAGCGCCGCCAGCTCCTCGCCCGACTCCTCGGGAAGCACCAGCAGCGCACCGTCCGTGGTTCCCTGCATCAGGCGCTCGAGCAGCGTCACCTCACGGTCATGCTCGTGGTAGGTCGGGCACAGCACCATTCGCATGTCGTGCTCGTAAAGGGCCTCGCCGGCGCCGGAGAGAATCACCGAGAAGTAGGCGGGGTGCAGCACCGGCGAGGTCACGCCGATCAGCCCGGTCGGCGCCGCCGACAGGCCGTGGCGCGTGCGATCGTTGCTGTACCGCTGCTCGTGGACGACGCGCATGACCGCGTCGCGGGCCCGGTCGGAGACGTCGGCACGCCCGTTCATCACCCGCGAGACCGTGGCCGCGGACACGCCCGCCAGCTCGGCGACCTGGCGAATCGTCAACCGCGACCCGTTCCGGCCCTGCCCACCGCCACCAGGAGAGACGCTCATGGAACGAACTCTACACCATGTACCGGTACGAACTCGACATCGTGTACCGGTACGTTCCAGTCAGCACTGCGGGAGACTCTGAAGCGCCCCGGCATCCACGCCCCGATATCCCAGCTTGTGGGGCATTTGGACCGCAAATACGCGCTTGACAGACCGAAACGGACGTGGAACATTTCCGGTTGATTTTTCGGAAATGTGTTCCAGCTGAGGGAGAGCAACCACCATGCCGGGTAACGCGGTCGACTCGATTCTCTTGAAGTTCCAGCACTCGTCCCGGCCTGCGGCCGGTCTGTGGCGGGTGCGCAACGGCGACGCGGCTGAGCTGTATGCATTCGCATTGGACCCGCGCGCCATCGACAAGCCTCAGCTCGTCTAGCCCACCTCACATGCACGCCACCGTCGCCAAACCCGACCTGCACGTGGCCGAGCACCCTCTGGAGGGGTCGCCAGAGCCGGCTCCCGCACGCGTTGAGGTGGATGTCAGGTTGCTGGGCCCGCTGGAGGTCGAGGTTGCGGGAGAGCCGTTGTGGTTTGATGGGTGCAAGCAGCGCCGGTTGTTCGCGCTGCTCGCGCTGCGCGCCCCGGATCCGGTCTCGGCCGACGAGCTCGCGGAGGCGCTGTGGGGCGAGCGGATCCCGGCCGGGGTGATGCAGGCGCTGCAGAAGCACGTCTCCCGGCTGCGCGGGCGGCTGGGCGGCCGTGGTTTATCGGTGTGCCATCAGGCGGCGGGATATTCGCTCGAGATCGATCCGCAGGCAATCGATTGCAGGCGGTTTGAGGAGCTGTTGGCGAGCGCCCGGATCGCAATGGGTCGCGATGATCCTCACCGCGCGACCGCCGATCTGCAGGCTGCGTTGGGGTTGTGGCGAGGGGAGGCGTTGGCGGATTACCGCTTTGACGAGTTCGCGCAACGGGAGATCGCGCGGCTCGAGGAGCTGCGGATGGAGGCGATCGAGGAGTGGCTGGCGGCCCGCTTGGCCAGCGGGGGCGGGGAGGACCTTGTCGGCGAGTTGCGTGCCCTGGTGACTGAGCACCCGTTGCGCGAGCGTCTGCGCGGCCAGCTGATGGTGGCTCTGTATCGGGCGGGGAGGCAAGCGGAGGCGCTTGAGGCGATGCGGGTTGGCCGCCGGTTGCTGGTCGAGGAGCTCGGAATCGAGCCGGGCCCGGAGCTGCGAGAGCTCGAGCGGATGATCCTGGCGCATGACTCGGCCCTCGCGGCCGAGCGTCCCAGATCGGGCCTGGCGGGTCGGCTGCCGGTGCCCGCCAACGAGACGATCGGCCGGGGCCGTGAGCTCAGCGAGATCGAGGAACTGCTGGTGGGGCGCGGCGTACGGCTGGTGACGTTGGTCGGCCCCGGTGGCGTCGGCAAGACACGCCTTGCGCTTGAAGCGGCGCGTTCAGTGGCGGCGCGGTTCCCGGCGGGTGCGGTGTTCATCGATCTGGACGGCGTCGAGGATGCCGGCGTGTTGGTTGCCGGTGTCGCTTCGGCATTGGGAGTGGTGGCGGCGACCGTGGCTGAGCTCGGCGAGCGGCTGAGCCACGCCACGCGTGGCGCCCCGGCGCTGCTCGTGCTGGACGGTTTCGACCCCTCAGCAGCCGATGCTCGGCAGGTTGGTGAGTTGCTCTCAAGCGTCGCGAACCTGACAGTGCTGGTCACCGGCCGCGCTCCGCTGCGGCTGTGCGCCGAGCACGTCTACCGCGTCCAGCCGTTGGCCGCGACGAGCGCGGCGGCGTTGTTCACGGCGCGGGTGCGGGCGGTGCTCGCAGACCGCGCAATCGACGAGGACCGCTCGGTCATCGATGCGATCTGCGCCCGCTTGGATGGCCTTCCCCTGGCGATTGAGCTGGCGGCGGACCGCGCCAGGCTGCTGCCGCTGCCGGCGCTGCTCGAGCGTCTCGAGCAGAGGCTCGAGCTATTGACCGGCGGCCCCTGTGACCTACCCGAACGGCAGCGATCGCTGCGCGTTATGCTCGAGCTGTCCTGGGAGGCGCTCCCGGAACCTGAACGCGAGCTCCTGAGCCGGCTCACGGTGTTCGAAGGCGGTGCCTCGCTGGAGGCGGCGCAGGCGACATGCGGCGTCGCGTTGGGCGGCCGGCTGGAGTCGCTCTTCTGCTCGCTGCTCGACAACAGCTCACTACTGCGGCTCGATTCCGGCACAGAAGCGCACGTGCGCGTCGGGATGCTCGACACGGTCAGGGAGTTCGCGGCCGAGCATGCCTCTGCGCGCGAGGACCTCACGGCACTCGAACGCCGGCACGCCAGCTACTTCCTGAGCTATTGCGAGCACGCGGCGGAGCACGCGGCACGCACCGATCAACGCCACTGGCTCGACCTCCTCGCCCGAGAGCGCGCGAACGTTCGCCTGGCGTTTGACCGGCTGCTGCGCGCCGGCGCCACCGACGACGCGTTGCGGGTGGCGATCGGATTCGCGCAGGCGCTGCCCTGGGACGCCCACGCCCACGAAGTCCGCGGCTGGCTCGCGCACGCGCTCACCTCGTCACCGCCCCCGACCCCGACGAGGCGGGCGAGTGGCCTGTACTGGGATGGCGCGCTGGCGCTGGCGATGGGCCTGTTCGGCAACGCCGCAGAGCAGCTGACGGCGGCGCTGACCGCAGCTCGGGAGGCCGAGGACCACGCGATCGAGGCTGCGGCCCTCACGAGGCTGGGGCGCCGAGCGATCCTCACATCCGCCGCTGACGCGGCCGCGTTGTGCGAGTCCGCGCTGGGCGTAGCGCGACGCGTCGGCGACCCGATGCTGATCGCCGACGCGCTGCTGACGTCCGCCGGCGCATGCGAGCGCAGCAAAGCGTGGCAGCGAGCGGGCACGCTCGCCGGCCAGGCATTGGAGCTCTATCGAGCGGTCGGCGATCCGTACGGCGCCGCCTGGGCACTGGCAGAGCTGGGCTGGTATGACATGATCCACGGGCGCCTGGACGAGTCCGATGAACACCTCGCCGAGGCGCTTGAGCTCAGACGGCGCCACGGCGATGACAGGCGCCTGGTCGAGCCGCTGATCGACCACGCCTGGCTGATGCTCGCGCGCGGCCGGGACGAGGAGGCAGCCCACGGTTTCCTTGACTGCCTCGCACTCGCCCGCCACGTCGGCGACCAGTTCATCGTGGGGGAAGCGCTCGCGGGCCTCTCGACGCAGGCAGGCCGCGAGCGGCGCTGGGCCGACGCCGCGCTACTCGCCGGAGCATCCGCCGCCGTGCACCAGCGGATCGGGGCACCGCCCTGGGAGTCAGTGACAGACACTCACGAGCGCGCCCTGGCTGACGCCCGTGACGCGCTCGGGGCTCCGCTCTACGCCTCCCGCTTTGCCGAAGGCATGCGGTCGGCTCCCGAGGAAGCCGCCGCGCGCACCCAGAGCAGGATGCCGGAACAGATTCGCGAGAATCCTGAGCTGAATCGTTCCAAGGTCAGACACTTGACCCTTTCATCGCTTGACGACCTGCCTCAAATCAAGCCTCTTTGCGGCGTCGGTGTGTGAGGGACGCTCAGCTCTCCTTCGGCGCTGATCGCCCGCCACGCATAGTCGTCAGACGCTCGGCAATCCTGGCGCGCCGACAGCGCCGCCGGCGTCGATGTCAGCGAGATGTCAGCGAAATGTCAGCGGCACCTGGTTCCTTGCCTCGACCAAATCAAACCAACCCGACGAGCTGCGCCGAGGCGCCAGTTCGCGGGAGCAAGGATCGAGGTAGTTCCAATGAAGTCAGGAGTTCATCTTTCGAAGGGAGGTGGCTTGCGAGCGGCTGCAGCGTGTGTGCTTGTGTGCGCGGCGGTGCCCGCCGCCGCGTATGCCTCACCCGCGTTCGGCGGGGCAGCGACAGCCGGCTCCGCGGCCGGGTCGACCACTCAGGCCGGTGTCGCACCGAGCTTCTCCACGTTGAATGCAAGCCAGGTCCAGGCCCGGCAGCACGGCAAGCGGGAGCACATGATCGTCGTGTTCAACAACCAGATCCCCAACCAGCCGGCGGACCCGGCGCACATGCAGGCGAGGGAGACGGCGGCGAGCTCGATGCAGGCTCCGCTGGTCGCGCAGCTGAAGCAGGTCGGGGCGACACAGGTGAGGAAGCTGTCGCTGCTGAACTCGGTGTCGGCGACGATGCCGGCGACCGAGGCGAAGGCGCTGGCCAACAACCCGGGCGTCAAGGAGGTCGTCCCGGACGCGAACGTGACGATCGGCGACGCGACGAGGTCGAACCGGACCGTGTCCGCCTCCCAGGTCGCGAACGCCGCGACGTCAGCGACGGCGGCCGACACCCGGCGGCTGTGCAACGCCGATCCGAACCGGCCGCTGCTGGAGCCGGAGGGCCTGGCGAGCATCCATGACGCCTCGGATGACCCGACCGCGCCGGATGAGGCGTCGTCGATCGCGACAGGTAGGGGCGTCGTCGTCGGCGTCGTCAACGCCGACACGCTGGCCGGGAACCCGAACATGATCCGGCCCGACGGGGAGCATGTCATCATCAATGCCCCGGACCCGGTCGAGAACGAGTCCGGCACGGCGGCGAACCCGGCCGAGAACACGTTCGACCCGGAGGCCAACGGCGAGGACTCGACGATCGCCGGGCAGGGGACCGTCACGTACAGCTACGCCTCGCAGCTGCCGTACGCGAGCCTTCCCGCCAACTGCAGCTTCCGGATCGTCGGTGACGCCCCGGGCGCGTCGCTGCTGTCGACCGGGTACTTCGAGAACAGCAACTCGACGACGGGTCAGATCGTCGCCCCCGTGTCGCAGGTCATGGCCGGGCTGCAGCAGGCGGTGAGCGAGGGCGCCGACGTCGTGTCGGAGTCCTACGGCATCCCCGCGACGGCAATTGGTTTCGTCGAAGCCGACTCCGCGCCGCTCGCCACCGTCGACGCCGTGCTCGCTCAGCTCAACGATGCGATGACGCAGGCCGGCGTGGTCGTCGTCGAGTCCGCGGGCAACAGCGGTTCGACGGCCTCGGCGACCGCCTCGGATGATCCCGGGGTGATCGACGTCGCCGGAACCAACGACCTCAGGCTCCTGGCTCAGGCGTACGGGTACACGAAGGGCTGGGAGGACGACAGCATCGCGACCCTGTCGACGGGCGGCACCGCTCCGATCGGCGCCGTGGTCGATCTCGCGGCGCCCGCCAGCCCGTCGCTCGCTGCGGCCGGCGCCGGTTTGGGCCTGCCGACCTACAGCTTCGAGGGCACCAACGAGTCGGCTCCGTTCGTCGCGGGTGCCGCCGCGGACGTGATCCAGGCGTACCGCGACAGCCACGGTGGCGCCAGCCCGACGCCGGCGCAGGTCAAGGAGATCCTGACCAGCACCGCGACCGACCTCGGGGCGCCTGCGGACCAGCAGGGCGCCGGCCTTGTCAACGTCTACGCGGCCGTCGAGGCGGCCCGGCAGATGCCGGGCACATCGGCGCAGGGCTCCAGTGCTCCGGCGCTGGTCGAGAGCCCGACCCAGCTCGATGTCCACGGCGACGGCGGCTCGACGGTCAACAAGTCGGTGACGCTGTACAACGCCTCCTCGCACGCCGAGACGGTCACCGGCAACTACCGGGTGCTCGGCGGCGAGACGCACTTCGGCAGCCCCGTCACCGAGAACGTCAGCGCCCCGTCCGCCGGTGCGTCGATCCCCGCCCAGGGGGCGACCGCGGCGGCGCCGATCCACTTCACGGTGCCGAAGGGCACCGACGTGCTCGACGCCGACATGCGCTGGCCGGACGCGACCAACAGCGACGCCAACGCGCTGGCGTTCATCCTGACCGACCCGGCCGGGAAGCTGGCGCAGATCTCCTACGACGTCGGCGCGGGCAACGATCGGTTCAACGCCGGGCCCGGCGGCGCCAGTCCTGACATCCAGCACGGCACCGTCGAGCATCCGATGGCCGGGACCTGGACCGCGCAGATCGTGTGGGCCAACGGGGCCGCCGGCGGTGTGACGGTTCCACCGATCACCCCGGGGTCCTACACCGGCACCGTGACCTTCCAGGCCAGCGGCCAGAAGTTCACGACCACCCCGGCGTCGGCGCCGGTCACGATCGCGCCGCAGAGCTCGGCGACCGTGCCGCTCGACATAGCCCTGCCGAAGGCTCCCGGCGACACGCCGGAGTCGGTGCAGTTCACAACGCCGGACGGGCTCTCGAGCTCGGTCCCGATCGCCAGGCGCACGCTGATCCCCTCTACGGGCGGCTCGTTTAACGCCACCCTGACGAGCTCGGTGTCCCGTGGCCCCGGGCAGGTCAAGACGTTCTGGATCGACGTGCCCGCGGGGGAGAAGGACCTGGAGGTGTCCCTACACGCGCAGGACCACAACGCCGACGACCCGGTCTACTACTACCTGTACGGGCCGAACGACGGAACGCTCCTGGTTGACGGCAAACCCCAGCTGGCGGTGGATGGCCTGGTCTCTTCCAAGGATGCTGTCACCAGCATCGATGCCACACCGGGCTACAGCGGGAGCGGGAATGCCTCGCTGATCGCCACGAACCCCAGCGGAGCCCCGCTCACGCCGGGTCTCTATGAGATCGACGTGATGCAGGGCGCAACGACCGACGGGACGCGGTTCTCCCAGAGGATCCACGGAACCGTCGCCTACAACCAGCTCGCGCCGGAAACAGAGACCGGCCTGCCGACATCGACGTCGACGACGATCGCCTGCGGCGCAAGTGTCCCGGTCAACGTGACGGTCAAGAACACCACCAACCACGTCGGCATGTTCGTAATCGTGGGAGTCGAGGGGACGACGAGGGAGATCCTCAACGGCGATGTGTTCGTTGACGGGCCTGCCCCGTTCGACCCCAACGCGATCGACTGCGCGGGCAACGGCAGTACGTTCGACATCACCGGCGGCAATGGCCCCGATCCTAGCGGTGATATCAGCTCCCCGCTGGAGCTGGCGCCCGGGGCGACGGGGACGCTGACAGCGACGCTGTCACCCAACTCAGAGGTGGGTCAGCCGGTGATCGGCGACCTCGCCGTCCTCGAAGTGGACGCCAATCTCGCCGGCGTCAAGGCCGCCATTGCCGCTGCCCTCGCTGGCGACGGCGAGCTCCACATCGGCGGGCCCTTCGACGGCCTGCCGATCACGTCTGCCCCCATCCTCGACGCGTTCGACTACGAGTACACGGTGGGGCCGAGTCAGCCCGAACCGTGGGCGTCGTCGCTTGACAACGCCGGCATCACCAACGACAACCAGCAGTTCACCGGCGGCCTCGACGGAAACGGTGCAAGCTACTCCGAGCAGGCCCTGACTGCCGCGGGGCTCGCTCCCGGCACTCTGGTCAAAAGTGGGGATCTCCAGTACCAGTGGCCGAACGCCGCGCCCGGCCAGCCGGACAACGTCCTCGCCGGCGGCCAGACGATCTCGGTTCCGCCGGTCGCCGGCGCTACCGAGCTCGGAATCATGGGAACCGCGACCAACGGCGAGACGACGGCACCGGTTGTGATCACCTACACGGACGGCACCACGCAGCCGGCGACGCTGGACTTCGCCGACTGGGCCGACGGCAGCCCCGCGTCCGGCACCACGACCGTCGCGACGATGCCGTACGACAACAACGCCGCCGGCAGCCCACAGCAGGGCGACACCAGCGTATTCAGCACCGAGATCGATCTGCAGCCGGGCAAGACCGTGGCATCCGTCACCTTGGGCGAAGGCACCCCGGGCCAGATCCACGTGTTCGCGCTCGGCACAGACAAGGGTCCGCTGACCACCAGCTGACCTCAACACCCCAACCCCGACCCCAAGCTCCTGCACGGGCGTCGGCGCAACCACCGAACCCGGCCGGGCGGCGCTGCCGCCCGGCCGTCGGTCGTTGAACGGCCGACGGCTACGCCACCCCTAGCAACCACGACATTCCCACGAACGAGATCGTCCAATTGATCAGCGAGTCGGCCGCACTGCAGTAGGTGGCGACCCTGGCGAGGCAGGTGTCAGGCGGTCCGATGTGTTCGAGGCGATCGTCTACGAGTCAGCCGGACGGTTCGGCGAATGACGCAACGCACAGCACGACGACTCCCTTACCGTAAGAGCGGTCGCCCCCGTCGACCGGTGCGGACGAGCGCCTCGGCGACGGAGGACTCGCCAGGTTCCCGCTCAGCGCCGATCGGTGGTGTGCTCCTCAGGCGGGCGTGTGGGGCGCCGTCGCAGTGGACGAATCGCCGATGCTGACGCCTGTCTGGTCGTTGACGGCTCGCGGTCAGCGCACCGGGCGCTGACGGTCGCGTGTCTGTCGTTGGCGGTGATGAACATGGGCGCGGCCGAGCGACTCGTCCAGCCCGGTTTTCGGCCCCCGCGGGGCCGGGTGGGCACGAGGAGCGGCGCGGCGAGGGCCTTTGGCGGGGGTGGTCGCGGGTACTTGCGATCTTGACGACGGGCATCCGAGCCGGTCGCCAAATCGCAAGTCTTCCAACCCCAGGACGGAGCCGCCACACACACCCAGACCAAGGATCTCCCGCTGAACGGCAATCCCCAAACGTTGCCGGCCGCCGTTGCCCGGATCAGCGACGAAGCGGGTGGCCTGGGCGAGTACTTGAGGAATTCCCAGCGTCTATAGGGACATCTAGAAGCGGGAGCGACGGGACTCGAACCCGCGACCTCCGGCGTGACAGG